>Ga0209042_1002959_pt1 | contig 10542 bp, 10 predicted proteins | sample SaaInlV_200m_DNA_6_FD_184649 | JGI IMG/M metagenome (GOLD analysis project Ga0209042, IMG submission 184649) | Marine microbial communities from expanding oxygen minimum zones in the Saanich Inlet - SI037_S2LV_200m_DNA (SPAdes) (version 2) | ecosystem: Environmental > Aquatic > Marine >...
CTACAAGCATTTCAAATCAAGAAAATAATTTAATTCCTTATTCTAGTAGGTTATTATATTGAAACACATGTTGCTATTTCATGCATGTTGAATATGAAGAATTTGAAACAATCGAGGATTTTTTCATGTATATGGCATCAGCAGCTCCGCCAATGAAAAATACAATGCCGATTAATTCTTACAAAGGACACATCATGTCATTTATCCCACTTAGTCCTGCAACTGGTGAATCATATCTTATGCTTTATGCAAAGGGTTCACTTGAATCTGGAATTTATGAATTTGATGTTGCATCCAAATCATATAAAAAAGTTGAAGGAATTGAGAGAGCAGACAAAGTTTACTTTGTTTCAATTACACCAAAACGAAACACAATAGCAGACACTGCTATAGAAAATCTATAATTTCTTTATTTGCATTTTTGGAGAAGTCACAGATCTACTTCTTGCATATTTGTCAAGAATTTGATCAGGTGTTCTACCGTTAAAGAGGTCTTTACATAATCCTCTGAGATATCTCATAATGGCCCAAGTTCCTGCTTTGAGAATCCCGTACATGAAAACTTTCATTGGTGGTCCATATGTCTTATTTCTAAGAATAATTGGAATGATATCATTAATGACTCGCATATTGTTTTCCCAACATTTCCAAAATAGTGTAAATTGTGCTTCATTCAAATTTCCAAAATGCATTGAATTCTTTTCACTAAAGTCTTGATAGAGTAATGGTGCAACTAGTCCTCTAAAGTCCATCTCTCTAAAGTCACTCATCATATCAATTGTATATTGAACATCATCTGGAGTTTCATCAGGCCATCCGATAATGATTGTAGCAGCTGGGAACCAATGATTATCATTTAAAATCTTTGCACCTTCTCTTACAACACTTCCCCATTCGTCAGTTGAGAATGGTCTGGTTTTTACACCAAGATGTTTTTTTACCATTGCTGGTGAAACTGTCTCAATTCCTAAATTAGTTGCAAGCCATCTTCCTGATTTGTCTTGACCATTTACATGTGAAATTTGTTGCATTAATGTAGGATCTGCTGCAACTGCTGAAAATGTCATATGTGTAGTTCCGATAAAGTTTGCACCTAGTCCTTTGAGTCCTTTCCATAAATCAACAATGGCATCTCTATTTGGAATAAAGTCTCTATTGTCACAGCCATAAAGTAACATTTCATCTGAATGCAACCAAATTGAATCAAAACCATAATCTAAATTGGTTTTTGCTTCATATTGTAATCTCTCTAATGGTAAATCTTTCTTTGATCTTTTATTTACATCACAAAAGTCACAACCCCGTCCACATCCTCTCATTGCCTCAATTAGGGAATTAATTGTAGGACCTTCGATGGTTGGAATATTTTCAAGATTTCTAACAAAGCAATGCATTAATTCTGGAGCATCACCTTTTTCTAAATCTTGGAACAAGTCAACTGCTAATTCATCAGCTTCACCTACAACTACTGTATCTATTCCGTGAATTTTCATTCTATCTGATTTTGCTAATTCCCATGCACCATTTCCACCTACAACAACTTTGAAATCATATTTCTTTTTGAGTTGAATAATACTTGCACACATTTTTTTAAACTTCATTGCAACATATGATAATTTTTCAGGTGACATTGTTGTAGTAACTGGTGCCATTCCTAATGGATCCATAACATTGATTCCAACAATTTTGGTATCTGGTCCAATTGATTTTTGTAACATTTCAGGATGTGCCATGAAAACATCCTCTTTTTTATATCCACCTTGAATTAATGAACTCTCTATTCTTCTTAGTCCAATTTGTGCAACTTTTACTTCTCCTGTTATTGGATCAGTTTCAACTGAAGGACAAAATACTTTATCAAAAACCCATTCTGGTAAAACCTCATATGGTCCACACGCAATAAAGCCATAAAGAAAATTTCCTCTATAATTTGTCATTAAACTACGATCAGCAGTAAGTACTACACGTTTGCCAGCCAATTACTCAATTTCCTCTATGTATGTTATATATCATTTACGAGTTTTATATAATTCATTTTTGAATTTCATTTTTTTCTTATTGCTCTGTTTGCAATATTTGCAGCAATTCCACCTGCAGCAATCCCATTATCAATATTGACTACTGATAACCCCAATGAACAACTTTGAAGCATTGATGCTAGTGCTGTAATTCCTTTTCCTCCATACCCATATCCTACTGAGATTGGAATTCCAATAATTGGAATATCTACCAAAGTCGAGACAAGTGTTGCCAAAGCTCCCTCCATTCCTGCAGCTACTATGATGCAATCTACATCTTCTTTGATCATTTTTTTTAATACTGGAAATACTCTTTGAATTCCTGCAACCCCTACATCATAACTTGTAATGCATTTACAGTTCATTGCCTCACACATTAGCCTTGATTCTTCTGCTACTCCGACATCTGATGTTCCAGCAGTAATTATTCCAACTTTTCCACCATGAAATTTTATTGGTTTTTTAAATAGTAATATGGATGATGAATTTTTCCCCGTCTTTATTTTGACTTTTAACCTTTTTACAAAAGTCATAATTTTTGAATAATCCTCTTTTTTTATTCTTGATATGATTACTGAATTTGTTTTTTCTAGTGTCTTTTTAGTAATTTTTTTTATTTCATCTAGTTCTTTTGTTTCTGCAAAAATAACTTCTGGAATTCCTTTTCTTTTTCTTCTATTGATGTCAATTTTTGCAATTCCTTCAATCTCCTCAATTGAATAAAGTGACAAAAGTTTTTTTGCGCTATTAACTGAAATTTTTCCTTTCTTTAATGATTCTAAAATCTCATGAATTTCCAATGATCTTTTTTCTTTGTTTAGATAAAAAAATGCTTAGATCTCGATACCTGAGATGGCACTTTTCACACCTTCTACTCCTTTATCAAAGACTTGTTTTTCATCATCATTTAGGTCTAGTTCAATAATTTTTTCTACACCTTTCTTTCCAATCACTGCTGGAACTCCAATTGTTACATCAGAATGTCCGTATTCACCGTCAAGATATGTTGCAACTGGTATGACTTGTTTTCTATCTCTTACCACTGCTTCTACAATTGCAGAAATTGCATTTCCTGGTGCATGAACTGTAGCGCCCTTTAATTCAATAACTTTAGCTGCAACTTGTTTTGTGTTTAGAACTAATTCATCTAATTTTTCTTTTGGAAGTATGTTTGATAATGGAATACCTGAAACAGATGAAAATCTAGGTAATGGTAACATGTTTTCTCCATGTTCTCCGATTACTAGAGCTCTAATTGAATCTCTAGAATGTCCTGTTGCTTCATGAATGAATTGTCTGAATCGTGATAAATCAAGCATTCCGCCCATGCCAAATACTCTGCTTCTATCAAATCCAGATACTTTTTGAGTGATGTATGCCATTGGATCTAGTGGATTTGTTACTGGAATTATCATAGAGTCATCTGCATATTTTTTAACATTCTCCACTACACTCTTTACAATTGTTGCATTAATTTTCAAAAGATCCATTCTAGTCATTCCTGGTTTTCTTCCAGAACCTGCAACAACTACAACTATGTTTGATCCTTTCATATCTGCAAAATCATTAGAACCTTTTACTTCTACATCGATACCCTGTTCTGATAACATATGATTGATATCCATGGCTTCACCTTGTGGTAGACCTTTGGCAACATCTAGTAATAGAATTTGATCATCTAATCGTTTTAATGCAGAAAATAAGGCTGCATCTCCGCCCACTTTTCCAGAACCAATTATTGTAATCATAAATTTAATCCTAAATTTTCAATAATTAAATCTAATGAAATTCATTAATTTTTAGGCGAATTTATAAGCATTTTTGATAATTTTTAATCATGGTTATTGTAATTGATCCTTTAATTGCAGGAATTTCTGGAGATATGCTTCTTTGTTCATTGGTAGATTTGGGTGCTGATAAAAATAAAATAATTTCTGGTATCAAAAAATCTGAAAAATTTCTTACAAATTCTACTATCAAAAAAATTGATTTTCAAAAAATTCAAAAAAAAGGAGTTCAATCTACTCAATTAATTTTAGAAATTGATGAAGATGCACATGAACGAAAAGGCTCTGAAATCAAAAAAGCAATTATTGATTCTGTTAATATCCTTGAACTCTCTAAAAAAGGAAAAATCTTTGCTGACTCCTGTATTGACACTTTAATTTCATCTGAATCAAAAATTCATGGAGTTCCTGAAGAATCTGTTCATTTTCATGAAGCCTCAAGTATTGATACTTTGGTAGATATAATTGGCATTACTATTGCTTTGGATGATTTAAAATTCTTTGATGAGAAAATTCTATGCATGCCTATTTCTGTGGGTGGTGGCACTGTAACTTTTTCACATGGAACCATGTCAAATCCTGCAAGTGCAATTCTTGAGATTTTCAAGAATTCTAATTTGAAAATTAAAGGAAATGACTCAAATGAGGAACTCACTACTCCAACTGGCGCCTGCATTTTAGCATCTTTGACAAATATTGCTATTGATTTTTACCCTTCAATGAAGATTGAATCTATTGGTTATGGTGCAGGACAAAAAGAATTTGATTCTTTTTCAAACGTATTAAAAATTGTTAGAGGTTCTGAAAATAATTTTGAGATTGATTCTGTAAAAATACTTGAAACAAATGTCGATGATGTTTCTGGAGAAATATTGGGAAATCTAATTGAAAAAATAATGGAAAAAGGAGCTAAAGATGTTTCAATTTATCATGGAATTACAAAGAAAGGCAGGCCCACTAATCTTGTTTCAGTAATTTGCAATGATGACAATATGGATGAAATAGTTGACACTCTAGTGCTTGAAACTGGTACTTTGGGGGTAAGAATTTCTGAATCAAATAGATTCATTGTTCCACGTTCATCTCATGAAATTTCTTTAATGATAAACTACAAATCATTTCAAGTACATTACAAAAAATCATCATTTAAAGGGAAAAATGATTTTAAAATTGAATTTGATGATTTGAAAAATATCTCAAACTCTATTAATAAATCAGTAAAAGAAACTGATTCGCTTTTGAGACGAGAAATTGAAAAATTGGAGAATTTGTAATGAGTAAACTTGATGATTTAGAAAATTGGTTTGAGGGTAAAAATAAAGTAATGATTGCATTATCTGGTGGAGTTGATAGTGCGCTTGTTGCATATGCTGCATATCAAAAATTAGGTGATTCTGCAATTGCTGTTACTGCTGATTACAAAACACTATCTGTAGAAGAATTACAAACTACCAAACAAATTTGCTCAGAGATTGGAATTAAGCAACTTTTACTTGATTATGATGAACTTGAAAATCCAGAATTTACAAAAAATGACTCTAATCGATGTTTTCATTGTAGATTGGAATTAGGTGATCATTTAATTGATTTAGCCAAAAAACATAATGTCAAAATTATTGTAGATGGTACAAATCTTGATGATTTAGGTGATTATAGGCCTGGAATTGAGGCATTAAAACAAAATGATATCAAAAGTCCTTTAGTGGAAACCAATTTCTCAAAATCAGAAATTAGAGATGTTGCAAAATCAGTTGGATTGTCTGTATTTGATAAACCATCCAATTCTTGTCTTGCATCCAGAATTCCTTGGGGTCAAAGAGTTACTGCTGAACGATTAACTAGAATAGAACTAGGTGAGACAATTGTAAAACAACTAACAAATGTAAAACAAGTTAGAGTACGTGATTATGATGGTTCTGCAAAAATTGAAGTTGATAAAGATATGATTTCTGTATTTGATTCTGGAATTTTAAAACAAATTACTGAGAAATTAAAAATGATTGGATTTTCAACAGTTGAAATTGATCAAGAAGGGTATAAACCAGGAAAAATTAACGTGATCACAGATTGATATATCTGGATAACGCTGCATCTACAAAAATTCATGATGATGTGTTTGATGCAATGATGCCCTATCTTAAAGAACAATATGGTAATCCATCTTCAATTCATCGGTATGGTAGATTAGCTCACAAAGCAATTGAAAAAGCACGAAAACAAATTGCATCATTAATTAATGCTGATCCTTCTGAAATTTTGATAACTTCTGGTGGTACTGAATCAAACAATACTGCATTAAATGGGGTTGCCATGAAAAACCCTTCTAGTAAAATTATAACATCTTTAATCGAACATGATGCAATTTTAGAACCGTGTAAAAAATTATCTAAAAATGGATTTGATATAGATTACATCTCTGTTGATAGTTTTGGAATGATAAATCCTACAGATATTGAAAATATGATTTCTGACAAAACTTGTCTTGTCTCAATAATGTTTGGAAATAATGAGGTTGGTACAATTCAACCAATATCAAAAATTACAAAAATTTGCTCAAACCATGATGTGCTTTTTCATACTGATGCAGTTCAAGCAGTTGGTAAAGTACCCATTAATGTCAAGGAATTAGGCATAGATTTACTATCCATCTCTTCTCACAAACTTTATGGTCCTAAAGGAATAGGTGCATTATATATCAAAAATGGTGTAGTCCTTGACCCTGTCATTTTAGGCGGTGGTCAGGAACATGGATTACGTTCTGGAACAGAAAATGTTGCAAATATTGTAGGATTTGGAAAAGCATGTGAAATTGCACAAAACAATCTTTCTGAAAATATCACTCATACTAAAAAACTCCGAGACATTCTAGTTGAAAAAATCTTTAATGAAATTCCCAAAGTTACACTAAATGGCCATACTCAATCTAGATTACCTAATAATGCTCATTTTACATTTCTTGGAGTTAATGGAGAAGATCTAATTATCAAACTTGATGAACATGGAATTGCAGCATCCACTGGTTCTGCATGTTCTGTTAATACTCAAAAAGCCTCACATGTTTTAGAATCTATGGGATTTTCACTTGAACAAATTACTGGTTCTTTACGATTAACTATGGGGATATTCAATGATGAACAAGAAATAGAACAAACAGTTGATACTCTAAAAAAAGTAATTCAAGAACTGAGATCAGTTTCACCCTTTAAAGAAAAATATTCTTTTACTTTTGATAATTAAATTTTAATTTGAAATTTGTTTCTGGTAATAACAATCGTTGTCATTATTCCTATCATTAGAATCATCATTACTATGGTGCCAAATTCTGGAATTACATATGTGCCAATAATTTCAATTTTTGAATCATCTTGTTCAAAATTAATTGTTATTACTCTTGATTCTGAAAACACTGCTGATTCTTCATATGCAACATTTATTCCATCAATTAAAATAATAAACATCTCATCCTTTCCATCTTGTTTTTCTGCACCAATGAATTCTCTGGGCATATCTAATGTGATTGAACCATCATCAGTTGTTTCAATTAGTACTTCTAATGAGAAATTATTTGAATTTACTATGATGTCATTAATTGTGCCACCTTTGATGGAATACTCTACGTCAAATGTTCCTTTACTTCCAGCATTTACATCAAAAGTTTCTGTTTTCACAATTGCTTCTGATGCTGGTATGTAACTAAATTCAGATTCTGCGATATTGCCTACTCCATATGATACTCTGACTATGTATTCTCCCTGTTTTTTCCATAATGGACCTTCTGCAAGCACTGTGTGTGAATAGGTTCCATCTTGAGCCACTGTGATTTGTGCTATTTCTACCAGATTCCCCTCAGTGAATAGTTGCAGTGTGATGGGGGTGTTAACAATTACTGTAGTTACTTGTCCTGAAACAACAATTGTATCTCCTTCATCATAATTTTTGTCATCTGTTTGAACTGAAATTAAAGATTCTTGTGCAAAAACTGACCCTGTTGAAATTACTAGTAAAAATATAATACTGTAAAAAATTTTAGAACTCATAAAAATATTTCGTGCATGTTTGTATATTTCCTTTACTATTAAAAAATGAAAAAAAGTTGTGATTTTAGTATCTTGGCATAATGCTAAGTCTTGATTTTGCAGATACTGCAATTATTGAAACAATTGCTACTGCTAGAATCATGGCTGCGATTGTACCAAATTCTGGAACTACGTGGCTACCAACTATTTCAATTGTCTCAGCGCCTGCTGGGAACATGACTGTTACTGTGTTTCCAGCAATTTCACATTCTGGTACATCACATTCTTCTCCATCAACTAGTACCATAAAGATACCCTCTGCTGTTGTTGTTGATGGGGTTACTGTTAATGTTCCGTCATCCTCGGCATTGATACTAATGATAATTGAACCATTATCACCAGCATTGATAGTTGTACTAGTTACTGTTCCACCTGAAATGCTAAATGGTATACATTGACCACTTGCAGTTATTTCATTAGCACCACACTGTATGTTTGGTGTTGTTGTTGGTGTTGAGTAAGATGATGGTGTATATTCAACTCCACCACTTAGTACTACTTTTGCACTGTTTGATTTTTCAGCACTTCCATAGTTTGCTTTAATGGTGTAAGTACCATCGTATTTCCACATGTTACCTGCTGTGTTTAGTGTTGTCTCAAAACTTCCATCATCTGCTACAGTGAGTTGATCAATTGTAACAATAGAGTTTAGAGGACTAACAACAGTAATTGTAACTGGAAATCCAGATGCTGTATTTGATACTTGTCCTGTTACCATAATCATATCATTATGAGCATAATCTGTTTTATCCGTCCATATTGATACTGGAAGATCTTGGAGCAAACTTTCATTTGCTGCTACTCTAACATCTTCTAGAGTACAATTTGGACATCCTTCTTCAGCATATGCTGATGACATGGTTAAAGTGCCTACTATCGTAAAAACGGCTAGTAATGCAAACAACGTACGATTGTTCATCTTGATGCGATTTGGACATGTCTCTATTTATGTATATTTAAAAAATGAAAAAAAGTTGTGATTTTAGTATCTTGGCATAATGCTGAGTCTTGATTTTGAAGACACTGCAATAATTGAAACAATTGCTACTGCTAGAATCATTACTGCGATTGTACCAAATTCTGGTACTACAAGACCATCTTTGATATCTACTTCAGTTGAATCAGTATATGCTGAACTATCAATTTGTTTTGCAGTTACAGTGTAGATTCCATCTTGTGTCCATAGTGGACCTCCTGTTGTAAGCACTGAAGTAAATTCACCATTAAGTCCTGGTGATACTTGATCAATGGATACAATATTTCCATTTGGTGCAACTACAGTTAATGTAATATCTGTACTTAGTCTGTCTGTTGTTCCTGTGATTTCAATCATGTCTGAACCCATTTCAGCTTCTGCATTAATTTCAAGTCCTCTATCTCTAGTTTCTTTTGGATCTGATGACATGAATACGTCTGATTCTATGTTTGATTCAGTTGCAGATGTATCATTTGCTACCATTCCATTTATCACTTCAACTTCAACATTCAAAGTATACAATGAATTTTGTACAACGGACTGACTAGCAGTAATTGTATAAAATCCGTCTTCACTCCATGTTGGACCTACTTTAAACTCTGCATCAAAATTACCATTATCTGGTGAAATTTGACCAACAGCAACTACGTTATTTCCACTTGGAGATGTAACTATGATTGTAACATCTGTAATTTCTGAAATTGTCTGACCCATAATACTAATGGTGTCTGAACCTTTGTCAGCTGTGGCTGTAATTGACATTCCTTGATTTTGAGCAAAAGCATCTTGTTGAATTGAAGTCACTGAGATTAATGACAATACCATTAGGGCAATTGCCATTGATGTCGTAGAACGTTTAAAATTCATCCTATTTGAAATCATATATCTCTGTATTTATGTATATTTAAAAAATGAAAAAAAGATGAAATTTTAGTATCTTGGCATAATGCTAAGTCTTGATTTTGCAGATACTGCAATTATTGAAACAATTGCTACTGCTAGAATCATGGCTGCGATTGTACCAAATTCTGGAACTACAAATGTACCGATTATCTCGATCTCTTCTGCCCCTGCTTGAAATGCTATGGTGAGTGTTCTATCTGTTGATGAAGCATCTTCACTAAAGTCTACTTCTTCTCCGTCAATTAAAACAAAGAATTCATCATCTTCACCTGTTTCAAGTAATGCATCTGCTACTGATCTAGGGATTGTTAATGTAAGTGAACCATCACTTGTAGCATCAATACCAACTATCAGTGAATTTGCATCCACATCAGGTGTAATACTTAGTAATTGTCCACCTGTAATCTCATAGCCTATTGAGCCATTACCATCTCCCATTGAAACCATAGTATCAGATACTAGGGAATCGTCTTCTTCTTGAACTGGTGGAGTTACTACTGCATCTCCTCCAAATTCAAATGTTGTTTCAGCTGATCGATTTGCGGTTCCGTATTGAGCTGTAACTGTGTATGCACCTTCTGATTTCATTAGTGCTCCTCCTGCAGTCATTTCAGTACTGAATTTTTTATCAGCACCGATTTCTACTTGTGCAATTGATACCAAGTTCCCATTAGGAGCTTTAACAATAACACTTACTGGAGTTCCAGAATACAAGTCTCGTACTTCACCTGTTATTACAATAGTTTCACCTGCTGCATAGGAGGTTTTGTCTGTTGTAACAA
>Ga0209042_1002971_pt1 | contig 10515 bp, 10 predicted proteins | sample SaaInlV_200m_DNA_6_FD_184649 | JGI IMG/M metagenome (GOLD analysis project Ga0209042, IMG submission 184649) | Marine microbial communities from expanding oxygen minimum zones in the Saanich Inlet - SI037_S2LV_200m_DNA (SPAdes) (version 2) | ecosystem: Environmental > Aquatic > Marine >...
TCATTTTCAGGAGATCCTGAAATATATATGTTGACCGGAAACGGAAAAATTATTAAGAGATTGACTGAAAACTGGGGTATCGATGTTTCGCCGTCATTTTCTCCGGATGGGAAGAAGATGGCCTTTGTTTCAAAAAGGTCAGGAACTCCACAGATATATATACTTGACTTGAATACCTGGAAGACAGAAAGGTTGACCTTTGAGGGGAAATATAATACATCTCCAAGCTGGTCCCCACGGGGAGATAAAATAGCATATTCTTCCATGAATAATGGCAAGTTTGATATATATGTTATAGATATTAAAAGTAGAACACCGGTTTCTCTTACCAACAATGCTGGTAACAATGAGACACCTTCCTGGTCACCTGACGGAAGCCTTATTGTTTTCTGTTCAACACGTCAAGGTCCACCAAGGATTTATGTAATGACAGTCTATGGAACCGATCAGCGGCGTTTGCTTGAGATACCGGGAGAGCAGACAAACCCAAAATGGTCACCAAGAGATATAAAATATTAAGTTAATATAAATAAGGGAGGAAAATAAATGCAAAAGAATTTAAGGATATGTTTAGCATTAGTACTTGTAGTTCCGGGGTTGTTGTTGAATGCAAGTTGTGCCAAAAAACCTGTGAGCCAACAACAGTCTACTACTTCCATGGATAATCGAGCAATTCAGACTGATATTGAAAGACAGCGAGCAGAAGCAGCGGAACTTGCGAAAATGAAGGCTAAGGAAAAATTTGAGAATACGGACATATATTTTGATTATGATGAATCAACTCTCAAATCTGAAGCCATGGAAGCATTAAAGGCTAAAGTAGAATGGTTGAAAATGAACCCGGTAGTTTCTGTTGTCATAGAAGGCCATTGTGACGAGCGCGGTTCTGCAGAATACAACCTTGCTTTAGGAGATCGTCGTGCTGAAAGCACAAAAAGTTTCATGGTTGACATGGGAATTGCCGCCGATCGTTTGACAAAGAACAGCTATGGTGAAGAAATGCCTATATCTTCAGGAAATACTGAAGAAGCATATGCAAAAAACAGGCGTGTTCATTTCTCTATAGAGTAGTTTTTTTTATTGATTCTTATTATGTTATATAATGGCAGACGGCTTACTATGATGGCGTCGTAAAAAGTCTCCATCTACTGCGTTATAGCGGTTGATCAGAAGTTCGACATACTACATGTATGCCTTCACTCCTGATCAACCGCTATGCCTTTTATATGAAGATTTCTACTTAGCCATTGGTTATTCTTTTTACGGGTTCATCAACTACGTCGTCTACCATTAGATGAGACCTTTGCAAAACACCTCTTGTTGTCGGCTTCTTCGCCATGCTGAAATTTTACCCGCTGAGGTGGGCAGGCCCTATATATACTTAATGTATTCATCGGTTAAAGTTTTTTACTTTCCTTGAACAAGAATGTATGTTTTCTAAAAGCCTCATATTTTACCAGTTTCAGAGTTTTTAAAATTTCAGGGTGGTATTTGATATGAAAGTATTTTTCATTATTCCTGTTTTAGTTTTCTATTTATACGGTTGTGTAGCAGCTCCTGTAAGAGTCAACACTGATGGCATCGTTGCCGAACAGAGCCGGCTGATTCTGTCACAAAAAAATCGTACCGATGAACTTGATAAGGTTCTTAAAGAGACCGAAAAGGATTTTAGAAATAATATTGCAAGGCTTGGCACAAAACTCGATAGTCTTAAAAAAGAGCTTCAAATCGTAAATGGTAAACTGGAAGAGATTGATCATCTATTAAAAAATGAGCAGGAAAAACAGATAATTCAAAGTCTTGACGGGAAAATATCTGCTATTACTGATAGAGTTATAAATATTGAGAAATATGTCGGTTTTGAAACACCTGATAACAAAAAAGGGGTTGAAAGTTCGGTTGACCAGTTAAAGGAAGTTACTTCTGAAAATACATACGCTCTTGCCAGGAGCTTGTATGATAAGGGAGACTTTGATTCTTCCCGTGAAGAGTTTAAAAAAATTTTGAAAAAATGGCCGGAATCTGAAAATGCAGATAATGCCCAGTTCTGGATTGGGGAAACATTTTACAGGCAAAGGTGGTTCGAAAAAGCTATCCTTGAATATCAGAAGGTGATTGATAATTACCCGAAAGGAAACAAAATACCTGCTGCAATATTAAAGCAGGGGATGGCTTTTGAAAATATGGGAGAGAAATCTAAAGCACGTCTTTTCCTGAAAGAGGTGATAAGAAAGTTTCCTGATTCTCCAGAAGCTGTACTTGCAAAAAAGAATATATCCAAGTTGGAATGACATTCAATAAAAGTTTTTAAAAAATGCCGGATTAACTATTTAGTGTCCGCATCATAATATTAAGGCTCATCTTTCCGGATTTAGATTATATTTGAATTTTATTCTTCAAGGCCTTCTCTGAATATTATATCCGTGTTAAAAAAAATCATAAAAATTCTTGCATTAGGTGATCAATAATGGTGCATTATATGCCATGATAAAGGTAATAGGAATAGACCCAGGGCTCGCTTCAACCGGTATCGGTGTCGTCAGGGGTGAAGGTTTTGATATTGCTGGTTATTCTTTCGGTGCTATAAATACTCCAAAAGATATTTCATCGGCGGCACGACTTGATATTATTTTTTCAAAGGTTTTTCAGGTTCTGGAAGATGAAAAACCGGATCTTATGGTTGTGGAAGATGCTTTTTCACTTGGTAAGTATCCCAAAGCAGGTATTTCTCTGGGAAAGGTTTCAGGTGTTGTTCTACTTGCAGGATACAGGAACGGTATTAATGTTATTGAGGTTTCGGTTCGTGAGACAAAACAGGTTGTTACAGGAAACGGGAATGCAGGTAAAGCCCAGCTTGAAAGGTCTGTACGACAGCTGATTAACCATTCTGATCCAATTAAACCTGACCATGCCTCAGATGCAATAGCACTGGCTCTTGTGGGACTTTTTCGTTACGAAAATTTCATAAATTCAGATTAACAGTATATAAGGTTATTTAAAGTAATAAATATGATAGGCTACCTTGAAGGTACATTATTGAAAAAAGAAGAAGAAAGGATACTTCTTCTTGTGAATCAAGTAGGATATGAAGTTCTCCTGCCTGCATTTGTTATGGAAACTTTGAATGCAAGCTCTATTGGAGATTCAGTATCGCTTTTTATATATTTTCATCAGACTGAACGACAGCCTAAGCCGGTCCTGATCGGTTTTAATCTCGAAGCTGAAAAAGAATTTTTTCAGCATTTCATTTCTGTTGAAGCTATTGGCCCCCTGAAAGCTGTACAGGCACTAAGTAGGCCTATTAGCGATATAGCAAGGGCCATAGAAAGTAAAGATGTCTCAAAATTGAAAGAATTAAAAGGGATCGGTAATCGCACCGCACAGAAAATTATTGCTTCTCTTGAAGGTAAGGTTAATAAATTTGCATTAATCCGTAAAGGTGAGGCATCTCAAGAAATACCTGTTAAAGATTTTGAAAGTCAGGTGCTGGATGTACTTGTTACCCAGCTTGGTCATAAGCCGGCAGATGCAAAACGTTATATTTCCGAGGCATTGAAAAGAAATATATCTATTTCCACACCTGAAGAGCTTTTTGAAGAGGTTTATCGAAGTGAGATATTATAAATATTGATGGCGTCGTAAAAAGTCTCCATCTACTGCGTTATAGTTGCTGATCAGAAGTTCGACATACTGCATGTATGCCTTCACTCCTGATCAACAACTAAGCCTTGTATATGAAGATTTCTACTTAGCCATCGGTTATATTTTTTAATAGAAGCTATCTCAAAAAAAAGATTAGGGTTCCTGGCAAGGCAAAAAGGGGTGAGAAAGCAGAGCATACATGTAGTATGTGAACATTTTGAGCCGCTTTATAACGCCGCCAAGGGCACTTAGATTTATTTTGAGATAGCTTCTAATTCATCAACATTAGTGATTGTTTCAGGTTATGTCATGACAGATAAAATTCTTACATTTTCTTCAGAAAAACAAAGTATTGTTACAGGTTCTGCTCTCCCCGATGACTGCGAACCCGATATTATATCTTTACGCCCCCAGCATTTTTCTGATTACATAGGTCAACCTGAAATGGTAGAAACACTTAAGATAGCTATTGAGGCTGCAAAACAACGCAGTGAACCTATTGAGCATGTACTATTTCACGGCCCTCCAGGTCTTGGCAAGACGACAATGGCACACATTATAGCTAGTGAGATGGGTGGTAAGCTCACCGTTACCTCAGGGCCCGCACTTGAAAAAGGTGGGGACCTGGTTGGAGTTCTAACCCATCTTGGTGAAGGTGACATCCTGTTTATTGATGAAATTCATCGCACTCCTAAGGCTGTAGAGGAATTCTTATATCCGGCAATGGAGGATTTTGCAATTGACTTTGTTTTTGACAAGGGTGTACATGCCCGGAGTCACAGGTACCGTTTAAAACATTTTACTCTTGTTGGAGCTACTACAAGGGTTGGAATGTTATCATCACCGCTCAGGGACCGGTTCGGCATTTTCAAGAGTCTTGATTTTTACAGTGAAAATGACCTTATAAATATTACCAGGCGTTCTGCAAAATTACTCGGCCTCTCGATAGATGATGAAAGTGCACTGGAGCTTGCAAAACGTTCACGAGGGACTCCAAGAATTGTAAACAGACTTTTAAAGAGAGTTCGGGATTATGCCCAGGTACGATCAGACGGTACAATATCAGTTGAGACTGTGGAGGCTGCCCTAGCTCTTGAAGGTGTTGATAAGGTTGGACTGACAAATTTGGACAGGTCATATATCGATACAATAATAAAGTTTTATAATGGCGGACCTGTAGGAATAGATGCTATTGCAGCTACACTTCAGGAAGAGTCTGATACACTTGTAGATGTTGTTGAACCGTTTCTTTTGAAAATGGGGTTTATTATCAGGACATCTTCGGGGCGAAAGGTTTCCGAGACTGCATATCGGCATTTTGGAATTAAATAACACCTGAATAGCATGATCTACGGTTACATGTTCAGGCGATATCAGCATAAGAAGAATTTCTGTAGTTTATGATAGAACTTGTATTAAGAAACCTCTTTTAATAATAGTGAATGGTTGAAAATAGAAAGAGATATAAGGTGTTGAAAAGCAAGAATATATTATTATACTGGTCAAGGTGATAATGTTATCGGTATTCCATAGTCCGGAATAAAAAACCCGGCCTAAAATGTTTAAATCCCGGTGTGATAAAAAGATAACTCCTCGGTACCATTGACAAATCAATATTTTTACTATAAATTGACAATCGAAAGTTCAGGATAGCGAACAAAAGTTTTTTTGAAATTATAAATTGTTACTCAATAATTGTCAGCTCTCAATTATAGAATTCTAACTATTAAACCTGACCACTGAAGTTGTAAAAAAGATACATTATTTAAAAGTCTCAAGACTGGATACATGACTGATTTCGATATTTCCCAAGCTGACTTTAAAAACCCATTATAGTTAAAAAGGTCCTTGATGGAAAACCTGACGGGAAAATATAAAAAAGAAATAGCTGAGGTCCCAATACCAACTTCTACGAGAAAGCAGAAGCGTTGGGAGCTTCTGGCTGTAGGCGATCATGGAGAAATTTTATCTGTAAGATGGTTCAAGACAGTAATGATCCTGATAATTACCGCACTTGTTATAGCAATAGCAGTATCTGTTTATCTTTCATTCGTTTATAGAGGTATTCTGGCCGAGAATAAAATTTTGAAAACAAAGGCCGAATCTTCCCGGCAGCAATTAAAAACGTTCAAGGAAGAAATGGATATCCTTATGACAAGACTTGTACTGACTGAATCAAAGCTTGAGGAAAAGATTTCAGAAAGTATCGAGGAATTCCCGGAAAGTATTGAAGAAAAACCGGAAGAACTTCATACTTCCCCTGAAGCTGTTGTAGAAGATACAGTAGGAGAAAAGATTGAAGGGGTCGTGACTGAAAATGATATGGATGTTGTTGTTACCGATTTTTCAGTTTACCATGATTCATCAGACAACACTTTACATGTAATATTTAATATTAGCAATAAACAGCCTGATGTAAAAATGTCCGGCTATATATTTACCATACTTAAAGCTGATGATAATTTGAATAATTGGTTGATAATTCCATCAGTAGCTCTTTCTTCAGGACGTCCGTCGGTTATATCAAGAGGACAATATTTCAAGATTTCACGATTTAAACCTGTACGATTTAAGATTAGAAATCAGATTCATCCAGAGCAATTCAAGAAGGCGTCTGTTTTCATTTTTAAACCCGACGGGACGTTGATGCTTGAAAAGAATATGCCTTTTGAAACAAAACCTTTCGAATTGCCACCGGAAAGTTAAGGTAAGTCTTTATTAAATAATAATTTGTTGTTTTATAGTTCTTTTTTGTGAAAGTTTTTTTTTGGGGCCTTTTAGGAGGCAGGTTAATCAATCATATTCCAGGTACGATAAAAGTATGTTGAAAAACATGACAATAAGGTTATAATTACTGATTTTGATTGTTATGTTTATACTAGATATTTATTAAATTGAAACAAACTATAATACTATTTTGAAAGTAACTTAGAATAATATGTATAAAAATATAAAACTGTTTTTACCGCCTTTTTTTTTTCTATTTGTTTTATTTCTGTCATGCTCCATAAACGCTCAGGAAAAGATTCATACTGTCTTTTTTGAAGGCACCGACCATGAACTTAACGTATACAGGATTCATGGAAAAGAACCTGGTAAAACCCTACTACTTATAGGAGGTATTCAGGGTGATGAACCAGGCGGTTTTATTTCCGCAGATTTATATGCTGATCTTTCCCTTGCCAAAGGAAATCTTATTGTAGTTCCAAGAGCAAATTTCCACTCTATTTTATTAAAGCGGAGAAAAATAAATGAAGATATGAATCGGAAATTTGCTGAAGATAAAAAAGATAATTATGAAACCAAGGTTGTTTCAATCCTGAAAAAACTTATTGCCGAAAGCGACTGTCTTCTTAATCTGCATGACGGTTCAGGCTTTTACTCAGAGAAATGGGAAAGTCCTGAGAGAAATCCAAAGAGGTATGGACAATCACTGATAGCAGATTGTGATGAATTTACTAATCAGGATACCGGTAAAGTCATCAGGCTCGGTGATATGGGGAAAAAGGTAGCCGGGATGATCAATAAGGATATTAAAAATCCTGATTACCATTTTCATTTTAACAATCACAATACAAGGCTGAAAGATTCTCTGCATAAAGAACAACGTAAATCTGCCACGTATTATGCATTATATAAATGGGGTATACCGGCATTCGGTGTTGAGTCCAGTAAATCATTACCCCTGGAAACAAAAGTCCTTCATCATAACCTGGCCATAAATGCATTTATGGATTTGTTGGGAGTTGTTCCGGAATCACCGGGTTTTAACCTTGAAGATCCTGAATTACGTTATCTTATTGTTTCAGTAAACAATTCACTGCCGATTCTTGTTGAAAAAGATCAGACTCTGTATCTCAACAAAGGCGACTCTATTATGATATCTCATATCGAAGCTAATTATGAAAGAGGTCTTAGCGCTGATATTATCGGATATGGTGCAGTGAATGATCTGCGGAAGAAAATTGTAATAAAAAAACCGGCAAAAGTTATTGTCAGGAAAGATTATTTTTCATGTGGATCCATAAACGTTGCATTTGACTGGGGGAGGGAAAAAGCCTCAAATAATGTTTCAATTTCAAATGATTCTAAACATGAAGCCCCCTTTCTTTATTTTAAACTAAATATTAACGGGAAAAACCAGATCTGCCAGAACAATGAATTTGTTTCTATTGTAAAAGGTGATAAATTGAAAATTGTTGATGTTTTCACTAACCTCGCTTATCATTCCGATTTTGTAGTGAATTTTAAGGGGTATGTTGGTGAAGTCTCAAAAAACATCGGTGAGGATCGAGGGTTTATTATATACACTGACAGGGACCTTTGGAAAAATTATTCATTAAATAAAGATGGAAAGATTTATCAGATTGTTGTTACAAGAGATAATGACCAACTCGGTAAACTTTTTATAAAGCTTGAAACACCAGTATTGAAATATCTTGTTTTAGGAAAAGGCGATGAGAAAAAATATTGTTATGTACCTGGTGATACTATATCAATAGATCAACGTATGAGTCTTCAGTTAATTGATATAATTGTTGATACCATTCAAAGCAGGTATGTTGAAGCATTTATAACCGGCCCGGGATCTTTTAAAAAAATGATTAAAAGAAATCAAACTGTGGATTTAAACAGCGTACTTTCTTCAAACAACAAAACATCAGGTAGTTATCGAATTGATATTCAGCAGAATGATATAATTTTAGGATCAGTTATGATGAATTTTTTTAAGGGAGATGAAAAGTGAAAAGAGATAAAAAGAATCTTTCTATAATTGATAAAGAATTATTGGTAGACGGAACAATTTCCAGCAAAGGAACACTGGTAATAAAGGGAACAGTAACCGGAACACTTGTTGGAGATACAGTTGTCATTGCTGAAGAAGGATCGTTAATTGCTCAAGCCAAGGTTTCCAGTATAACAATTGGCGGAAGATTTGAAGGCGATGTAACAGCTTCAAACGAATTAATAATACTTTCAACCGGAAACTGCTCCGGCACAGTGGCATGCAAGGATCTCACAGTTGAAAGCGGCGGCCGTTTGAACGCAAAAGTATCTTATGTCCAATCAGGAAGTAAATTGCCAAATAAAACAAACACAGCGCCTTTTAACGAAGCAAGTGAAAAATGGATTAAACCATAAATAGCATTTATATGTAATCTTTAGTGTCTAATTATTCGCCTGCCTCAAAAAGAGAAATATTCCTTGAAAAATCAAATGGAGTTTTTTTAAAGTTTTCAAATGTGATATCCGTGAATAATATTTTCTCTTTTTCTTTGATTGTTTTGAATAATTGAGGGTAGCTGAAAAGAATTCTTTTTCCCCATTTCATGCCTGTTTTATGAACAAATAGTTTGATTGTATCCTTTTCTCCTTCAATTTCAAGAAAATCTCCGAAAGGCATATTATCAAAACATATGACTATGTCTTTATACAGAAATGTTTCTCTCCATTTTTCATACATAAGGGTTTTTTGGAACCCGAGCGATTCAATGATACTTTTCATAGTTGAAAAACTTGCTACTTCGACTTCAAGTTCCCTGAATATTTTAAATTGTTTATCGGATTCATCGTCAGATATTCCCGGAGAGGATTTTAGAGTTAATTTTGTTTTAGTATCCTTTCTAAGCCTTAAAACCGATTTTTTATTTAAAAGATTCCTGTCGGGGTCATCAAAGAGTATATTCATTTCATATGTTTTACCCATAGAATCTGCTCCAAGATCGACAATACGGTTGCGAACTGAGATGATATCAGGTAAATAGTATTTGACCTCAATCTCTAAATGGTCTGCTGAATTGTTTATATTCATATTGTGTTTTTTAACCTGTTAATTATTGAGTATAAAATTCACATATTAAATCTGAAAATTCATGCGAATTATATTTAAATGAATTAGTTGTGTCAATTGGTAGCATATTCTGTTTTATATGTATGTTTTTTCTTGACACAAGATGAAATTTTATTTAAGTACTTAAGATTCTTTTTTTGATTTTAGGAGTAGAAAAGTGAAAAAATATACATATAGCGCAAAAAATTCTGATAATGAAAACAAATGGTATGTTGTTGATGCTGAGGGTGCTGTTCTTGGACGGATTGCAACAGGTATAGCAGCTCGGCTTAGAGGAAAACATAATCCGCTTTTTACACCCAATGCTGATCTGGGTGATTCCATAATAGTTATTAATGCTGATAAGATAGTCCTTACCGGTAAAAAATGGAAGCAGAAAACCTATTACCACCACAGTGGTTTTATGGGAGGCATAAAAGGTATTACAGCTGAAAAACTTATGGAAAAAAGACCTGAAGATCTTATCAGGATTGCTGTAAAAGGAATGTTGCCTAAAAACAGGCTTGGAAGAAAGCTTATGAAAAAATTAAGAGTCTATTCGGGAGACCAGAATCCGCATACTGCACAGGAACCTGAAGTACTTAATTTATAATTCTAAAAGCATGGCTTAATCTTATTTTTTATATATATCGGGGTATTTAATGGAAAAGGGAAACGTCTTTTACGCAACAGGAAAACGGAAAAAATCTATTGCAAGGACCTGGCTGAAACACGGGAAGGGAGAAATTATTATCAACGATCGCCCGCTTGATGAATATTTCACTATCGACTCATCGAAAATGAATCTGACTCAACCCCTTGTTCTGACCAATAATATGGAGTCTTTTGATATTAAAATCAGAGTTAAAGGCGGTGGGATTTCCGGACAGGCCGGTGCTGTAAGGCATGGAATTACAAAAGCGCTTTTGCTTGCGGACCCGGATTTAAGAGCTGTATTGAAAAAAGCTGGATTTGTTACTCGTGATTCAAGAATCAAGGAACGTAAAAAATACGGTCAGAAAGGTGCAAGGGCCAGATTCCAG
>Ga0209042_1002972_pt1 | contig 10514 bp, 8 predicted proteins | sample SaaInlV_200m_DNA_6_FD_184649 | JGI IMG/M metagenome (GOLD analysis project Ga0209042, IMG submission 184649) | Marine microbial communities from expanding oxygen minimum zones in the Saanich Inlet - SI037_S2LV_200m_DNA (SPAdes) (version 2) | ecosystem: Environmental > Aquatic > Marine >...
GTCCCTAAGTGCCCTGATTACCTTAGGTGCCCTGAGGAAGCCTCTGGCCTTGTTGGGCTCCTCGTCCCAGTTTTCCCGGTACAGGGCGATCTTGCTACTCCATACGGGATTCCCTTGTGATTGAAGTGCCTTTACCCTCGTGTATAATCCGTTGAGCGCGAGCTTGGCATCGCCGATGACCTTAGTCACAGTCTCGACGTTCTTGTCAACCTCGCTCCTGTCAATGTCAATGTGGATGATCTTGCCCTCGGGGTTGAAATCCGCTACCTTTGCGGTTGTCCTGTCGCTGAACCTTGATCCAACTACCAGCAGCACATCCGCCTTCGGTACCATGCTGTTTGATGCCTTTGAGCCGTGCATCCCGCACAGTCCCAGACTCAGCTGGTGGTCGTTGGGGAAGGCTCCCTTGCCCATGAGTGTGTTGGCGGTAGGTGCCATCAGCAGCTCTGAAAGAGCTACGAGCTCGTTTGATGCGCCTGCTGCAATGACTCCTCCACCTGCCATTATAATTGGCCTCTGTGCTTCGACAAGGAGCTTTGCCGCCCAGTCAAGTTCCTGTGGCTTTGGCGTCGGATCGATGTTGTATCCCCTAAACTTTAGCTTGGGGTTGAAATCCATCTCGCCGCTGAGGGTTGTGCAGTCCTTTGGTATGTCCACCAGTACCGCTCCTTTCCTGCCCGTGTTGGCGATGTAGAATGATCTTTTAACCGCGTCAGGTATCTCGCTTGGCTCCCTGACCTGCATGTTGTACTTGGTTACGCTTGCCGAGACGCCTATGATGTCGCACTCCTGGAAGGCATCAGTGCCGATTACGGCCCTGTTTACCTGTCCAGTGAACGCCACCACTGGGCTGCTGTCGATCTGTGCCGTTGCGAGGCCCGTTACGACGTTTGTCGCCCCCGGTCCGCTTGTGGCGATGCATACGCCTACCTTGTTGAGGACGCGGGCGTATCCGTCGGCCATGTGTGTGCTTCCCTGCTCGTGTCGAGCTAGGATGAAACGCATGTCGCTGTCCAGTAAGTCATCGCAGATGGGGATAAGCGCCCCGCCTGATACTCCGAATATATGTTCCACGCCCTCGTTTTCAAGTGATTTAACGAAAGCCTTGCTGCCTGTCATCTCAGTCATGTTTACCTAACTCCCATACTCTGCTCAAACGGTACCCGGTCAGGGACGTTCGTTTCATTGCATTGTTGACGCTATGAACCTTTATAGAATGCGTACGTCGTTTCTGTTTACCAACTAATAAAACGATACCCCATTTAATCCCCCTCTCTGAGGGATAGGACAAAGCAATACCCCATTACATTAACTCCATAGGTTGGTAACTATTTGGGTTCCTTGAAGCGATAAAAAGGTTGCTGAAAACTCGCGGCGGGTGGGAGATGGAACCTGCAAGTTGGTACTTGGTGACTTTATTATCGGTTTGAAGAGCGGCTCCCGATGACAGAATTGAGAGATTGGATGTTTTTTCTGCCAATAAGAAAGGAGAATATTCATACGAGGAATTGACTCATGTTCTTATTCTACAGAGAAACACTCGAACTTTACCTTTACCGAGATAAGAGTCTCCAGTTACCTCAAAAGTTAACTTCTCTATCCTCTCCCTTATTGTTGATAAATATGAGCGAGTTCACGCATCTTCAATGCTCCAAATGCAGCGAGGTCCACGACGCCAGCGTGGTCCAGACCGTTTGTAAGAAATGTGGAAAGCCACTGCTGGCCAGATATGATCTTGAGGCAGTGAAGGAAGCCGTCACGAGGAAGGACCTGGTGGGGAGGGAGTCCACCATGTATCGGTACTTTGAGCTTCTTCCCATCAAGGATAGGAAGAACATCGTAACCCTGGGCGAGGGCTGGACCCCAATGACCCCCATTAGGACCGTGGGCGAGGAAATCGGCCTTAAGGATCTGTGGGTCAAGGACGAGGGGATCATCCCAACCGCCAGCTTCAAGGCAAGGGGTCTTGGCATGGCAATAAGCAAGGCAAAGGAATTGGGCATCTCCAGCGTTGCCCTTCCCTCGGCGGGAAACGCGGCGGGTGCCATGTCAGCGTACGGCGCACGCGCGGGAATGGATGTCTACGTGTTCATGCCAAAGGATGCCCCCAAGGTGAACATCATCGAGTGCCAGATTGTCGGGGCTAAAGTTGTACTTGTTGACGGCCTCATCAGCGACGCGGGGAAGCTGGTCAAAGGCGGCATGGACGAGATGCAGTGGTTCAACATGGGCACCCTCGGCGAGCCATACAGGCTTGAGGGCAAGAAAACAATGGGCATCGAGGTGGCGGAGCAGTTTGACTGGACGCTGCCTGATGTCATCGTCTACCCCACGGGCGGTGGGACGGGTATCATCGGCATGTGGAAGGTCTTTGACGAGTTGGAGGAGCTGGGCTGGATCGGAAGCGAGAGACCAAGAATGGTCTCCGTCCAGACGGAGGGTTGCGCCCCAATAGTCAAGGCATACGACGAGGGCAAAGAGGAGAGCACGTTCTGGGACGACGCCGAGACCAAGGCATCAGGGCTCAGGGTCCCCAAGGCATTAGGAGATTTCCTTGTACTCAGGTCCGCACGTGAGAGCGGCGGCAAGTGCATCGCGGTCAGCGACGAGGAGCTCATGAGTGACCTGGCACAGATCAGTAGGACCGAGGGGCTGTTCGTGTGTCCCGAGGGTGCTGCGACCATGTCCGCGTTGAAGAGGATGCTTGCCGAGGGCTCGGTTGACAAGAACGAGAAAGTTGTACTGTTCAACACGGGGAGCGGTCTCAAGTACACGGGGCTGTTCGACATCAAGTCGCCTGTGGTTGACCCTGCCAAGCCATTTGAGTATGGCAGCCTCATGTGACCTCAACTCTTTTTACTCATTTTTCCCAACCTAACCCTATGAGCGATACTGAGAAGATATTCAAAACAGTTGAGACCTACCTAAGGGCAATCCGGACAGGGTCCGAGAATGATTTTAGGAAGGCATTTTACTGGAACGCCGTGGTCATCAACGCGGATGGTAATAACCCCGTGGAATCAACGGAGTCCATAGATGAGTTCATGAAGAAGGTCCAGAAGCGGAAAGCCGAGGGCACAACGGTGGAGGAGATAGCCCACGGGGTCTCTGTGAACCAGCTTGCCGGTGCGGCAAACGTGAGAGTTGATTTTGAGCTCGTCATCGGCGATAAATCCCTGTGGGGCACCGATTTCTTCAACATGGTCAAGTCTGGAGAAGAGTGGAAAATCTCCCAGAAAATCTACGCAGTCACCCACTAGTCTTTCACAACCTTTTTCCCACAGAACATTATTCTCAACGAGATACCCATGTCATCTGCACATGTCTTCGCACCAGGACACCTCACAGGACTTTTCCAGATATGTATCGACTTGGAAGACCCTTTGAAGACAGGGGCCAGGGGGTCCGGGATCAGCCTCACTGATGGTGTGCACACAAGGGTCAAGGTGGAATCATCGAGAAAACCCAGTCACAGCATCTACATCAACGGGGAGGAGATGATTGACGCCAACGTGAGCGAGAACGTTCTAAGCAAGTACCTGTCAATGATCCATGAGCCATATAATATTCTAATACATCATACAATCGAGACACCGATAACCGCTGGCTTCGGGAGCAGTGGAGGCGGTGCCATTAGCCTGAGCCTTGCTCTAAACAAGGCAATGGATACGGGGCTGAGCAGAACCGAGGCATCCCAGCTGGCTCACGTCGCCGAGATAGAGTGCAAGACTGGTCTTGGCAGTGTATTCGCCGCTGACCATGGTGGATTCGGTGTTCTATACGAGCCGGGTGCGCCCGGTATCGGTGCAGGGGTATTAATGGAGGATCCATCGGGGCTGGAAGTCATCTACTTGTATTTTGGGCCAATCCATACAAAGAAGGCACTGAGTAACCCGGAGCTAATCGTCAAGATCAACCAGATCGGTGGAAGCTACGTCGATGAGTTACATGGGGACCTCACACAGGAACGATTCTTGAAGTACGCCCGCAAATTCACTGACCATATTGGCTTGGTGACACCAGATGTCAAGAAAGTCTTCGATTTGATGGACCCCGAGGATTATATTTTCACCATGGCCATGTTCGGTGATGTCGCATACACGGTCCAGCCGAAAGGGGATATCGATAAAATACTTGAACTGCTTGATCCAATAAACTGTGAGCCAAAAGTATGCGGTATTGACAAGAATGGAACCGTCTTCCTTTAAGATGATTCAATAGATATTGTGTACCTCTTTCGAGGCATAATAATTAATTTAGAGTCTTGACGGAATCAACAGCTCTGTGATGTAATGTGTCATAAAGACCGGCCTCGGCACCTTCCTGCTCATCTCTAGGAAGTGGTCAAAGCTGTTTGCCTGGAATACCCAGACATAGTTCCATTTAGCGTTCATGCTACCGTATAGTCCCTCGTGATCGACGCCTGTCTCGATGCAGCTCTTTAGCATCTTCTTGTCGTGCTCTTTCAGGTCCTTTCGCGTACCAGCCCAGTCGAAGTATAGTAGGATTTTCATCCTCAGTCCCCCCTACCTTCCCAAGGGTCAATATATCTCTATCGATCCATTATCGGGATGCCTCTGCTTCCCGCTTCATCCAATAAATATTTACACAGATGACCCCCTATGACTTTGTTAGTGATATTATGTCTACTCCATTCGATAAACCAACCATAGAAAGCAGGCTCAGCGTCAGGGGAGCAAAGTGGCACAGGGATGCATCCGACATCATCCCCCTGTGGCTCGCAGACCCTGATTACCCCCTCTGCCCTGAGATAAAGCAGGCCCTCCGAGACGCAGTTGAGGAAGAGTTCACAGTGTACGGTTCAGACGCCGAGGCACGCGATAGCATGTCGGCGAAGATTAAGAGAGTCAACAAGATCGATGTACCGGCCAGCCAAATTATGCTCACACAGGGTGTTACACCCGGAATGTGGCTCGCTGCGAGGCACGCCACCCGGCCAGGGGACGAGGTCATCGTCACGGACCCGATGTATTACCCATTCGTCTCACAAACTCAGATAGCCCAGACCCATACGGTCCGCTGGAACCTGGACATCGATGACGGGTACAAGTTCGATATCGAGCAGCTCAAGAGCCTCATCAGCTCCAAGACAAAGCTCATTTTCGTATGCAACCCACACAATCCTGCGGGCAGGGTCATGACGAAGGAGGAGCTTAAGGGAATAGCAGACCTTGCAGTTGACAACGGCATCTACGTCTATGTCGACGAGCTGTGGGAGGACATCCGCAACGACGGAAGGAAGCACATCAGCCTAGCGTCTCTCAACCCCGAAATCGCTGATATTACCATATCCGGCTGGGGATTCAGCAAGATGTGGGGCGTACCCGGCCTGCAGGCAGGATACCTGGCCGCGACAAACAAGGTGATCTTTGAGAGCCTCACGAAGCATGCCTACGGCGTCCTCAGGGGAACCAACAACATGGGCAAGGCGATGGCACCTGTGATCTGCAGCGACAAGCTGGATTACTGGAGGAATGACATGAACAAGTACCTGGGTGAAGTTAGGGACCTTGTTACAAAGAGGCTCACCGAGATGGGTGACATCACTGTCCCCAACCTGGAGGGCACTTACCTTCTGTTCCCGAGGTTCAACTATGGCCTGACAAGCGCGGAGCTTAACAAGGTGATCTTTGAAGAAGGCAGGGTCTCGCTGGGTACAGGAATCACCTTCGGTCCAAAGGCCGACAACCACATGAGGATACTGACCGCGACCAGCAAGAAAATCATGAACGAGGCCCTTGACAGGATCGAAAGTATCATCCCAACCCTTGAGAAGATGGCCAAGTAGGCCAAATAATCTATTTTTCTTCTACTTCTTCACTCTCGTACTTGAATTGCATCTCGTAGAGTTGCTTGTACAGTCCGTCCATCTCCATGAGCTCGTCGTGGCTGCCCTTCTCGGCTATCCCCCCCTCACGTAGCACCACTATCATGTCCGAGTTGCGGACGGTACTGAGCCTGTGGGCGATGATGATGCTGGTGCGGTTCCTGAATACCTTCTCAAGGGCCTTCTGGATGATGAGCTCAGTGTACGCGTCGATGCTGCTGGTAGCCTCGTCCATAATAAGTATCCGCGGGTCGGCCATCAGCGCCCTTGCCAGGCTGATTAGCTGCCTCTGGCCGACGCTTAATCTGCCACCGCGCTCCCTGACATCGGTCTCGTAGCCCTCGGGGAGTTTCATGATGAACTCGTGGGCACCCACTGTCTGGGCCACCTCGATGATCTCCTCGTCGGACGCCTCCAGGTTCCCGTACCTGATGTTGTCCATGATGCTACCGCTGAATAGGAAGTTGTCCTGGAGAACCACGGCCATCTGCTTCCTTAGTGATGCTAATTGTATGTCCTTTACGTCGTGCCCGTCCACCTTGACCGAGCCCTCTCTTGGGTCGTAGAACCTGTAGAGGAGGTTGATCATGGTGGTCTTGCCGACCCCTGTGGGGCCAACAAGGGCGACGGTGGAGTTGGGCTCGATCACCAGGTTGATGTCCTTGAGCACTGGGGTGTCGTCCTCATACCTAAAGTTCAGGTCCTCGTACGTGATCCTTCCTTCAATCTGGGGCATTTCCTCGGCCCCTTGCCAGTCACTGATGCCTTGGGGGGTGTCCATAATATCAAACACCCTCTCTGCGGCCGCTAGCGCGCTCTGTACGCTGTTCCAGAATCCGCTCAGGTCCTGGATTGGCATGAAGAACCTGCCGATGTAGCTCATGAATCCGAACAGAAGCCCCACGCTCAGGGTCCCGTCCATGACGGCGTTGCCGCCGAACCAGAGGACTAGGAAGTTGCCCACTGCCGTGAATATGCTGACGGCGGGCCAGAACGCTGACATCACCTGTCCCGCCTGGACGTTTGCCTGCATGTTGTTCTGGTTGATCTGTCTGAATTCCTGACGGGTTGCGCCCTCCTTGCTGAAGCTCTGTATCTCCTTCATGCCGCTGACGCTCTCCTCCATTTTGGCTGAGACGCTGGCGATGGTCTTCCTGGTCTCCCTGTAGACTTTTCGTACTCTTCTCCCCCATATGTAGAGGAAGATGAGCATTAGTGGGATGATGCTGAACGTGATGAGGCTTAGCCACCAGTTCATGGATAGCATGATTATGATGATCCCCACAAGAGTCAGTATATCGGCCACGACGTTGGCTACACCACTTGTGATGAGCTCGGTGATTTTGTCAATATCATTGGTGGCCCTGCTGACGATGCTCCCCACCTCGCGCTTGGCGTAGAATGTGAGGCTGAGTCTCTGGAGGTGGCTGAATATGTCTTGCCTCATGTTCCTGTCTAGCTGGGCTCCCAGCCAGCTGATGAGGAACCTCTGGACGTACCGTGAGGTGAATATCAACGCGTACGTGACGATGAGTATGACTGAGAGTACTGTGAGTCCCTCAGGGTCATTAACGATGATGTATCTATCAATGGCCAAGGTGGCCAGATACGGTGGAATCAGGTTGATGATGGATGCCACAGTGATAGCCAGGACCAGCGTGAGGCTCTCCTTCCTTTGGGCAACGATGTACCCCACCATGCGCTTGAATAACACCCAGTCAGGCACCGAGCGGACCATGTCATCTTCTGCGGCGTGCCTGTTCCTGCGGTAACCCATTACAGGTCACCTCCCCTTGCGCCCGTGATCTGGGTATCGTACAGCTTTCTGTAGATGCCGTCGAGCGCCATGAGGTGCTCGTGGCTGCCTTCCTCGGCTATCGCTCCGTCCTCAAGGACGATGATGTAATCGGCCTTCTTGATGCTGCTGAGCCTCTGTGTGATGACGAACGTGGTCCTGTTCTCAAGCAGCTGGTCCAGTGCTTGCTGGATCTCGTACTCGGTCTGTGTGTCCACGCTGCTTGTGCTATCGTCCAGTACCAGTATCTTGGGGTTCTTGAGCAGCGCCCTGGCTATGGCGACCCTCTGCTTCTGGCCGCCGCTCAGTGTGACGCCCCTTTCCCCAACCTTCGTGTCGTACCCTTCGGGGAGGGATGCTATGAACTCGTGGATCTTGGCCTGTTTCGCTGCCTCCTCGATGCCCTTTGTACTTGTTGACTCTACCCCGTAGGCGATGTTCTCCCTGAGGGTGGTGCTGAATATATACGGGTCCTGCCTGACTATGCCTATGTGGCTCCTCAGGTTCTTTATTGTGATATCCCTGATGTCCAGTCCGTCGAGCTTGATGCTTCCTTTGGAGACATCGTAGAACCTAGGAATCAGGTTGATTATGCTGCTCTTGCCTGATCCCGTTGCGCCGAGGATGGCAATGGTTTGCCCTGGTTTCACGTCTAGTTCGATTTCCGTGAGGACCATGTTCTGGCCGTCGTAGCTGAACCACACGTCTTCGAATACCAGGTGCCCTTCCACGGTCATGAACTCTTGAGCGTCGTCTTTGTCATGGACATCAATCTCGGCGTCGATTATCTCGAACACTCTCTCGGCTGCCGCCTGTGCCCTGACGAACATGCTGGTCATAAAGCCCAGCATCCTCACGGGGCCCATGAGTCTGTTCATGTAGAAGTAGAAGGCTAGGACCGTGCCAAGGGTAAGCGCACCGGTGATGACTTGCTTTCCCCCGTACCAAATGATGATTACGATGCCCACTGAGCTGATGAGCGAGGCCATTGGCATGAAGAAGGCGCGGACCCTGGCCATTGTTACGTTGATATCAAAGAACTTCTTGACCTCAGCCCCGAACTTTTCCTCCTCGTACTCCTCCCTGCTGAACCCGCGCACGACTCTGAGGCCGGATAGGTTCTCTTGTAGGACCGATGTCAGGACTCCGTTCTGCTCTCTGACCTCTTTCCACATTGGGCGCACCCTCTTGCTGAAGCTTGATGTGGTGAACAGGAGGAACGGTATTGTGACCATTGCTATTAGGGTGAGCTCAGGGCTGAGGCTGGTCATGGAGTAGATTACGGTTATCAGGACCAGGATGTTGCTGATGGCCATCCTGAATGCCATGTTGAAGAAGCGTCCTAGCATGTTGATGTCACCGGTAGCCCTCGCCATTAACTGGCCCGTCCTCTGCTGGTCGTAGAAGCTGAAGCTCTGCTCAAGGAGGCTGTTATACATGTCGTCCCTCATATCGTAGCCCGCCCTCTGGCTGATGATAGTGAGAAGGTAGCGTTGCATGTAACTGAAAACTCCCTCCAGGATGGACAGGACTATCAGCGCGAAGCTAAAGACGAATAATGTTGCCTTTCCAGGGTCCATCTCTCTTACCAATGAGAGCCAAACCGCGAATGGAATGAGCATCTGGTACGCAATTTCTCCTACCCCTTCACTGGCCTCAATCGGGTTCCCTTCTGCGACTGCTCTGATCATATCGATGATGTTGCCAACGATGGCAGGTGAGATAGCGGTGGAAGCGGTGGTGAAGAGTATGAGAATGAGGATAGCTTTGAGTTCCCAGTATTTTGAGATATAACCAATTAAGCGAGTGAACGTCTTGATGTTGCTCTGCTTGGGTCTACTCGACATCCCACGGTGCTCCGCTGTACTTGTTCAGGATTTCCCTGAGCTTCCTGAGAATCTCCCAGTACTCCTCGCTTGCGCTTAGCTGGACGTCAGACATTATCCTCCCGATGACCCTTGACGGGTACTTGCCTACATCCCTGTTCTCTGTCCACTTGATTACCCTCTCTTCGTATGCCCTCTTCAGGAAAAGGTGGGACTGCCTTAGCAGCTCCTTTACCCTGGCCTTGTCTTCATCCGGCAGCTCAATGCTGTACTGTTCCAGCCCCAGCAGGAGCCTTTGAAGGTACCCCTCGGTCCAAGCCGAGTAATCCGGGTCCTCCTCAAGAACCTCGTTTATCCTGTAACTGACGTGGAACTCGCGACTGATTGAGCGGTAGAACGGTTGGATCATGTTCCTGACCTGCTCGTTTCTGGTGATCTCGATGAGTCCCGCCTCCAGCAGCATGTTCAAGTGGTGGACGATGCTGCTGTGGTTCTTCTCCAGCCTCTTTGCGAGGTCGGTGGCAGAAAGCTCGTGATGGCTAAGTACCCTCAGCATCCTTCTCCTTGTCTCGTCCGCGAATAGCTTCGCTACCTTTGGATCTGTTATAATATGGACATCCGACCTCATGATGTATCGTTACAGCCTAGTGTAGCGCTATACATAAGCATAACTATTATTTGGAGGTGTTTACCCGGTAATTCCCGATCCTATTTAATGCAAAATCAACCTAGCATCAATCAATGTGATAGTGTCCATGTCTTCATGGATAAAATGATGATAAATCTGTAAAAAAATGATTAGTTCTTGCGGCTACTCTTGATCCCTTGATTACCCTTGATCTTGCGGCTACCTTTGACCTTTTGTAGCCCCCTAGCCTTGCGGAGACCCTTTACCTTCTGACCCGCGCTGGTCCTGCCCCTGTAGGCCCTTCCAACGTGTGTCTTTCCGGTCTTCATTTTGGGCTTTGATACCTTGATGTCAAGGTCCTTTGCCCCTTTGATGAACTCCTTGAGTGCCTCTACGTTCTCGTCGTGACTGCTGCCC
>Ga0209042_1002984_pt1 | contig 10502 bp, 10 predicted proteins | sample SaaInlV_200m_DNA_6_FD_184649 | JGI IMG/M metagenome (GOLD analysis project Ga0209042, IMG submission 184649) | Marine microbial communities from expanding oxygen minimum zones in the Saanich Inlet - SI037_S2LV_200m_DNA (SPAdes) (version 2) | ecosystem: Environmental > Aquatic > Marine >...
GGCGTTCTGTTTTGATTTCCCCACCTTTCCAAACATGCGGGGACCCACCAGGGCGGCCAGAAGGCCCATAATGACCATGACGATCAATAACTCAATTAAACTGAATCCCATTTCATTCTTTTTGCGTCTTTTCATCACAACTCCTTTCACAACCCCTTTAAAAAGGCATTTCGTTCATGCTGAATACCGCCATCAGCATGGAAACGACCACAAAACCCACCACCAGACCCATGGCCAGAATCATGGACGGCTCCAACAGGCTGATGAGCCGTTTTACCGTGTTGCGAACCATTTTTTCGTAGCTTTCCGCCACCCTCAGAAGCATGCGATCCAGTCGTCCCGTCTCTTCTCCCACCGTAATCATCTGAATGGCAAGGGGCGGAAAGATCCCCGTATCCCGCAAGGGTTTTGATAACCGGTCCCCTTCCTTCACCCGTGTATAGACGCGCTCCATTGCCGCTGAAATGACCTTGTTGCCCATAATATCTTTTACCAGCATGAGCGCCTGCAAAATGGGGACGCCGCTTTTTGTCAGTGTTCCGAGGGTTCTTGCAAAACGGGCCACCTCAATCTTTTTGATGAGTTCCCCCACCACAGGGAATTTCATTTTCTTTCGGTCGAACTTCAAACGTCCTGCCGGCGTTTTCAGATATCTTCTCAGGAAAAAATAACCTGTGCCGAGTACAGCCAGAATAGCCCACCAGTAGGATTGCAGCAAATGGCTGATTCCCAGCAGCAATTGAGTGCTCAGGGGAATAGTCTGCCCCATATCTGAGAAAATAATTGAGAATTTTGGAATGACAAAGGTCAAAAGTATGATAATGGACACGCCTCCCACACCCACGAGAAAGATGGGGTATACCATGGCGGATTTGATATAATCCTTGAGTTCCTGTGCGCTTTCCAGAAATTCCCCCAACCGGCTTAATACCGCTTCCAGAACGCCTCCCGCCTCTCCGGCCCGCACCATGCTGACATAAAAGGAGGTGAAAGCCTTGGGGTGCCTTGCCAGAGCATCCGATAAGTATCCGCCACCCTGAACGGTTTTTAGAATATCGTTCACCACCATTTTAAACTGTTCTTTTTCAGCGGATTCGATCAGCAGGGAGAGCGCTCGATCAACGGGTAGGCCAGCTTCCAGCAGGGTAGCAAGGTCCTGGGTAAAAACCATCACATCTTTGGAAGAGACACGGTGAAAAAGGCCGAGGAACTGTTCTGAAACATTCAAACCCAGTCGCCGGCCGTTTCCTTTGGCCTGAGTGATCCGTATGGGAATCAGCCCGCGGGTCTGCAGTTCAGCCGCCACCTTTTTTTCCTCATCCGCTTCCAGGACTCCGGTCACAATTTTTCCGGTACTGTCAGCGGCTTTGTATGAATAGGTGACCATTGTCAGTTTTCAAGGGTAACTTTCAATATTTCGGGAATGGTGGTCATCCCTGCCTTCACCTTTCGCCATCCATCCTCTCTCAGGGTCAGCATTCCCGATTTGACGGCCACGTCTTTGATCGTCTCAGCGCTTGATTTGTTGATAATTTCTTTGCGAATTTGCTGATTTATGGGCAGATACTCAAAAATGGCGGTCCTGCCGCTGAACCCTGTGTATCGGCACGCTTCGCAGCCCTTGCCCGCAAAAAACTTTATTTCGGGGGCTTCAAAGGAATCGATCTGCATGGACTTCAAAAGCCTTTCTTCCGGTTCCACCCGCTCTTTGCATTCCGGGCAGATGACTCTCACAAGCCGTTGGGCCAGAACGCCCAAAAGGGTTGAACTTAAGAGAAAACTCTCCACGCCCATGTCCAGAAGCCTTGTAACAGCCCCCGCCGCATCATTGGTATGCAGTGTGCTGAACAGCAGATGTCCGGTCAAGGCGGATTGAATGGCAATCTCGGCGGTTTCCCTGTCCCGGATCTCTCCCACCAGGATGATATCCGGATCCTGCCGAACAATAGAACGAAGTCCGCTGGCAAAGGACATGCCGATTTTCTGGTTTACCTGAATCTGGTTCACGCCGCTCAGTTGATATTCAACCGGTTCCTCCAGGGTGATAATTTTGTTTCCCGGTGAATTGATTTTGGCAAGGGTTGTGTAGAGGGTCGATGTTTTGCCGCTTCCCGTTGGTCCGGTCACCAGAATCATGCCATACGGCTGCAGGGTGAGTTGGGTATATTGGGCCAGTACATCGTCCGGGAATCCCAGTTTATCAAGGTCAAGGATGAGGGTATCCCGGTCCAAAATTCGCATGACCAGGCTTTCGCCAAACAGGGTGGGAATGGTCGAAATCCTGAAATCGATTTCTTTGTCCGAAATCCGCAGTTTGATTCGACCGTCCTGGGGCAGCCGTCTTTCCGCAATATCCAGTTTGGCCATAATTTTAACCCTGGAAATAATGGCCGCCTGAAGGCGATGGGGGGGGGATTCCACGTCATGCAGAACACCGTCTATGCGGTATCGCGCCTTGAATTCATTTTCAAAGGGTTCAAAATGGATATCGCTGGCTTTCTGCTCCACCGCGTTAAAAATCAACCGGTTCACCAGACGGATGATGGGCGCCTCCGATGCCAGGTCCCTTAAATGCTCTTCATCTTCAATGTCCTCAGCGGAAATATCATAAATATCTTTCCCCGCTTCCTCAATGATGGTTTCAAGGGATTGACTGCCGGCTCCGTACAGTCGTTCAATGGTGTCAAGGATGTCGCCTTCTTTTCCCTGGCATACTTGAATGTCCAGACCGTATGTAACCTTTAAGGCGTCAATGGTGTAAAAATCCTCTGGATCGGCTATGGCGATTTTCAGAAAATCGTCCCCCATCTCCAATGGAACGAACATGGATTCCCGCATCATTTTATCAGAGAGGTTCCCCACGACTACCGGTTCTTTGGGATAATCTTTAAACGAAATAGAGGTCATTTCAGATCCACACCTCGAGACCTTTGCAAAACGTCCCCTTTCGCCCAATCTCTGCGTTGCATTCTGATTTTAATCCTCGAAATATTCAATATATTCCTCCGGCTAAAACCCTCATGCGCCTTGATCTTGAACGAAATTGAACATTTTCCAAAGGTCTCTACTTTAATCAGTGGCAATCGAAGGGATACTTCCCTTTGAAATTCTTGAAAAACCAAAATCCCTCTGCTATTTCTTGAAATAGTCAATGACACTCTCAATGATGCTTTCCAGGTCATATGACGGCTCAAACCCAATGGTTTTTTTCAGCTTGCTGATATTCGGGCATCTTCTTTCCATATCTTCAAAACCCGGGCCGTAAGCCTTTTCGTACGGCACGAAATCGATTTCGGAATGACTTCCCGTCATCTCCTTAACCTTAAGCGCCAGGTCTTTGATGGTTACTTCCTCATTGTTGCCCACATTAAAAATATCGCCTTCCGCCGCAGGTTCATCCATCAATCGCATAATGGCTTCCACCACATCGTTCACATGGGCGAAACTTCGACTCTGGGTACCATCCCCGTAAACGGTGATGGGTTTTCCCAGTAAAGCGCTTTGAACAAAATTGGGCAAAACCATACCATATTGTCCGGTTTGTCTGGGACCGACCGTGTTAAACAACCGGCCGATCAATACGGGCAGTTTTTTTTCGTCAAAATAGGCAAGGGCTAGAAACTCATCCAGGGTTTTGGAACACGCATAGGCCCACCGTCGTTTTTTGACCGACCCCATGACCCGGTTGTCATCTTCCGACAAATCATGTTCCACATGTTTGCCGTAAATCTCGGAGGTAGAGGCAATAAACACCTTTTTCTTGAATTGATTGGCCAGCCTCAGGACCACTTCGGTCCCTTTGACGTTGGTATCCAGCGTTTCCACCGGATGGTCCATGATGTTTCTGACGCCCACCGCAGCCGCCAGATGGTATATTTGGTCCGCTTTGAATATCAGCTCGTTCATAACGGATTCGTTTAAAATGGTATCAATCACCAGATGCAGCCGTTCATGATTCTGTATCTTGGAGATATTGGCCAGTTTGCCGGTCCATAAATTGTCAACAATAAACAACTCGTCTCCGTTTTCGAGCAAACGCTCTGCCAGATGAGATCCAATAAAGCCGGCACCCCCTGTAATCAAAATTTTCATTCTATTCCTCCTCTACGCCAAAGCCTGTCCTTCACGCAGCTCCGCCCCTTCGGTTACGAGCGCTAAACCGTTTATATGGTTAATTAAATTGTAAAAAAGTAATTGTAAACCGTGAACGGTTACTAAAAAATATGGCTCTGAGCTGTCGGATGATCGTTTATCCGGGAATCCTTTCCAGGGACCAGCCTTCAATTTCCACTTCCAGGGATCGCTGCAGCAACTCAACCGAGACCACGACCTGATCGGTTTTGTTCTTGTGCCGAATATAAAAGCCTTCCAGGCCTTTGAGAGGCCCCTCCATGATCATCACGCGGTCTCCTTTCCGCATGTAGGTGCGGTTTTGAACGGTTCGATCGGTGCCGTCCAGGATCATCAGGGAAGAGATTTCCTGTTCGTTGGCGGGAACCGGCTTCCCTTTAAAAGCAATCATCCGAACCACGCCAACCGTCTGGATGATGCGATGATATTCCTCCGGCGCCAGGGCTGAGCGGACAAAGACATAACCCGGAATCATGGGCACCAATATCTTTTTCCGCCGATCTTTTCGGCGGCTCATCACCTCAATTCGCGGAAGAAAAGCTTCGAGGGATTTTCCGCAAAGTCCCGTATGGACTTTTTGTTCAAAACGGCTTCGTGTGTGCAGTGCCCACCATCTGGCAGGCGCCACGACTGAATCCGTTATGGTTTCCGTTTCCAAAATGATTAACGCTCCTTTTCACCGGTTATTTCCCCTTATGCTTCTGATAGCGGAAATGTTGAGGAAATGATGGACTTTGTCAAGGAAAAATTGACGATGCCGTCTTGCCGGAGTATAATAATACCTTACAAAATTTTTTCAAAAAACGCCATCGTCAGTTTGTGTATGAGCGTTTGTTTAACCCTTATGAAGGGGAGGAGAAACATGGAATGTAATCGGGAGAAGAACCTTGAAAAGTGTAATTGCACCTATGAACCCTGTGCCAGAAAAGGAATCTGTTGCGAGTGTATTGCCTATCATCTGAAAATGCGACAACTCCCCGGTTGCTGCTTTTCAAAAGACGCGGAAAAAACCTATGATCGCTCTTTTGAACATTTTTCGCGTCTGGTCCAACAGGGGAGGATCTGACGACAAAAATGATAAAGACCCATCTTTCCGAAAGCCTTTGGTATGGGGATGGTCGGGACGACTGGATTTGAACCAGCGACCCCCGCGTCCCGAACGCGGTGCTCTACCAGACTGAGCCACGTCCCGACTGAAGGGGACCATACCTTATTTCTTTTTCTGAAGCAAGTCCATTTTGTCACCGATAATGTCCCTTGCCGCCCGCAGCATCAACACCGTATGTTTCCATGTACACGTCAAACTCCGCTTTGGTCCCGCCATCGATGGGAACCCGATTTCCCCTTACCAGAACCGGAACACTTTCTTCATAAAGATATTGCACCACCGCTTTAATGCCGGCGACGGCGAAAACCCCGATGCCGCTTTTTGAAACAAAATCGTCAATGGCGCTGTTTCCTTTGCGTCCAAGGACAACGTTCCCCTCTTCACTATAAACCGCTGTTGTCTGTTCCCGGTCAATCCCGATGCCGACCCCTTCCACATGAATTGTTATACCCCTTAAATGCGCTTCGGCTTCGATCTTTTCAAGAAGGTCGTATTTGGTGCCCATGGAGGTGGCCACATCATCCACAACGAAGAGGCGGCAGCCGTCAAAGAAGCTCTGGTTGACAAACATGCCCTTCTTTCCGGTGGCCTCTCCGTGGGTTTTGGCTTCCTTACGGTCATATTCAAACACAAGGTCTTTTTGATATTCCTGCCATAGGGCGATGCTGGTTGAAAGGGCAATGGTGCTGCCCTTGTAGGAAGGCCCCAGGATGATGTCAACACGTTTTTCAAGACCCCTGGACACCATCATTTCGGCAAAAAAAGACCCCAGCAAAAGACTTAGACGTCCGGTCTTGAACATGGCCATATTAACAAAATAGGGCGTCGGCCGCCCATCCTTGAGCACCAGGCCCCTATCAAAAAATAGCGCCCCGGTTTCGGCCAGGGTCTTCGCCAGTCGTTTCACATGATTTTCCATTTTGATTTTATCCCATCCAACTGCAAATACGATTGATAATTAACCCACCGTCTGGCACTAATTCCTCTTTCCAGTCAAACGGATCATTTCACGAAACCCCCTCTGTGCGTCGGCTAATCGAGGGTTGATTTCTAACGCTTTTTTAAATAATCTCATGGCTGATTTGTAATCCCCTTGTCGTGCTGAGATAAAGCCCAGTTTCGAATAGGCTTGGGCGAACCCCGGGTTAATGCGAACCGCTTCAGAAAAACTCTTTTCCGCTTTCCTCATGTCTCCCTTCCCCTCAAAAAAAACCCCCATATTGTAATGGGGTTGGGCGTAATCAGGGTTTATTTCAATAGCCTTGGCCCATTCCACCATGGCGTCTTCAATATGACCCTTCTGGGCCAGGGCGTTTCCCAAACCATTGCGAGCTTCCGCGTAGTGTGGCTTTATGCGCAATGCCTTTTTAAAGTAGCCAATGGCACCATTCAGATCCCCCGTTTGAGACGAGGCAACGCCCATGTTATTATTCGCCGCCGCAGAATAAGGTTTATCTTGCAGCGCTTTTGAAAGGCATTGGACGGCTTCTTCAAACTGACCCCGTCGCATGAGTGCGCTTCCAAGATTGATGTTTGCATCGGCAAAATCCGGTTTTATCTCAAGTGCCTTTGTATATTCCCGGATTGCGAGGTCGAGTTGCCCTATTTCGTTTAGTTCAGCGCCATAATTGGTACGGGCACGATGATTTTCAGGGTTCTTTCGGGCTGAATCCTTCCATAAGGTGAGGGGGTCCTGCCAGATTTTGTTCCTTAGATAGGTTCCCACGCCAAGCGTCACAATAATCCCCGCCAAAAGGAGGTTTTCCCAAACTCTTCTGTTTGAAAACAGTTGAAATACCGCATAGACCACAGATACGGCGAAACCAAAAACCGGAAGATAAAGCCTGTGTTCAAACATGGTGTCGCTGATGGGGAAAATGCTCGATTCAATGGAAAGTGTAATGAAAAACCAAAAAATACCGAAACTGACGGCTGGTCTTTTCCTGATGTTCCAAATGCCAATCCCAATAACCCCTATGACGAAAACAAAAGCCAGGGGGGTAAGCCCATCAAAAAAGCCTGATTTCAAGGGATACATATGATCTACATTTTGCCCCCAAGGGAAAAACAGCAGTCGAATGTATTCAACAAGAACATTGAACTGAGTGCAAAAATAACTCCATCGATCAACCGTCCCGGTCTCTCTTGTCAGGATGGAAACATCCTCCAGGAGGTTTTCAAATTTCAACCCCCGCGTTGCGGAAAGAAAATAGAGGGCCAAGAACGCCAGAAGAGCGCCAAGGGGAACAATCCAGAACAACTTCTTTTTCCATCCCTGCCAGGACCTGTCAAAAAGAAAATATTCCACCAGAAGAATGATACCGGGTAATGTGGCTGCATTTTCCTTGCTCAAAAATGCAAACACCCCCGAAAGGACGGCGGCGGCGAAGCAAAATAGAATTTTGAAAGAGAAAGCAGCAGCATTTCTTTTGCCTGCATCCGGTTTGATGGAATCGTTTCCCCGCGCTCTGCTTTCCCCCAATTCCCCCATCTTCAGCTGTAGATTTCTGGCACGAATGTATAAAAGCACCGAAGCCAGATAAAACATGGCCGACATGCACGTATATCGTTGGACAACGTAGGTGATACCCTGTGTTTGAATGGGATGTGCAACAAAAACCAGTGCCACCCACAGCGCCATTAATGGAATCTTTGATGATGAGAAATCCATGACCCCAGACCTCTGGGCGGATGAGATTGGTTTACAAGTTTTCTTCTTCCGTTTACCACGAGATCGTGGAACAACGGAAGGCTTCTTTTGTTCTTCCTGAAAAAATGACAACCGACCAAGCACATTGAGTGCAAGGAAATAGGCAAGAACTCCGTTAGCCAAGTGAATTAGGATATTTACCAAATGGTACCCAACAGGGTTGAATTTGCCCAATTGGTAATTTAGAGCAAAAGAGAACTGAACAATTGGACGGTGAGATTTGAAACCTTTCAGAGACACATAGTTTTCTAAACCCTTGATTTTTTTGTTATTTTCGATTTGAACTTTCCCATCAAAGACAAAGGGAACGCTATATGCGTTGCTGTAGATCACCAGGGTAACAGCTGCAATCAGTATCACTGAAGACCAAGGGCTTGCGAACATAATGGGCAGCGACTTGAATTTCATGCCTTAATGCCTCGTCTCGACGAACCATCCACCGATACAATCGTACCATTTTACCAAAAAAACCTAGCGGAATCCCTAATATCACAAAGGGAGATTTGTTTCAAAACAAAACCCCATGTTTCCTGCACCGAGGGTTTTCCACTAAAATAGATCCGAATCTGCCATGGTATAGAAAAGGTTATTGTCTATCCAGTTTGTGTCTGGAGAGTGCTCAAAAGTCTTAATCGTTGAAATTATACCCAAGGGTTCAGCATGCTCCTCGAATCCCGCGGCCATTGCGGCAGTCTTTAAAAAATGGCCTCCGGGAAGCCACGTTTCAATCTGCAAGACGCCTCGGGATCTGAGCATATGAGCAATATTGCCAAAAAAAACGGCAGTCTTTTTTTCGGATTTCGGGAAAAGCAGGTCCACAAGAGTCGCAGCATCTTTTTTAAGATGAAGAACCGCGTACCCTTCAATCTCTTGCGAAAACATACGTTTCAGACAGAAAATTTCATATTTCTTTTCAGGATGCCTGCAAAACCGCCAACGTAAGAATTCCGATTGTCTGACAACGGCATATGGATAATCCACACTGCACTTTTCCCATAACCTGTCAAACTGCTCTCCAGGATTGTCAATTCTCTTGATGCTTAAAAGTGATGGCTTTTTTCTTGAGGCAAGTACGCCTGTTTCACCTTTTAAATAGGCGACCCGACTTTCCAGGGGAGCATAGCCCAATATCCTTTTCCCCAGTTCAAAATGAAATTTCCCCGGAAACCCATATAAGATCTCAGCGGAATCTTTCCCGCAGAAAATTTCAAAAAAGGCCTTTCCCGTTCTGGCAAAAAGTCCCTTTCCCCTGAAATCGGGATGGGACATGATGTCCATTAGCTGAACAATGACAACCGCTTTCCCATCCCTTGATCCATTAAAGGGAATACCACCATAAAGCGCGAGGATCTCCTCTTTTTCAGATTCACACAAAAGAAGTGCCTGAGGGTAAGGATTATCAAAATATTTCCACCTCCAGAGCGCCGGGTTGATCTCCTGATCAAAAGTGAGTTTCCATAATTTCATAACCTTTGCTTCATCATCTTCCCTAAATTTGCGGATATAGAATGTGCCTGAGTCTGTTTCAATCGGTATTTTCATTTTTATGGACCTCAAAAATCAAAAGGAGGTTTTATCGAAATAGATGCGGCCCCATGATTTCATGCAGGGCTACATACACAATCCTTCAAATTGCCGGTTCATAATCTTTTCAGTCTTTTTGTTGACAGCATATTGATTTAAATGACACAATTCAAGCCATTGTGCGATTTTGTCAGTGTAGCCTAAACGACTCTGAATTTTTTTTTACCATGGACTTGATATCATCGTCTTTCTGAACTGCCTTGGTATCATTTATCCATCTATGATTTACATACTTGGGAAACATGAAACTGCTCACACTGGTACCCGTATTCAATGAATGGCCCCACCTGTTGCCTGTTTTGCAGAACCTGAGAATCCATTTCCCTGAGATTCTGGTGATTGACGATGGAAGTGACGACAAAAGCTACCTCAATCTCCTGAAAAAAGAAGGGTTTGAATATCTGGATCTGCCATTTAACCTGGGGCACTGGGGTGCCATCCAGGCAGGTTTTAGATATGCTCTGGCCAAAGAATTTGACGGGGTTATCACATTTGACGGCGATGGGCAGCATCTGCCCGAAGGCGCGTTGCGGATCATTCCCGGCCTCCAAGAAGGCTACGATGTGGTCATCGGAAAGGACAATGACCGGGGCGGATGGTCCAGAAAATTCTGCAGGGGAATCCTGAATCGATTGTCCGGGCTTGATGTCAGTGATTTTACTTCCGGCCTCAGAGGCTACAGCCGGGCGGCCATGAAACGGTTAATCCATGGATCCTTCTTGAACCTCGATTACCAGGACCTGGGAGTTTTGTTCATGGCTAGGAAAAAGGGTTTGCAACTCACGGAAATACCGGTCAACATGGAAATCCGAAAGGGAGAAAAATCAAAGGTATTTCCAAATGTTGCCAGCGTTATGCGATATCTTTTCATCACCTTGACCTTCATTATTGCGAGAAGGCTATGATTTCCTACAAAATTACCACCGGGATTTTAGGCGCCGCCATCTTTTTAATCATACTGCTTCTGGT
>Ga0209042_1002992_pt1 | contig 10471 bp, 6 predicted proteins | sample SaaInlV_200m_DNA_6_FD_184649 | JGI IMG/M metagenome (GOLD analysis project Ga0209042, IMG submission 184649) | Marine microbial communities from expanding oxygen minimum zones in the Saanich Inlet - SI037_S2LV_200m_DNA (SPAdes) (version 2) | ecosystem: Environmental > Aquatic > Marine >...
TGGGTGCGCGGGACTATGTTGTTAAGGACTACAACTTTCTTGACCGCCTGCCGCAGGTAGTAAAGCAAACGCTGGATAAGCTGGAAACCGAGAGTAAGCTGCGGGTTGCCGAGGAAGATTTAAGGGTGAGCGAAGAGCGATATCGATCGCTGTATGAAAGTGCGCCTGAGGGTATCGTGGTTGTAGATGCAACCGGATATATAACAAGTTCCAACGCTGCTTTTAGTAACATTACAGGTTTTAGCCCTGATGAGATAGTTGGTATTCATTTTGCCCAATTACCTATGATAAAGGGCATAGAAGGTTTTGATTTTGCCCAGGTTTTTTCTGCAATTGTGGCAGGCCAAATTAGTGGGGGGTTTGAATTTCCCTGGAGACATAAAAACGGGGATATACGGATAGGACACTGTACACCGGGCATTTTGGGCAATGGTGAAGGTATTACCGGTTTGCAGTTAATCCTGAGTGATATTACCGAGCGCAAGCAGGCCGAGGAAGCGCTGATAGAAAGTGAACAAAAGTTTCGTGGTTTGTACGAGAGCATGGACATGGGCACTGCGCTTTGTGAAGTGGTAACAGACAAAAATGGTAATGTAATTGACTATATATTTCTTGATATAGATGAGAAATATACTCTGATTACCGGAATAACACGCGAAATAGCCATTGGAAAGACAGCGCATGAGGTAGATCCTAACATAGAGCAATGCTGGATTGATGTTATGGGCGAAGTAGCCACTACCGGCAAGAGTGACTACTACGAAAATTATTATGCAAGCAACGATAAATATTATGCATTATATGCCTATTGCCCTGCAAAGAACCGGTTTGCATGTCTTGTACAGGATATCACCGAGCGCAAGCGTGCTGAGGAATCGTTACGAGAAAGTGAGAAGAAATTCAAGACTGCCGTGTTACATTCGGGAATTATCTTTGCACACACTGATTGTAATTTACGTTATACATGGATTACTAATCCTCATCCAGATTTTAACCCGGAAACTATGATTGGAAAGCAAGATATAGAGCTATCAGATAATCAGGGATCAAGAAAATTGATGGAAATGAAGCAAGAGGTGATTGAAACAGCGAGTAAGAAACGAAGAGATATCAGTTTTCCACTATCGAATGGCAACCATGTATTTGATATTATTGCCGAGCCGTTGAGAGATGGTAATGGGCAAGTCATTGGTGTATCAACCTGTGCTTTGGCCATTACCGAGCGCAAACGTGCCGAGGAGCAGATCAAAGAAACCCAAATTCTTCTTAAATCCAGCATTGAAAGTCCCAAGGACATGATAATCCTGTCTCTCGACAGGCAGTATCGGTATCTCTACTTTAACAAAATCCATGAAGAATCAATGAACCAAGTTTATAATTTGCGTCCCAAAATAGGGGATATCATTTTTGACTATATGACCAATAAAGAGGATGTGGCAACCGTTAAGGCTCATTACGACAGGGCACTGGGCGGTGAGGGACATACCACAATTGATGAATATGGTGTTGCTGAGCGCAATTATTACGAGGTTAGATATAACCCTATTTACAACGATGACAATGAAATAATCGGAGTTACATCCTTTGCATCTGATATTACCGATCGCAAGCGCGCCGAGGAGCAGATACGGAAGAGTGAAAAAGATTTAGCTGAGGCGCGACGATTAGCTGGTATTGGGAGTTGGGAATGGTTTCCCGAAAGCGGCCATATCAATCTGAATGACCAGTGGATTAATATTTTGGGGTATGTTGTTGGGGAAAGGGAGTTTGATTTCAAGTGGTGGCAAGAGAGTATTGATCCTGATAGCGAACCGGTGTTTGAAAAGGCTTTAAGTGATTACCTTGAAGGTAGAAAGTCAAAATACGAATTGGAATACCGGATGAAAACCAAGGAGGGGAACTGGAAATGGATATGGGCTGTTGGTGAATGTGTCGAATGGGACAAAGCCAAAAAACCTGTTCGGTTTCTGGGTACTCATATAGATATTACCGATCGCAAGCGTGCCGAGGAGCAGATACGCAAGCTGGGCAGCGCTGTTGATCAGTCAATCGATGGAATAGCGATGAACGATTCTACCCGCAAGATTGTATATGCCAACCAGACCTATGCGAGTATGCATGGCTATACGATGCAAGAGATAATGGAATTGAGGTTCAAGGACCTGATCCCGGGTGACGGTGGTCAAACCTGGCCAGTTATACGGGAATCGGTGCGAGGTAAAGATGCATGGTCGGGTGAAATAGACCACATTAGAAAAGACGGTACAACCTTCCCTGCTTATTTATCGATTACCAATCTGAGAGATGAAACTGGCAAGCAAATTGGGGTGCTGTCAATTTGCCGCGATATCACCGAGAGCAAGCGTGCTGAGGAAAAACTTAGACTGAGTGCGGCGCAGTGGCAAGACACATTCGATGCTATGAATGATCCCGTCTGCTTACTCAATGTGCGGCACGAAATACTCAGATACAACAAGGCCATGGTAGAGTTTGTTGGCAAGCCTGCGGATGAGATTACGGGCACGCTATGCTGGGAGCTTATACACGGCACAAAGGAACCTGTAAAGGATTGCCCGCTGGAGCGGATGAAGCAAAGCCTAAAAAAGGAAACGATGGTTTTAGAGGCGGGCGATAGTATTTACGAAGTAACCGTCCATCCGGAATTTGATGCAGATGGTGTTCTTATTGGCAGTGTGCATATTATAGCCGATATTACTGAGCGCAAGCAGGCTGAGGAAGCGCTGAAACAGCGGTTGGAGTTGGAGAGCCTTGTTGCCGAGATATCCAATGAGCTTGCAAATATCCCAACGGATCGAATTGATAATGGCATCAATTTTGCGCTGGAGAAAATTGCCCGGTTTACGGGTGCAAATCGTAGTTCACTATTCACGTTTTCTGATGATTTGCAATTTGGCACCAATACTCACGAGTGGTGCTCAAATCCTGATGATTCACAAATCGATCAATTGCAAAACTTTCTATTTGATATGTTCGGATATCATAAAAAGCAACTGATCAATCTTGAAAGCATCGTGATATCAGGCATTAATGATTACCCAGCTGAGGCTGTATCTGAGAAAGAGTGGATCAGGGAACACGGGTTCCGCTCAATGTTGTTTGTACCCATAAACAGGCGGGGAAAGCTACACAGTACGGTAGGGATATACGGAGAAACAGGCAAGGAAATAGTGTGGACCGAGGATTTTGTTACATTCCTTAATATAATTGGAAACACACTTACGACCTGTCTGGAGCGCAAGTATGCCGATGAATCACTACGTGCGTCTGAAGAGAAATACGCCAACCTTGTTGAACGTGGCAATGACGGCATCATCATTATTCAGGGCAACTCGCTCAAATTCGTCAACTCAAAAATGGCCAAAATGACCGGTTATACGCCTGAGGAACTAGCCGGCAAACCATTTATTGAATTTGTCGCTACCGGAGACAAAAAGACGGTAATGGACAGATATACAAAGCGAATGAGTGGGGAGAAAGTTCCAAGCGAGTATGAAATTGCGATAGTACGTAAAGATGGTACGGAGATGTCCGTAGAGATAAACGCCAGTTTGACTAAATACGAGGGTGCCCCTGCCGATATGGCCATAATTCGCGACGTCACCGAGCGCAAGAAGTATGAGCAGGCGCTAGTGTCATCGGAAGCAAAGACCAGGGCCATACTGAGCGCTATTCCGGATATGATATTTGTGATGAAAAAGGACGGCACCATCATAGATTACATCCCATCCTCGGTAATGAAATCATCCATTCCTGTCAATAAGTTTTTGGGCAAGAAGATAAAGGATGTACTACCACCGGAAATGGCAGCGGGCTTAATGAGGTTGCTTGCAAAAGCCTTTAAGAGTGGAAAGCTACAGTCGGATGAGGGCAGTATGGAATTGCCCGACGGAGAGCATTTCTACGACAACAGGATTATTGTGCTTGATAAGGACACGGCTCTGGGCATTGCTCAGGACATCACCGAGCGAAAGCGCGTTGACAGGGAGTTGAAGGAGAGCGAAGAGAACGTTCGTTTGATGGTTTCCGAGGTGAAGGATTATGCGATCATTATGCTTGATCCAAATGGTGTGATAACTAGCTGGAATGAGGGGGCTGAGCGCATAAAAGGATATAGTGCAGATGAAATTATCGGCAAGCATTCCTCTATTTTCTATAGCAAGGAAGACATCAAGACAGGCAGATCTGACACTTTGCTAAAAGAGGCCGTTCGTATTGGCAGGGCTGAGGACGAGGGTTGGCGTATACGCAAAGACGGATCGCAGTTCGTGGCTAATGTAATAATTACAGCGATTCGTGATGAAAAGGGCAAACTTAAGGGTTATTCCAAGGTTACGCGCGATATCACCAATCGTAAGCAGGCAGAGGAGTCGCTGAAGAAACTGGGTAAGTTCAATGAAATGATTTTGGATTCTGCAGGCGAGGGCATCTATGGACTGGATCTAAATGGCACGACCACTTTTGCTAATCCTGCGGCTGCCAGTATGATTGGCTGGGAACTGGACGATCTTACAGGAAAAAGTCAACACGATATTTTGCATCACTCGCACGCTGATGGAACTCACTATAAACGTAAGGAGTGTCCAATATATGCCGCTTTTAAGGACGGGAAGGTCCATCATGTTGCCGATGAGGTATTTTGGCGCAAGGATGGCAGTAGCTTCCCTGTGGAATATATTAGTACTCCAATTCGAAATGAGCAGGACGTTTTAACCGGTGCCGTTGTAACTTTCAAAGATATTACCAAGCGCAAGCAGGCCGAGGAGCAGATCAAGAAGTACTCTGAGCATTTGGTGGATATGGTTGAAGAGAGAACGGCGCAACTGTCTGATAGCGAAGAGCGTTATCGCACACTGTTTAATAACACGGCTGACGTGGTTTATATGTATGACCGGAGCAATCAGGGCAACATGGGTAAAATTCTTGATGTAAATTCTGTAGCTATAAATCTGTATGGATATAGCAAAGAAGAATTGTTGGAGAGAACACCTTTTGAATTTGCTGATCCTGAACTTAAGAGGGATTATTCAAAACAAAGGCGAGAATTTGATGAAATCGGCAATACCATTTTTGAATCGATGCATATAACCAAAGACGGGAGAAAGATAGCCGTTGAGGTAAGTGCAAATGCGCTTGTTTATAAAGGGCTTGCTGCGGGTATATCAGTTGTAAGGGACATAACCAGACGAAAGGAAATGGAAGCGGCTCTGCAAGAAAGCGAGGAGCGCTACCGCACACTGTTTGATAATACAAACGACGCCGTATATGTTATGGAACGAGATACGGCAACCAACAAAGGTTATTTAACCAATGTTAATCAGGTTTTTATGGACAGATACGGATATACAAAAAATGAGTTTACAAAAATGTCTCCGCTGTCGCTCGTGGCACCGGAGGCCCAAGCTCAGTTCATAGGACAGATAAGAGATGAGCTGTTTGAGAAAGGTGCAATATCTTACGAAACAGTGCATATATCTAAGGGTGGTAAGAGAATGCCAGTTGAGATTAATGCACGTCGCTTTAGCTATAAAGACAGCCGTATCAGCATATCTGTTGCCAGGGATATAAGTGAGCGCAAGGCAATTGAAAAAGAGCGCATAGAGATTGTTGAAAAGCTGGCCAAAACAGAGAAGCTGGCTTTAGTCGGGCAGTTGGCGTCGGGAATAGCGCATGAATTGCGCAATCCGCTGGCTATCATTAACAATGCGGCGTATTATATCAACGCAAAGGTCAAGGACGATGATGATAAGGTGAAAAAGAGCCTTGCCTTTATACAACAGGAGGTGTTCAGATCATCGCATATAATCGAGGGGCTATTGGACCTTGCCCGTACCAAACAGCCTAACTATGAAATATGCGATATCAGGGATACCATAGATATTGTATTGGAGCACATTACACTGCCTGAAAACGTAACAGTATCGGTTAAGTGCCCGAAGGGTATTCCCAAACTGCAGTTTGATTGTATGCAGATTGAGAGGGTGTTTAACAATATTATCATCAACGCGATACAGTCTATGCCGGATGGGGGAGATGTCACAATTGATGGCAAGATGGCAGGGAAGTCCCTGGTTGTAATCATTAGCGATACCGGAGGTGGAATAGCGGTCGGGGATATTGATAAGATATTTGAACCTATGTTTACCACAAAGGAATCTATGGGTGGTATAGGAATAGGGCTGGCGGTAAGCAAGTCGATAATCGATGCGCACAGTGGTACAATGACGGTTGAGAGTACGATTGGTAAGGGAACTACGTTTACAGTTAAGCTGCCGTCAAAAGCAAGTATGTGAGGTGACCCGTGTTTGATAATAAAAGGATTTTAATTGTTGATGATGAGATGGGCATGCGTGAAACCATACAGGATGTTTTGCGCGACATCGGTTATAAAGTTGATACGGCTGAACACGGAATAAAAGCGCTGAGCTTGATGAAGAAGAACAAATACGATATCGCAATTCTGGATATTGTGATGCCCAAGATGGACGGAGTGAGCTTATTTAAGCAAATTAAGGAAGACTTTTCTGATACCAAGGTGATAATGATGACGGGATTTGGGGGAGATCATCCTATCGTAATGAAGGCTAATGAAATTGAAGATACTATTTTACTGATTAAACCCTACCATGTAAACGAACTCATTGATACGGTAAAAGCTCTTTAGCCCAGTTTGAGTATCTTATCAAGCATCTTGCGTATTTCTTTTAGAATGCCCCGCGCCTGTGTGCGGCGGTCTTCGTCAAACTCACCGAATTTTATGCTACTTACAGTCGTTTTTAATTTTTCTATCTGGGCAATTTTCAACTGTTGAAAATCTTTACCGGTAGCTTTTTTAACTTCTTTCTTTAGTGAATCCCGGTTAAGCTCTCCTTTTTCTACCTCAGAGAGTAAGCTGGCGCGTGATGTATTATCATCTATTTTTGCGATCTCTCTGGCTTCAAAAATGCCTATTTTGCCCTCTTTAACGGCCAAAGCCACGTCATTGTGACGCAGTAACTTCAATCGAGAGTCGATATATCCCAGGCTTTTATGCAACCTCTTGGTCAACCCGTCCATGGTATAGCCTATTTCGTCAATAAGCGTTCTTAAGTAGCGCGCTTCATCGACTTCGTCCAGTTTTTCCCTTTGTATATTTTCGATGAGGCTTTGTTCTAGTGACTCCAGTTCATTAATTTCCCTGAGAATACATGGTATCGGTTTTTTGGAGTGCATTGTCCAGGCTGCAAATCGGCGATGTCCCGCGATTATATGATATATATCGCCTTTTGCACGGACAACTATAGGTTGCATGAGGCCGGTATCCTTAATACTTCGGGCCAGCTCATCAAGCTTTTCCTTATTCATGCTTGTACGGGGCTGATCGGGGTTTGGCTTTATCAGCTTTATATCGATCAGGCGAGCTTCTTTATAAGCTTTTGTGCCTTCAGTCGAACCCAGAAGTTCGCGCATATCATCGAATATTTCCATATTATTTATGCTTTTTTTAAGTTTGCGATTCACGTTTTAAAAGCTCCCTTGCCAGAGATCGGTATTCTTCTGCACCATCTGATGATGCGGCATAGGCAGTTATTGGAAGTCCCTGCATTGCACCTTCGGCCAGCTTGATTCGTTGATTGATAATTGTGTCAAAAATCAGGTCCTTGAAGGTGGCGCGCACTTTTTTAGCGACATCCTGACTCAGCCTGGTGCGCTTGTCAAACATGGTTAGCAGCACGCCAAGGATAGATAGATCTACATTCAGTTCTTCGCGGACGGTGTTGATCACTTGCAGCAGGTGTTTTACACCGTAGAGCGATAGTGGATGACATTGAACCGGAATAAGAACTTCGTTGGCAGCCGCAAGAGCATTGACGGTAAGAAGTCCCAGACTGGGGGGCTATCCAATAATATGTAGTCGTAGTTATCTTTTATGGGTACCAGCTTCTTGTGCAGGACCTTTTCTCTGCCGATGCTTGATGCCAGTTGCATTTCAACAAGCGCCAGTTTAATATCTGACGGCGCAACAGATAGATTGGGCAGTTCGCTTTCAATTATAATCTGATCGATTGGGAATGACTGATTGCCCATCACCTCATGCATTGAATTTTTTAAATCGACCGGATTAACGCCCACGCTGATTGATAGTGACGCCTGCGGGTCAAGATCTACCAGCAGGACTGATTTCCCCAGTTCGGCCAGCGATGCGCCGAGGTTGACGCAGGTAATTGTCTTGCCCGTTCCACCTTTGTGTTGTGCCACTGTGATAATTTTTGCCATACTTGTTACTCCGGTTCCTCTCGATTTTCAATGAGTTCGCTTGTTTTTAATGTCTTATATTCAGAAATGAATGGTATGTAATTATGCCGAAGTCTATACTCATTTACATAAGTTTGTCAAGGTATTTACGTAGGTTATTACCTGCTGCTAAAAAGTAGAGTGGGTAGTATTCATTCCTGCCCTGTCACTATTGCATTGTACTGTAGGCCCTGTTTGGAGCTATTTCACGAACGTTTGCATAGTGACTCAACAGATGAGTTGATGGACATTCGATAATAATCACGTTCGTATTTGTATGCATTGCATATTGTTGTTCAAATTTGGTGTTCAGTATCAATGCAATATTGTTCATGCAGGTGCCACGCTGCTTTATATTATCGCTTTTAATCGTGATCAACTATAATTGCTCTGCTTGGTTGCATTTATATATACAGGTAGTTTGACCGTGAAGGTGGTGCCTTTGTCTATCTCGCTTTTGACTTTGATAGAGCCTTTGTGCGCTTCTATTATGGTTTTGCTTATGGAGAGGCCTATGCCGGAGCCTCCTGTGCCGTTTCTGGTAGTAAACAAGGGCTCGAACACTTTGCCTAAATGCTTCTCCTCAATACCCTTGCCTGTATCTATAAATTTAGTTGTAATTGTATTCTTGTTCTGGCGGCTGCTGATGGTGAGTGTCCCTCCATTTGGCATTGCCTGAAAGGCGTTGTTGATAATATTGTTAAATACTCGCTCAATTTGGCTTGCATCGGCCGCCATTTTGGGTGCATCATCTTGTTCCACGGTCAGATTTACATTTTCAGGTATATCAATTGTATCGATAAGCTCTGTTGTAAGTGCCTTAACATCTACTTCTTCTAATATTGGTTCTTTTGTTCTGGCTAAATCTAGCAGCCCCTCAATGACGTTAGATGATTGAAAAATCGCTTTTTGCATGAGCTCAAGATACTTGTGCCCCTTCTCGTCCGTGTCACTTAGCTTAAGTTTTAGCAGGTAAGCAGAGTTGCTTATAACACCCAGTGGATTGCGCAGATCATGAGCCACTCCGGAGGCCAACTGCCCGATTGTCGCCAGTTTTTCAGAAATGACTAGCTTATGCCGCGTGGACAGCAATTGCCTGACCATGCCTTTTACGGTTGATACCACATTACCGATCTCGTTTGAAGATATTTCATTTATACGCACATCATAGTTGCCTTCTGCGATGTTTTTTGCATAGTTATTTAATTTGTTTAATGGTTTTGTGATCATTCTGACGATAACGAGTGCTGCAATTGTGCCGGCAGTAGCAATGGCCCCCATTAAAGCTATCGCCATGTTTCTGCTGATTGCCTGATAACGATTTGCATTACTGAAAGTGGTTTCAGCAAGCTGTGAAGTGTTTGCTGTGATCTCTTTGGCTTTTAGATGGAGGTTGTTTGTTAGGATTTGCTCTTGTGCAACTATTGCGTCAACAGCTGTTTGTGATGCGCCACTTTCGATAAGCCTTTCTCTCTCGTCGTTGTTTTCAGCTAGAGCAAGGAACCACGTATTGAGATCGGAAAAAGCCGGAGGCATCGATTCGGTTTCCTCCATGTGATTGACCGCCGCTTTTTGTAGCAATACCTGAGCTGCGATATATCTTGACTGCCACTCTTGCTCCAGACGATCTTCCTTATACAGCAAGTACTCGTGTGAAACCATATCAAGTTCTGTTACGGCTATATTCAGGCCTATTGCCAGTTCTCTTAGCTCTGTTGCCTTGTTGACACGTCCGGAGTAAACAATAACCAGCAATGTGAGTACGATTGTTATCAGCACCGGTATGCTAAAACATATATAGATTATCTTTGTCAGTTTCATTTTTGCTTTTTACCAACGATCTATTTGGTTTATCTCTTTATTTATGCTTGCAAGTTCAGACTCACTAAATACCCTCCAGCCTCGTCTGTCCCGCTGTGGGTTTTTGATGATACCGGCTTTGAGCCAACGCAACAGTGTGGCACGACTGATACCCGTTTTTTTACAGACTTCAGCAGTGCGGAAGTACGTTTTTTTGTTTATGACAATTGGCATCATTTGTTCCTGTTACAGCATGAATATAGTTAATACGGGTTAACCATACCTGATAAGTTTTTGAAAACAATCACAAAGGGAATGCAAAGTATCACATTCGCATCACAATTTCCCTCTTCTCAATTTAATCCGTGTTAATGCCAGA
>Ga0209042_1002993_pt1 | contig 10470 bp, 6 predicted proteins | sample SaaInlV_200m_DNA_6_FD_184649 | JGI IMG/M metagenome (GOLD analysis project Ga0209042, IMG submission 184649) | Marine microbial communities from expanding oxygen minimum zones in the Saanich Inlet - SI037_S2LV_200m_DNA (SPAdes) (version 2) | ecosystem: Environmental > Aquatic > Marine >...
CCGACCTCAATGTGGGAGGCGGTGCCATCCGGCGACCTCTTCCTGGATACATTTCCCGTCGCTTGTCTTGCGGCATTTGCCGTTAGTCCAAGACAGACATCGGGATGACTTTCTTCTTGGGCGGGGCGTCCGCAGGAGGAGGGGGAGCCGGCGGGGCCGGTTCCGGTTTTTTCTCGCCCCGGAGGTTGAGGCCGAAATCGTAGGCGATCTGCCACTCGTCGGAGGGATGTACAAGCCATCCGGCCGGTATGTCATTTTTCTCGACGATTTCCCGGGCACGGACGTAGACTTCAAAGCTCTCGGGTGAAACAAGGAAACGGGCGTACTGCTTTTTGGGGTCCATCTTGCGTATGACCGACTCATAGCGGGAGGTGGACGAGCGCAGGTCCTTCGCCGTTTCCCCCTTGCCCTCCCTGTAGGTCGCGTAGAGACGTTCTTTCTTGTAGGTGGGATGCAGGCGCAGGGAGAGACGGAAGTTGCGGTCACCGATATCCTTCTGGGTGAAGTAACCGACCGCCTTTTCGGGGTCAAGCACCCAGTTGGCGACTTCTTTGAGAATGGGATGCCGCTTTTTGTCCTTTCCGGCGACTTTCAGCACCCGTCCCTTTTCTCGAATGGAGAGCAGGTACTTTGATGAGGCGATACGTTTCAGGGCGGTTTCCAGCAGCTCTTCGTGGTCCATCCTGCTGATGCGGCTGTCCCGACACATGAACCATACGCACTTGCTGTCGGCAACTGGGGAGCGTGGCTGAGGCATACGGATCATCTTGGCATTGCTCGCGGCCTTCTTGCGTTTTGGCAGTTTGGCCAGCCGTTTTCGCATTTCGGCCAGCAACTTTTCTTGCTCCTTGGCCTCCTCCTCGAGCTTCTTCTGCAGTTCCTCCAGCTCTTTCAGTTTCTTGCGGAGTTCCTTGAGCTGTGCCTCAGGGGAATCCAGTTTGAGGAGCTTCCTGAGGGCATCGATTTCGTCCTGGATTTTCTTGAGCTTCGCCAGGACAGCCTGCGTTTCCTCTATGCTGGCGTTCTCTTCCGACAGCTTCTGCTGTTTGAGGTCTGCCAGACGGCGCAACTCTTCGAGTTTGGCTTCGCTGATGTCGGGGATTTCCCACTTGATGCGCCGCACGGCATCCCGCACGCCGAGGAGCGTGACAATCAGCATGATCACCAGGATGCCGACCACATTGGTCAGCGTATCCAGCAGTGAATCAAAGCTGGGGGCACCGTCTGATTTGCGTCTACGGCCCATGCCGTTTCCTCACGTTCGTAACCTTCGCTTCCAGCGCGGATCAGAAGCGGCTCAAGTCAAGTTTCCCCTTGCCGATGATCGGGAGTTTGCCGATGGGGGCACTATTTGTCCGAGCAAAACGCTCGGCCGTTCGGTAGGCGGAGTAGCCATCCTCCCGGATGAGGAAGAGCATCACCTTTTTTTCGTCTTTGGCGATGGCATCAACGGCTGCTCTGAAGGCAGGATCTGTACTCAGTTTGGATGTGGGCACGAGCGTCCGCTTGCCGCTCGGATCCAGGACAATTCCCTTCGCGCCTGCCTCCACAAAAACCGGATCCGATCCGGCTGCTGAGCCGCGGCCACGTTTCCCCTTCGCAGGCATCACGCACACGGTGGGGGCATCGATCACCAGCTTGCGCTTCTGCAGTTCTTCCTCCAGCTTGGCGATAGCGGCCTCGAGCTCCTTCTTCTGCTTCTCCAGCTTGGCGATCAGTTCCCGAAGCTTCTTCTCTGCTTCCCGAAGCTTCTTGAGCTCTTCTTCAGCCTTCTTGTTCTTGCTAAGCTGTTCTGCCTGCTTCTTGCGCAGTTCTTCCAGGATCTTCTCAAGCTTGGCCAGGGCTGCTTTGTACACTTCCAGGTCTTGGATTTTGGGCAGCATCTCTTTCAAGGTGTCGTCAATCTTCTTCTGTTCCTCCTGGAGTTCCTCATACTCTTCTGCGCGCTCAACGAGTCCCTCTTCCGGATCGGACTCCATTTGGGTGACGGCAACGCTGCTGATCATGAGGATCAGCGTCCCGATGACGCACGCAAGGATGCTCAGGAAGGGGAAGAGCGATACTGGGTTTTCGGAGTCACCGCGTGGCTTGGCCATGGGAAGAGGGGAATTGGGTTATTTGCGATTTTCGATTTGCGATTGGCGATTGGCTATTGGGGAAACGGGAGTCGATTTCAGTATCTCGAACCCCGCATCCCCAATCTCAACCCCAGGAGGAACGATGGGACTGTCCTGGGCCTTGGGGGACAATCACGAGAACGGCCACCAGCCGCGTTTCCGTGTTTGCTGAATGACGACCTGATTCTCGCCGAGTTCACCGAGGACGTTGTTCAGCCCGTCAATTCCCTCGGTGAGGGCTGCCATGTAGGATTGGATGGCCTCTGCGCTTTCCGCGACGACTTCGCTTGTCTGAGTACTGACTGCTTCCCCGTTCTCACGCAGTTCCTTCATGGTCTTGCGTATGGGGTTGACGGCCTTGCCTATCGTTTCATTCAGGGCTTCCTGATGGGCGGTCGCACGCGTTTCCATTGCCCCCAGTTGTTCGTCGACGGCTTCGGCCATGCGCTGAATGACCGCCGCCTGGTCATCCTGCACATCTGACATGTGCGTCTGCAATTGTCGAAACTCCGACAGAATGCCGTGTTGGCTCTGGGTCAGAATCTGGGCAATGGACTGGATCGCGGAGTCGGACTCACCACTTGCCCCTCCCACGATCCCTCCACCGTCATTCAGGCGTTTCAGGAGGTTCTCGTTGCAGTAGGCATCGACCCAACTCAGCAGGTCCTCTTCCGCCTTCTGCATGCTGTTGGAGGGGAAGCTGATGATGAGGCTCATCACCAGGGCCACCAAGGTCGTGTCAAAGGCAACGGCCAGTCCCGATGTAACGTTGCCGAGCGATGCCTTCAATACTTCGATATCAGCCGCTCCCTGCAGTGAAGAGGAGAAGCCCGCAACGGCGCCCGAGATGCCGATGACTGTACCGATAAATCCGAGGATCGGGATGGCCCAGAGAAAGACCTTGAGCAAGGCATAGCTCGAGTTGATCGTGCCTGCATCAATCTCGGACTGGGACATCATCATGTTTGCCACTTCAGGATTGCTGTGGCGGACGAGGAAGTGCTGCAGACCGATCTGCATGCGCCTGACGATGAGGCACTCCTGAAGAGCATCGGGAAGCTTGGCCACATGTTCCAGGAAGTCAGGCACGTTATGAACGGTGATCTCCTCTCCAATCGAGTCAGGGAGCACATCCAGAAGCATGGCGCGCTTCTGTTTGCGCAGCATTCGGAGCTTGAGGCCAATGATGGCGAGTGACCAGCCCAGGAAGAGAACGAGGACGAAAGGGACCCAGCCGCGGGCGTAGAACAGTTGCCCGAAGTAGGCTTTCTTGACTGGAAGAAGCATGAGATAGACGACGACCATGAAGAGCGCCCCGAAGCCGAAGCTGATGGCGACCGAGACGTTGGAGCTATCGGTCGGCTGCCAACTGGCTTTCTGGGAGCCTGTCTTCCCGCTTCCGCCCTTGTCGGCGGATTTCCCTTGTCCCTTGCCACGCTTGGCTGCGGAGCCCTTCCCTGCGCCATCTTCCTGGCCTGCCTGGGTGTCCTGGCTGGGGTCAGGCGTCGGGACGCGCAGTTTGCCGCTGCAACTCGGGCAACGCAGGACTTGGCCTGCAACGTCGTCGTCACACTTGAGATTCAGTTTGCAGTGCGGACAGAGAAAGTTCATCTGCTTCAACCTGATCTTGCGGCTGACGGCCTCGCTATTGACTCAGTGCGTAAGCATACGTGCCGCTTACACCCTCCAGAATTCACCACTGTCGGCCAACGTAGCCAAGCTGTGTCCACATGCAAGCGATTGCGTTGGCTCAGCCGGGTCTTACATCAGTGGCATTCGGGATTAGGTTATCGTCTGTCGTGACGGGCAGGTGTGTTCACGGAGGGCTCTGTGAGAGGTAAGCGTCGCTTTTCAGAATGTTCCAGACTTCGACTTTGTCCGGTCTTGCCGGGGCGTTGGCCACGATGGACCGCCCTGGCCATTCTTGTTGCGCTCATATCCAGTTCACGCGCCAAAGTGGTCAGCTATTCGTACCTCGACGACGAGGGACGGATGGTCCTTTCCAGTGTGTCTGTACGGGTTGGGAAGATCCTCCGCATCTATGACGCCGGGAAGCTCATTCCGGTTCGTGTCACGCATTTTAGCTCAAAAGCCTCGTTGGTGGCGATGACTCCCGAGGGGTATCCACTTGGCCCGCGTCCCGCGACTGATCTGCTCGATAACGTGCTCAACTCGGGGATTCTCAATCCTGACGCCGGGGATGGCAAAGCGCTACCTGCTGACACGGCTGAGCGTTTCCCCGGACTGGGCGTCCGCTTCTCTCGGCCCGTGATCAACCGAGCTGGCCCCGACATCGTTCTGTTCGAGGTCCACACTCATGTGTCCAGCCCGGTTGCCGGTGATCCATTCCTCCTGCATGCGTTGCCGCCCAGGGCGGGGGGGCATCCGTTGAGAGTGGAGCGTTTTGACCTAACTGTGGCGGAGGATGTTTCCCGGGCCGTCCTTCCCGGAGGGCTCTTCCGCCCGGTCAGTCCACCGACGTCTCTGGCTGAGCTTTCGCGGCACGGGCTGCGACCGGCCGGCACCACGGCATTTATGCCATTTAGGATCATTGCGGTGGCTGTTGACCTCACGGATGCCGGTGTCGTCGCCGGCGGCAGCGTCGACGGATTGGTCTTGCAGAATGTGCCTGAGCGAAGCAACGCGGCGGTGGACTTCGTGTGCGTGGCCGGGCTTCCTGCTCCTGAGCCAAGCAATCTTCTGGCACGGGAGCCGCCCATCCGGAAAGCTCCCCCAAAGCCTATCCTGCCCTCGATGCTGGCTGAGCCCCTGGCCGAGGTCGAAGAGGTGGTGTTCGCTGTTCGCATGCCCGGAACAGACCACTGGTATGCGAATTTCGGGTTTTACAGCGCGCCACGAGGGGAATACCCGCCCCAGCGCGCCTCGGGGGGGAAGCTGGCTCTCCGGCCGATCTACAAGAAGGGCGGCGCTCTGCGCGCATTGGACCTTCGTGCGCGGACAGTGCGGTCCTTGGTCGAGGATCGTGAGGGAGCTATCCGTGACCCATGCGTTCACTACGATGGCCGCACCATCGTTTTTTCCTGGCGAAAAGCCGGAAGTGACTTTTACCATCTCTATGAGATTCAGAAGGACGGCACCGGGGTGCGTCAGCTTACCACCGGGCCCCACAACGATATCGAACCAACGTTCCTGCCGGACGGCGGGCTGATGTTCTGCAGCGACCGCTGCAATCGGTTTGTGAACTGCTGGATCACGCCGGTCGCGTCTCTGTACCGCTGCAACCGTGCTGGCACGGAGATTCGCATGATTTCCAGCAACGTTGAGCACGACAACACGCCCTGGATGTTGCCCGATGGGCGAGTGCTCTACATGCGTTGGGAGTACGTGGACCGCAACCAGAGCACGTACCATCATCTCTGGACAGCCAACCCGGACGGGACGGGGCAGATGGTCTACTACGGCAACCTGCATCCCGGGCTGGCGATGCTGGACGCCAAAGCCGTGCCCGGGACGCGTCGTGTCGTGGCATCTTTCTCTCCCGGACACGGCCGCGCCGAACACGCCGGGCATGTGACCTTGATCGATCCTCGACATGGTCCTGACCACCGGGGCAGCGCCCGAAGGATCAGCAGAGGGGGTGCCATCTTCCGTGACCCATTCGCCCTCTCCGATGCGTGCTTCCTGGTTGCGGCGGACAGGCGTCTGCTGGTCATGGACGATCGCGGGCGGACCTCGACTGTGCACGAGCTGGGTAAGGTCGATGCCGGATGTTGGCTTCACGAACCAAGACCTCTTGTCCAGCGGCCCACTGAGCCGAGGATTCCCCCGCGAGTGACGCTGCAGGAAGCCACGGGCACGTTCTTCCTGAGCGACGTTACGGCCGGGCGGACCATGGGCGGCGTGGAGGCGGGTGAGATCACCCACCTGCTTGTGCTTCAGCAGATGCCGAAACCGGTCAATTTCTCCGGCGGCATGTGGCCGATCAGTGCGGGCGGCACCTTCACGCTTGCCAGGATCCTCGGCACGGTTCCCGTTCGCCCGGATGGCTCTGCACTGTTCCGGGCCCCGGCCCTGCAGTCGCTCTTCTTTGTCGCTTTGGACCGGGCTGGGCTGTCTGTGAAGCGGATGCAGAGCTTCGTCACCCTCCAGCCGGGTGAACAGGTTGGTTGCGTCGGCTGCCATGAGTCGCGCGTGACCGCGCCGGGACATGCCCGTCCCAAGGCCTTACCGGGCGAGCGGGAACCGGACGCGATTACGCCCATCTCCGGGGCCCCGGACGTGCCCGATTTCCCGCGTGATATGCAGCCCATCCTTGATCGACACTGCGTGCGCTGCCACAACCCGAAGGACTATAAAGGGAAGGTAGATCTGTGCGGAGACCGCACGCCGCTATTCAGCCAGGCGTACTGGCAGTTGACTCAGCGTGGGCTCTACTCGGATGGGCGCAATGAAGCGCGGAGCAACTATCCGCCTCGGACTATTGGGAGTTCAGCCAGCAGGATCTTGACGTTGATGGATGGATCCCACCGTGGTGCCAAGACCAACGCCGAGGAGAAGCGCATCGTACGGCTGTGGATCGATGCAGGAGCTCCGTTCGCGGGGACCTATGCGGCTCTGGGGAGTGGAATGAGTCCGGTCGTCTTCCCGGAAGAGGCAGTGAAGCGGCGCTGCGCATCGTGCCACGGGCGCAAACCGAAGGGCTCGGCAATTGGGGGCCGTGATGTCTACTTTCAGTTTGGTCGCAAGGGCCCGGCCTTGCCGTTGGTGCATACGTTCCGGCACTTGCGCGACATACGTGCCCGAACGGGGTACTACAAGTTCGGCTCGAGCCGGACGCCTCAGTCGCTCTGCAACCTGTCCCGGCCGGAGTTTTCCTTGATCTTGCGTGTCCACCTCGCGCGTTCCGCGGGCGGGCTGGAACTGGGAGGGAAGCGTATCTTTGAGTCAGTTGAGGATCCGGATTACCAGGCCATCCTGACCGCTGTCCGGGAAGCGTCGGGGCGCCTTGGCGAGGAGAAGCGCTTCGATATGCCTGGGTTCAGACCCAACGATTACTACTTGCACCAACTGACGCGTTACGGAGTTCTGCCTGAGCCCCTTGCGGCCGGCCCGCTCGATCCTTATGTGCTTGACCGGAAGTACTGGCGTAGCTTTGAGTCCCGCGTGGCTGGCCGGGACAGGGGGAGGGGAGAGAGGGACTGAGGCGAAAAGAGAAGGGCGACCCGAAGGCCGCCCTCGGACAGACCGAAGTCTACCCTTGCAAAGCACTCCTATGTGTCTTCACTGTTCCTAACCTCCTGTGCCTGGACCCCCATTTCCTGGTCGTCGAAGCCCGGCACGACAGACCGAACGGGAGTCTAGCTGCAGATTTCGCAAATCGACGTGCGTATCACGTCGTTCGCCGGGCTGTTTCTGTGGACGCGTTCTTCAGCATGCGTCGCCTGAGATTTCGCCTGGCATCATGCAGACGTTTCTTCACGGTCGTCACCGGTAATCCGAGCGTGGCCGCGATCCGGGCGGTGGACTGCTCCACTACATAGTAGAGTTCGACCACGACCTGCTGGTGCGCAGGGAGCCTTTGCACTTCCTCGCGCAGCCATTTCAGGCAATCGCTCTGCTCGCACGTCACGCGTGGATCGTGGTCGCTTGAGCTCAGTCCGAGCGCTTTGTCTATAGGTTCTTCATGCCTCTTTCTCGCTCTGGCAATGCGGTTGCACTGACTGATGGTGATGCGCCGGAGCCAAGCCCCGAATGCGCGTGTATCGCGCAGGTTTGTCAGGTTCCGGAAGGCGGCTATGAATGCCATTTGGGCGGCGTCCTGAGCGAGGTGGTAGTCACCAAGCCTGGTATAGGCAAGGGCCACGGTCCGGCGGCGCATGGCTGTCACGAGGTCATCAAACGGAGGAGCGTTTCCGGCCTCCGTGCTCCTGATCCAATCTTGTATCTGATCCAACGGTTACTCCTGTGTGAGCATTCCGTCTGTCAGTACCCGGGATAGCTGAGAGGGTCGACAGACGAGCATCTGTTCTTGCGGTTTCTGTTGCCGTCGCATGCATCGTTTGTGTCCTCCTGCAATTTTGGGGACCGGTGTCTGGTCCCGTGGTGGTTTCTGCCTGCCGGGTGATCGTCCAAGCGTCCGTATAGAGAAGTAGAGCCAGGCCAGGCGCGACTGGTTACCGACGACCCGCACTTATTGTGTCATGCCGGGCGGGTTGAGCGCAACCCCGGGGGGACGGCAGTAGGGAGCATCGTGGATCGAGGGGCGGTGTAAGAGCCGCTGGGTGGTGCGGCGAGGGAGCAGCAGCTGACGCTAGACTGCGCGGGAATGAGGAGCCGGCACCGGATTCAGTTGTTGCGTGTTTCTGTGCATGTCTGAGCCCTCCTCATTCTTGGTGGTCGATTTTTCTGGGCGGACCTGATTGCGGATGAGTATGCCTGCCATGAGGCGACCTGTCAAGCTGAACGAATGCAGCGCCGGGGGGGGGAGTCTCGTGAGGCGAAGCGACTCTCACTCTTGATCCGGCTTTTGATTTAACTCCTGATCCACACCCAAAGGAGCGCTAGAACGAATCAAAAGCCGGATCAAGAACGCGGATCAGGATCGGGCTCTCCCCCCGTAACTGAGGCATTGCGCAGCGCCGGATGGGGGGGCTTAATCGCATTCTCCGAGCTTGGCTCCCAAGCTGACCATAAGCTCGCCAAACTCCGGGAATGTGACTCCGGCGGCTTCGGCCGTCGTGACGACTGTTTCACCGGGGCAGGCCATACCTGCCAGGGCGAGCGCCATGACGACCCGGTGGTCATGATGCCCCTCAACATGGGCACCGTGGAGGCTACTGTGGCGTACGACCAGGCCATCTGCCCGTTCCGCGATGTCTGCGCCCATTTTGGTCAGTTCGGCGCACATTACGGCAATCCGGTCCGTCTCTTTGATCCGGGCATGAGCGACGTTGACCAGGCGCGTTTCTCCTTCGGCAAAGCACCCCAGAACGGCCATCACAGGCAGCGCGTCAGGGGTTTCGTTGAGGTCGATTTCAAGCCCCTCAAGTGTGTTCGCGGAGACACTCACCGCATCTCCATCGATTGTCACATCGGCGCCCATGGCGCGGATGTAGTCAATGACCTTCTTGTCAGCCTGGGAGTCATTGAGATCGAGCCCGAGGCAGGTGACGCTGTTCTCCTGCAGTGCTCCGGCTCCGAGAAAGAAGGTCGCCGACGAAAAGTCGGCTGGGATTGGGCGGTTGAAGGCGCGGAAGCCCTGTCCTCCCGGGATGTGGAAGCGGGCCATATCATCGTGCGGGACTTCGATGCCCTGGGAGGACAACCAGTCGAGAGTCATCTGAACATATGGGCGCTCGTTCAGCAGTGGGACATCGAGAATGGTGTCCCGGGAGGCGAGGGGGCAGGCGAGGAGCAGGCTGGTCACGAACTGGCTGGTTGGGGCCTCGATGGTGACCTGGCCTCCGCGCAGTGTTCCGGCGACGTCAAACGGCGCGCAACCGTTGCCGTGTTGCGCTGTAACGCTGGCTCCCAGCTCAGTTAGTGCGTTGGCCAGCTGTCCGGCCGGGCGTCGCTGGATCTGGTCATCGCCGGTCAGGACGAGCGATCCGGATGCAAGATGGGAAGCCAGGCCCATGATGATCCGTAACGTCGTTCCCGAATTGCCCACATCGATGGTGTTTCTCGTTGGGGCGGGGACTCCCTCGGTACCGGTGATGCACCATCGGTCGGGGCGCATGTCGACTTCTGCCCCAAGCGCCGCTGCGGCTTCGGCCGCGGCCAGCGTGTCGGCCGAGACCAACGGCCGGATGATCGTGCTCTGTCCCTTGGCCATAGCGGCGATAGCGCACGCCCGAATAGTGTGGCTCTTGGAACCGGGAATGACGACATTGCCTTGGAGACGGGAGGCTTTGCAGGAGAAAATCATGGAATGAACAGGCCCTATTCTTGCTCGACGGGGGCGTCACGTTCGGCCGGTTCCGTGGTTGCTTCCTCGGCCGGCTTTTCCGCGAGGTCAATGGCCAGTTCCATATCCCCTCCTTCCAGCACGATCTGTCTCTGAACACGTTGTTCGCCTTTCTTGACGACCACGTTGTAGCGGCCCAGGAAACAGGTTGCCTGCACTGTGCCGTCGGGGTTGGTGTTCTGCTGGGCGTGTGTCCACCATTCCTCGGTCAGAAGGCTCTCGTACGTTTTTCCCGCTGGTTTGATGGCGAAATTCTTGCGGAACAGGGCGGCGTTTCCGGCCGGCATCTCTGCTTCCCACAGGCCCTTGAGGCAGACACCTGTTACGGCATGGTGGGAGAAGAACAGAAGGAGCAGGTCGCGAAGGCGTTCAGCCTGGATACTCTCTCTCGGGGCATCTACTGCAAGGGCGGTGATGATGAGTGGC
>Ga0209042_1003020_pt1 | contig 10405 bp, 6 predicted proteins | sample SaaInlV_200m_DNA_6_FD_184649 | JGI IMG/M metagenome (GOLD analysis project Ga0209042, IMG submission 184649) | Marine microbial communities from expanding oxygen minimum zones in the Saanich Inlet - SI037_S2LV_200m_DNA (SPAdes) (version 2) | ecosystem: Environmental > Aquatic > Marine >...
CTTATGGAAAGAAAGGTATTAACGCAAACAGTTACAAAGGTAAAGTTGCACCAAAAATACAAGATTTGTACAATACATTAGTTCAATTAGAAAAAAGTTGTGCTTCAATTGAAAAATCTACTTACAGAGCGTTACTTAACAGATTAGGGATGTACGCAGAAGGTGGAGTTTTTTCTTTCTTAAACAAAGATACTAACATAAATTTCAGTAACAAATTTGTATGTTTCAATATTGGTCATATGCCGAAACAAGTTAAACCAGTAGTAATGTACCTTGTGTTAGATTATGTGTATACTAAAATGAAAGGTAGTTTGAACAGAAAACTGTTAGTAATTGATGAAGCATGGGCAATGTTACAAACTTCAGAAGAATCATCTTACATTTTTGAAATTGTTAAAACATGTAGAAAATATAATTTAGGATTGTTAATGATAACTCAAGATGTTGCTGATTTAGTAGCGTCAAAGGCAGGACATGCAGTGTTAGCTAATACTTCTTACACATTCTTACTTAGACAGAAACCTGCAGTAATGAGTAACGTTATGAAAACGTTTAACCTGAGCCAAATGGAACGAGATTTTTTAATATCTGCAGAACGAGGTTCAGGGGTGTTAATTCTTGAAAATGAACATGAAGAAATTGAAGTTATTGCATCTCCACTTGAACATAAATTGATTACAACTAATCCTGATGAAATTAATGAGAATAAAAAAGTTGAAGTTAAGGGAGATGATATTAACATCAAACTTGATGTTGAAAAAGATGTGCATGCTGCTTCTGGGTTGAGTATTGAGGAAAGGAACTTTTTAGTGAATAATGGGTATAAGGTAGGTAGGTTTCATTCATTTGCAGATGGTGGTCCAAAAACATATTTTGTAAAAGATTGCCCACCAGAAGGGATTACACATGTTTATTATTCTAATCTATTATATGGTGAGCTTAAGAAACATACAGAAGTTATTGAAAGGAACTATGCAAAAAGACCAGACATAATATTTACTGATTCTCATGGTAAGATTATTGCGATTGAAGTTGAAAGTGGAATTAATGTAAAGGATAAGTCTAAGAAAAGATATCATGATCAGAAATTTGAAAATTTAAAAAAAGAGTTTGGAGATAATTGTTACATTTTTGTCTATCATTCAGATCTAAAAAATAGTTATACTAGACATGAGATTAAAGTATTATTAAGAAAAGATTTTGTCAAGTTAATTAAGGGATGGTTTTAAATAAATATATTGGTGGGAAATTTTACTCGACATGAGCAACATATTAAGCATACAAGCCCTGTAACTACAAAATCTACTCGACAAGTTACTCGACAAGATAAGCTTTAACTACAACTACTCCCTTTTGAAATATTAGTATACTTAATAAGATCATTTTTTGGTTTCTTTAAATTCTTTAAAATAACCTTTTGAATCAAGAAAATACATGAGTCTATCTATCTCTCCTTTCTGGACTTGAATCATTATATCTTTAAACATGTCGTGAAAAAGAAAATACTTATCAATGAAACTTTCTGTATGACATTTAGGACATGTAACAACATTAAATTTTTTTTCGTAAAGTTTTTTTAATAAACTTCTATCAAATGTAACTAGAATTGAGTCATAAAGTGGTGCTTTAAAATGATGACCACACTTACAAGTTAAATCATATTCTGTTATTTTTGTCATATTATGAATATATTATGAATAATATTTAAATCTTGTCGCCATAAAAATTATAATTAATAATTTAAAGAAAATCTTTTAAATGAGAAAATTAGGTGGAACCTAAGCATGGAAATTAAAAAACCTGATGAAAAATTAAACAATGATAATTATGGAATTAAAGTAAAATGTAAAAATTGTAAAAAAGAATTACCTCTTACTGATGCAAGACAAATTGCAATACACTTACCTGCAACCAAAAATTTTACAATTAGCAGTGGTGGATTAGATTACTATTGTAATCCTTGTTACAACGATCAATTTAAATCATTTAAAAAAACAGAAGAAAAAAATCATAATGAGTTAATAGTTAATAATATAAATGAAACAAAAGAAATACTAAAAAAATATTGGGGATATGGGTCATTTAAAGATTTGCAAGAACAGGCTATAAATGCAGCTTTAGAAGGCAAGGACAGTTTAGTTATACTTCCTACAGGGGGCGGAAAAAGTTTATGTTTTCAAATTCCAGCATTATGTTCAAAAAAAATGACTTTAGTTATATCACCTTTAATATCTTTAATGAATGATCAAGTATTCGCTACTCAAATTTCAGGAATTAATTCTGCGGCGTTACACTCTGGAAATAAAGAAGACAATAATCAGATATATCTAGATGCTATTAATGGAAAATTAGATCTGTTATACGTCAGTCCAGAAAGATTGGCTTCTACTAATTTAATAGAAAAATTACAATCTCATATTGGTTTAATTGCAATTGATGAAGCACATTGTATCTCTCATTGGGGACATGATTTTAGACCTTCATACAGAAGATTAGCCAAAATCTTATCCTGTTGTAGCCATATTCCTAAGATGGCTTTAACCGCAACAGCTACTCCTAATGTTCAAGAGGATATTTGTTCAGAATTAAAATTAACAAATCCAATAAAACTAATAGGTCATATGGATAGACCAAATTTAACATATAGATCAATTCCAAGAAATGATACACATAAACAAATTATGTCAGTAATTAAAAAATATCCTAATTCATCAGGTATCATATATGCTCAAACCAGAAAAAAAGTAGATCAAATAGCAGCTAAATTGATTAAAAAAGGAATTTCTGCAGTGGGATATCATGCAGGGAGGTCTTCATATGAAAGAAAATTGATTCAAAATGGTTTTATAGATGATAAGGTCTTAATTATCGTAGCAACTGTTGCATTTGGAATGGGTATTGATAAAAGTAATGTTCGCTTTGTAGTACATGTGAACATACCTAAAAGTATTGAACAATATCAACAAGAATCAGGCAGAGCGGGAAGAGATGGGTTACCTGCAGAATGTATTTTATTGTATAAATACTCTGATATAATATTACATAAAAAATTATCTGAATTGAATGGGATCCCTAGTCTTGATAGGCAAAAAATATTAACTATACATTTCAAAGAAATTGGACAATATTGTACTTCCCCAATTTGTAGACACAAATTATTACTTAAACATTTTGATCAAACTCCTAAAGAAGAATCTATTCATTCTTGTAAATCATGTGATATCTGTTTAGGTGAAACTAAGCAAATGGAATTTGAAAAAGCCAAACAAATTACAGAAAATATAATTAAATGTGTGACAGAATGCGATAATAAATTTGGTATAACACATATAGTTGATATATTAGTTAGAAGTAAAAATGCAAAAATAATTAAATTTGCACATAATAAATTGAATTCATATGGTGTTTTGGAGTCCTATAGTAAATTTGCAATTAAACAATGGATTGATCAATTAATTGTCCAAGATTTCTTGGAAATTAAATTAACATATTCTGGTTTACCTTTATTATCAATATCCAAATTAGGATTTGATTTTAACAAGAATATAGAATATCTTAGTTTAACTGAAGTTATTGATGAAGTTGCATCTCCTTTTATTAGAAAAAAAGAACAAGTTGAATTATTTGGTGAGGATTCAGAATTATTTGAGCAGATGCGAATATTGAGAAAATTAATTGCAATTGAGATTAAAAGCCCGCCTTATATAGTATTTTCAGATGTGACATTACATGAGTTAGCAAAAGTTAAGCCAACAAATTTAGGTGATTTTTTAGATATAAATGGGGTTGGTGATTATAAATGTGATAAATATGGTTCAGTTTTTATAAAACTAATATCAGAAAATTGTTCTCCTGAAGAAGCTATAGAAATATTTGATAAATAATTAGAATTTTATATATATATAAATAACTTTAATTAATTTCAGGTAATTAAAATAAAGAAGCTAGAAAAAATTTAAATTTGAAAGTCTAGGCCTTTAAATTTTTAAATCAAATGGACTTTTATATTTTTTTCTTTTTGAATAAACATCAAAAATACTTTTTTCTAATGGTGATTTATCTTTTTTTGTTTCTTTTACTTTTTTATTTTTTTTAGAAATGTTATACCTATCTTCTCTAGTTTTGAACCGATGACATCCAGGGCATAATGCTTGAAGATTGTTAAGAACATTTTTTCCACCCAATGCTAAAGGCTTTATGTGGTCAAAATCATTCCTATTATTTACCATTAATTTTTTCCCATTATGTAATTTCGCACAATCTTTTCCAGCACATTTATTGTTCTGTTTCATCAGAATTTTATCTTTCCAAATCATTGGAATATGTTCTCTTGTTGATATTTTTTTTTCTTTTTTTGGACCTAATCCAATATCTAAACTCTCTCCAAAGAAACTAGAATTTTTCCTTCTCTTTTTTGGTGTTAATAAATCGTTAAACATAATTCTATGAATAGGTTAAATACTATATAAATTTTACGTTAGATGTGAATCTCTTCTAATAAAAATAATCTTTTTTCTTGACAGAATTAGTTCATATAATTTCTCTTTTAACAAAATCTTTGATTTCAGTTATAAATTTACTTTGAGTGTCATGCCTGTTGTAAATTAAAACTTCATGTTTTGCTCTTGTCACTGCAACGTAAAATAATCTTCTTTCTTCCTCTTCTTTATTTTCATTTTTTTCATTAGTTGCAATTTCATATATTTTAGGATTGTTAATTTCACAAGGAAATCCATAAGTTCCTTGATCTACATTAAATAAAAAAACTATTTTAGCTTGTAGTCCTTTACTTTTATGGACACTCATTAATGTAACTTTTTTGGGACTTTTTGTGTTCAAAGCAATAGTGATTCCTTTTTTTGAAGCAATATCAACTAGCAAATTAACAAAAATCGGATTAGAAGTAATCCTAGAAAGACATAATATATCATTGGGTTTGTAACCTTTCTTAAATAATTCTTCCATTTTATCAACTGCATGTCCACATACTTGTTTGAGATAAAGAACTTTATTTTTATAAGATTTATAATTGTCCAATTTGTGTGAGCTTGAATAGACTGTTAATTGACCACTATTTTTGCTATGTGCTTTAGTTACTTTTGTTAATTGAACATTACCATTGTGTTTAATTATATGTGCACCTGTATTTACGATTTCACTAACACTCCTATAATTATTTGATAAATCTGTCCTAGCACAATGTGAGAAAAACTTTTCAAATTCAACAAAGAATTTGATATTAGAACCTGAAAACCCCATTATACTTTGCCAATCATCACCAACACAAAACAATTTACAGTCTTTGTTCTTTAGCATTAATTGTTTTAATAATAGATATCTTTGATTGCTAATGTCCTGATACTCATCAACTAATATGTGATTATATTTATCTTTATAGAAGTCAGGGTTATTTTTTAATAGGTCTACTGCTAAATTAATCATATCATAAAAATCCATCTCATTATTTTGAGATAAATCATTTTGATAATATCTGTAAACCCTATTAGCTATTTTTGCAAAAGTTCTTTGTTTTAATGGCCAGTTTGAGTCTTTAACTCTTTTATCTAATTCTTCCGGTTTAATACTGTATGTCTTAGCTATCTCAATAAATGTGGAGATATTATCTGCTATTTTTTTAACAAATAATTTACACTCTTCCCACACTTGGTTAACAAGTTCATCGTATGGTTTCAGTTCAAGTACAAAATTCTCTTTGGGATATTTTTCCTTTAGAGCTTTTAAGAATTTTTCTTTAACTTTTTCAATTAAATCTCCTTTTTGATAGTCAGCGTGACTTGATTCAATTAAAATAAATTCGTTCTGACTATCAAATTCTTTCTTTTTTTTATCCATCCCCAATTTATATCCTTCAGTTGGATTGTTACTCTCAAACCATTCAGGAACTTTTCCATTTTTTCCAATAGCCCAATGTTCTAAATAAATATTATATTTTGTAAAGAAAAAGTCCGGTTTGGGTGGTTCATTTTTTTCATCTCTGTATGTCATCCACTCTGCTGGTTGTTCATATTCAAAAATTATTGGTTTTCCATTTAATTTATGCATAAAGAAGAAATTATATATTTCTCTTTCAGCCTCACTTTTCACTTTTGTTCCATCAAGTGTTGTATATGTTAAGTTTCTTTGGTATTCATAAAATTCTTCTTTTTTATCAAATGCATCTATGTTCTTTAGTATTTCTTCATCTCCAAAATGTCTCATAAAATTAACCATTTCATTTGTAATGTCTCTTTCTTGTGTTATTTTATTGAATACTTCGCCAATATATTTTTTGAATTCTTTTTTATTATTATCACCAAATTTTAATTTAGGCATTCTCAGATTAGTAATTTTTTCAGCATTTTTCAGCATTTTATTTCCTAAACTATGGAATGTTTTAACTTCAATATCTACACCATATCTTTTTTTCAGTCTTTCTTTAATCTCTAATGCGGCTTTCGTTTGATAAGCTAGTGCCAATATTTTGTTGGGTTCTACCTTGTCAGGTTCTCTTTTTACTAAATAACCCATTCTTGTAACTAGAACTTCTGTTTTACCTGATCCCGCTCCTGCTACAATTAAATTATGTTTATCATCAGTGATTATAGCTGTTTGTTGATCATCATCTAATTTGAGATCTTTTCTATTAAACAAATAATTGTACTTTTCTTTTCTATGTATAATAAATTTAGAATTGTATTTTTTAATTTGAGGTTCTAATTTTTTAATTGATTTAATAGTTTCTTGAACTTTAGAATTAATCTCTTCTGGAAGTTTATCTTTTAACATTTCAATTTGATTTATATGGGTATTATAATCTTCAATTTTTTTAAATATTAAATCTTTATTATTATATGTCAAATATGTGGGGAATTTGCTTAAATATTCAGTTTTATTAGTGCAATATTCATTAACTTCTAAGATACATCCATTAAGCTTATCATAAATCATTTCCCATTGTTTTTGGTATGATTTGATCTTATCATTTGAAAAATCAACTAAATATTTCCCTATATAAATAATATAACTAACATAACCAATAATCTTTAGAATTTTAAAAAATCTTAATTGTTTTTGTATTAATTCTCCCTTTTCAACACCCCACTTATCATTTTTTTCTTTGATTTCTTTATCTTTTTCAGCTATATATCGTTTAATGTTTCGTACAATCAAAAAAGCAGATATTAAAATTGTAATAAACATTATCAAAAGAACATAAAAATTTTTAGTTCTAATAGTAGACAATGATTCTAAACAAACATTATTCTCGCCCCTACTAGAATTACATTCCCATTCACAGGAATAGTTTTCACCGATGGATTTAGATGATGGCTTTAAACAACTAATATTATTACAATTCAGATATCCATTAAGACATATAAAACTATTTTCATTTCCACAATAACCTGCTGGATTACATGTTCCAGACAAGCATTCATTATCATTTTCACAAGTAGTTCCATTACTTGATTTACAAATACCTTCAAAACCAACAGTAGAGTTGCATTCCCATTCACAAGAATAAATATTTCCACTATCTTTTGTAGAAGGAATCAAACAACTTACATTATTACAATTCATATATCCTTCTGGACAAGAAACAATCTTTGTATCTCCACAATATCCTAATATATTACATATCCCACTATTACAATCATCATCTATAGAACATTCTTTATTACAAACTTCTCTCTCTTTTGTAATATTTAATGTAGCTGAGTACATTCGATCAGGAGAACTAACATAATAAAACACTTCACTTTCATTAATGTAAGTATCCCACACTTGATCATCTTTATAACAATTTTCTATTACTTGTTCTGTTTCACCAGCAAATAATCTTTTCCCATATTCATTAAACTCATCACAATAACCTTCAACAGTATAATTTAACACTATAACTACTTCAAAATCATTTGGATTATAAATTAAAAATGAACTTCGATTATTCTCATTAACAAAATCTGATATGATAATCGATTCCCCAGCATAGGTGGTAGTGCCTTCATAAACTAAGAAATTACTTTCTTCAACATATGTTTCAATATCAACAAAATCACAAGCAATAGAAATGGGTATGATAATTAATAGTACAAATATCAGAAAAATTACTCTCTTCATTTAATATAATCATATTTTATGACTGTTATTTAATTTTTATGATTAATTTTATTAATGAGCTTAGTTTATTACTCCACATATGACACTCCTAACCAAATCTAAATACTTGCTCGGACAACAATGCTTGCGTTTATTATGGCATTCTAATAAGAAATTAATACCTAAACCTTCAATGGCAGACCAACATAGATTCAATCAAGGTTCTGATTTTGAAAAGTATGTTAAGTTATTATTTGATCAAGGTATTGAGTTAGGAAATTTAGATTATCAAGATAATCTAAAGAAAACTGAAGAACTAGTACAAAATAAAAAAACTATCTTTGAAGCAGGATTTCAATTAGATGAACTTTTCTGTAGAGCAGACATTTTAGAACCTATAGAAAATGGTTGGAACTTGTACGAAATTAAATCTACCTCTCAGGCTAAACCCCACCATTATATTGATTTAGCATTTCAGAAATATGTTTTAGAAAAAGCTGGATTAAATATTATTAATTGCTATGTTTTACATCTAAACAAAGAATATGTAAAACAAGGAGAAATTAATCCCAAAGAATTAGTTTCTAAAACTGATGTAACAAAAAAAGTTAATTCAATTGATGACATTGCTGAAAATTCAAAATTATATCTTCGAGTGATAAAACAAGAAGAAACTCCAGACATTAATATTTCAAAAAATTGTAACAAACCATACCCTTGTTCATTAAAGAAAGATTGTTGGGGTACTTTAGCTGATTCTAATGTAACTCATTTAACTGATTGGAGAACATACTGGAAATTGTTCCAAAATGGTATAATTGACATGAAAGATATTCCAGCAGATATTAAATTGAAACCTAAAGATCAAAGGATTAAAGAAGCAGGTACAGAACAAAAAATAATTGTAATTAAAGATGAAATTAAGAAATTTTTTGATAAATTACAATTTCCTCTTTACCATTTTGATTTCGAAACTTTTGATACTGCTGTACCAATTTATGATCAATCTAAACCTTATCAAAAAATTCCTTTTCAATATTCATTACACATTCAACATCAAGAGGGTAAGTTAGAACATTTTGAATATTTATCTGATGGGATGGAAGATCCTAGAATTAAATTGTTAGAACAATTAAAAGATGAAATTAAAGGCGAAGGTTCTGTTGTAGTTTTCAATCAATCTTTTGAGAAGGGTGTTTTAACAAAATTAGCTGAAGATTTTCCTGAGAATAAGGAATGGATTGATAATGTATTAGGTAGAATTGTTGATTTAGCAGAACCTTTCCAAAACTTTTATTATTACTGTCCTTCACAGAAAGGTTCTTACTCTATTAAGAAAGTTATGCCTGCTATAACTGGTAAAGGTTATGATGATTTAGATATTAGTAATGGGGCTGATGCTTCAGCGTTATATTTTCAAAGCCATATTTCTGGCGATTCTGAACACAAAGAAGTGATCAGAGTTAATTTGATTAAGTACTGTGGTTTAGATACAGAAGGAATGATTTGGATCGTGGATGAATTGAATAAGTTAATTGAATAGGAATCACATATTTAACTGGATAAACTATCCTATTTAAATTTTAATTACCACCATGTATGTGTTTTATATTCAAACTCAAAACATTTTATTTCAGTATCCCCATAATACTCTTGAATCTTTTTTTTACTCATTTTCCAAGCACATACACTTTTGCCTTTAGGATACATTTTTAGTAATTTTTCCATTGATAAAATAAAGCAATAAATTTTATTTGCTTCATCTACTACTAATGCAAAATAGGGCGAACAATTAAATGCTTTGCAAGCAGTTTCAACTTTTCTAAAATTATCATTACTTATCCCTAAATAAGTTCCTTCGGTTCCTTGTTTTCTACTTCTGCTTTTCACTGAAATTCCCATCAATTCATTAGTGTGTGGGTTTTTTGCGATTATATCTATTCCAGTGTGGTCCACGTTAGCACATTCAAAATTATACTTAGAAAGCCAATATAGAATTAATTCTTCTGAAAAATTACCAGTTATTTTTGAGTGTCTTGAACTTTTATTTACTTGCATAATTATTATTAGTTATAATATGTTTAAAATTCTTTCGTTAATCAATTCCTAATCCATCAAAAATAATATGTTCACTTCCATTTTTATATTTTATTCCTAAGATATTTGATTAATCCATTTGGGCTTTGTAAATCTGCAGACACATCTTTCAGTATCATTAATGTGACTGTATCTCTAATACCTTTCATACGTGAAACCATTACAATAAATTTATTCAGTTCTTCTAAGTTTTGAGCTCTAATTTTAATGA
>Ga0209042_1003031_pt1 | contig 10377 bp, 15 predicted proteins | sample SaaInlV_200m_DNA_6_FD_184649 | JGI IMG/M metagenome (GOLD analysis project Ga0209042, IMG submission 184649) | Marine microbial communities from expanding oxygen minimum zones in the Saanich Inlet - SI037_S2LV_200m_DNA (SPAdes) (version 2) | ecosystem: Environmental > Aquatic > Marine >...
ATTATATATTTTCATGATATTGCTATTTAAATATTTATGTGACGCAGTATGCTTATTGGTTAGCGAATTGTTGAAATTTGGAAAAATTATTTTTTTGGTCTTGAGAATATTCTCTTCGCTGAAAGGTGATATATTTATTAGAATTAGTTATCCTTGAATCTTTTTCATTACTTCTTCTCGGATTGTTTCGATTTTTGTTGAAAATTCTTTTTCCTGTTCATCAATTGATTTCATTCTTGTATCGATTAGTTTTTTCTTGTTTTGCATATCTTCTAGGATTTCTTCTTTTGTTGTTTTGATTACTACTTGATTTCCGAATATTCTGGATACTTCTCCTGTAGTTTTTTCTACTTCTTTGATTATTAGGTCTGTTTCGTTGCCTTCCATTGAGAATGCGTTTTTTTGCATTAGAAGTTGTTGAAAAGATTGCTCCATCATTTGTAGCTCTTGAATTTTTGCTTGTGTTTCCTGATCTAGGTTTGCTAGAGGGTTTGCATGATTGTGCGCTGGGTCGTTACATTCTTCTGCCATTTAATCTGTTTTTACTGTTTTCATTTTAGTTCGTGGTTTGTAAAAGATTCTTGAACCACATTCTGGACAGACGAATCTCTTTTTTAATTCTTTCGATTTAAGATCATTTCCACATTGAAAACATTTGTATCCTGCCATTATTTTTTGTTAGTTTGATTTAGTTTCATATTATTTCTTGGTTTTTTGGTTTTTTAAATGATACGCTCCTGAAGCGAAAGTTTTATTGCATTTTTTACATAACCAGATTGAAGGCTTTGTTCTTTTTGCATGTCCTTTACAAAAAGGGCATTCTTGCTTAATTCGTTGCTTTCTTTCTACAGCTACGAGCTTTTGCTTTATCTTACCGTAACCTGCGCCAAATCTTCCTGCGCTTCCGATTTTTTTCTTCTTTACTGCCATTTTTGTTTTTTTGTTTTTATTTTGAATGGGGCCACGCAGATTTGAACTGCGGTCGCGAAGTCCCAAACCTCGAATCATACCAGGCTAGACCATGGCCCCATGAATTTCATGGTGATTTATTAGTTAATAAAGTTACTTCTTTTCTTCTTCTTCTGGTTTTGCAACTGCTGCCTCGGCTTTCTTTTCTTCTTCAGCTGCCTTTTCTGCATCCTCGGCTTTTTGTACCGCGTCTTGCTTCTCGGCAATTGTTGCGAAGTAATCGTTTAATGCTTTTTGTTTTTCTGAATCCACATCAGTTTTCTTTGCATTAATTTCTTCTGCGAATTTTCCTTCCTCTATGTCTTCCATTATTTCCTTAACTTCCTTATTTTCAACTAACACTCCTAGAGCTTGACATGTTCCTAGAACGGATTTTATTGAAGCCATGAAGTCGTTTGATAGCATTGCTTCATGTTTTGCTTTTGCTACTGAGATTACTTGTTCGATTGCGAAATTTCCCACTCTTTGCTTTAGTCTTGCTCCGGATGCTTTTTCGATTCCTAGTTCTTTTTTTATTAATTCTGAAGTTGGTGGAGATAAAACTTTGATTGATACTTCTTTTGTCTCTGGATTAACTGTTAGATGAACTGGAAGAGTTACACCTTTGAATTCTGAAGTTGCTTCGTTTACGTCGGAGATAACCTTCCCCATGTTGATTCCCATTGGACCTAGCTGTTGTGCTACGGCTGGACCTGGTGCCATCTTTCCGCCTTCGACCATTAATTTAATGATTGCCATGATTTCTTTTTTGAAAAGTTAGTTTTTAAAACTACTCCTCGTCTTCTAGTTCCTCCCTTCTTATTACTCTGATGTTGTCTAATTTTACTGTAACTGGAATTGGAACTGCTGCTCCTAGAAGAGAGACTACGCATTCGTTTTTTGGCTTGTCTACTCGCACAACTTTTGCTTTTTCGTTCTTGAATGGTTCTGAGATTATTTCTATAATATCATTTTTCTCTATCTTGATGTCTGCTGCAACTGGCTCGAGCATTTGTTTTACCTTATCGTATGTTACAGTTTCTCCAATGATTCCTTTTACATAGGGTAAATTAAATACTGCGTCTTCTGCGTGCTTGTGGTCTGGAGCTTCTAGAAAAATGTAACCTCTGAGTCCATGAGGTCTTGCTATTGCATATATTCCGATTTTTTTCTTTTTAACTTTGTCAGCGATCATTTCGAGTGCTTTGTCTTCTTTGTTTGTTGTTACCTTTACAATGTAAATTTGAGATTCGAACTCTTTTTTTGGCTTTACTTTTTCTGCGACTTCTTCTTCAATTTCTTTTTCTTCTTCCTCTAATTCTTTTGCTGGTTCTGTATCTACTTGGTCTGCTGGAACTAGAGAGGGCTTTGTTGCTCCTTTGATTTTTGGTGCGAAATCTTCAGTTGCGTTGCTATCGTCCTCTTCATCGAGGTAGTCGAATTCGTCGTCATATCCTATTGCCATTATTTTATAGTTTTCAACTAGTTCAAAAAGATCTAAGAACTAGATATAATTTATTGAGATTTTTGGTTTTTAAATATTTGGGTTTCTTATTGGGTGGTTTTTGTAGTCGCAAATTAAAACGTGATCGTGTCCGCAGCCTGCTGAGGCGTGATTTGCATACTCCTGTTTTGTAAAACTTAAGACATCTAGGGAAGTTGTCAGGTTGCATATTTCCTCGCCTGCTTTTAGGTAAAAGTTGCCGTTTACTTTTTTGGAAAGGATGTTGGACTTTAAGAGCTGTTTTATTTGGGATGTGTATTCTTCTTTTTTGGATGAGTTTTTTTGTAGCTGATATAGTCTTGTCCAGTCGTAAGAAGCTGATAATTCGTTTTGGGGTTTTTTATTCATGATTACGTTTGTGATAGAATGTATTCTCGACTTATAGTACTGTTTTTATTGCGACGGATATTGCGAAACCTAGTGCTCCGATAACTAGTAGTCCGATGATAGAAACTTTTGATATCGTTTTGAATTCTTCCATTGATGGTTTTTTAAGTAAGTGCCAGACTCGGACGTATTTGTGATATTCTGAGGAAATTTTTCTGGATAGTTTTTTTACCATACAATTAGATAAATTGTTAGTTTTTAAGTTTTAACTAAAGTGGTCCATGTAGCAAACTCCTGTCTTGTCATAATGTTTTGTTTTACTTTTTGAAAGCTTTAGAGAATACCCTCTATTTTGCTCTTTTTTTAATTTGCCGCCTCTATATCCAATAATGAGCCCTTCCTCTCTGTCCGCCTCTATCATAATGCTATCAGTTAACCTTTTTCCTACTAATATTTCTAATGGTCTATTGATTGTGTCCATCATTTTTGTCATTCTTCAAAAAACTCTATGCCGAGTTCCCCCTCCATATCTTTTCTTCGGGCTTCTTCTACCGGTAGACGTTCTCCTGAGATTTGTGGGGACTTGACTCCTGTTATTACGACCATTACTTTTATTGATTTTTCTAGGTCTTTTGAGATTTGGGCTCCTGAGATTAATTTTGCGTCCGGGGAGAGTTGTTCTCCTATTTTTTGAACCACTTCTTTGTATTCTTCTAAGGATAAATCTGTACCACCTATTACGTTGACTAATGCTCCTTGGGCATTTTTTATGTCGACGTCTAGGAGTGGGTTGTTTAGCGCTTTTTCTACTGCCTCTGCTGCGCGGTCGTTTGAATCGGATTCGCCCATTCCTATTAGAGAGACTCCTCCGTTTGCCATGATTGCTTTGATGTCTGCGAAATCTAGGTTTACTAGTCCTGAAGATGTGACGAGTTCTGTTATTCCTTTGACTGCGTTCGTTAGGATTTCGTCTGCTACTTTGAAAGCTGTTGGAAGTGGTAAGTCTGGGGCTAGGTCTAGGAGTTTGTCGTTTGGGATTACAATTAGCGTATCTACTATTCCTTCCATTCTTTCGAGGCCTTCCATTGCGTTTTCTATTCGTTTTGCTCCTTCAACAGTGAAAGGCAAGGTTACGACTCCGATTACTAATGCTCCTTGTTTTTTTGCTAGTTCTGCTACGACTGGTGCTGCGCCTGTTCCTGTTCCGCCTCCGAGTCCGCATGTTACGAAAACTAAATCTGAGTTGGCTAGTTTTTTCTTAATTTCTTGAGACTGCTCTCTTGCTGATTCTGCGCCTATTCTAGGATTTGATCCCGCGCCTAGACCTTTTGAAATTTCTCGTCCAATTAGGACTTTGTGATCTGCGTTTGTGTATAGGAGATCTTGTGCGTCGGTATTGATTGCTACTATTTCTCCACCTTTTATTCCTATTTCGCGCATTCTAGAAGTTGTGTTTCCTCCTCCTCCTCCGACTCCGATTACCTTTATTCTTGCGGATTGTTTTTGTAGAATTTGTTCGAGCTCTCTATCTATTTCGGCGTTGGCGTTTTGCTGCGGTATTGATTGTATATCTGAGATATCATCTCTTGAGGTATCACTTCCTAATATGTCTTCCATGATTTCTTTTGGAAGATTGAGTTTTTAAGAATTTGTGGGGTTTAGTGATAGGTCTATTTTACTTTTGACTTTTTGGCTTCTATCTTAGTATCTATTTCTAGGTCTAATATTTCTTTGAATTTTGGGGCAAACATTTTTATGAACTCTTCTGCTTCTTTGGGTATACTGAATGTGACTTTTTTAGCTTCTTTTTTGAATTTGAAGGTTTGCCTGAAGAAGAATTCTTGGAGTGCGTTGATTTTTTCTTTTTCTTCGGTTACTATTCTATTGATTTTATAGTTGTAAGTTATATTTTTTCCTGCTAGTGGATTATTGAAGTCTGTTAGGGTTCTTCCTCTGTCTGAAGACAATACTTTTACAATTTGTCCGTCTAGGTTTAATTGCATTCCTCTTTCTGGAGTTATTTTTTGTTCGTGAAATAATTTTGTCGGAATCATTCTTATTAATTGAGGATTTCTTTTTCCGAAGGCTTTTTCTGGCTTCAAGTTTAATTCGTATTTTTTTTCTGCTTCTTTATTTTCTAAATCTTCATCGAACCCCGCTGGAAGCATTTTTTGACCTATTGACAAAATTAATGGCTTCATGTCTTCTGTTTTGAACCCTGCAAGTTTTGCATCTGCTAAAATATTTGTGTCGAAAACTTCGGACGTTCCTGTTATTTTTCCTGTGAATTCTAATTCTATGAAATCGTTTTTATTTGTTGTCATATCTTGGTGAGATTTTTTTGATTTTTAAGTTTGATGGTTTGGATTTTTACGCAAAGTTTTATAAAAGAAAAAAAATTTAGTCTATTATGGTTGCTAGAGTTATTAATGCTACGGAGATGAGACTGAATACGTTTCTTTTGATTGACGGTGCTGCGCATCAAGTTAAAAAAATGGATATTTCTAAGACTGGGAAGCACGGGCACGCGAAGGTTCGGTTTGAGGCGGTTAATGTTTTTACGGGGAAGAAAAAGGTTCAGGTTATTCCTGGTCATGATAAGTTTGAAGTTCCTATGATTGATAAGAGGAATGCACAGGTTTTGAGTGTTCATGGAAATATTGCTAGCTTGATGGATAGTGAGAATTTTGAAAATTTGGATTTGGAAATTATGGATGGTGTTGAGGGAATTGTTGAAGGTGGGAATGTTGAGTATTGGTTGATTGAGGATGAGAAGTTATTGAAGCGGGCTTTGTAGATTTTTTGAAAGTATGTTTTTGAGTATATAAATTATTAAAAGTGTTTTAGTTGATTTTGTCTTATGGTTAGGGCTATTGTTGTTAAAGATAAGGATAAGACTTTTTATGGGACTAGGGAGGCGCTTTATGGAATTTCATTGCCCGATGAAGAAGCTGTTAATCCCTTTGCAGATGATTTAGAAAAAACTATTATCGAAATCAATAATATCGAAAAAAATAGCTCAAGTCTCTCTTTGGAATTGAGAAAATTGGATAATACTGGTAGAAGTCCAATAAAAATCGGGAATGAAGCTTCACATTTAGGAGACGAATTAAGAGAAGCCCTGAAAGACATATATAATGTGGGAATATTTCAAACATACTCTAAAGACATAATTGCTAATTTTTTTGCGAGATTTTCTGGGCCAAAATTTTCTACTGACCCTGCAAAGGACAGGGGATTAATGATATATCCATTTAGTGTTCCTAATACTTCTTTTTGGTTTAATCCTGCGCCTCTTTATGAGCTTGGGGAGAAATGGGGGAAACTTGAATCCGGGAAAGACTTTGATGTGACTGTTAACAATTACAGAAAAATTAATAATCGCTAGTAGGAAGTTTTTTAAAGTGAAATTTTGATAGTTTGTTATGGCTACTAAAATTTTGGCTGCGCAGAATCGTTTGTATAAGAACGCGTTTGTTTGTAAGGTTTGTAAACATAAGATGAAGGTTGAGCCGCTGAAGATAATTGGTGGTAAGGTTAGATGTCGGAAATGTAAGGCTCGTGAGTTTCGGCCTGTTCGGAAGAAGTAAGTGTATGTTTTTTTATAATAATAATTAAAAGTGCTGTATTCATGTATTATTTATGGCTGATCAATCCTGGGGGAACCTTTCTTTAAAGGAAAAAGTTAGAATCAGGACACTGGATAAGAATCCGAGCTTAGGAAATGTTGTTCTTAAAACTTTTAGAGATGGGGGTGATTATATTGATGTTCGATCTAATTCCTTGGGTCTTGTCGCGTGGGTTTTTGGGCTGACTTACAATAAGAGATCTCCTGATAGTAAGAATGGGAATAGTATTTATGCTGTTCCGGCGGAAGGTCGGCCTGGATTCATGCCTTCTGTTGAACTGGAGAAATCTCTTAATGAAAAATTTAATTTAATTAATTACAGGGAGCATCCTCAAAAAGGCGATGTTGGAGTGATTCGGTGTATTCCAGGCAAATTTGATTATGGGTATTCTCCTATTGTTGATGCTGGAATTTGTACTGAATCTAGTGGTGATTATCATATTGTTTTTGGGCAAGATGATTTTTCTCCCTACCATTTTCAAGAGCTTGAATGGGAAGGTGTAGATTTTTTTCATGCAGGTTTTGATATTGAATTTTATAGAAGGAAGTGAATAGTTTTTGGTAAATTATTAACCAAACATCTTAAAAAGAGAATTGTGGTAGTAGAAAGATGGTGAGTTTTTGGATTTATGACGTTTGGTTTTTGGTCTTGTTTAGTTTTGGTGTTTTTTGGTTCTTGAAGGATAGGAAAAAGGAGCTTAGTCGAGAGGGGATTATTTTTATGTGGCGGACTCAATTTGGAGTTAAGGCTATTGGCTGGTTTGCGGATAGGTTTTATTGGCTGTTGCATCGGATTAAGTATTTGATTATTGGACTAGGTGTTGTTTTGATGGGGGCTATGCTTTGGATGCTGGGACAGACGACGTCTATTTATTTATTGCATCCTGAAATTACAAAACTTGTCAAGGCTCCTCCTATTGCTCCGTTGATTCCGTATTTTCCTAAGTTGTTTGGGATGGAGAGTTTTTTCCCTCCGTTTTATTTTACTTATTTTATTGTAGCTTTGGCTATTGTTGCTATTGTTCATGAATTTAGTCATGGAATCTTTATGAAGTTATTTGGTGTTAAAATTAAGTCTACTGGGCTCGTGTTTTTGGGTCCGATGCTTGGGGCTTTTGTCGAGGAAGAAAAGAGTGGTTTTGAAAAAAGAAGTAAGATTGAGCAAATGACTGTTCTGGGAGCCGGTGTTTTTGCAAATGTTTTATTTGCTTTGATTTTTTATTTTCTTTATGTTGCCTTTTTCTTTAGTTCCTTTGCTGCATCTGGATATATTTTTACTACATACGGTATTGCTGCTGTGCCTATTGATAATGTGACTGGGTTTGGTGAGGTTGGAAATTTAACTAGCGTTTTTACCGATGGTGGGACTTATTATTTAGATGAAGGGTTGGCTATACAATTAGAGAGCGAAGGCAAGGATTATATTGTTGCATATGTGGAGGCACCTGCTGTTTTGGCCGGGATGAAGGGTGCTATTATTCAGGCTGATGATGTTAAAATTATGGGGCATGATGATTTGAGATGGTTTATGGAAAATAAGGAACCTGGGGACGCTGTTAGATTTGTTACGGAAAGCAAAGATGGAGAGATTCGAGAATACGATATTGTGTTAGGTGAATATCCTGGAGATGAGAGCAAAGCTTACCTTGAAGTTGGAAGTAATAATCCTGAACCTAGAGGTTTTATTCAGAAATTTTTGGGAACATTTATGAGCTTTAAAGACTCCTCTACCTATTATAAACCGACGTGGGACGGAGAACTTGTTTACTTTATTTACCACTTGCTTTGGTGGGTTATGATTATTAATTTGCTTGTGGCACTCTTTAACATGATGCCGCTTGGAATGCTCGACGGTGGACGATTCTTTTATTTGATGGTGCTTGGTATTTTTGGGTCTGAGAAGATTGCGAAGGGAGCATATAAGGTTGCGACTTATTTGATATTGTTTATGTTTGTGCTTATGATGTTTTTTTGGTTTATTCGTATTGTTTGAATTATTTTTTGATTTGTGATAAAGTATTTAAAGAAGATTGTCGTCGTATTATTGAGCTTAGGCTCTAAATTAAATGAGGTGTACAAAATATGGCTTTACCAACAACTCCAAAACAGTGCGTGATTAGGATTAAATCTCTTAAGAAGCAAGTAACTGCTATGGAACAGCGGAAAAAGAAATTGGCTGCGGCTGCTAAGAAGACAAAGAAGAAAGTTGTCAAGAAGAAAGTAGTGAAGAGAAAAGTGGCTAAGAGAAAAGTTACTAAGAAAAAAGTAGCTAAGAAAAAGAAGAAGAGATAAACTCTTTAATTTTTATTTTTATTTTTTATTGATTAATTTTGTTGGCCACGTGTGGCATGACTCTGGTAAGCCCAAAGAGAAGTTTATTATATAAATTTTTAAATAGCGTGAGTTTTGTTTTTGGCTATGGATATCAAGGATGGGAGACTAAGTCTTACTGAATTTAACTTTCTTCAGAAAGAACATGAATGTGAAAAAAAGAAATCTTGCAATTTGTATAGACCTTCTGAATCTTCTCTTGAATCTGCGACTGCCTTAAATGAAGAAGGCAATGTATTAACTCTTCAGCCTTGTAATCTTCAAAACAGGTATGAAAGAAATCATGCTTCTATCGAGATTAGGAATAGATTGAAAGAAAAATGTATTTATTGGAAATAGTTTTTGATTAATTTTATAAGTGGGTTTTTTGTTTTGCTTTTTATGAGAAAGAAAATTTTGACTCCAGAAGAATGTGAGAAACTAATCCCTCACTGGCCCGAGTTGGAAGAGAGAAAAATAAAGAAATTGCTTAGGATGAGTACGAAAAAAACTTCTTTTGGTAATGGAAAAAATGTTATGAGCCCTGTGGGTATTGTCATTATGGAGGATGGCTATATACTAAATGGAAAACATCGTGCCGTCATAGGTGCATGGCGTAAATATAATTTGGAAGCCTACGTTGTAGATGGTGAACATGACATATATTACCATCTACCTCATAAGACTTATGGCGAAGTTGGAGTTGAAGGACTTGTTGAAGCCTTGGATAAAAAAGATTTTTTTGTAAATTTTTGTAAAAATGATGGAGTGAGATCTGTTCATGATTTGATAAAAAAATATTCTCCTATTCTTTATAATTAATTTTATAAGTAGGAATGAGGTTTTGTTTTTATGGCTAGGAGTAACCCGAAGCGTAAGAGTTGTCCTGATGGTATTAAAGATAAGTTGACTAAGATGAATTATGGACTTGTTGGGGAGACCTCTGCTGTTCAGATTTGTCGTTGGACAAAGAATTCTTTGCGAGGGGATAGGGGATGTTGGAAGGAGAAGTTTTATGGGATAAAGAGTAGTGGTTGTGTTCAGATGACTCCTAGTGTTATGTGGTGTGAGAATCAGTGTTTGCATTGTTGGAGGCCGATTGAGATGAATCTTGGGACTGAGTTGCCTGGCGTGGATAATCCTATTGAGATTTTGGATGGGATAATTGCTAAGCGTAAAGAGATGTTGCAAGGGATGAAGGGGAATAGTGATGTTGACAAGGGGACGTTTGAAAATGATATTGAGCCTAATCTTTTTACTATGAGTCTTAGTGGAGAGGCTACGCTTTATCCTAGGTTAGGGGAGATGTTTGCAGAGATTAGAAGGCGAGGCGCTGTTTCTTTTTTGGTTACTAATGGGCTTAATCCTGAGGCTTTGAGGAGGCTTGGAAGAGTTGATAAGGAGAATAAACCACAGGCTGCATGGACTTGCACGGACAATGAAATGAAACAGGATTTAAAGAATGAGCAGGATTTTGAGAAGGGGAATGTTAGTGGACTTCCTACTCAGTTGGTTATTTCTTGTAATGCTCCTAATGAGAAGTTGTTTTTGCAATGGCATCGGTCTACTAAAAAGGAAGCTTGGAAAACTTTTCTGGAGAGTTTGGATGTGATGCGAGAATTGGAGGGGAAAGTTAGGAGAGTGATTAGGTTGACGCTTG
>Ga0209042_1003038_pt1 | contig 10366 bp, 7 predicted proteins | sample SaaInlV_200m_DNA_6_FD_184649 | JGI IMG/M metagenome (GOLD analysis project Ga0209042, IMG submission 184649) | Marine microbial communities from expanding oxygen minimum zones in the Saanich Inlet - SI037_S2LV_200m_DNA (SPAdes) (version 2) | ecosystem: Environmental > Aquatic > Marine >...
GCCACAAGAGGGCAATACAACGACGCGTAGATCTTTCCACTTGAATGAGAGAAGGTTGCAGATCCCTCTTCCTGCATCCACAGTAAACTACCGCTAGCGATCAGGGGGGCGTCGCGGCGGGCAGCTCCTCGGGGCCGCCGCCGGCGATGCGGACCACGGGGACTTCATCGGTTTCGAGCGCCTGGACAACGGAAGGGGAAACGCCTGCTGTCACGCCGGACAGGACGAAGCGCAGGCGTTTCTCCCAGAAGACGCTGGTGGCGTTGCTGCTATTCCAGGCTTCTTCGTCGGCAGGGAGTTTGGGGCGTTGGTCTCCCCAGTACTTGTGCCGGAAATTGAACGCGTCCCCTGCTTTGTCCATCTCCTCGAATTCCTCGTCGGTGTAGCCCATTTCCTCGAATCCGAAAGCCGTCAAAGGGATCAGCTCTGCGCCCGAGCAGAGGAACTGCAGTGCGTTTTCTATCGGGTCTGCATATCGCGGCATCGCAGCGTTGTCCAGCATCCCGATGAGGGGGGCTATAGCGGCTTTGTGATTGTGGCGCCCAACTGCCCAAACAGCCGTCATAACCGTCATTACGTCCTCGTTTTCGTGGTTCTCGATGACGTCCAAGAGGCACTTGTTTATCTCGTCGTCGGTCGGCGACACGCCGAAGGCTTTCAACACGATCGCTCGTTCGCCGTGGACTGCGGCGACGTCCCCGTTTTCTTCCATTTCGGCGTAATCGCTGGCATTCGGCTTCAGTGCATCCATGAAGGCACACGCCTTCTCCCTGGTGACCTCGCCTTCCTCAAGGGCATCGAGCACGATGGTCCCCAATTCTCCGTAGTCGACTTCCGGATGCGGTGTGTCGGCGCAGAAGAGGTGCGCGGCTTGTTCGTTGGTCAGCCTCTCTCCGGCGACGGCATCAAGCACCAGGTTGTAGACTACGTCGAAGTTGGCGTCCCGCCCCGGCCGCAGGTCGCGCAGCATTGCCATGAGCCGATCTCGGTGGACTCCTCCGGCAGCGTAGGCCTCTATGAGTTCACGTGTGTGCACCTTCACATGGTAGGGAACAGGATCCCCGGTGGGATCGCGAAGCAGCTTCAGGGCGAGCATGAGTTGACACTGGTTCGGGATTGTGTCTTCCTGCATCGGGGGCATCTCGATTACCGATGCCAAGGCTTCCGTGAAGGGCACCCGTATGCAGAGAGAAAACGTCAGGTCGTCCTCGTAGTCGTAGTCCTGAAGGGCGTCCTTAGCGAGCTCAAAGGGCTCGACCGAACCTGCATCCTCAAGGCCTCCGGGGCCGTAGTACATTCTCTCTCCGCGATTGGTGCCATCGGCGTCGCGCTCCAGCGCCACCAGATCCGCGGCGGTGTATGCATCCCAGAAATCTCGGGCTGTCGTCAACACTGGTTCATCCATCGCTATATCACCATCCCTGTATGGGCTCTGGTTTCCCGGGCAAGGCTCGATCAGTTGTCCTCAAACACCAGGTCCGGTAGTCCGTTCTTGGTGGGTGCGGTCCGCCAAGGCTTGGCGATTCCCACGGAGAGTGGCTTGGATTTCTTTTTGACGAAGTCCGTCCAAGGCTTGGCGGAGGTCGAGTAAATCCCTCCTCCCTTCTTGTTGGCCGGCTCCAAAGCCGCAACGACGTCCCGAGGATGCACATTGCTTCCGCGGAAGCTGTTGAGTTTGACTGCTCGGGCTTCTTCGCTCGTCGGTTGTTTTTGGGCGACCTTGCTCGTCTGGTCGGTCTGGGCCAGCTGGTGTGGTGCACACATGATGCCGCTGTTCTGTTCCCGCATCCGTTTGATTACTTGCTGGCGCGCGTGGGCTTTGCACAGCATCTTGCCGAACCGCTTGAAGCCCTTCTTGATGGCTTCGGCCAAGTCGCTTGGGTAGCTTTCGCCTTCCAGTTTGAAGGCAAGCAGGCCGGTCACACTCCGGTTTGAGTGATCGTAGAGGCACTCGAACTTCTTTGGATCCACGATGTTGACATTGGCTCCGAACCGGTAGGCCCGCCACACGAGTTCCGCACAGTAGATCGTGTGGGAGTCTGTCTTGACGTTCTCCCCCCGGCTCTTGCTGTAGAATGTGTGCTGTTTGCCATCCTCGCCCTGGGCCAATCCGCTGGTGAGGAACCTCTTCTCGGTGACCTTCACCTGGCCCTTCTTCTTGCGGGAGAAGTAGACCTTCTTGACCTTGCCTTTGTGTCTGTCCTCGGCGACGATGGGGCTATCCTGGAGGCTGAATTTGTAGTTCTTCCCGACCTGTGCCGCAGCCCAGTCCGCTGCCTTCTGTCCGACCTCACGCGCCTTTCCCCCCGCGTATCGGTAGACGAGGCCCCCGCTCGGTGAGTCCATCTCGTCATCTTCGTCAGCAAAGAACTTTTTCAGGGTGATTCTGTCAACGACTCTTGATTTGACTGAATCCAGCTTGTCCAGCAGGCGCTGTGGTGGCGGTTTGTTGTTGTCAGTCCACTTCTGGATGGCCCGCATCAGGCTCGCGCGCTCCTGCATGTGATTGTCCCGGGCGTTTGCATCGACGGCGTGCGTGTTGCTGACCGCGATGCCTGCGTGAGTCGGCCAGGAGTCCATGATGTTGGCGATGAAATCGTCGCAGGCGTGGTGGACCAACAGGATGTCTCCGGGGAGGATTCCTTCGTTGATCACAGTCCTTGTTGTCTTGTCCGTACTCTCGCTACGCGTACCGCGGAAGACGGCGACTGGAGGGGGCGGCGGGACGTACTCCTCTTCCGGCACCACCACGCCTTGGACCTCGCCCAACTCGAACTTGACCCCTCGGTGTGACTCCGGGCCCTTGTCAACAGCATCCCCGGTCACCCAGATCCAGCTGCCCACTTCCCCCTTTATGCCGGTGATCATCCCCATTCCGTCCCAATCGGTCCAGTGACCATCGGGCATCATCTCCATGAACATCGCGAGGGTGCTGAAGGTGTCGTCCGTGTCGAAGTTCAGCTTGGCCAGGTTCTCCATGCCCTTGGCAATCTCTTCGAGCTCGTAGGCTTCGGGCGCTCCCTCGGTCACGGTCAGCTTTCGGTAGCCGACGGTTTCGTCTATGTCACCTTGCGGCTTCAGTTTGTGTGCTTCGATGTCCATAGGTCGTCTCCCGAGCTCACACGGAGAGTCGGCTCTTTCTTCCCAGCGGCTTCCTTACGGGCAACTGGTCAAGAGCCATGAATCTGTTTGAGCTTGTTGCGGAATGCGTCGTCTGGTTCGTCCTTGCGCTCAAGGCCATACTTGCGCTGGAATCGGTGCATAGCCGCGATCGTGTATTCGTTCAGCGTCCCATCGGGCGGGCCGCAAGGCAAATCCAGGTTGTTGAGTCTGACCTGGATGCCTGAGATTGCGTCGATAGGCGGAACCTTGCCGAGCTCGACCTCGTGGGGGGTGCGCTCATCGCCCAGATAGACGATGACCTTTGCCGTGCCTGGGGGGATGGGACACTCAAGCTGCCCGTTGCTGTCGAGCTTTCCCTTCTGCAGGATGGCGCCATCGGCCTCAAGCTCGTATGGTTCGTTCTTGCGGGGGTTGCCGAACGCACGAAACTCCAGCCGCAACACAGCAGGAATGCCTTTCCGCCGAAATCGACTGCGCTTCTCCGCGGCGATGTCGACCGTCTTCTCTTCCTTCTCGGGGATGGTGACTCGGTCACCCGGAAGAAGCATGTTTGGGTGTTCGCGGACACGTTTGAGTTCAGCGTTGTCAGGATGGTTCCAGACTTGCTTCCAGAAGAAGCCGTGAGCGGCGGCGATGGACGTAATGCAGTCCCCTTCCGCAACGACATAGTCGCCTTGGCCGACTGGGGCAGTATCTTCATTCCCCACGTTTTCTTCTCCTTGCCCTGAGCGGTCGGCAGAGCGGTGGCTATGGGGGGCCGTGGCTACCGCGTGTACGCCAACAGCGGGCAGATGCCCAGCGTCGCAACCGTAACCCTCGATTCCCTCTACAAATGACTGAACATATCACAGAATTGAGGCGCTCTCAAGGTCGTTCCCGCGCGCGGACCATCGTCGGCCGGATTGCCGTGTTGTCGATCAATGATTAAGAGTCGCACAGATATCCCGGGTTGGGGCTTGTCGAGAGCGTTGTCTATGTGCTAGATTGGGGTGAGGTATAGAGCAAGCGAATGGTCTCGCATCATTATCCCCTTAGTCAGACGGGACATCATCACAAACTTGGGGGCTCGGGGCCATGCTCCTTCAGCGGGGGACACAAGTTCACCGATATGCAGAACAACAACGAGGGCATGTTCCTGCCGACATCCCAAAAGGATGTGAAGAAGCGCCAGAAGAAGTACCTTTGGCTGAAGAAGAAGACGGGAAACACGAAGACCCAGTATGTGGACACCATGTTCGTCGATACTTGCCACGTACGCGCGGGACTACCACCGATTCGTCGGCAACAGAGTCACATTCAATCCGAATTGTCTCGGGATGTTCCCTTTGCCCCCGACGCATTGGCGTTGACGAGGACGTGTCTGTTTGGCCGGAGGGGATGGGCTCGGAGAGTGGGGCACTCAGAACAGTGACCACGCACCAGAGCGGTCAGCGTGTGGTGCGGAAGGGAGATTGTGGCGATGCTTCCGGCAGCGAGAGTTGGTGACATGCACGCGTGCCCGATGCAGACGCCTGGGACGCCGCCTATTCCCCATGTCGGCGAGCTGTTCACCCGGCCGGGCGTCCCCCCCCGTGCTAACCGGCGGTATGCCGGCTGCGGCGATCAGGGACACGGCCACTTGCACACAGGGCCGCCGGACGCCATCGCCAAGGGATCCGCCACTGTTCCCGCCGGCGGGAGATCGGCTGCTCGCATGGGGGACTCAACGGCCCACGGGGGAGCCATCGTCGTGGGAAGCCCAACCGTCCTGATCGGCGGGGGAGGGAGCTCATCTGCGCATTTAGCGTGCAGTGGCCCCTTTGGAAGAACAACAAGCAGGGAGTCGGCAGATGCCAGCAGGTTTCGAGTTCTCGTTTACGTCCAGTCCGGATGACGCTCCGGTGTCTCCTGAAACGCCGTTTCGGATTGGGATCGTTGGGGATTTCAGTGGCCGCGCGGGCCGCGGATCGCCCAACGTGCCAGGGATGGCCGGCGACCCGGGTGTCTACCGTATCGACATCGATAACATGGAGGATGTCTTTGCCGAGATTGCACCGAGACTCTGTCTGCCGGTTGGCGAGAATGCCGATGTATCGATCAACATTGAGTTTGGCGAACTTGAGGACTTCCATCCGGACGCACTGCTGGATCGAGTTGAGCTATTCAGCAAGCTACGCGACCTCCGCGGTCGTCTCAAGTCACCCTCCACCTTTGCCCAGGCCGCAGCTGAGCTTGCTGTAGGCGGTGTCTCGACAGACACGGCCGATAGGCCCGAACCGACGGCAGAAACGCCCACCGCGCCGGCCGGAAGCATGCTGGACCAGCTGCTCGGGGGAGGGGCGGTCCAACCGGTGCAGACGGGGCCTTTGGTTCAACGGTCCGGAGCCATAGACAAGCTGGTGCAGGCAGCTGTTGGTCCGTATGTGATTCCGCTCGCGGATCCAAGGCAGGACCAATGTATGGATCAGGTCAATGCCGCGATGGCCGGCCAGCTCAGCAGCATATTACACCATCCGTCTTTCCAGCAATTGGAGGCAGCGTGGCGGGGTGTGGACTTCCTGCTCACGGGCGTCGAGATGGATGACCCGCCCATTCGGCTGTATTTGATCGACGTCCCGAAGTCCGGGCTCCTGGGTGCTTCAGACGGTGAATCCCTGCCTCTCAGCGGAGCACTCATTGACCGACTCTCGGGAGTGCCGGGGGAAGCTCCCTGGGGGCTACTCCTTGGGTGTGATACGTTCGGATCGTCGGATGAGGATGTGGCTGTGCTCGGAGCCATGTCCCAGCTGTGTGCCCATCTCGGGGCACCGTTCATCGCAGCAGGCGAGATCCCCGGCTGTTCCCGGGTGACGGGCACGCCGGACTCCGCCGACTGGGGTTCTGCTCCAGCGGTTGGCTCGTCCTGGCAGGCGCTGAGGGCGTCCGACCAGGCCGGTTCACTTGCTCTTGTTGCCCCACGTTTCCTCATGCGTCTTCCGTATGGACGGCTCACAGACCCCGTCGATGGTCTTCCCTTTGAGGAGCTTGACGGGGCGACACACGAGACATTCCTGTGGGGAAGTGGCGCGTTCCTGGCCGGTGCCCTTTTGGGGCGTGCCTACGGGCAGTGCGGCTGGGCATTCAGGGCTGAAGGGGTTGGTGAGATTGGCGGCCTGCCGGTATGCACGGTGCAACAGGGGGGCGACACTGAGGCGATCCCGTGCGCGGAAGCCTGGATTTCCGATCGCGTCGCGGAGGATATTCTGAGCCGGGGATTGAGTGTGGCCCAGTCGATTCGGGGGCGTGACGCGGTTCGACTTGAGTTGAGGTCCCTGTCAGCCACGAGCTCGCGTCTCGTGGGACGTTGGCGGGGGTGAGCTGATCTCGCGTTCTTTTCTTACACTGAGGCCTTGCGCCCGGGCGAGGCGTGTTTCCCTTGTGGATGGGGTTGAGAAGAGGCGCGCTGGAACGTAGGTTATGAGTCATGACAGGAAGCTGTTCGCTGGGGCAGTTGGCAGGCTTCGACGTTGCTGGGTAGTGATACGTTGCGAGTCCCCGTTTGGCCCGGGTGTTCCTATGGTGTTCAGCCTTCCTTTTCACGCTGTTTTCGGTTGAGCGGTTCCACGTCCTAAGGAGAGAGCTGATGGCTAGAGGATTTGCACCTGTTTCGAGGAAACTGGCGCTGGCATTGCTGGTCGCGATCGTCGGTAGCGGATGCGCCAAGATGGGGCGTTTTGACGTGACTGTGTCGGTCGACGAACAGCTTCGGAACGGTTCTGTCCAGGTGGATTTGGTGGGGGTGAACGAACCGGGGATTGAGTCCTGGCGGACGCACTCGATGAACGAGTACTGGGGTTTGAGCAGCAACATGCGGAATAGCGCGGACAAGGTCGAAATGAAGTTCAGTCCGAAGACGGAGGCGGAACAGACGATCACGCGCAAGGGAGCGATGTGGGACCGTTGGTCGAGCACGGGAGCGATGCATCTTCTCATTCTGGGCGACCTGCCCGGTGTAGCAGGCGACAAGCCGGGGAATGCTGACCCAAGGCGACTGATTCTTCCTCTCGCGAAGAAGCGCTGGCGTGGGAAGAGTATTGAGGTGCAAGTTGAGCGAGGGGGGATCCGTTGCCTCACGCCGATGAAGCCTGAGAAGAAGAAGTAGGCGGGGGCGAACCGGGAACCGTTTTTCTGGGGGGATGAGGTGCACTCGTGTTGCGGACAGGTCGTCGGGCATTGGGTACTCGTTCCGTTCCGCCCCGCTGTCGCTGACCGGGCGCCGTAGATTCGCTGACGCTCGAGAACGAGTTCTCCCGGGGACCTGACCGTCTTCCTGGCCTTGTGATGTACCAAATCTAAGGCGGAACTGATGCCGACATTCGGCAGCTATGAGACGGTTAAGGAGCTGAGGAGCGGGGGACACACGTCCGTATTTTCGGCACTCCGGAGGGGGGAGGAACGGTCTTCGCCCGTTGCCTGCAAAGCGTGCCGTCCCCCTTCGGACATCTTGGACGGCGCCGCGATTCACTCGGTCATTACCCGATTCCAGGAGCAGAGCCGTGATCTGGAGGCCATCTCGGCGAGCTCAGATCACTGGTGCCGCTTCCAGACACGGGGCGAGATCCCCGGTGGTGCCTACCGGGTGACCGAGCTGGCGGAGCACTCCCTGGCCTGGGTTGTCGGCAAGACGTCAGTGGATGGTTCCGCTCTGTACCACGTGGTCCGATCGGTCGTTGCCGGCCTCTGCGACCTCGACAGCTCAAGTGGGAGACCACATGGGAATCTGACCCCCGCGAACATCCTGGTGTGCGGAACGAAACGCCTGGATTCCTGCCGGGTCGTGCTGAGTGATCTCCTGCCAGTGTCGGAGGTCCGGGCTGACCGGGACTCCCTCAGCGACTTGAGGGCCATCGGTACTCTGATCTATGAACTGGCGACTGGTCGCCCGTACGCAGGAGGAGTGCCGGATGAGCCTGGCGAAGAGTGGGCTTGTCTTGGTTCCAAGGGAGAGCAATGGCGTGAGCTTTGCTGTGAACTTGTGGGGCGCGGCTACACGCTCACCGGTCACCTGTCCGTGTCGGAGCTGCGCCATCGTGTGGCGAGTCTGAGGCCATCGCGAAGGGGGCGTTGGGCGTGTCTTGGGGGTGTCGTGTTGGCCGTGATTGCCACGGTCGTGGGCTTGCTTGTGCATGAGCCGGCCCAGGACGGAGACGTCTCGCTGTTCTCGCTGACGTCTTGGCAGCGGTGGTGCAATGCCAACTATGATTGGCTGGGGCAACTCAGGCGAGACGTAGCCCAGCCGGCGCGTCGTCGTCGATGGTTGGAGGACAAATCCCTTCGAGCCGTTCTTGACCGCCTCGATGCGTTTGAGGATGGGGAACAGTCCCTCGATCCGCGTGAAGCAATCGGGCAACCGGGGACACTGTTCAGTGCCATCACTGACAACCCGCCGCCGATCGCCAGATCTCCCGACGTGGTCAACGCGACGCGTCACGCCCTTCAGGCCATCGATGACATTCAAGAGGGCCTGTCCGTTGCCGGTTGGCCCAGGTTGCGGCTGTTGCATGAGACCGGGGCCAGAGCATTTTCGGAACGGGGGTGGAGGACCGCGGCGGCCTATGTGGCTGAGATAGCGGAGGAGGTCACCCCAAGCCCGTCTCTGGCCCAAGCAGTTGATCGCGTGCTCGTCCTGTCCGAGGACGTCTCCGCTACGGAGGCTGCTTGGCAGAAGCTCCTCCAAACAGAAGCCGAGCTGACCCAAACGGGGAGTCGTGTTCTGAGCCGCTTCGGTGCCTTCATTGAAGCGGCTGCCCGGCCTCCTGCCCACGAGGCGTCCGGGGCAGGGAGCCTGACCGCGCTCCGTGAACGCCTCAGCGAGATCGGGCGTGTTGCCGCGAAACTCCATGAGACTGTCACACGGGATTGGCCCAAGATTGATGCTGAACGCTTCCTCGCTGAGGAGGAAGGCCTTTTCGGGCTGAAGGATGATCAGGCGCCGACCCATGGTGTTTTCAACCGGTGGCTGAGTGCAGTGAAACGCTACTATCGGGATCCCCCCGCGCAGTGGCTTCCCCGTGTGAGGGCCGAGAACGATGTGGCGGTTTCTGAGGTGGTTAACATTGCTTGGCGGAAGGGGCGCGATCACCTGCTCCTTGGTGCCTCTGTTGCTGACTTGGATTCTGACTCAAACCGGTACTCGGAGCTTTTGGAACAGGTTGGCCAACTGCGGACAGTCTTAGTGGCCATTGACGATGAGGATGCCTTCCCGCCATCGTTGCCGAAGGGGACGCCACTCTCGGCCATGATCCAGCCTGAGGTGGCTCGTTTCGGCGAGGAGTTGCGGGGGCTTCTCGGCGTTGCCCGAGAGCACGCATTGTCTCAGGTTCTGAAGCAGAGCCTGGACGGCTCGATGATACGCCCCACGGGCACTCAGGATTTGAAGCAGGACTCAGCCTGGCTCTCTGCCCGAGATGCCTATCGAGGTCGATGGCGTGAGCTCGGAGATTTCCGGGATGCCGGACGATTCCTGGGCCAGGCCTTTGCCAAGTGGGCCACTCTGTCCGCTGGATCGGCAGACTCACCCGAGAGCATTGAGTCCGTCTTCAGTGCGTGGGATGAAGAGCCCATCGCAGACCGGCCGGAAGTAGCTCCCTTTTGGGGCGCTGTGCGTGGGCGCGTTGAGGCCCTTCGTCGCGTGGCTAGCGCAACTTCGGCGAGTGACCTTCTGGCCATCGCCACCTCAGAGCCGGTTCCTCCTCACGTATTGCTTTCGGCTTACTGTCGACTGGGCGATCTGGAGGGGGACATCTGGCCCACGAGCGAATCAGACAGCGAACGTGACGGAGCGATTGCCAAGCGTTTGGTGGCAGCGCTCCCATCGGTAGGAGGTCCCGAGCGTCGCGCCGTCTTGAGGCGCCGTGTGCGCTTTCTTGAAAGGCGTCGACAGCTGATTAGCAAGGCTAGACAAGTGGGCAACAGCACCGATCCCATCCTTGCCGCCCTGGTTCCATTTGTGGACACGGCAACTTTGTCGGCGGCGAAGGAAGCCGAGGCTGGTCAGAGCGCCCTGTTTGATGACTCAGAGGCACTTGTTGCCGACCTCCTCAAGGCAGTGACCAGTCCGGTTTGGCGAGGGGGCCGCGTGGCTGGAGACGTATTCGCCGCTGAAGGCGTGGCGTATCGAGCGTTCGATGGGCGTGCCACCGCCGACACGTTCCGACAGTGGCTTGTCGAGTTGCCTTCTTACGAGAAGCTTGTCCCCGATCCTCGCGGGAGCCGCAGCGAGATG
>Ga0209042_1003041_pt1 | contig 10348 bp, 19 predicted proteins | sample SaaInlV_200m_DNA_6_FD_184649 | JGI IMG/M metagenome (GOLD analysis project Ga0209042, IMG submission 184649) | Marine microbial communities from expanding oxygen minimum zones in the Saanich Inlet - SI037_S2LV_200m_DNA (SPAdes) (version 2) | ecosystem: Environmental > Aquatic > Marine >...
CGTGAAGCTCGCCAAGGCGGAGAAGGAGGGCACGTTCTACGAGTTGCCCGTCAAGGGCGGTGACCCGCTCCTGCTCGGCGTCTTCACCGAAGCCAAGCACTTCTCGACCGAACGCGGTGTCGCTGCTGCGGAGAAGCTTCAGGGATGATCACCCGCGACGCCATCCGCGTGCTGATGAAGGCGGGCCTCATCACGGTCACGCCCGACCCGGTGAAGATCGGACCCAACTCCATCGACCTCCGGCTCGGGGAATCGCTGCGGGCCTACAGCCCGTCGCAGTACCACCGGATCAAGGTCATTGACCCACTGCGCGGCGGCGCCCATTGGGCCATCGACCCCCACAAGCCGCCTCCGCTCGAAGAAGTCCCGAAGGCGAGGGGTGGCAAGTGGCTGCTCGTTCCAGGGCAGTTCTACCTTGGGCACACGCACGAGGAGACGTTCTGCAAGGGCGTCGTTCCGCACCTGGACGGGCGGTCCACCTGTGGTCGTCTCAGCATCGAGGCCCACAAGACGGCGGGGGTCGGTGACAACGGCTACCGTGGCCAGTGGACCCTCGAAATCGAGGCGACCGAACCTGTGCTCGTCGCCCCCCTGGACCGGCTGTTCCAAATCTATTTCACCCCGGCGTGGGGCGAGGGGATGGCTCACCTGATTCGTTCGACTGTTGACCCTGGGGAGTTGCTGGGGCTCGACGGGCTCGACATCAATTACGGGTGGGCGTTGGATGGGGCGCCGGCAGAGAGCGGGCCGCTGCTGGAAGTGAATGACCTGTACGGGAAGGGCGGTGGGCACCACTATCAGGGCGCCCGCAAGGTCAAGGGGCCGTCTCCTCTGGACTGACGAACGGCTCGTACGAGCGCATCGCGTCGGTGTGCTCGTAGCAGTAGTTCCAGCGTCCCATCCCGATTCTCATCCCGCCGTAGATGTTCCTCGAACAGACCCGGCAGACGCCGATGACCTCGTTCAAGTAGTCGTTGTCGGGCAGGCTCGGCCAGGGCTTGAGCCCCAGGGAGACCCGCTCCATCACGACGTCCTGCCACTGGTCTTCGGGCACCGTGGCGGGGTCGGGCGGGTCCGGTAGCGTGGGGCAGGAGCCCTCGCCGGTGAAGCAGACGTAGAGCCATTCCGTGATGCAGAGGTAGGCGTCGAGCAGTCGGCCAAGCCACTTCATCGCGCCTCCAGGTGCCGGCGGTCGTGCCGAAGCAGGTTCGAGTCGAGCACCGTGCGGGCGATGGGGTCGTCGCACCAGAGGACGCGAACCAGGTGGCCGTTGACGGCCTTCACCTCTCCCCAATCGGGGACGTCGGTGAGCCAGTCCACCGACTGGAGGAACAACCGGGTGTAGCAGACGATGTCGCCGGGCTTCATCAGGGTAGCTCCCGCATCAGGTCGTCGAGGGGGAGGACGGTCCCGTCCACCTTGACGGCTTCGTAGTCGCTCCAGGTCTCGTCGCTCCACTTCTTGCCCCGCTCGTCAACGGAGTAGGACAGCAGCGTCTTGAGAGCCGCGGGGCTCGTCCAGACGTGGGCGTGCTTCTCGTGGACGAACAGGGTCGAGGTGCGACGCCTCCGGTCGTGCCAGTGGTCGGGCATCGTTGCAGCGACGCGGTCACAGGTGAAGGCGTAGGACGGTTTGCGCTTGCCCACGTACCGTTTGGTGCCCTTGAGTCGGATGCGTACGAGGAAGATCATCGGGTCTCCGTCAGTGCTGCGGGGTGGACGTTCCAGACGATACCCGTCGTGTCGATGATGCAGGCGTAGGCGTGCGGGCGGGTGAAGCCCAGCAGGCACGCCCGCACCGTCTCACCGCCGAAGGACGTCACGAGACCCGGCACGTCCTGCGCACTGACCGGGCGACCCGGCTTGATGGCACAGTCGGCGGAGGTGGCGTCGAGGACGTAGCCGCAGTTCGCCGCCTTCATGCGGGCGTCGCGTCCGAAGTCCCGCGGCAGATTGATGGCGGCTGACTCGATGACCGTCACGCCGCAGGCGTCGTTGATGCGCTTGCGACAGGGCTCGCAGTAGCGGTAGCCGCTGTCCGGGTGCGGTTCGCTGGTAGCGAAGCTCGTGCAGACCTTGCGTGCGCAGACGCTCATTTCGTCTCCTCGAACACCCCGGCTTGCTCGTCGCGGTCGGCGACCAGGTCGCCCAACGAGTCGTAGACGACCGACTCGACACCCGCCAACCGGGCGTCGACCTTGAGCGCCACGTCTTCCTTGGCGACGCCGTCGCCAACTTCGAGCACGATGAACATGCGCTTCATCACGACCCCCTCAGTACGTTCGGAACCACCTGACGCTGCCGCCAGTGCTTGGCTCCCTCCACGACGTGTCCCTTGCGGACGAACTTCGCGAGCGACCACTCGAACTCGTCGTAGTGATAACCGTCCTCGACGCGGACCACGTAGCCCTCGCCTTCATCACCGACGCGGCTGGTGCCGTCGTAGCACGCCTTCACAGCGGCTTCGTCCCACACCCCGCGGTAGAGCACCGGAACAACTTCGAGACCCAGCAGCCCCGCCCATTCGACTGTCTCGTCCCAGGACAGGCAGCGGTTGTCGGCGTCGTAGATGGCGAACACGTAGAAGTAGCTCGCCAGCCGGTCGTAGCCCAAGCTGTGCTGGGCGTAGACGTTTTCGCCACACACCCGCCAGCCAGCCGGAATCTCGTGCCCGACCCGAGCAGCCAGCGCCCTGACCCACGCCTGCGACTCGTGCGAGGCAGAGTCGAGGGAGCGGGCGTGACAGTAGCTGTCGGTGTAGAGGGTGGTGTTCTCCCCGTCGAGCTTTTCGGTCACGACGACCACCCGCCCGACGAAGTGCTCGACAGACCCGAGGGTCTTGTCGTCATCCGTCGCCCCTTCACTGAAGGGGAGATGCCACGTCCTTGGGTATTTGGTCCTCATGGGGGCACCTCCCTCCGTTCTGGGCTCGACCGCAGTTGCAGTTCCAGCACAACACCCGATAACCGGACGGGTAGTTTTCCCGAATCAGGCGAAGCAGCAAGCGATGTGGACCACCCGACCCCATTCGCCTGCGCTCCTCGGCCCCGTTGTTCTCAACGTGATCTATCGTTAGGAACAGGGGCTCGCTCTCTCCACAACACGCACAACTGCCGCCGTAGGCGGCAGTTACCTTGGCCCGCACCCTTCGCCGGTAGGCTTGAGCACCCTTCGTCTGCAAGGCCCTCACCTTGTCGGGGTTGGCCTGCTCGTAGCGTTTCCGCTGCGCCCGCCGCTTTTCGGGGTTGTCCGCAGTCCACTGTTGGGAGAGGGCGTTCCTCTTGGCCCTACACGCTCCGCAGGATTTCTTGCCCTCATCGTGAGGCTCATCACCACACCATATGCAGAGCCCCTTCTGGAAACGGGCATTGAACGTCGCCTTTGAACTCCCCACCCCGCACCTCCTTGTCTTCCGTGAATCTAAACCACCACGGAGGGCAAGTCAAATCCACGGGAGGTGGAAGCTGCGGGGGTATTTCGTGCGGGTCGTCATCGTCATCTTCCTCCGTCCGTTCACCCACACTACGGGCGAAAAAGTGGTTCTGAGCCCGAAAAAGGGGCTCAGAACGCGAAACCCGCCCGTAGTGTGGGTGTGAGCGAGACGACACGGGACGGGGGACGCAATGAGTGACACTGGCAACAACAGCAACGACAACGTCGTCATTGACGACACGGAAGACCTTTGGAGCCAGGCGCCCCTGGGCAAGCAGATCGCCCGGATGATGGCAGAGGGCGACGACAGCGATGTCGACTGGGACGGCTGGGCGGACAACCTCAAGGAGACCTACTAGGGTCGGGGGAACACGATGAACGTCTACGACTTGACATACAGCTTGAGCGGTCTCAAGCGGGTGCGCGTGACCGGCATCCAGGCATTGCTGGAGCGGCTGGACAGCCTTGACTCCTGGCTGCCCATCGCGGTCGAGTTCACCGACGCCCAGGTGTGGGCGGAAAAAGCCAACCTCGGCGACGTGTTCGAGCAGCCCGGCGCCTTCGTCGTGTGCTGTGTGACCGACCACGAAACCGTGATCGTGTAGGGGGACGAGATGAGCAAGTACGACCCGCACAGCCGCCAGAGCCGAGTCTCCCTGGCCGCCGACATCGAAGCCCTCTGTGAGCGGGCTCTATTCCTTCCCATCCAGAAGGAGGGGACGAAGGAGCGCCTGTTCGCTCGCGAAGTCCCCGACACGGACGGCAAGGTTCGTGTGCTGGTCTACTCGACCATCGAGGGGGACGAGACCCGCAAGTGTGGCAAGGACGCCATCCGGGTCTGCGCGGTCTACCGGGGTCGCGACGGCAAGGAGCGGGGCATCGCCTCGGCCGACCGCCGGGTCAACCGGACGGGAACGACCGAAGCCATCTGCGAGCGCGTCATCGACCGGATGCGCCAGTGCTGGAAGGCGACGAAGACCGCGAGCAAGTGCTCCTGCGGCGCCCCGCAGTTCAAGTCGAAGAAGGGTCGGCTCGTGTGTGCCGACTTCCACTGGAAGTCCGATGCCGAAATGGCCGCGGACGACTACCGACGCCCCCAGCGCCGCCGGTACTACGGCGGCCGGGACTACGCGGCGACCGGCGCCTACGCCAGCGGAAGGTGGTAGATGGCTAACCCCCAACATCCGCTCGTGCGCTGCCGCAAGGCGACCGACGCGAACCACCCCCACTGCGACTTCGAGTGGCGCATCGAGCGGCTCGACGGGGTGGTCACGGGGCGGGGGGTGAGCCGGATGCCGCGGGACAACGAACGGCTCGTCGAACGATGCACCCGCTGCCACAAGCAGCCGGATGGGAGTTCTTCCCCTTCGACTGCATCGGTCTAGTCCGAGGGCGCTAGCGGGTCATGCCGCGAATGCGTCGTCCCGCCAGCACTGACCGGCCCAGGGTGATGGATGGGTCCGGCTTCGGTCAACCACCAGGTGTTCACGACCTCCAGGTCCAGTTGCTCGTACAGGTCGTCTGGAAGGCTCCCCAAGCCCGGCTCGACGAACCACTCGCCCTCGTGTGACCCCTGCGAACGGAAGCCGTGTAGAGCCTCGTGGACGGCTCTCTCGCGATGCCCTTCTCCGAGCACGACGAGGATGATGCGGAGCTTGTAGGGAGAGCCGACTTGCAGGTCGCGCAGCCGGCGTTCGGGGTTCGAGGAGCGACCGACTTTGAATGCACCCGTGGTGTGGCTCTGCAGGAGGTAGAGGTGTTCCCCGCCGATCACGCCGTCCCCCGGCGCTTTGGCTCACAGCGACCCAGGCGAGACACCGCCCAGTAAGAGTGAGCCCGTCGTGTGTGCGACTGCCGCTTCCACCTGGGGTCTTTCATTGACGGCCAGGGTTTCGTTCGGATGACCAGGTCGCACGGGGTCAGTCCGCACTCTCGCACGCACTTGATGAAATCGACGAGAGCCCACTGGTAGGCGTGATTGTGGACGATGTCGCAAATCTTGGCGAGGACGACCCCGTCGGGCTTCAGAACGCGGACAGCTTCACGTAGTACAGACCGGTGCAGGTCGCTGAACAGATACCCGGTTGCTGCGGTTTTCTTCTCCGTCCCGAAGCGTTGCGCGAGCCGCTTGCTACTGTGCCCGGCGTTTGGAATGTGCGGGGGATCGTAGACGAGGGCTCGGGCGCAGTCGTTTGCGAGGGGTAGGCGCCCAGCGTCCGCGATGACCGATGCTCCCGGTGTCCGGTTCACGTCGCTCGTGTAATCGGGGCTGTTTTCGGCGCCGACCCAGACTCGTCCAGCATTCACGGTGACGTCTAGCAGCAAGCCATCGGTGGGGGCGTGTAGGCGCAGCAGGGCATCGAGCAGTGGCCCCTCGTGCTTCTCACCGAATACCGAAGTGAACATTGCGCGCCCTAACCCCGAACCGCGGCGGTGAGGGACTTGGACGGGGGGATGGGCAGCAGGATGTCGAGCTTGGCGATCAGCTCCTTCCGCTCCCGCGACTTCTTGTCCAGCCCGGCGCCAGCGAGAATCTCCGCCCGGATGTCCTTGATGCCTTCGCGGCGGGTCGGCGCGACGCGCTGGTCGGCGGCTCGTTCGAGCATCGCCTTGAGCCCGGCGACGTCGAACCGGGTCAGCATCATCCCTTCGAGGCGGTAGTCCTCGAACGCTTCCCACGCCCACGGCACCCAGACCTTGACGATCTCGGCGATGGCTTCGGCGTACTGCCGAATTTCCGCCTGGGCGTGTGCGTCGAGCCGGAGCCCGAGGAAGTGGAAGAGGTTGTGCAGGTCGATCTTCCAGTAGGCTTCGGTGTACGTCGACAGGGGCAAGTCCTTGCGAGCCTGCTCCTTCGCGACGCCGAATTCCAGCCGCTCCTCGTAGACTTCGCGGGCGAACGACTGGGCCAGTGCTTCGCGCTGCGTGAGGTAGTCCGCGGCGTCTTCGGGTGTGAGTTGGGGGAGACGCATGGGGAAGTCCCCGTGGCTCTTGCCCTCGGGCCACTCGGTCACGGTGCCGCTCGACCCCTGCTTGTTGTCCTTCGACTGCGACCGCCAGAACGCCACCTTCTGGGCGGAGTCGATGGCGGGAGCGTAGCGGGTGCTCGACTCGTTGACGTTCGCCGTGCGGTGTCGAATCCACTGGCGCCAGGCGTCCATCGGGACGCGGACGCGAATCTTCAACTCGCACATCTCGAAGGGCGTCGTGTGGCGACCCCGCATCAGGTAGCGAAGAAGGTGCCGGTTCTCCTCGTCGGTGTTCTCGTCGGCGTGCCCGAAGAAGCTCACGCGAGCGGCGCTGATGATGTCGTGGTCGTTGCCCATGACGTCGATGAGCATGACGTGTCCGTCGTCGAGGACGGGGATGGGCTTCGTGAATTTCTTGAGTCGCGCAGGTACGGTCACGGTGTTGCTCCTGGGTTGCCGGTCGTTCGTTCTCCTATACCCGCGGGAGTGGTAGGAGCGATCCCTTCACGGGGGGAGGATGGTATGCCCGAAGAGACCAAGAAGCTGAGTACCAAAAGCTGGGTGGACATCGCGTTCAAGTTCCTCGCGGTCCTGGTCATCCCCTTGGTCATTTGGGGGGTGAAGCTGGAAATCAGCCAGGCGGTGCAGGACACGAAGATCGAGCAGATGAAGACCGAGCTGACTGCGGCGAAGGCCATCGGGAAGGGGGTCGGCTCGAACGCCATCACCCTCGGCCGGGTGGAGGAGAAGATCGATGCGACGAATCGACGACTCGACGACATCAAGGCTGATCTGCGTCGCAGTCTTCCTCCTGGTTAGCCTCGGCTGCAACAAGCCGGCTCCGAACGACGGTTCCCAGGCTTCCATGGGTCCGCCGCCGGCAGCGGCGAAGGCAGCCCCGGTGCCCGAAGCGGCGGAAAAAGCTGAGTTCGTGCCTGCACCCATCATGTCCCCACCATCCGTGGATGCAATGGGTGGCGGTGGATTCGGCGGAGGCGGATTCGGGACGCTGGACGTCGTGGCGTCTGCACCGGACGTCCAGGCGAGCCCGGTCCTGGTGTATCCGAAAGAGACCCTTCTGGACGCCTTGAAGACGGTGCAGACGGTGCAGGAGCAGCGCAAGGTCGCCAAGCGGACGAGCAAGCGGGCGAAGGTGATCGACAGCAACGTGAAGGAGCTGGGGCAGGACATCCGCAAGCATCGGTTCGCCCGGTTGAACCGCTACGCGCTGCGGTACGATTGGAACCCTGACCACCCGCCGGCACGGGCGCTCCGCAGCGACCGGGTGATGGGCTGGTGGGAAGAGTGGGTCGAGTTGCAAGGGGCACTGGGCGTCCGTGACCCGGGCAAGAAGCCGCAGGCTCGTATCCGCATCCAGTCGGGGATCTTCGAGGAGGCCGCAAAGTGAGCGACGCACCGACCAAGCGGGACATCCACGCGGCTTTCGGGCAGCGGGTCTACGAGTACCGGGACGACGATGGCACCGTCTACTACTCGTTCACGCGGTCGCCGAACATCATCTCGCCGCCGAAGCGGCTCAAGTTGCAGGGGCGCATCGGCGTCCACCTGGTCAACTTCCTCACCCGGCTTCGTAGGGTGAGTGAATCCATGCAGGGAACCGAGGGGGATGTCGGGTAGGGTGCGCAGGTCGTTTGAACCTGACACCCTACGGAGAGACACAATGAGCAAGGACATCCCGAAGAGCCCGGACGCTCCCGCAGACATCAGCAACACGGCGCCGGAGTTCCTGCCGCCCCAGCCCCAGGTGCTCGGCGAGGTACTGCCGGACGAGTTGCAGCGCCTCGGCGGCCTGAAGCAGCAGGCGGACCAGACGGTTCAGCAGATCGGGCTGGCGGTCGTGTCGGCGTTCCGGATGATGGGCAATCTCCAGCAGGCGGAGATGGCGACGAACCAGATCATCAAGGCGGCTGGCGAGCGCCTCGGCATCCCCGAGGGCACTCCCTGGTCCGTGACGATGGACGGCAAGGCGGTCCTCGTGCAGCAGCCGGGGATGCCGCAGCAGATGCCGCAGCGCCCCCGCCCCGTCCCGGTGCCGACGCCCGAGGAAAAGCCCACGTCGCCGGACCCGGCGATGGGGGAGTCGAAGGAGTAGCCGGAGAGGTGACGAATGGCGGCCGGATGGGATACCCCGGGAGCAGTCCCACTGCCTCCCAAGAACATGCAGGTCGTCAGCCCCTTCGTGTTCGGAATGCTGGACGTCCGTTGGGATGACCCGGCAATCCTGACTCGAAACACGGGATTCACCCTCGTCGGCGTCAACGTCTACCGCTCCGAAGCCTCCGATCGGGGGCCGTTCCGACGCATCAACGAGTTCCCTGTCGGCGGCACGTTCTACCGTGACCGCACCAACTACGCCCGCGTCGAGCGAGAAGCCGTCCGGTGGGCGGATTCCTGGGTGTTCAAGGGCGACGCCCCGAACGACCGCCGCTGGGTGTTCCGCACCCTGAGCCCCATCGCCAAGCGGTACGAGTCTGCCCCGCACCAGAAGCCGAACTACGCTGACTCGCCGACCGACGTGCAGTTCTACATCAACGGCGTGGAACTGCCCGTCTCCCGGGTCTTCGGTCCGAGCAACGAGGTGACGCTCATCAACGCGGACGAGTGGGATGTCAGCACTGAGACGGCGGTGCCCGCACCCATCCCTACGGCAGCAGACGTGGTCGAGGTGAGCTACTACACCCCGCAGAACCACGTCCGGTCCGGGCTGGAGAACAACCTCTGGTACCGGGTCGCGTCGGTCGCCGTCGATGCCACGACCCCGAGCGGGTACATCGAGACCCCGCTGGAGTGGTGCGAGCCCCACAGCGTCATCGAAGTCGAGACACTGGACTACATCTGGCGCGAGGCGATGCGGCGGAACGCCTGGATTCTCCAGCAGGGCGGCGAGCGGGTGAAGCTGTTCGTCCGCAAGACGGCAGGCATCCCGTGCGACTGTTGCATCGACGACAAGACGCTGGCGTACAGCAAGCAGCCGTCGAGCCGCTGTCTCGATTGCTTCGGGACGGGGTTCCTGGGCGGCTACGAGGGACCGTACGAAGTCATCATCGTCCCAGACGACGCCGAGCGGCGGATCGCGCAGGCGGTGGGCGGGCGGAACAAGGAGCACACGTACGAGGTGTGGATGGGACCGAGCCCGCTACTGACTCAGCGGGACTTCATCGTCAAGCAGACCAACGAGAGGTACAGCGTTGGGCCGGTTCGACGACCGAGTCACCGGGGTAACTTGATGCAGCAGCATTTCAGCATCGCGTACTTCGACCAAGGAGACATTCGGTACAGGGTGCCCATCGACGGCACGACCGAGTTGGCTTGGCCCGAGACGCGGGGTCAGAACTGCGTGCGTACCTTCACCCCGAGGCCGGTCGACCAGGAGATGTCGGGACCGGCCCCGTGGCCTTATGGACCTGAAGCCCAGCACCCGATGCTCACGGAGAAAGCCGAAATCTGCGACAAGCACGAACGGCGAGGGCGTACGAGGGTCTGGGAGAATACGGAGTATGGTATCCTTTGGTGGGTTCTGGTATCCTCTGCACTGACGGTGTCGGGGGCTTTCCATGCGATTTCTGGGCTCTTGTGAGGTCTGCAAGAAAACGATACGCACTTACCGAGGGCTCGGACAGCACCTTCGATTCAATACGGATGCCAAACACCAGTCGCTGAAAGTTCGATGGCACGGTTGGCGGCGGGAGTACCGGGCAACACTACGTTGCCGCAAGTGTGGGGATTTGTGGGAAATACAAGACCCCACCCTCCGGCACACAAAGCGGTGCCCCCGTTGTGAGGGCCTGCGACAGTCCATGAGCAAGAAGGCGTATGAGAAGCTCTCGTTCTGCAAGGTAGCCGACACCCGGCAGTTGATGACGGCCAGCGGTTCAAAGGCACAGTGGGATGGGTTGGAGTCCCGGTCATTGGAGTGGCGGCGGGGGG
>Ga0209042_1003044_pt1 | contig 10335 bp, 12 predicted proteins | sample SaaInlV_200m_DNA_6_FD_184649 | JGI IMG/M metagenome (GOLD analysis project Ga0209042, IMG submission 184649) | Marine microbial communities from expanding oxygen minimum zones in the Saanich Inlet - SI037_S2LV_200m_DNA (SPAdes) (version 2) | ecosystem: Environmental > Aquatic > Marine >...
GAGCCAGTAAAGGAGCCAGTAAAGGAGCCAGTAAAGGAGCCAGTAAAGGAGCCAGTAAAGGAGCCAGTAAAGGAGCCAGTAAAGGAGTCAGTAAGGGAGGCACCAGTGAAAGAGACACCAAAGGAGCCACCAAAGGAGCCACCAAAGGAGCCACCAAAGGAGCCACCAAAGGAGCCACCAAAGGAGGAAGAGCCTCAAGCGACAGCATTGGAGCCAGTACCGGAACCCGATAAGACAGTACCGGAGGCAGCAGTATCGAAGCCTAACGATGAGTCACCAAAAGAAGAAATTAAATATGTCAAGTTTGATGATAATACTGATGATTTAAACGGCTTCAGTTTCGTTTGAAGCGCAAGCCTCACTATCTGATGTACATCTATATGCCAGCTGGTGTATTTCTTGTTCAGAAGGCATTTGTAATCGTGGTATGGCCTCAAATTCTTCATCTGATTCTGTACTTGTTGGTTCAGCAACACACAAAGATTATAGTTTGCGTCTCTTTTCACGCTTTGCTTGTTTGACGAGCTCCTCAAGTTCGCTTGCTGATGAAACTGTTCCATCCGGAAGTTGACAGATTGTGGTGGGGTAGCGTTTGTGTTTCTCTACATATTCAATGATCATCTGTATAGCATCCGTTCCGTCGTTAGAATCTGTATCATCCATTGCAGGACACAAACATGGATAGTCTGTCCTGAGACCCTCAATTCCGGATATCATTTCGTTCTTTATTTTTTCCATACTTTCAAGACACCTGAAGTTTTGGTTCACCTGGCGTCTCATGGTATGTATAAGGTCCTGTTGTTTGTTGAGATTTTTCATGAATTTGTCAAATGATGCCACAACTTGATCTATCAATGATTGAGAATCTGTCTGATCCTCGGTCTTAATTCGTTTTGCTAATGCTCCTGCAAACACGAACGCGTTATGTATTACCTGTTTTGGTGACATACCAGGTCCCATAGCTGCATAAACAACCGGGATTCCTGATACGTTTTCCACTGACATGAGTGGTTTATTCGGTATTTTACACTTCAAACTCAAGAAGATTCCAATGTTGATCTTTTTCATTCTCGCGGCTTCATATACGCGCTCTCGATGCTTTTGCATGTCATGTATACTATGAATGCTAGACTTAAATTTGACTTCAACTGATGCTGTAATAGGAGTATCCCCATCACATTTCCACAAATAATCCTCAGAGCCCGGCTCTGTACTCCTACTTGTATCTTCAAGAAATCCAGTGTTGAGTTCTTCTTCGAACACCGAACGCACTAGCTCCTCCCCAGTAAAACCAGTATTGACATCCTTTGTGAATTGCTTCAAGACACTAGTAGATTCACGAAGAACATCTGACATGTGGGAATTTGCTGATTTTTCAGCAAATTTCATTGTGTTCATTTCTTTTTTCAGACGATCTATTTCTTCTTCATATCTTTTCATGATATTGTCGTAATATGATTTCATATGATGTTGACTATTTGATAACATGTCGTCCTGGCGCTTCATAAGCTCCTGAATCTGGGTTTTGTGAATATCTTCATGATTCCTCATTTGTCTTTTAGATTGTTCAAGAGCTTTTGAATCAATAGTTGCTTTGAGCTCTTCTAGTTCTGTATTCAAACTACTGACTACACCATCCTTTTCCGCAATGGATTTTAAGTGTTGCTGTGTGATGCGTGCTATGTCTTGAGCTTTATAACTTACTTGAACAGAGGCCATTGAAGATGTGAACTTGAAAAGTTCCTTTGCTACATCGAATATGTCGGCAACAACCCCTGGTGGTTGCGTAATTATCCATTCCTTAGCATCGTTACGTTCAGACGGTATTTTCAGTACTACTTCTTCCATTGCGTCTTCCATTACAATTTTGAATCATTTCTTCTTTTTAAAATAAATTCCACACCATTCAAAAAGAAAAATATCTTGCGCTATGCTATATGTTGAGTAGAAATAGAAGTCGAACGAACTACGTTCAGACATTTGCAACACCAAACAAAACTATTTATGGCAAGAACAGTAAATGGAAAAAATCACTCAATAAAAATACAGATGTCGAAATCATACAAATAAGAAATGCTTTGTCACGTGGGTTCTACCACCAATTATTGCCGCTTTCGATACAGAGAATTCTGTAGAATACAAAAAAAAAGTGGTTCAAACAGAAAGCTACGCCGACAGCACGTGGCTCTAGTAGGGCCACTCAATAGATTGCATGTACACAGCGAAAACAATAGCGTTTTTGGCAAAATATGGTTAGCCTCGGCTTCGCTTAATCGGCAAAATACTTAGCCTATATGGTTAGCCTCGGCTTCGCTTAATCATGTGGAATGAACATTAGAAGGATTCACCATGAATGAGCGCCCGTCAGCATTCAGGGTGACACAGATCCTGAGCTTGCCGTCTTTGACAAATACATCTCCTTTCTTTGCTGATTTGCCATTGAGATCGTGCTGGTTTTTCAAGTCAGCGAGCTTGACATTCTCGCCTACCAACTTGATCAAAGAGGAGAACGATTCATCCAGATCTCCAATCGACTGAAACCACCCGGTCGGACTCACTTGGACATGCCGTGCCAGGGGTGCAGCGTATGGGGCAAGGACCCATCCATTGACGTCGTCGGGTCCAGCGAGTGATGGAGTCGTGATGAGATTCCACATTCCTGTGGTGTCTCGTTTGTTGTCTAGCTGTTCGAAAGTTATCTCTAGGGAGACGTGTTTCTTCATGTTCTCCATGGAGAAGGTCGCGACCGGAGGGATTCCGCGCAGAGCCATAGCGTCACTTCACCCGACTTCACCTCACTTCCCGCCTTGCTGAGCTCGACCCGATTTGACCGGGGTACACATGTGTCACCCATACCAAACCCACCTCAAACATTTAGATGCTCATCACGCAGTGAATCTTGTCCAGCTGCTCCTTGTACCGCCTGCCACCATCTCCCCCCTCCACGCTCGCCTTCACCTTATCTTGATGGTCCAAAAACTCTGACCCCACCCGAGTCTCCTCGTCTGCCTCCGCCTCCAAATGACCAGAATTGTCATCGTAAAGTTGCTCCAACACCTCCCCTTTCGCCTTGTTCTCCCACTCCTTCTCCTCACCCTCACCCGCTACCACCACCTGGTAGATCGCTCGCTTCTGATTGGGAACACGCACGTTATGATTCACACCATCAGGCGCCCTCCGGTGCTTCAATTTAATGAACTGAGTAACTGCATTCACAGGATCGGCCAGTAACGCCTGAATCTGTTCGTGTGAAATGTGCTCGATCGACTCCTTCCCAAACACGTTTATTTTCTGCTCAACCACGTATTTGTTAGTGGTATTAGTATTGTTCACGGTTCTTGGTTTTTTCGCCACCTTTATCAGTTCCTTTATCTGATCATCTTTTTCTTTTATTTGCTCATCCTTTGCTGACAATTGTTCTTTCAAATCTTCTTTGTCTTTTTCTAAAGATGCAATCCGCTCTTTATCACCAGTCACAACTAGCTTACATCGCTTCTTATGAGATGACCAATTCGGCATCCAGATTGTTTCATAACCACACTCGCAAATACGAGCCTGTTTGTACTGTGAAGGCATCTGTTATTTTGTACATACTTTTTTTTAAGCTTATTATAAGCTTATAATAAGCTTATAATAAGCTTATGATTCTCCTGCCACATTCTCACCCATACGTCTCCTACCAAAATACACTATATTATAACATTATAGAAGATATCGCGAAGAAAAGAAGGGGGGGGGGGGGCAAGGGAAAATATAAAACTCCAAAAATATTTTTACGTAAAAATATTTTTGGAAAAAAAATGAGGCCAAAATTTTTGCTGTACGCAAATGGAACCGCCCATCCTCACCCTGGCGATCGCAGCTGCACGTAGGCGCTTTTAGCTGACGGGTACTCGGGTGCATCAGGAGTGAACACCCTTGGCTCGCCCGATCGCGCAGCCTCGATTGATTTGGTCAGCCAGCCCTGCCGGCCGTTCCGGTCGTTCCACACGTCCTGCTGGAGCACCCGCACGACCGAGAGGCAGATCGATGAGCACCTCAAAGCTGCCCGGGAACGTCAGGTGGAAGTCGAAGTGAGTCTGGCCAACACACTCGTTCGGGCACTTGCAGAAGCGCTTCGACATTGATCCGGACGCGCGGGAAGCTTTTAAAATGGATACGGTTGGGTTTGAGGCGGTTGGGTTTGAGTGGGGTACACATGTGTGACCCTATAAATCAGAGGGGGAGGCTCCCCCCATAGCGTGTTTGGTTCTTGTTTCTTCTCTAAAATTAAGAAAAGAAAGAAGAAGCAGACGGGCTAGGGGTCGTCCCCCGGTTGGTCTTTCCAAGGTTCACACATGTGTACCCCAACTCAAATCGGGTCGAGCTCATCAAGGCGCGAACGTGATACGCGACACGGTTGACCATGATGGCCAAGCGTGCGAGCTTCGAGCGGATTCGGGAGCGCCTCCCTGATCTTCAAGAACGGCACGCGGCCCGTATGATCGCGAGGAGCGTGTTGGGAGGAAACACGTCCGATATGGTCAAGAGTCTCTTTGAGGACCTCAACGAAGTGAAGTGGTTGCTCGTTGACGTCGAATCAAACTCTCTTCCGGCACTTAAAATGTTCATTCTCTACCTGGACTATTTCGAGTGTACTTCTGACGCCTGGAAGTTGCGCTTGCTCACCAAGCGCAAATTCCCGAACGCCACACTGAAGACTGAGAAGCCAGACATGGTAAGTTGCCACTCCACCCGATGTGAGTCACAGTCGTGGTGGTAGTTGACTTGAATTGTTGCTGACGCGCGCCCCTGCTGTTGCTGACGCGCGCCCCTGCTGTTGCTGACGCGCGCCCCTGCTGTTGCTGACGCGCGCCCCTGCTGTTGCTGACGCGCGCCCCTGCTGTTGCTGACGCGCGCCCCTGTTCATAGGATGTGGAATTTTCATTGACGACCCTTGCGGCAGTTCTTCAAGTCAACTACCATACCATCACGACTGTGACTCATTCAGCATCCCCCATCGTTCCCTACAACATAACGCCAGGGCGCAATGTGGACAGCTACCACTGCACTGGGGCCAGCAGGATTCACATCTCTTCCAAGGACTTACGCTACGGGATGGTTTTCGTCTATCTCTTTAGTGACACGGTTGCTCGCACTCACAATGAGATTGACTCTCGCAAATGGTCCCAGCACACTCAAGAGAAATGTGGTATTTGTTACGGCTCAATGTTCATTGTGGAAGGACCAATGGCGAAATCAGACGAGTTTGAGAAGATCATTCAAGACTGTATTTACGACATGAAGCACTTCATGGACGAGGGGTTGAGGAAGCAGACGAACCTCCTCCCTGGTCGCAGTTTCTGCGTGATTCACGAGCGCAATCACAAACGGTTTCAAGACCTCACTGGTGGAGAACGCCATGCATTTGTCTTGAAGAAGGACGCACGTATCGAATTAGAGAAAGACATTATCACTGGGATCTATCAGATAGATGTTTTCGGGTGACGCGAAAATACTCTGAACACTTGCCTGCAGCAATTCTGCCGCGCACTGGTGGTCTTGCTGCTAGTTCTTGTTGTAATGTCTCTACCTGCCCTTGGAGTGTTGTTACAGTAGCATTGAGTGTTGTTACAGTAGCATTGAGTGTTGTTACAGTAGCACTGTGGTACTGTCTGTTGGTACCGATATTCGTGTTCCGTAATCACACGTTTTAGTTGCTGAATCTCAGCAACTAAAACGTTTCCGTAATAATATTTTTAATTTATGATAGAAGTAAATGGAAAATGCCAAGGAATGGGCAATAGAAAACCCTAGGCCATCAATTTTACTTTTGGGTCTGATGATGACCAGCCCAATAGAGAAGTTGTTACTGCCATATCTTTCAGCTCAAATAATCAAGGACCTGGACAATAAAATCCAGCTAGTTTCTAGTGTAGTCAAGTGGGCAGTAGTGTTTGTTGTATTGAATATATGTTATTACATGTATGATTCAACTAAACATTCCATTGCAACCGATTTGAACAAAAAATCTGTTAAAATGCTGTTCAATCGCATTATGGACTCTGAATGGTCTGTTTCTGACAATAATGTGTTTGAGCTTTTGTCCATAATTCAGTCATCTAATTCTTACACGTGGAAAATCATTGATATAGCATATTCTATTTTAGGTGGTCAGATATTCACACTAATTGGAACTGTATACATTTTTTCAAATCATGCAACATGGTATGTAAGTTTAATGTTGATACTCTCCATATTGGTTGGGTTTTTAACCGTACAATCATCAGTTGAAAGTTGCAGAGATGACATAAAACAGTACAACATGTACAAAGCGGCAACCTTATCCGACATTGCTGACATTATTTCTTCAAGATCTATAATTGATAAAAGCAAGGACAAAAACAAATACATAACACCTGCACTTGACTCTCTAGCTAATCAAAACAAAAAGGAATACGATTGCAGGATGAATGTTTCTATGAGAATAGGATTAGTATCAGCAATCACAACAATAATTATTTATGTACTTATGTTCAATGATCTTATTCAACAAAATATATCATCTGATGATTTCACTACGATATTTTTTGTTTCTCAACAGGTGTTCGAAATGCCACTGGTTCTGCAGAATTCCTTGTATGAAAATATACAAATAAATGAATTTGAAAATAGTGTAGATACACGTTTTCAAAAGAAGAAGAGCAGCATTCTGACGGAAAACAAAGACATAGAAGTTAAAAATGTCAAAATACGTTATTTACCAAAAGATCAGCCACAAGTCCATATGAAAGTGAAACAAGGAATTATTGTTTCACTTACTGGTCCGAACGGGTGCGGTAAAAGTAGTTTACTTAGAATAATTGCGGGACTAGAAGCACCACTGAATGACGATGCTGTAATAATGGCTCCTCTACATTCCATGTATGTACCACAAAATGCAAACCTAATAAACAGATCCATAATAGAAAATGTTGGCCTGGGATTGCCAAGAAATCCCACAAGACAAGAAGTAATTAATATGTTGAATCAAAATAATTTGAAATCATACGTTTCTGTGTTTGAAAAATTCATGAATGAGCCTGTCGGAGAACTTGGGAAGAAATTGTCAGGGGGGCAAAGACAGATAGTTTGGATGTTAAGACTTATATTTTCTAACAAAAAAACAGCTCTCCTTGACGAACCAACCTCGTGGATGTCTGCACGAGTTAGTGAATCCTATTTGAATTGTTTAAGACGTAACAAGATTACTGCACTGATTGTTACACACGATAGAAACGTACAATCCTTTTCAGATTTGGAATTAGACTGGGAAGATGTTACACACAGTAGGCATTGGTTTAACAGTCCCAATTTTCCGATTGTTTGATGCCCCCAATGTCACGACCCTTTCTTTTCGATTTTGACTTTTTCATTATTATTATGTCAAAAAAATAAAGAATAGAAGCACAAAAAATACAATATCGCGCTTGTAGAGTCTATTTGTCGGTTGTTTGATAGTTTCTTTATTTTCTTCGACAACACCTTCACCTTCAATGCTTCGTATGTATTGCAAAGTGTATTTCAAACGAGCCTTTGGTGATAGAACAGAGATTCTACATGCTGACATCATCAAGCACAACTCTGTTTCATACGCCTTACAAGCATTGGTATGATGATTGTTGAATTCACGATTAACGCTTCTTATGTTTATTGAAGCTGTGGGGTGATATTCTACTAACAGTTCTGTTATATGTTGTAAGACATCACACGGTAATTTAACAAGAGAGCGAGGGCACATGAAGCTGCCCCTTTCCAACCACACTCTTTTTAACTATTCCCATTCGTCCTCGTCTTCTTTACAGAGCTTCGTGTAAGCTGCGTATTCTTCATCCGTCATGAGCTGCAAATCCTCATCGGATATATCTGACCACTTCTTCAAAACACCTCTTACTGAAACTTCGACTTCCTCGTCCTCTTCTCCCAAATCCTCTGCGTCTTCCCATTCGTCTTCATTTTCCTCCTCTTCTGCTTCAACCGGGACTGGTGTACGCTTCAGTCGTAGTGATTCGGGCATGACTGGCAGCGTCCATGGAGTGAATTTGGCACCAATTGTGATTGTATACGCATCATAAAGAGGTGTATGCGCAAGATTAAATCCCACATCTTCCTCCATGACTTCTTTATCACAGACCTGGCAGATGAGCGCCATACAAGCTTCGTTTGGTACGTGTTGAGAAGAGTCAGTGACAGCGCAGCCACATGTCAGCCTGTTGTATGTTTGATGGGAGGCGTAACGCATACAGCAAATTCTCGCGTGGAGCGAGTTGTAGAACACATCCGTATCGACTTCCCATTGTTGAGCACATCTCTCCACGCGATTTTTATCGAGGGGGACGTTTTCAATGTCAAGTTTGAATGTCAGCCCTGTATGTTTACGCCGAGAGGTCAACAATTTGTTGCTGGAAAGATGACCTGAACCAAATCTGATTTGTGACACAACCACTGGCTTTGTTGGTGCAGGCTTCGACTTCGCCATGCCCATGTTTTGCCAGTGGCCTAGAATATGCCGTATGACATATTCTGTCCACCCCGTCGTCGCAACGAGATGATATTCGGAGAAGGTTCTTGCCTGTTTACGATACGAATAATGATCGCGCATTGACAGAATGTGTCTTGCAAGGAATACATCCTCATTACCCTGCGCGAAGTACTCCACCACATTGAGCCATACGACATCCTCCTTGTCGAAATGCTCCATGCCAGGGGCTCGTGAGCTCAAACCGGACCGCTCAAACCGGACCGCTCAAACCGGACCGCTCAAATCCGACCGATTGATAAACTAATTATGGCAATGATGATTTATTTAAAAGATTTGATTTTTTCAGATACAAATGCAACGTAAATTTACAAGACACTTACTTATCTGTATAAATTCCTTCAATTCAAGTCGTTATGTAAGATACGCTTTGGAACTGATCAATCAAATAAATCTTGAGTTGGGTTATGGTGGAGTGAAATTCTCCGTACTGTGTGTTTTTGGTGGCTGCAGTACTTACAAAGTTTGCAGTTTTGATAAAACAACATATGTTTCAATACCCCAGAACCTATCAGATCATAACGTTTACATGGGAATCAACTACTGTCATAGTTTATCAATGTTACCCCAAAAGGCCACTTGCGTCATGTTTCATGACACAAGCATGGTCAAACAAGGTTGTTTTCGAAAAATGATGATGAAACTGAGTCGATATGATCTCAAAGGATGGGTTTTTGGCCACGCCCTTGGACTTTATAACATCGGTGCATGCGATATGAAGTTTGCCATTGACAATTCAAAAAATTGGATTGATATAACTCATTTAGACAAAAAAACATCTATTCGGCTTGAGCACTCGCGTGGCGAAGTCGAGGTACAAAACAAACAAATTTCCGGATTGAGAAGATTTTCTAATTATACACTTTCTCAAGCTAACTCTGAAGAAGGAGTCAAAGATTTAAACGAACTTGATTTTCACTCAATCGTACCAATGTGCGAACATGGACAAACCAAAACTAAACACGTTGTTTTTATCGGCTCATTAGGCATCTACAAATTCACTCATGCACCAGGGTCGTTTCTCTTGCCAATCTGGGTTGGCCCATATGCTCCTAAATCAGAAGACGAATTTAACGCTCTGTCACAGAATGTACATGTTCAACAAAACGAATGGGTGCGGGCGCTTACACCCTACAAACCCACAAAGATATGTGAAGAAGACACTTAAAAGAAGAAAATTCATCCACCACAAAAATGGTCAAAGTCACCAAAACTACCAAAACTACCACCAAAGCACAAGTCTCCTCCCTCGGCCGTTTCAAATCCTCCAGAGGCGTGGTCTCCACCCCCAAACCCCCAAAAAAGCGGCTACGTTACCGTCTTTTGCAACCGCAAACGTCACCTAATCCACGTGCTCATGGCGATCGCCTTCGGCCTCCCCAAGCGGGACGACCAGGACACCGTGGACCACATCGACGGCAACCCGTCCAATAACCTCCTGGAGAACCTGCGTTGGGCGAATCAGAGCGAGCAGATCCAGCACTCGTACGCCACGAATAAGAAGCGCGCATCAAACGCCCCGAAGCAGTCGAAGCCGGTGGAAGGGCGTGAGCTCGGGGCGGAAGAATGGGTGCCGTACGCTTCGGGAGAAGAGGCGGCTCGGAGTTTGGGGTTGGATCCAGGGAGCATCAGTGCGTGTTGCCGTGGGCGATGTAAGCAGACGGGCGGTTACGAGTTTCGGTGGGGTGTTCCCAACGAGGTGGCGGTGCTGGAGGGGGAGGTGTGGATGGACGTTGTGTTTTAAACTAAATTTTTAATGTGACGATTTCTATAGGAGG
>Ga0209042_1003046_pt1 | contig 10334 bp, 12 predicted proteins | sample SaaInlV_200m_DNA_6_FD_184649 | JGI IMG/M metagenome (GOLD analysis project Ga0209042, IMG submission 184649) | Marine microbial communities from expanding oxygen minimum zones in the Saanich Inlet - SI037_S2LV_200m_DNA (SPAdes) (version 2) | ecosystem: Environmental > Aquatic > Marine >...
TTCTTGTCTGGCTGTGGAGGGGCGCTGTTCGTTAAGACCGAGAAAGTCCGGCTCCCCGTTTTGACGCTTAATGGCATGCCCATTGTGACTCTAATATGCACATGCATATATGCTGATAAAGTCTAATAAATACACACCCGAATTCTGTGAGGATAGCCATGGATAGATACATGATGCCGGCAATACGAGCGGATCTTTCTGAGAAGATGGTCTTTATCGGTGAACCCCGGCAAGTCGGGAAGACCGCCCTGGCCTTGGACTGCCTCGAGAATGGCAGCGAGGAACACCCCGCCTAGCCGACACCGACGGCGGCATGCGCCAGATTGAAACCGCGCCCAAAGCCGAGATCGCATCCGAAATCGTGACCTGGATCGAGGCCCGAGCCAGAAAGAGCTGACCCCTACCTCCGGCCCCCGGCGGCAAGGGTGTCACGTCCCAACATCTGACATGCCAACTAGCCCCCATCTGAAAAGGTCTTTCATCACCAGAGGCCGGCAAACACAGGGGGTAGGGCCCGTCCTTCGTCGCGGGCCGCGCGCAAGACCTGCGCAACCTCTGGAACTCGGGTAGGGTGCCGCCTATGCGTAACCACTCCGTTGCAGCGTGTGTCATGTCAGTCATTTGTGTTTGCTGCGCACTGACAGGGGATTCTCGTCTCCGGACTCTCTTGATGAGCGGAAACTCTAGGCTTGCTTGTAATAAATAGTAGGGTACTTTTTCTTACAAGCAATAAAGGGAGGGTGCAGTGCGATCCATTGCAGAACAGATTCTAAATGAGATCAGAAGACACGAGGAGGGTTGGTGCTTTTCCCAGAAGGACTTCATGGATATCGCGGGGCGCAATGCGCTGGAACAGGCATTCTTTCGTCTGGCCAAAGCTCGTGAAATACGCCGTATTGGGCGTGGCCTTTACGACGTTCCCCGATACAGCGGACTGTTGAAGACCATCCTGAGTCCAGTTTCAAATCAGATAGCGAAAGCAATCGCCCGAAAACATGGATGGCGTATTCAACCCACCGGAGCAGGAGCGGCAAATCTTCTGAATCTTTCGACCCAGGTTCCAATGAAGATCGTCTACCTGTCTGATGGTCCGACCAAGACCATGGAGTTCGGGGGGAGAACCCTCTATTTCAGGCAGACGTCGCCGAAGGATATGGCGACCAATGAACTCAGTGGACTCGTCATCAACGCGCTCAAGTATCTTGGGAAGGAGGGTCTGACTCCAGAAATAGTCACCAAACTACGCAGCCGTTTCGACGACAAGCAGAAGAAGCAGCTATTGAAGGATGCTGCGTTTGCGGACCTGAATCTGCTCCACACGGTTGCGGAGTTCAAGGCCAAGTTCTACCCGGCGTCGTGGGCTAATTATCATTTAGCAACGCCGGGGACGTTTAAGCTGTTGCCAGCGGAGTGGAACCTTCGGCCATTAGCCAGTGACTACAAACAGATGGAGAGCATGTTTTACGGGGAGGTACCGACGTTTGATCATCTGATGGAATCATTGCGGGGGCTGGAGCACTCTGTCAATACCCTCGTCTGATGTTCTTTCTCCTGAAACGGCCGATACCGCGCTCAGACCTGCTCATTGTGACTGAGTAGCAAGGCGTGGGCGTGGCGTGCCGGAAGACGCGTCATTCCGCCGAGGATGACGAGAGGCAGGCCGCCTATGCGCAAACTCTTGGCCATCTCCCCGCATACGAGAACTCACCCTCGCGGCGCCAGGTTGGTGGGCGTTACACGCTTTCGTTTGCGATGCGGAGAATCTGTTCGCGCAGTTCTCGCGTGATGCGGTAGCCCGAGTCCATGAGCGCCTGCAGTGCCGGCGCAACATCCTTGATGAGCCCCCGTTGTTTCGCCTCCAGCAGAACGCGTGCCGTGCCGATCATGGCGATCCCTCTTGCCTTGGCGGCCCTGCGGCCCCGGCGCTCGTCAATGAGGAGCACGGCTTTACGTTCGGCCGCCAAAAGGATCGCTTCCGTCTCACCCGCTCCCAGCGCAATGCCAAGGGAGCCGTGGGGGCTACGCAATGCGCGCTTGCGAATCCATCGATCCGTGCGCACAGCAACGCGCAGGATGGTGGCGCCCGGCATGTTTGAGCTTAACCTGAGTTCGTCGTGAACGGCCGGTGGAATCTCAACGGTTCCCAGCATATCGCGCAGAAGATGCAGATAGCCGGTCCGGGCAAGGGCAATAAGAGGGCCGGCGTCTGCGACGACCCGCCGCATCACAATGCGACATCCATCTCTTCGGCCAGCTCTTGCGGTGGGTAGTCGACCGCGTCAACGCCGCAGTCGCGCAGGACATCCAGGAATTCCTCGATCGATATGCCTGCGACCTTGGCCGCCTGGCTGAGTGTCAGCACGCGTTGATCCAGAAGATGTACGGCCAGGCTACAGTTCACGCCGGCATCAACGGTGAGACGGTCCAATGGGACCGTCAGGAATGCGGGACGCCCGCGCTTGGTTACAAGCGACACATCTCCGCGCTCCGCATCGCGGAGCAATTGGCCTGTTTTCTCTCTCAGCTCACGGACCGTAAAAACATCCATTGTCGCGTTCATGCTTCCCCTCTGTTGTGACGCCTTTTGATAGCACAAGCGTGACGTGTTGTCAATACCGCAAGGCGGCATACCGAAAGGCGGCGAGGACTCTCAGTGGATCGCCACAGGCCGTTCGGCCCGGTACGCTCTTACAGGAAGGCCTCGCTTTCGGGAAAGCGGGCTAACACAACAACAGGCAAAGGGCGCTTCAGGAGTCGCGGGGGAACATCTGTCGATGAGTGTGTCATGACGGGCGACAAGCTGAGATCGATTCTTGTCCGCCTATCTGTGAAGGGGATCCGTCTGGCTAAGGCCGTGAGTGCCGGTCATGATCGCTGCCGTATTCCCTTCGCAGCGCACACGCCCGCACAGGCCCCATAAAGCGACCTCCGCACAGAAATCGAAGTTGACGCATTATAGTAAGTCATCTATAGTAGTCCCATGAATGCGTTGAAAGAAGTAAGGAGACAGCGGGGCTGGTCGCAGCGTGAGCTGGCGGCACGAGCGGTGGTTTCCTTCAGGGGCCTGCAGCTTCTGGAGCATCCGGGACACAATTGGCGGGTGGCGACAGTGGAACGTGTTGCCGAGGCACTGGGTAGGCCCGGTCGAGGTGTGGAGTTGGCCGTTGATCATTTCCTGCGCACTCCTGAAGATTCGATACAGGATATCTCCCTCCGGATCGTGCTGGATGGGTTCACCTCCTGGAAGACGCATCTCTTCGATTTCGTCGACGCCTTCCGGTCCAGTCAGAACGAGGCACTGATACAAGAGCCCCCCGTTGTGGAGCTGGACGCGCGCCTGCGGGCGCTATGCGCGTCAGCAACTGAAGCGCTTTGCTGTGAGACGAATATAAGGCCGCCCGCATGGTGTGCGGGAATCCCCGCGCTGGATGTGCCATGGTTCGTTTCGGGCATCGAGAATCTGAAAGTGATGGCATTGGTTGAGTCGCCGGCCTGGTTTCGTGCCAGGCGTATCTTTGTTCTTAGTAACTTCTTAAGCCGGGTATAGTTGGTCATGCTGGATTTAAAGACCATTCTCAGATTGTTCGACGCCCTGAATGACGAATTGCGTGAGGCCGGGGTGCGTGGCGAGATTGGGATCTGCGGGGGCGCGGTCATGTGTCTCGTGTTCAATGCCCGGGAATCGACAAAAGATGTGGACGCCGTATTCCGTCCCACTCAGGAGATTCGTGAAGCGAGCAAGTCCGTGGCCGATAAGTTCGGTGTTCCCAAAGACTGGCTAAACGATGCGGCCAAGGGCTATTTCCTGTCCGAGCCACCGGTTCGGAACGTCGTGGAACGGTCCAACCTACGGGTCTGGGCTCCCCAGGCCGACTACATGTTGGCCATGAAGTGTGTGTCGGCGCGCTTTGACTCTCATGATCTTGACGACACAAAGTTCCTTCTCAAGTATCTCAATATCCGGAGTGTCGAAGAGGCGAGCTCCATTATCGAGAAGTACTATCCACGGAAGGCCATACCGGCCAAAACCCAGTTTCTTCTGGAAGAGCTTTTAGCAACCGACGAAGGTGGCTGACAGTGCCCATTGCACTTCCCAGCAAAAGCCTCGATGACAGGTCTTGATCGCACCGCGAGAGCGATGCACCATGTTGGGAGGAAGGAACGAAGGAACTTGAGCATGCCGCCGATCTCTATGCTCTATGGGATAACAGGAGTGGACTTTAGGATGAAGGGCCTGGACCAATGATCATTGCAAAAGTTACTCCAGAAAAGAATTGGGTGCTCTCTGTCGTTTCTGGTGACGGGCGTGCAGGGAAGTTTGACGTCACACCCTATCTGAAAGACGAAGCCTTCGAGCCCCTGCAGAGCATCGATGAGTTTGCCAAGATTACCAACGGAGGCTATTTCATCGAATGGGAGTGTGGGGCGGATCTTTCAGCAGACACGCTTGAAGCAAGATGGCAAAGCGTCGTCCGTTCGCCGCCCACCCATGGATCCCTGCTCTTCCCCTGTTCCGGCTCCAACAGGCATCGATTAACCTGACCGCTACATCGTCCACTTGATGCCGGTATAGAAGAAGCGGCCCGGCATGGGGATCTTCTCACCGGCCTCCAGGTCGCCCTGGGCGAACAGCGCTTCGCGGGCGAGATGTTCGGCATAGTCCTGGTCGAGCAGGTTTTCGACGCCGACTTCACAGGTGACACCCCCCGGCAGGCCCAGGCCGGCACGCAGATCAACGACCTGGTAGGCGGCCGTTTCGGATTCTCTGAAGGCGGGATCGACCTGGGACTGGGCCACCGCCGCGCGCAGCGTGGACTCGACCCAGGGACGTGAGCGATGGGCCGAGGCCCAGCGCAACCCCCCACCCGTCCACTCAGGGGCGGGATGAGCGGCAGGTCGCTGTGGCTATCGAGGTTGCGCCCACTGACCGTGGCCACGCCGAAGGGAATGCTCCACGCGTCTGAGAGGAGCCAGCGGCCCTGGACCTCACCGCCCACCAGCCGGGCGTCGGCGTTGACAAAGCCGCGGATCCAGGCGCCGTTGGGGGCGCTGTCGATTCCTGTTTCGAGAATGTAGTCGCTCACATGCGATGCAAAGAGATGTACACTCAGCTCCACCCGGTCGCCGAAGAAGTCCATTCCCACATCGATCTCTGACTTGGTTTCGGGGTCAAGGGTTGGATTGCCCACCGCGAAGCCGCCGGGGGCGGGGGCGTAGGCGTAGAAGCGTTCGGTAACGCCGGCGGCACGCTGCACACGGCCAACCGACAGGAACCACTCGATGCTCTCGCCCTGTGGTATGGTCCACACGATATTGCCGGATCCGAGCCACTCGCCGCGATCGGTGTCACGCGCGTCGTCACCATAATAGCGCGCATAGCCATCACGCACCGTGGCATCAAAGGGCGTAGGTTCATCGCCCCGCCCAATCGCACTGGCAATGTGATCGGCCCGTAGGCCGAGGCGCAGGCGGGTACCATTGCGCATCTCGGATGTGCGTTCGGCAAAGAGGCCCACTTGGTCCTGGGTGGCATCCGGCCAGATGGGATCACGATAGTTGCCTGGGCGCGGCGGGGCCATCATCACCAGGCGGGTGCGTGTGCCGTCGCGTGCGAGACGGTGGGCATCCGCGCCGACCAACCAGCGCGACGCCTCACTGAAACGCAGGGCCGAGGCGATGCGAGCACCGATGGTTTCGGATTCCGTAATGGCCTCGGTTTCCATCCTGGCCCGGTTGGGCTTGAGCGCGTTGTCCATGCTGTGGTCGCTGACGGAATAGCCCGCCTGCCATTCAACCGTCTCAAGCCGGTCGCCCGCTCCGGCGTGTTGACCGCCAAAGGTAAAGGTGTTGACCGTAACGTCGGTGGCATCCATCGGCAGGGCCGGGTGGTCGAGGTGATTCACCTTGTGCAGATTCCAGCTACCGAAATAGCCGTTGTTGGCATCGGGGCGCAGGCGCAGTGTGGCGGTGGCGCCATAGGAGCGGCTCGCGGCCGGGACGCGTTGACCGCTGCCGGAGGTGTAGTCGCCATAGTCCGTGGCACTACCGGAGAATCCGGCTTCCAGCGTGCCGTTGCCAAGCTGAGTGCCGGCCTGGGCATTCCAGCCTGAACGCCCCTCCGTCCACGTCAAGGCACCGTGGGCGTGCGACCCATCGAGCACGGGCTGGGTGAGATCGGTCACGCTGCGCATCATGACCCGTCCCCCGGTTCCGCCCGAGCCGAGTGACACAGAGGGCAAGCCTTTGATGACGGTTAGGCTATCAATGGATTCGGGTGTCACACAGGCCGCGGCGGGATCCATGCGGGCCGGGCAGGAACCATAGAGCGGAAGGAAATCTAGCTGGGCCGGGACCCGCTCCCACCCCAGTCCGCGGATCGAAATCTCGGGTGCATCGATAGCACGATACCCCGCCGCCACCCCGGCGGCCCGCTGTGCGATCGCCGCTGCGCTCAGGCTCAGCGTGGCATCCCTGAGCTCCTTGCGAACCACCGACGCCGATAGCGGGCTAAGACGCTCCGCCTGGACCGTAATGGTCGGCCCTGAATCCGACGCCGTGGCCGCCGTGTTGGTCGGCTCAGCCAGGGCCGTGCCCTGCACTATAGCAGACGCAATACAGAGAGAGAGAAGGTTTCGGTTCATAACAGAGCACTCCGCATATAAAAGACGTAGAAGTAACACGTCTTATACATCTTATAATGCGGCGTTTATGTCCAGCGGTTAGCGTGGACTGGCGTAGACGGTAGGGAATGAATTGCCATTCGGGACGGACCTATAGCCGGTTCGCCTCTCTCCGCATGTGCGGCGACAGGCGCTTTGTTGATGCCTGACGACTGGGTCTGTCACATCAACACATCGACATCAACACCTTGCGGGTGCGCGGGCCATCGAACTCGCAGAAGTAGATGGACTGCCATGTGCCGAGCTGGAGCCGGCCGTCTACCACGATGACCTGCACGGAGGACCCCATCATGGAGGCTTTCACATGCGCGGCCGTATTCCCTTCGCCATGCGCGTAGCCGCCTGTCCAGGGCACCATGCGATCAAGGACCAGCTCCATGTCGGCGGTCACATCCGGATCGGCGTTCTCATTGATCGTCACGCCGGCCGTGGTGTGGGGAATGAAGATGGTGACGACCCCGTCCTTCAGGCCCTGTGCGCGCACGCACTCGGCCACCTCGGCCGTGATATCCACAAAGGCGGTCCGACTCCCCGTTCTTATCGCTATCGTTTTCATGCCTTGTTAATCACGACCCAGGCATCGGTCAGTGCCAGCTTTGGGATCCAGTGGTTAAGGATTGTCCTGTCGATGGCGTCTCCCGAGATCTCAAGCATCCCGCGAATATCGCCTATGTGTTTCTCTGATCCGCCTTCCTTGAAGTATTCCAGCTTGCGGAGAATCACATATTCGGGTGGCGCCACCCAGAGCGACTTTTCGTCCCCAACGTATATCCGTCGACGGTTCGCAAACCCCCAGGCATGTAAGGGGTGCTCTCCGTAGAGGTAGATGTCGGCCTTGTGGCCCGTATCGTGGTGGATGAGGTTGAAGTGGCCTCTCTGCTTCCGGCGGGCCTCAATGACCATCACCTCTTCGGGCGGACAGTAGAAGTCCGTTGCGGGGAACGCCTTCGTTAGTCGGCTCACATCACCGCTCGTGATATGCAGAATGATGTCGATGTCGTTGGTGAGTCTCGGTTCGCCGTAGATGATGCTGGCAACTGACCCGCTAACCATGTAGGGGGTCGTAGCCGTCTCCAGCCGTTCCGTGAAAATGAGGAAGAGTTCAGTTTGAGGCATACAGGAAGATCTCCCGCACACGCGCGTTGATTCGTGCCTCAGGCCAATCGGGGTGCTGTGATCTCAGGCCCAGAGCCTTGAGCTGTCGCGCGGCATAGTGAAACCCTCCCGCCAGGTCCAGTTTCCGGGCCGGCGACATTTCTCTAAAAATCTTTACCTGCTCCGGCGTCATGCGCGCTCCCTGTTTGGACCAACTCTCACACCAGAATTATGCTTGCACCGTTACTCCTGTCAGTCAAGGTGGGAGTATGGGCTCCATCCATTGCTAACTGCCTCGCGAATTCCTCCAAAACTAACTTCGTCGTGAGTTCTGCCGAACTACTTTGAACGGTTGGGCGTGACGCTTCGTGAGGGAACATACCACATGCTGTGGTGACTTGGGTGAGTCAGCCACCCTGTCTGGATAGTGTGGCCTCCCTCTGCGCCTACCTTAGTTAACGGTAGACTTCGAGTGAATAGAGGAAGTCGTCGTAGTCTATGTTAGTGGATAGTGAATGGTCCGAGCCATAGATATAGCGGGCACCGCGCTCCCGCATGCCGGTGATCAGGTCGGTGACGGCGCGCTTGATGGCCGGTCTGTCGCCTGATTCCAATACACGTGCGTCCAGTCCGCCGATGAAGCAGAGGTCGCGTCTCTGACAACAACTCTTGACTGAAGTTGGTCTTTGGAGTATCCCCGTTAGGTAACAACTTTGGAGAGATATAGCGGTGTCGTTCGATAATGAGATTACCGGAGCGCTCGAGGCCTTGGAGGGCCAGAAGGCGGACTGGGAGCAGGCCCTTGCGGAGCTCCTTCCCGGCAACCTGGTGAAGCGCGTCGTCAAGGGGCACGAGTACTACTACTGGGTGCGGCGTGAGAACGGAAAGGTCAAGACAGACTACAGGGGCAAACTCAGCGATGAGGAAGTGGCCTGGTATACTGACCTCAAGCAGAAGCGAGAAACGTTTACCAAGCAGATTGCTCGTGCCGACAAGGCTATCCGTGCCCTGAAATCGGTCCTGTGCCAACGGCAACCCGACGACGCGGACACCCCAGCCGAATCCGGCGGCAAGCCCCATGCCCACAAGAAGGAAGAAAGGGCAGGGCGCGCTTCGCCGTCCGGGGGGGCGCGCCGCGCGGAGGCTAAGAGGGCTCCCGGATCCCGGAAGACGAAGATTGTGGCACGGGTGCGCCCGTTGGTGGTGCTTTTCGGCAGTTTTCCCCGGACGATCTGCATCGACCTGGCTCGTGAGTGGGGGTGGGATCTTCTGGATCTGGCACTTACGGAAGAAGCCATACCGGACGGTGTGAAACCGACCGGAATTATCTCCGACAATCTGTCGACGCATTCGGTTGTGAAACGCCTCATCAATATGGGGTGCTATGCGGTCCGACTGGGCCGGCGCCCGAATCCAACCGACGTCCATACCCCTGCCATTCTACTGGACTTTGTGAGCATTGGGCGTATGGCGGCAGAGCACTTCCTGGCGCGCGGCTTCAAGACGGTTGCGCATGTTGGCTGGGATTCGGAAGATCCTGACTCTCTGTACTATCCGATGTATGTGTCGTTTCGGCAACATGCGCAAAAGGGCGGGGCCGCCTGCCACGTGCATAAGCTCGATGTCCCGATGAGTAAGGCCGTCGCCTTGAGTCTGAGCAGTTACGAGTCTCGCACGCTGGGGGTGTATGAGTGGCTCTCTGATCTGCCTAAACCCGTGGGGGTCGTGACCATTACCGATGGCTACGCCGCCAGCATCTGTGTCATGTGCCGCCATGCCGGCATCGCGGTGCCTGAAGAAGTGGCCATAATGGGGGTGGGGAATCGAGCGTCGATCTGTGAGGTTTCCACGCCCACGCTGTCGTCCGTTGATTCAGCCTGGGAGGCCAGGACGCAACGCGGCATGACGTTGATGCGGGAGCTGATTGCGGGCGAGCCGGCACCGCAAGCGCCGATCGTCATCCCACCCGCGGGCGTGGTGGAGCGACAGAGCACGGACCTGCTTGCCGTCGACGATCCGGCTGTGGCGCAGGCACTGCGTTTCATGTGGGATCATCTTGAGCAGAACATGTCGGTAGATGACGTGGCCGAGGCCGTGGGCATCAGGCGCCGGAGCCTGGAACGTGCCTTCCGCGGACAACTGGGGCGCAGCGTGAATGCCGAGCTGCGCCGCAAGCGCCTGGAGCACTGCTGTCAGCTGCTGAAGACCACCGACCTCCCCATCGCAGACGTGGCCCCGCTCAGCGGCTTCAGCTCTGCGGGCTACCTGAACAAGGTCTTTCGTGCCGCCTTCGAGACAACGCCGAGGCAGTGGCGGGTGTCGGCCGGGAGAGCATCGTGACATCCCCACTCGCGCCGGACCGTGCGTATCGCCGCAGCCGGTTGACGCAATCCTGCCATTCTCGCAGCGCATTCTTGCCCTGTACCTTTCGCCATGAAAGGGCGTATGCTTGGGGGTGATGACGTTGGGGAAAGGTGGGCTTATGAATGTGGGCGTTCGAGCGAAGGCGGGATCATCCGCCGGGACGCCAGGGGGGGACGGCCGTGAGTAGTGATCCTT
>Ga0209042_1003055_pt1 | contig 10320 bp, 6 predicted proteins | sample SaaInlV_200m_DNA_6_FD_184649 | JGI IMG/M metagenome (GOLD analysis project Ga0209042, IMG submission 184649) | Marine microbial communities from expanding oxygen minimum zones in the Saanich Inlet - SI037_S2LV_200m_DNA (SPAdes) (version 2) | ecosystem: Environmental > Aquatic > Marine >...
AAAGAGATTGCTGATAATCATGTTATTATTACCTCTGAAAAAGGCGAACTAAAGCTTGATTCAATAGATAATGTAATCCTTGCAGCAGGCGCAAAACCTGTTAATGAACTTGAATCAGAACTTATCGGTATTGTTCCGAAGATTTTTGTAGTAGGAGATGCTATGAATCCGGGCAAAATACTTCAAGCCGTTCAGCAGGCTTTTGAGGTTGTAAATTCGTTATAATTATTTCAATTAGTTCCATAAACTAACCAATTGAACCAATGAAACGAATAGAACCAGTAAAACCAGTTTCTAAACAAATATAAGCGAAGGAGAATTAAAAAAATGGCACAAACACTTGCAGATAGGCGCGACATGGATTTTGTTCTTTACGAGCAGTTTCAGGTGGAGGATATAACCAAAAACGAACACTTCAGTGATTTTAATAAAAAAGCTTTTGATATGATTATTTCAGAAGCCAGGAAATTTGGACTCAATGTACTTCATCCTGTTTATATGGAAGGGGACAAAGAAGGTGCACACTTTGAAAACGGAATGGTAAAAGCTCCGGAATGTTTTCGTGAACCATATAAACTATATGTTGAAAATGGATGGACAGCTCTTACTGAAGATCCTGAATTAGGTGGTCAGGGACTTCCTCACTCAATAGCAATAGCTGCTAATGAGTTTATTACCGGTGCAAACTTTCCACTCTGCGGATATGGAGACATGGGTCACGGAACCGGTAAAATGATACAGGCTATAGGAACTGAAAAACAAAAAGAGCTTTATTTAAAAAAACTTTTTACAGCCGAATGGGGAGGGTCAATGCAGCTGACCGAACCAGAGGCCGGTTCGGATGTAGGGGCGCTTACCTCAACAGCTGTTAAAAATTCTGACGGCACCTATTCTATTACAGGAAACAAAATTTTTATCACGGTTGGAGAACATGATCTTGCTGAAAATATTATTCATCCTGTTCTTGCACGTATAGAAGGGGCTCCGGAAGGTACAAAAGGACTTACTCTTTTTATCGTTCCAAAAATATGGGTAAATGATGACGGAAGCCTCGGAGAATTTAATGATGTGATATGCACAGGTATAGAAGAAAAAATGGGGCTTCACGGAAGTCCCACATGCAGCATGGTCCTGGGAAGTAAAGGTAAATGCCGCGGTGTTCTTCTAGGTACGGAAAACGAAGGTATGAAAGCCATGTTTCACATGATGAATGGCGCCAGACTCGAAGTCGGTGCCCAGGGTTTTTCTCATGCATCGGCAGCTTACCTTTATGCTCTGAACTATGCCAGGGAGCGTCTTCAAGGCAAAGATATTGGAGGTGGACCCTCCCCTGCACCGATCATCAAACACCCCGACGTTCGAAGGATGCTGATTAAAATGAAGGCATATGTTGATGGCATGCGAAGCTTCGTGTACTATATTGCCAATAGTTTTGACAAGATGCATTGTACTGATGATGAGAATGAAAAAACAAAATTGAGCAATATGGCCGAACTTCTTACACCGGTGTTAAAGTCATATAATTCTGAGCGGGGTTTTGATATCTGTATCGATGCTATCCAGGTTTACGGGGGATATGGTTATACAAAGGAATATCCGGTAGAACAGCTTGCAAGAGACTGTAAGATAGCATCAATATATGAAGGTACCAACGGAATCCAGGGGATGGATCTTCTTGGAAGAAAACTCGGGATGGATAAAGGCAAGGTTTTTAAAGACTTTATCAATGAAATTATGGATATCGTCACCCAGGCCAAAGAAGTCAATGGATTGGAAGAACTTGCAGCAAGATTGGAAAACACTGTAAATCAGCTCGGAGAAATAGCCATGCATATAGGCAAAACAGCTGCCTCCGCCGATTTCAAGGTAGCATTTGCAAATGCATCTCCTTTCCTGGAAGTAATGGGTGATACCGTCATGGGATGGATGCTGCTATGGCGGGCCTTGATTTCATCAAGAAAACTTGAAGCAGGAGCGAAGAAAAAAGATATTTCATTTTACGAAGGACAGATTAAAGCAGCAGATTATTTTATTAAGTCTATACTGCCGATTACAAGCGGCAAAATTCAGGCCATAAAAGATGGTGGAAAGGCGGTTGTGGAAATATCTGAAGACTCATTTGGTGGATGATAAGAATATTTTATAATCATCCCCGTATTTCCAGGACTATAGATAGAGTCCATGTTACCATTATTCCTTAGTAAAATTAGGAATAATGGTAACAGATGTTGCAACTACCGAAACCATAAACACTTATTGGTACTTTACACATGATTTATAACGGTAATAATTATGCGAAATAAAGAAAATTATTGGAACATATTGGATGCCACATCAAAGTTGATGGTGGAAAAAGGTTATCACGGCACTTCAATTAGAAAGATTTCGGAAAAGGTTGGGATACAAAGCAGTACTATTTTTTACTATTTCAAAAACAAGGATGATATTCTCAATTCCATTCTAAAAGAGCTTAATTCAGTTTTTGTCGATGAATTAAAGGAAATAGTCGAAAATAATGATATTAACGGCACTCAGAAATTAAAAAATCTGTTCAGTTCCTATTTGGGTCTGATCCCTGAAAAAAAGGATGCTCTAAAAGTTTTTCTTAATGAAAGCAAACATTTAAAGGGTGAAAGCAGGACTCTTTTTAAAGAAAATGAACACTCTTACTTTAATATGATTGAACAAATATTAAAGCAGATACAAGAGGAGAAACCTCAAAGCTTTCCCGAAATAGATCTAAGACTTTTTGCCCGTGTGGTTTATGGAATATGCAACTGGTCCCTTATGTGGTACCAGGAGGAAGGAAAATATAATATTGATGAAATTGTAGACTATTATATGAAAATCCTTGTAGGTAATAAACAATAGTGAGGGCCTTTTTTATCTTGACAAAAGAAAGACATTATTCTAATTATTAACCAGTTATCTATCGATCGTTCGGTAAAATTCAATAGGCATTCAATTAGCCTTAAATAATAGTATGTTACAAAACATCAAATTGCCGGAATATTTTTTGCAGACATTAATAATACGATTATAAATTGTCAAACTTCTGATCAACCACTATAACACAGTAGATTGAGACTTTTTAAGACGCCATCAATTATATGATTATAAATTATGACTAAAGTATCAGATATAAATATAGCTTTTTCAGAGAAAAAAATGTCCATCAGACTTCCCTATCCTGATGATTGGGAGGTGAAAGATCTTCAAATCCTGGAAAAAAAAGACTCAGTTAGTGAGGTAAAAGTCTTACTTGCAGTTGAACTGATTCATAATGAAAAAATTATTAAAGACATGTGCTATCTGGAAGGAGACATCGAGCGCGAAAAACCTAAAATTCTGGATCCGTTGGTGAATCCGGTGAAAACAGGGCATATTCTTCCCCTTCGCAACAGGTTCGATTTCGATGATGAAAACGAGGCTAAGGAACACATAAAAACAGGATTTGCTTCTCTTCTCATGGATAACGATTATAAGATTGAGGATTATCCGGGTGTTGATTTATATGGAATCATAAAGAAAAGAAGTTTTTTCATCATGATAACAAGCTGCTTTGATGAAAATGCAGCAGAGAAATCCAGGCAGTTGATTGAACTCCGCAAAGAACACAAACATAAGAATGACTACGGACTTATAGTAATGGCGTTTCAGGAACCGTTTGGGATTCCCCTTTCTGTTCAGGAGTCGTGGGTAATGGCCAATGTTGATAAGCTAAGTTCTCACCGTGTTGGTGTCTATGGTGTTGATAACTCAGATCCAAACCGGATATATCCTTTTACGATTTATCCTCAGGTATACGGATTATTACGGTACTTTGTCGCCTCTTCAAGGCAGTGGCAGGATGTTAGAACACAATACTTAATGTCCAGAGGGAGTTAATTATGGCGTCGTAAAAAGTCTCCATCTACTGCGTTATAGCGGTTGATCAGAAGTTCGACATACTACATGTATGCCTTCACTCCTGATCAACCGCTATGCCTTATATATGAAGATTTCTACTTAGCCATCGGTTATACTTTTAAATAAACGATAGGCAGACTACGATACAAAGGAAAACAGAATGATTATCGAGGGATTACAGGAAACTATAGAAAGCAGTTTAAAGAAAAAAGAGGATCCTCTTTCCAATATTATGGGGCAGATGGATACAAAAAGCGGTATCCTTGCATCAGTTCTTGCAGGCCACCACGTCTTGATTGAAGGACCGCCTGGAGTTGGAAAGACGACCCTTGCTAGACAATTAGCCGCCATTCTTCCCGCCGTTGAGGCATCTGATGAATGTTCTTTTCACTGCCATCCGGAAGACCCGGTATGTCCGGCATGCCTTGCAAAGAAGAAAGAGGAGAAAAAATTAAAAAGCACCTCCATATCCGGTGCACAGCGTTTTGTCCGTATACAGGGCAGCCCTGATTTAACTGCAGAAGACCTTCTGGGCGATATAGACCCGAGTATGGCTTTCAAATATGGTCCCCATGACTGGAGATCATTCACTCCCGGAAAACTTCTTAAAGGTAACAGGGGGATAGTTTTTTTCGATGAATTGAACCGCATCCCTGAAAAACTACAGAATGCTCTCCTCCAGGTACTTGAAGAACATACTGCAACTATCGGCCCTTATGATCTGGATTACGCTGCTAATTTTCTAATGATAGCCACTATGAACCCGCGGGAACATGCTGGTGTGGAAGAACTCTCCGACGTACTTCTTGACCGGTTTGATGTTGTAACCATGGATTACCCTGAAACACACGAACTAGAAACTGAGATTATTAAAAAATACGGTGGAAAGATTGACAATATTCAAGTCCCTGACAAGATCCTTAACCTGTTAATAAAACTCATAAGATCTACCCGTGAAGAACCATGGAACAAGGACATGGACCAGGGGGCATCAGTAAGAGCCGCTTTAGCCCTTTATGAAAAAATCCAGGCCTATGCATGGCTGGAAGGATCTAAAGAAGTTTCCGTTGATCATATCAAAAAAGCAGCCGTTTCCACCATGGCCGGACGCATAAAAACAAGTCCCGAATCAAAATATTATGATGACTCTGTGGGTCTCATTGAGGAACTTGTCAAGGAAATATTGAAGGGATCATAAATTATGACAAACAATGCCAACCAAAGAGGATTCACAATAGTAATAGCCGGTAAAGGGGGCACAGGAAAGACCCTCACAAGCTCCCTTCTCGTCCGGGATCAATTAAAACATGGAGCTGTTCTGGCAATTGACGCTGATCCTGACGCTAACCTTCCCGAAGCACTTGGAGTAAAGGTTGAACGCACAGTTGGGGATATTCGTGAATCACTGCTCAAGTTTAAAACCCGCAGGACAGAGAGTACGGGCGTCACAATTCAAAAGATGATGGAACAGGGAATTATGGAAGCACTGCGTGAAGATAAAAATTTCGATCTTCTGGTTATGGGACGCAGTGAAGGAGAAGGGTGTTATTGCGCTGTAAATCATATCCTTCGTTCCGTAATTGATACACAGGCCACTAATTACCCTACTGTAGTAATAGATTCTGAAGCAGGACTTGAGCATATTTCAAGACGTACTGCAAGGGATGTGGATCTTATGCTTGTCGTAAGTGACGGATCGGCAAAGGGAATGGCTACGGCAGTAAGAGTAAAAGAAATTGCAGCCGACCTGAGAATTGAATTCGGCCGTATGATGGTTCTTGCAAATAAAATAACCGATAAAACACGCGATATAATTGCAGGATATGCAGAAGATGCCGGTATCGAAATGCTCGGCTTTCTTCCTTTCGATGATAATGTAGCAGAATTGGATGCCCTGGGAAAACCGATTTGGGAATTACCGGAGGATTCCCCCGTAATGGTTACGGCAAAAGAGGCATTTTCCGTAATAGACGCGTACCGCAAAGAAAAATGGAGTAACCTTACAATTTAAAATAATAAAGAAATGATTATCAAAGAATCAGATCTTTACCAGATATATTAAGGGTCTCGGAAAAGGCTAAAAATGAATCTTCAGGATGATATAAAAAACTCAATAATTCTTTCAGGTGCTGAAGAAGCCGGTGAGACTTTGTTTGAAGGGATGTCTCTCCCCGAAAAAAACAAGGCCGACATGCTGGCATCTCTTATGGCAGGCCATCATATTTTGTTAACAGGTCAACCAGGTGTGGGAAAGACCATGCTATCCACCCGAATTATTCGTCTTTTACAGGACAGGGAGGTTGTTCATGGATGCCCGGTAAACTGTTTGATCGATTCACCTGAGTGCCCATGGTGCCTTCAACGCCTGCAAAAAGGAGAAAAACTAACTTCAAAAACATTGAAAGGGGAAAATCGCCTTGTAAAAGTATCCGGAAGCGGTGATCTGGCGGTTGCCGATTTAGTAGGAGACCTTGACCCTCAGATGGCAATTGATTACGGAATCTTTGACCTCAGAGCCTTTGTTCCGGGAAAACTGTTAAGAGCGAATAAATGCATCCTGATACTTGATTTCATGGACAGAATGCCGGAAAGAGTCCTGAATACAATTCTATCCGGTCTTGCAGGAGATACACTTTCGATAGGAAAATTTGATGAAACATTCCCTCTCGATATCATGATCATTGCGACAGGGGCCGAGGGTACTCTGAACAGATTACCGATTGACCTTGCCGATCATTTTGACTCTATTTCATTATCGAATTCAGCAGAACCTGAATTCGAAGAAAAGTTGTTCTCAGGAAGTACGGTCACACCTCCGTGGAAAGAAGAAGGTATGAAGGTGGTGCAGAAAACGAGAAATCACGAAGACCTTTCAAGAGGCTTATCAATAAGAGGCTCAATTAGATATGGTGAATTGATTTCATCTTACAGCAATGTAATCGGAGAAAATGCCCCTGAGAAAGTACTGCCGGAAGCATCAAGAATAACTTTACCTCACAGGGTTAAAGTTGCACCCCATGCTGAATCAAACCGGCACGCAGACGAAATAATTGATGAAATCGTACAGGAATCACTGGGGCTAACTGGTACCAAGGAACAGATGTTTTCCCTTTCAAAAGAAAATATGCTGGCAATTGTTGAAGAGATTGCCAGGAAGGATCACTTTCGCAAACCCTTAAAATTCGGTTTATTTGATATCCTGCTTAAAAGAATTAAACGTTTCCCTGAATCCGAACTGGCCAATGTACATCAGGAGATGTATGATCGCCTCGCATTGAAATATAAGAACCGGGACATGGATGATAACCTTACGCTTGAACTGTTATCTGATATTGACGAAGTACAGGAAAGGCAGGCACGTCTTTCGGCAGAACTTCGTGCGAAACTCGAAGAAGAAGCACTAATAAGAACGCTTGACATGCTTGAAGAAAGTCAGATTCTGACTCGTGGAGGCAGGGGATATAACCTTTCACGACGTGGAATCATGCTTTTACTTGAAAGGCTTGCACCTCGCCTGTGGGAAGGAAGTAATATTACCGGACAGGGTAAACACAAAACAGGCAAGAAACATCTTGTAGGAGAAGGACGTATCGTGGGCACACGCTCATGGAGGTTTGGTGACCGATACCGGGATGTTTCCCTAAACAGTACAATTAGACAGGCAATTCGAAATCGTCATCAGAAAATAACCCGCGATGACATCCGCATTTTGAAACGGGATATCCGAACCCGTATGGATATAATTTTATGCCTTGACCTTTCAGGGACAATGGATCAACTGGAAAAGCTCTGGTATGGCAAGGAAAGTGCGATAGCACTGGCACTGGCATCGTCGAGTTATGGAGACAGGGTTGGACTGGTAACTTTCTCAAATATGGCAAAAGTTGTTTCGGATCTTACGACAAACACATATAGGTTAACAGAAAGGGTTCTTGACCTCGAACTGAAGGAAAATGCTTTTACGAATATTGGATACGGTCTCCTTACTGCAAGAGGACTTTTTTCCAGACATTCGAAAAGTCATAGCAAACAGCATATTATCCTTGTTTCCGATGGAGATGCGACTGCTCCCCATCCTTCTCCCGGAAGATTTGCAATAAAGGAAGCGGCCAAAACTATAAGGAAAGGGATTACAATATCCTGTATTTGTATTGACGAGGAAAATTCTGATGTAGATCTTATGAATAAAATTGCCCGCTTAGGCAGAGGAAGAACTACACTTATTGAAGACTCCAAGTCTATGAAAGGGGCACTTGTTGAAGAAATGTATGGTGCTGCTCAGTAAAGAGGTTTTATAATATTGATTGTGAATTATTGAGGAGCATTAAAAAGAATATAAACTAGTAAAAAATATAACAGATGGCTAAGTATAAATCTTCATATACAAGGCATAGTTTTTGGACAGGCGTGAAGGCATACATGTAGTATGTCGAACGTCTGTCCAAAAACTATAACGCAGTAGATGGAGACTTTCTACGACGCCATCAAACAATGTAAACCAAGGAGATGAACATGTCAGAAGCAATCATCTGTAATGGCTGCAACCAAAATGAAGCAGTCGAAAAATGTGGTGTATGCGGTATTGATCTGTGTGATATGTGTAAACAGATCGTGCAGACTGAAGATATTTCTGCAGCACACCGTGTGCAGGGTATGAGTACCGAAGGGATGCTTGGCCCGGCGCAGAAGAAACTAACAGTCTGTTCAAAGTGTATGAAAGAAGCCGACTTCTTTGAGGGGGATGATCATGAATCCGTGGATGAAGGTCCTTTGGAAGCAGTAAAAGATCGCCTTAAAAATTTCAAAAAACCCGCAAAGGGTGAAGTTACCACAATGGTAGGTTCCTACAAAGTTGACCTTACTGATATTACGTCAGATATTAGGGGAAACGAGTCTCTTGTCAGTGATATTCTTAGAGACGATTATATAGAAACCCGCGTTAAACAATACGGTACAGAGATCAGGCCATTTCCCAAAGCTGAGGAAATGTCTGAATGGGACAATATCATTCTCAATCGTTATCGCCCCTTATATACAAACCCGGTAACTAAAAAAGCACGTGGCAAGATGAAACTTGCAGACGATTCTGCACAGGCATTAAATACTCTTGAAGAACATATATCCGCAACATCAAAAGTCATGGCCGCTGCCCGTGAAATATTAGACGAAGCTATGAAAGCATTTGGTCCGGAAAAAGAAATAGAGCTGGGTCAATCCATAGCCTACCCTTCAACCAACATTTCCATTCTCACCGGTTCTTACCCGAAAAACCTTGGAGAAATGGAAGATGCATTGAAATATGGGGAATCACAACTGATAGAACAAATGTCTATCCTCACCCAGAAAGATGGGAATCCTCTGGATATAGAAGCCCGTGCTTTGCACCTGGGCTCCATCTTCTTCCTTGCAACCGAGGTGGAGGAATTAGTGAAAATCTGCTGTTTCGGTTGCTTGTCCACAGGAGATATGCCTGTTCAGGACATATCCAATTATCCCCCGGCCAAGACTCCGGTTGGGTTGGGCACAGTAGATCGTGAAAAACCTGTCCTTGCTTTCTTCGGAGATAACTTCCTGCCGATCTTTTTTACCGTGGGGCGACTGGAGGAAGATGAACTGGCAGGTGATATTGAAATCACAGGTTTTGGAAATGCGGGGCATGAACTTGTACGCTTTTATCCTTCAGGAAAAGTTCTTACTTCAACAGGTAAGGCAATAAAAGGTATCAGGTCAGGAGTTGCCGACCTGATTGTTGCTTCCGACTCCTGCTATCATGTTGATCTTATTGAACAGGCAAAAAAGGCCGGAGTTCCTGTACTGGTAACCGGGTCAAGAAACCCTTACAGGGTTAAGGATCTCTCCGGAAGAACAGAAAAAGTTATATATAATAGCCTGAAAAAAGGAGATTCAGTATTGGTTCGCTCCATAGATAAGGCTGCAAATGTTGTAACTGCTTTCTTTAAAAATTTTCCTGGTAAAATGGGTAAAGCACCTGACATAAATGCTGTAACTAACGCTAAAGAAAAATGTACGGAATGCGATAAATGTTTCCATGTTTGCCCGAATTCTCTTCAGATCAGTCCTGCTCTTAAAGGGCTTGAAGGATCAACACCTGCTGATCTGTATGACCGCTGTGTGTTTTGCGGCAAATGTGAAGATGTCTGCCCTGAGAAGATACCGGTTATTGACAGTATACTTGCTTCAAGCACAAAACAGATAACGGATGACAAATTCCGTATGCGTCCGGGCAGAGGCCCCATGAGTCATCTGGAATTTCGTGACCTTACCTTCGGGCTGGTACTGGGAGGTAATGCCCCCGGAATGGTAGTACTTCTGGGATGTGGACATTATCCAGGAGCTGACGATGAACTTGCATATATGGCCAAGGAGCTTCTTGCCAGGAATTGCGTCGTT
>Ga0209042_1003063_pt1 | contig 10296 bp, 9 predicted proteins | sample SaaInlV_200m_DNA_6_FD_184649 | JGI IMG/M metagenome (GOLD analysis project Ga0209042, IMG submission 184649) | Marine microbial communities from expanding oxygen minimum zones in the Saanich Inlet - SI037_S2LV_200m_DNA (SPAdes) (version 2) | ecosystem: Environmental > Aquatic > Marine >...
GGAGCAGACGATGTAGGGGCTTTGCTGGAAGATGGGGAAGCTGACGAAGAGGATGACGAAGAGGATGATGAGGAAGATGAGGATAAGACTTCCGAAGAGCTTCAGCGGCTCCGCGAAGAGAACGCGAGACTGAAGGGTGAGCAGGCAGAGGAAGCGGAAGAAGAGGAGGAAGAGAGATCGGTTGAGGAAATTGCGAATAGCCTGGATCTCGGGGAGATTGAGTTTATTGACTCCGATGATGCTTACGACAAGGCAATGGAAGATCGCGAATCCTTTAATCAGATCCTGGCGGATGTAGCGAAGAAGACGGCGGCCACAACTGTCAAGCACGTCTTGACTCAGATTCCAGCGATGGTCGCGAGGCAAGTCTCTTACGAGACTACGAATGCCCAAGCCGTCAACGATTTCTACACCGCGAATCCTGACCTTAAGACCGCCAAGAAGTTTGTGGCTTATGTCTTCCGTGGTGTTCAGGCGGAGAATCCGGAGATGGAATTGGCTGAGCAAATGAACTTAACCGCAAGTGCGGCAAGGGCGCAACTCGGGATTTCCTCGAAGAGTGGCGCTGGTAAGAGAGGGAAGAAGAAGGGCAAGAAGACTCGAAAACCCAATCAAGCTCCAGGTCCAGGGAGGTCGTCGAGACGCGGCAAGCCCAGGACTCCGGCAGGCATTGGGGATGAGATCGCACAGATGGAGAACGTTTAGATCTTTCTTTCCTGAACAGCAAAGGCTTAGTAGGGATGGAGAAGACGAACGAGAACCTGAGTGCATTCGTTGAAGTTTTTCATTCATGATTGAAAGGACAGAAAAATGCTAGGTCCAAGTAACAGACTCACGCGAGAAAGCATTGAGACTGGTCGGTCTCAGCGCAGTGTGTATAAGGAGCTGACGGCGGCGGCAACTCTCGTTCCTGGAGATTCCGTGGTTCATGTCACGGCGAACACAGCGACGGATGACTGGGCGCTGACGCTTCCGGCTGTTGGTGAAGCTGCGGGAATGGTCGTAACGATTCGTGCGACTATCGCGAACTCCAAGACGGTGGAAGTCCAGGACCAGGATGACTCGGTTGGCTGGACGAATATCGACCTGGATACCGACGCGGATTACGTCGTGCTGTATTGCGACGGAGTCTACTGGCACACCATCACAAATGGTGTAGCCTAGGAGGTATGACCGATGAGTACTAAAGGGCGGCTTCTTCAGAATGGCATCTCCGTAGGTGGAGATAAAACGAGACAACTGGCGCATGCTAAGACTGGGCTCTTGACCCAGGGTCCTAGCAACGGCCCTTGGGGGAAAGCGCCCGGTCCTTTCGTCGATCCAGCAGCAGCGATTCGCTTTCATGAGGACTTCTTCGAGATTAATAAGAACGACTCGGATGAGGTTGGTTGGCTTGTTACGGCTATTCAGGGCGCAGGCAACACTCTAATCGTAGCACCTCTAAACGGCTACGGCGGGGAAGCGAAGTGCTCCACGGGAACGACGACGGGAGATGGTGATTACGTTCAGTGGCACGCTAAGATTGCAAGTCCTGTTGCGACTAGCGGCAAGATTTGGTTCACGGCGAAGGTAGCTATTGCTCAAACTTCCGCGATGTTCCAGGTTGGTTTGAGTCAGGTCCTTTCGGCGGATCCTTTCGGCGCTGGTGGAATTACAGATGGAATCTGGTTCACGCATGGATCGACTAACGTATTGTCTGCAAACGTGGAGGAGGCAGCGAATACCTCGACGGATACAGGCATCACGATGGCGATTAATACGTATTATGAGCTGGGTTTCCTCTTCGACGGGCCGAATGATCGCGTGCTCTTCTACGTGGATAACGTTCTTGTCCACACGGAAGAAACGATTGCTAATATTCCAGAGAATGTAGATCTCGTTCCTTTCTTCTCCTATAAAACGGCGGCGGACGCAGCGAGGAACGTTTACTTCGACTGGATCTCCTTTATCCAGAAGCGCACAGGCGTTTAGAAAGGTTTAGAAAATGACTGACCAGTATTTTGTAGGACTTAGAGCAACCGGCGATCTCGCCACGAACGAACGGCCAGAGAGCTGGCGTGAAGGTATCCTTCGACTATTCCCGAATGGGGATATGCCGTTGACGGCGCTGACCGCGCTGATGCAGAGTGAGGACGTAACTGATCCTCATTATCACTGGTGGACGAAGGGTTTGACGACCCAGCGTAGCGCCATCACGAACATTTACACCGATGTTGCGCTGAGCAACCCTTACACCTCCGGTGGTGTGGCAGGGACAACGCTGTATGTGAATATCCCGGCCGCGGGCATCAATATGTTCAGGACGGGGCAGGTGGTCCTTCTGCGTGACGCCAGTCACTACGATGTGGACTGCGCGGCCAAGGTCACGGATGTTCAGGAGAACGGGGCGAGCAGCTACGTCGTAGTTAGCCTCCTGGAAGCCGACGACAATGGTGCGTCGACTGACCTCAGCGATGCGGATGTTATCCTCATCATGGGTAACGCGAATCCGCAGGGCGGAACGCGGCCTGAGGCTATCACCCAGAGCCCGACGGAGCATGAGAACTATACTCAGATCTTCCGGGATTCGTTGGATCTCGCGCGGACTCTGATGAAGACCAAGCTCCGGTCGGAACAGGCTTATCTCGAGGCCAAGCGAGATGCGCTGGAACTTCACGGTATTGGGATGGAGAAGGCGTTCATCTGGGGCGTGGCTTCGTCTCTGACAGGCGTGAACGGGAAGCCGGAGACCACCACGGGTGGCTTGCTTTCCTTCATCAAGGCTGCTGGAACAGTCGCGGATTACACTCTCGAGACTGGCGCGGCTTACGCTGGTATGACCTGGCTGCAGGCGGGCGATCAGTGGATGGACGAGCATCTCGAGGAGATCTTCCGTTATGGCGCGGACGAGAAGCTGGCGTTCTGCGGAAGCGGAGCGCTGCTGGGCCTGAATCGTCTGGCCAAGAGCGTCGGTAACATCCAGCTGAATGTCCGGGAGAAGGCTTTCGGCATCCAGGTCGTGGAATGGGTCACTCCGTTCGGCGTCATCAACCTCAAGCGCCATCCGCTCTTCAGCTACGAGGCGACCAATCGTAACTCGATGGTCATCTTCGAGCCGAAGCAGGTTCGCTACAAATACATCACGGACACGATGTTCAAGGCGGACAAGAGCGACATGGAGGGAGGCGGAACCGGCGTGGACGGGAAGCAGGAAGAGTACCTGACGGAAGCTGGACTCGAGTTCCATCACGGCGAGAAGTCGGGTTATCTGAACGGCGTTGGTCTGGACAACGACCAGTCGTAGATTTAACGAACAGGGACGGCGGAGAAATTCGTCGTCTCTGTTCAAACATTGAACAAAGGTGAGAGAAATGAACCTTCTTGAGATTCGCCAGCAGTTCGTTACTTTAAGCGGTCGAGCGGACTTAGCTACCACGACGGATGATACTAATGATACGAACAATGGAGCGGACTTCTTCATCGCTAATGGGACGCGCTGGTTGGACCTCGCGCAGGAGACTGACAAAGAAGCTGCCCAGTTCGACGCAGCCTTCGCCATTGGGGACTGGAGAGTCCTCATGGAAAACTGTCGGGTGGTTAAGGAAGTCTGGTATCGAGACTCAGAAGGTTCCAGGACAGAGATCGACGTTGTTTCCCAAGACAAGCTTCGAGAGGACTATCCCAAGCTTTCCGGAGAAGACAATGGAACGCCGACGAAGTGGGCTTCTTACGTCTCTCGCTTCGCTCCAACCCAGGTGGGTAGTGGGCAACAGATTAAATATAACAGCGTAGTGATAATGCCTCCAACGGACGCAGCGGTCACGATTGAGATCTTCGGCGTCTTTCATTCGCTGGAATTGAAGAGTAATATTCAGCAGAATTACTGGAGCGTAAATTATCCAGACCTGCTGGTTCTCTCCGCGCTGATGTCACTCGAAGGCTTTTATCGCAATACTCAAGGCGTTAATGATTATCTAAACCAGATCAACACTATCCTTCGAGGAATTGACGTTGATTCCGCGGACGCTACGACAGTTGAATCCTTGCAGATGGAGGGGTGAGATGGCTACGAAGCCAGTTAAAGATTTGCAGCGACAGCGTCCTTATCGGGATGACGGAATTAGGAAGAGAAGAGCGGCAGCTGTTGCGAAGCATAGGAAGGAAGCAGACGCGAGGCAGAAGGAAGAGAAAGAGAAAGTAAAGGAAGAGAAAGAAGAGAAGAAGCTAGATCCGCCGCAGTTAGAACTTCCGCTTGGAGCTAAGTAATGCAAGAGTTCACTCTTCCTATTCAGCAGGCTTTAGTTAATGGCTTGAGGCCAAGGAATGACGTTGGGAGGAATACGCCTTACCTTGTCTCTTGCGACAGAGCGCAGCCGACAGAGCAAGGGCTGATTCCTTCCTACGGTCTGGTTGATCCTTATGGCTCTAGCCAATTCGATTCTTGGCCTTGGCCGCAGCTAATCCGAGGAAGCGAGGTTACGTTTAGCGGGGGCGAAGACGCGATTAATATCGTTAATGAAACAACCGATCCCTGGACGAACTCCTCTGGAATTACAGGGATGAAGTTCTATGATCCTTCCGCTAACTTTACGCTAACTCCTACAGGTGTCTGGCATTTGGTAGATTTCGGTCTTACTTGGATGCTGCTAAACGGGAATGACATTCTCTTAAAGACCAATCGGGAAGGGATGATAGGGGATAGTAATACAGTCTTTGGGATCAATGAGATTACTGTTCAAACCGGCTGTGCTCATCGCGGAAGAGCTATCCTTGGTGGCTTCGATCCAAGTGATTTCTGGAAGGAAGAGTGGCAGGCGATCTTCGACGAATGGTTGGAGAAGAGTGAGCTGGCTATTGATCCGACTCTTGACATCAGGGATAACTTTGTCTGGTGGACTTCGATTGGCGGAGGTGATCTTCTTTCTCTCTTTGATCCACCTGTCGAGTACATCGAGCTCTTTCGACGGAATGAGATGGGCTTTATGCCGATGCCCAGCCAGGGCTCAGTTCTAGCCGTGAAGAGTCTCGGCGAGAATGTCGCGGTTTATGCTCTTGACGGTGTTTATCTGCTCTTTCCTGTATCTGAACCCTTCCCGACTTTCGGTCTTCAGAAGGTCCTGGATCATGGGATTCCTCAGCGGGGAGCTGTTGGCGGAGATGAGAGCGTTCATTGCTTTGTGGATCAGAGGGGAGATGCATGGAGATGGCCAGTTGGGAGCGGGCCACAGAAACTAGGATATAAGGAATATCTTAGCAGCATGGTAGATCAGGAAATGCTGGTCTCCTATGATCCGCAAGAGAATTGGTTTTATATCTCAGGGGAAGACGGAAGCGCAGATATTCTATCCTTCGTCCTAACTTCAACTGGGCTAGGAACAACGAAGCAACAGCTGACGGGCGTCGTGAGTGCGGAAGGGCAAAGCTATAGCGTTTATGATCTCTCTGCTGCTACCACCACTGAGATCGTCGTTCAGGAAAGTGACTTTCGCTTTCGGGATCTCAAGACTCTTACAACGATTGAAGTCGGTGGAGTGTTCGGAGATGGTGATCTTGTTTATGTTGGCGTGGACTATCGTTATGAGAATGATGACGGCTGGTCAACAGGAGCTTGGGTCTTGTGTAACAGGGAAGGCTTCGGAAGAGTTCAAATCACTGCTCTGGAATTTAGAGTTAAGGTTAAGATCAATGACGTGACAGGCTTCAAGATAGATTACATCAATGCTCACTGGCAAGCTGTTGGCCGCAGAACGATAAGGGGACCAAGTGCTGACCAAGCTGGAATCTGAACTTATCTCGAGATACTGGGATGATATTGAGGCGGCTCTAAGAGCCAGCGTTCCGCCGCTTGCAGAGGCTACTGATGCTGCGCTAAACAATATCCATGCCAGACTTCTCCAGGATGACATGCAAGCTTGGGCATTGGTGGAGATGAAGCAGGATAGTACAAAGGTTTATGCTCTGCTCATCACTAATATCTGGGAAGATCCAGGGACGGCAGATCGAAATCTCCTTATTTATGCTCTCTATGGATATAGACATATCGAAGAGCATATGTGGAAGGCTGGACTTGATACTTTAAAGAAGTATGCGAAAGGAACTAACTGTCGCGCACTCGTAGCTCTAACATCGGTCAAGAGAATTAAAGATGTTGTGGAATCTCTTGGTGGAGATGCTTCAACTTATTTTATAACACTGGAGGTATAGTTATGGGAGGCGGCGGTTCTACAGCGGCGACCACAATCCCAACTGAAGTTTCTGATACTTGGGAAGCGGCATCTAGTGGATTTGCGGGCTTTACCTGGGACGCAGACGCAGCGTTCGGTTGGAATGCGGGGACACCAACCAGCTATGCAACTAATCCATCTGTTGCTCGCTGGTTCTTTGAAGTGGCGGGAACGGAAGCAGGGGGTAACGCGTATGAGGGGGTTAGTAGCTACGCACCAGATAGCGAGCTCTCGGACGTAGATATCAGGCTGGGAGAACTTGAGACAGCTATTGAAGCTATCAATCCTATCGTGGATGTGCCTGGCTGGATAGATGTCTTAGAGCCAGATGCGCAGGAGGATCTTCCTTATCTAGATATAGATACTGTGATTGAGACAGTCTTCGCCCGCGCACAATCTCTTGGTGATCCTGTTATCTCAGCGGCTGCGAATGCTGCAGGGCAAGCTGTCACGGATGAGGTGATGGAGGCGGCTGTTGCCGTCTATGAGAAGCAGGCTAAGAAGGTTCATACAAGAGCCCTTAATCGTCTGACTGGGCCGATGAGTGACATCAATGCGGTGAATAGTTCTGCTTTCGCAATCGGTCTGGCTGTGCTTGAAAGTGACTTCGAGGATCGAATCAAGGAAGCTTCGAATGATCTTCGCCTTCCGATGACGCAAGCAGCTTTCTCTTCCTTCATTCAGGTTTACTTGAATGTCGTGAAGGATTATCTTTCGAGCTATAGCAGCGCGCAGAAGGATAAGCTGACATATATGTTCGGCGGCGCGCAGATAATCTCAGACTTAACGCAAGACGAATATGCGAATCAGCAAAAACTAACTGATATAACTGCTGATGTTAAGAGGACTAAGATTATCGCGAAGACAGAAGAGTATGAAAGGAATCTTGAGATAGACGTAAAGGAAGCGCTTTGGGACGCGGATATGTATCAAGCGATGGGGAATATTGTGAGCGCTGGTTCTGGCTCTATCGTGCCTCTTCCCAATGGTCCTTCGAGAGCTCAAACAGCTCTTTCTGGTGGTCTTTCGGGAGCGGCACTAGGTGCAAAGATATCAGGTGGTAATCCGTGGATAACAGGCGCAGGCGGCGTGGTTGGTGCTCTTGCCGGTGCAACCGTTTAAGGAGAATAGAAAATGCCTAATGAAAGAAATCCCTTTGCTGTAAGCTCTGGTGGGAGAGCAGGACAGCCTGTTGCGGCTAAACCGAAAGCTGTATCTACTCCAAACGGCGGTCTTAATACTGCTGTAAAGACTGGGGATAAGAATAGCGGGAATAGGATTGCCTCCGCTCTGGGAAGGGCTGGCGCAGCTGTGATAGGAGATCCCAAGCATCCTTTCGCGCAGATCGGGAATCTTATTGCAGGGGAAGCTGAGCAGGATATATTCTCCTCAACCGTTTCGGATCTTCTTGAAGGGAAGAACATTGAGGATGTTGATACGCGCGGACTAAGTCCTGAACAGATCAGCGAGGCACTGAGACTGAAGAAAGAAGGACAAGCGACAAGGCTCGGGACTAATAAGGAACTTCTTTCCCAGCTTCGACAGGTTGCAACGCTTGAGAATATCAGTGATGACCAGCGTGCGTTCCTTAACAAGAATGTCTTTACAGCTGCTGGTATGCCTGTTGATAGTGAGCTGATTGATAGTATCAGCGGAGAGGCCGAGAGTGAGACGCAGACGCGCTTGATGCAGGAGCAGGCAAGATTAGAAAGATTTGCACAGTATCAAGGAGCACAGCAGGACATTGCGTTGGTTAATGAGAAGGGTGGCATTGATAAAGCTATCGCGAATATACAGGCTGCGACCCAGCTGGATGTTGCCGCGACGAGTGCTGTTGCTAGGCTTCTTGGAATTCAGCTGGATATCGCTGGACAGGTGGAAGCGAACAAGGCTCGCTATGGTGACGATCCTTTGATGCCTGTCAAGCTCACGGCTGTCCTTCAATATATGGCGCAAGCTGACAAGCATGAAGTTAATGCAATGACGCCAGCGGAGAGAAACGCGGAGTTTATTAGGGTGGCCAAAGCGATGGGCCTGGAGGAGTTTGCGACCGGCTTAGAGAATAATCCTATCGTTGGTGGGACGGCTGAAAGAGATGAGTTCCTGGAAGTCGCTGAAGGCGCTGATGTAGTTGTTGCGCAGGGTGAAGAGGCCGCAGCTGTGCCGAAGGAAGAGGAAGGTAAGAAAAAGAAAACGAAGGAACCAAAGGAAGACAGTAATAGAGCTAAGAAGAAAGTCACTGGAATCTTTCCCAGTCTTCGTGGAGATGGTACATCTTTAAAGAAACCTGCTCGTCGAGTCAGACCTTCACGCTTCGAATAGAGGAATCATAAGATGCCTTGGAAAGAGATTGAACAGGACGAGCGCTTTAAAACCCTGCCGTATGGGGATAAAGTGAAGATGGCAAATACTTACTTCGCCCGAAACTTCGCTGTTGATCCTCGCTTTCAAACGATGACAGGGACAGAGCAGAAGGATATGAAGGCTCGCTTTCTTCATCGCTTAGGCCCAGATCCTGACCCATCAGGTTTTGATAGCGTAGTGAATAGCTTCATGGCTACGCCAGGGAATATGCTGGCAAGCTATCAAGAACTCTTTGGCTTCGCGGAAGAAGCAGATAAGAGGAGAGCGCAGCTAGCCTTTGATTATCCTGCGCAGGGAACTGCGGCACTAGCTGGGGGTGCTTTTGCTTCCGCTATTCCTTCGGCGACAGCGCTGGCTGCTGGCATTGCTTTCCCTCCGGCGGCAGGTCCGCTAGCTTGGGGTGTCCTAACTGCTTATGGTCTCTCGAGCGCTGGCGATGCTCGGAGAATTGTGAGGGAGCATGAGGAGACAACAGGGGAAGATATTAGTGACGGAGCGGAAGTCGCGATGATGCTTGGGTATGGCGCTTCTGCTGCGGTCATGGAGAAGCTGGGAATGAAGGCCGGAACAGCGATCTTAAAGAAGCAAGTTCCTGGTCTATTCAAGAATGTTGGGGAGAGTCTCCTTAACAAGAACATCCCTGAAGCCGCAAAGATAATTGGCGCAATGGCTATCGAGGAAGGCTTCGAAGAAGGGGCGGAGCAATTAGCGCAGAATAGTCTTACCGCAATGCTGGTTAATCCCGACCAGGAATTGCTGGAAGGCGTGGGGGAAGCGGGACTGGGAGGCCTCATGGGAGGAGGCTTTGGATCTTTTCCCTTGCTTCCTAAAAGCGTGCGGCGCGCAGCTAGGGGCGTTAAGGGAGTAGAGAAGGGTGAAGCTCCCCCGAATATGCGCGTTGCTCCGCCTCCCGATCCAAGAACTGCGGATATTAAAGATCCGTTGGTGGTGAAAGCTGAGGTTTCGAATATTCAGCTAGCAAGGGAAGCCATGATGCTTTCGCTAGATCCGGCGAAGGCTAAGACTTTTGCGGAGGCAAGGAACTGGAGTAATCTTTCGAGAGTTGCGGCAGGGGAAGATCCAGCTTTAATGACTGGGACTCAGCCATTGGGAGTAGCAAACACGGCAGCTATTACTCAGGGGGAGCAGCCAAGCCTTCCTGACCAAGTACCGCAGCCACTCTCCTTCGATAACACTCTCTTCACGAATGAACTCATCGAGACCGCCTACATGGGTGTGGCCTTTGCGAAGCAGGATGTTGAGAGAGTTTCCAGCATCGGTCAAGTCCCGAATGCAGAGATGGCGGCGCTGGAACTCTCGGAGAGTGAGCTTATTTATGCCTGGAATCAGGCTAACCCGAAGGACTTTGATAGCTCCGGCCTGATGGCTTACATTGCGGATAAGGAAGCGCAAGGACCTCCGACAAAGAGAGCAGCAGCTGGAGCAAAGTGGACTAAGATCTGGGAGAAGCAGCAGCCGAGTTGGACAAGAGGAATCAGGCCAGCTGAAGGGAGAGCCGAACGTGAAAGCCAGCGCGCAGCGGAGGAGGCACAGCGACAGGAAGAGGCAGAACTTTCGAAGGCTGAGATTAGAAAGCGAAGAAGAGCAGAGGCTAGAGAAGCTAAGCGAATTGCTAAGCTTGGTCGCGCAAAGCCTGGTTCAATTGGCGCGCTTGAGGATGAGATAGAAGCACGAAAAGAGGAAGGACAGAGAAGGGAAAATCAGCGGT
>Ga0209042_1003079_pt1 | contig 10253 bp, 5 predicted proteins | sample SaaInlV_200m_DNA_6_FD_184649 | JGI IMG/M metagenome (GOLD analysis project Ga0209042, IMG submission 184649) | Marine microbial communities from expanding oxygen minimum zones in the Saanich Inlet - SI037_S2LV_200m_DNA (SPAdes) (version 2) | ecosystem: Environmental > Aquatic > Marine >...
GTACGCGCCGGCTGGGGGATCGCCGACCTGTCTGCATGCTCTGCGCCTTGTCCGGCTTCGAGCAGACAAGGGCAGGGGGCCAAGGTGAGAGCGGCCAGGGCAGCGATCTGGCCGAAGCAGGGAATGCCGACTCGTGTGAACATGGCTGTGTCTTCCTTAGGGCGGGCGTGGCTTGCTCGTACCACAATGAGACAATACGTTCGGCACGCATGTTTCACCGTCGTCAGGAGTACCATATGACCATCTACCAATTCCGTCTTGTCCTTGCCGTGTGCACCCTCTCTTTCCCGTTGTTCGGTCAACGTTCCGGCCTTCTGCCGAACGCGGACTTTGAGGAGTCAGCCGACGGGAAGCCGACCGGATGGACGATTCGCGGCACGATCGGGCAGTGCATCGAGGGGGGATCGCAGGGCAGTACTTCCGCCCTGCAGATTGTTGACCCCAATCGTGAAGATGGCTCGGACGTGCTCTCTTCCAGATTCGACGTGCCCGCGGGACAGCGATGCATGGTCCAACTCGACCTCTTGTTGGAGGAAGGGGACCGGTTGGGGCTCGGAGTATACCTGCGTCTGTGGGATGCAGCAGGGAAGGAACTGGTCAAGGAACGTGAGGAACAGATCAGTCGACCCAAAATGGTCTTGAGAGAGTGGACGACGCGACTGTGTGTCTTCGAAATTCCTCCGACGGCGGCCAAGGCCGCACTGTGGTTGCACACGTTCAGTTCGGCCACGGTGACATGCCGCGTTGACCGAATAAGAGTGGCACTTGCGCCATCCGAAGCGGCTTCGGTAGCCGGTGACTGGCGAGGCGGCAGGCCCGAAATCCTGGACAACGGGGGAGAAGCCGTCCGCTGGAGCCATGCGGCGAGTTCCCAACTTTCACGGACCTTCGATCCGGCCGTTGACTGGAGCACGTTCGGGATGGTGCGGTTCCGTCTCCATTCTGCCGTTGCCACTGGCTCTGCCTTCCTGTTGGTCGTGACGTCAGAGAATCCTGACGTCGACGGGGCGGACTACTACTCGTTCAGGATTGTGTTGGACTGGACGGGATGGAAGGTGTTCAATCTTCCTCTGCGCGAACTGGGGGTGGCCCGGAGTCCCGTGGGCTGGCACCACATCAACGGCCTCGCCTTCACGGCGTCGGGGTGGGGCAATACACCTGATCCCGAAGCCGTCGTTTTGTTGGCGGACTGGGAACTCACGAGCGACCATCGGTTCGGGCCAACGATGGATGACGACGCCTTTTTCGCAGCCCTGGACCTCGATTTGCCGCCGTTAGCCGACCTCAAACAAGCCGTTGAGACCGGCGATCTGCCCCGAGCCCGAAAAGCCTATGCCGACCATGTCCGTCAGCGTCAATGGCCCAAATGGACGTCCGACTGGCGCGATCATCCCATGCGCGGCGTTACCGTGCCCAAGCCGGAAGAGGATAAGGATCCTGAGAGCTGGGACTACTACTCTCAGTTTGTCACGGTTGACTGGAAGGGATGGAAGAAGTTCACGTTTCGCAAAGAGGACTTCCCCACGCGGACATTTGTCGAGGGGACAGGTTGGCGCGGCAAACAGCCAATCGGCTGGCACTGGATTCAATACCTGAAACTCAATGCCAGTGGCTGGGGATTGACTCCGGATGCCGAGACTGTCCTCCACTTCGATGACATCAGGCTGGTCGGCAGGGAGCGTAGTGTCACGTTGGCTGATTTTGAGGCCGAGAAGCATACGTTCAGCGGACTCGAGTACTCTCAGGAGCAAGCCAAAGGGGGAACGGGCTCCGGGCGTTGGCAGAACATGGCGACCAAGACCGGCATCACCTGTCGGCGGCTTCCCCACGACTGGACCGAATTTGACGCCCTGGAGCTATGGATCCACGCCGACAAGGCCACAAACGCACGCTTCATTCTCGTCTTGGATTCGGATCCGCCAAAACGCAGCGAGAAAGCAGAGAAGCTGATCCGCAAGGAGTTCAGTTACAGCTACTCCGGGCGGGCGTGGCCCATCACCTTTGACGGGCTCATCGATTGGCACGCCAACCCTACGGAAGGACCTGCTCGAACCCATCTCTGGAACGAGGCCATCAATCGCCACTTCCATTTCTCCACCCTGGGCGACAGCTACTGGAGTACCGGCGATGAACGCTATGCCGAGGCATTGATCGAGCACTGGATGGACTGGATCTACAGGAATCCCCCACCACTGATGTCTTCGGGGAATCGCACGGCAATGACCAACTGCACATTCCAGACGTTGACCACCGGCATCCGCCTGGAGGGGATCTGGCCCAACGCCATGTACCGCTGCCTCGGCTCATCACATGTCACGCATGACGCCATCGTCACCATTGCGAAGTCGGTCGCTGATCAGGCCAGACACTTGGTGAAGAACCCGACCGGAGGCAACTGGCTGACTGAAGAGTCCATGGGCATCTATACGGCCGGTATGCTCTTTCCTGAATTCAAGGAAGCGGCCGAGTGGCGGCGACTGGCGATCGAGCGACTGAATCGGCAACTGGATGAAGATGTTTATCCGGACGGAATGGAGGTGGAGCTCGCGGCCGGCTACAGCAACTGGGTCATCGCCAACTTCACCCATCTGCTCGAGCGGGCTGCCATGAACGGACTCAGTGACGAGATACCCGGGGACTTCCTGGCCCGTCTCGAGAGAGCCTACAACTATCACCTCTACGCCATGATGCCGGACGGGCGCATCCCCGGGCTGAACGACTCAGGAAACTCCGGCGTTACGGGACACCTCACGAAGGCGTACGAGCTGTTCCCGCACCGAGAGGATTTTCTTTTCGGCGCGACACGCGGAGGGCGGGGCACTCGGCCCGGGAAGTTGTCTTACGCTTTTCCCTACAGCGGCCACTTTGTGATGCGCTCAGCGTGGGAGCAAGACGCCGTCTATGCCTTGTTGGATTCAGGACCTTTCGGGTACGGTCACCAGCACGAAGACAAGCTCACGTTCGTCCTGTACGCGCACGGGCGGCAACTGATTCTCGATCCCGGAAACTACTCGTACGACCGCAGTAAATGGCGTCGCTACGTGCTCGGAACGCATGGGCACAACACCATCTTGGTCGATGGTGAAGGACAGCGACGTCGAGGGAAGAGCAGTACATACGTGTGGCCCAAGCCCTGGGAGGCGCCCACTCCCGTTGGGGATGACACAGTATGGTTCTCTGATGATGTCGCCGATTTCGTGCGGGGGGCTTACAGGGACGGATATGGGAAGGAAGGCGAAATCGACGTTGTTCACACCCGGGCCATGGTGTTCATCAAGCCGACGTACTTCATCATTCTCGACACCCTCACCCCGCGCGACGGGGGCGAACATGAATACACCAGCCTATTCCATCTGGATGACACGGAGGCGACGCTTGACCCCAATGCGCTGAGTATCAGCACGGGAAGCGCGGGCAAAGCGAACGTCCATCTCCTGCCCGCCCGTTTGCCCGGCCTGTCGGCCCGCATCGCCAAGGGAGAGGAGGATCCTGTCCAGGGATGGGCCAATGGTCCCTGGCGTCCTGTTCCGACTGCCGTCTACACGTTCAAGGGCAAAGGGGTATCCCATCTGGCGACTGCTGTCTACCCCACCAAGGTGGACGAGCTGTGCCCGATTGAGGACATACGGGTGGAGCCGACCGATGGGCATGTTAAGGTCACTGTGGTGTTCGCCGGCGGAAGCCAGGACACGTGCCGGTTCCTCAATCCCGGGAATGCCGGGCAACCGTACGAACTCACTCGCCGCCCGAACTAACGGCCAGCGACAAACATCCCGTCGGGTTGTCCCCTTTGCCGTCCGGCAAGCGTAAACAGAGTAATGAGTTGGCCACGGCCTCCATGATGCATGAGAGACCCGTGGCCAGCCAGGGGCTTTGGGCAGCCCTTGGGGCGTGAAGTGAAGGCAGAGAGGAGAGACGGGTATGTTAGGTCGGTTGGGGCGTTTTCTAGGCGTGTGTCTGGCAGTGACTGTTGGTCTTGGTGAGATAGGACAAGCGGAGGAAGTCACCGGAAAGGCAGGGCAGGGGGAGCGACTTCTGCGCTTGGGGGAGATCCTGGTCGAGGTCCCGAAGCTTGATCGTGACCTTCTTTCCACTCCCACCCTGGAGTCTGCTTCTCTTGAGATAGCCACCTCTGTTGTCGATGCCTCGACGCTTCGTTTCCGAGATGCCGGCAATCTGGTTGATGCTCTGGAATTCGCACCCGGCGTATTTGTCGAGGAGCGTGGGCGGAAAGAGAAGCAGCTCGTTTCCTATCGAGGGCAGATCTACCCCTACCCGGATTTTGCCTTCAACGGGGTCTGGCAGCGGTCATTCTGGGAAGTTCCGTCCTTTGTTCCTGCCGGAGCCATCGAGCGGGTTGAGATCCTGCGTTCCGGTGGCGCGATCATGGTCGGACCTAACTCCGGGTTGGTGGGCGCGATCAATGTCGTTCCCCGGCGCTTTGACGAGCCGACGACATTGCTCGACGCCCAAATGGGCACGGATGAGAGTGTGCGCTCATGGGTGGTGCACGGGGATCGGGACGAAGAGACCTACTACACGGTGGGGGCCGGATGGAACTCCACAGCAGGGCCTGACGATGAGAACGCGGCAGAACACTTCGCCTCATTTTTCGGTACGGCCGGTCTGATGCCCACCGAAGGTCTGCACCTTGAGCTGACCGGCTTTGCACTCGAAGGCGAACGCGAGCTGCGCCTGATTCAGGATCCCGGCATGAACGGTTTCAAGAGCCGCTACGAAGAGTTCTCTCCCTACCGGTCGATTGGTGGCAACTTCAGGGCGTTGCTGGAGCACAGCGACCGGGCCAGCACCGAGCTGGATTTCGGCTACATGCGTCGTTCTGTGTCGTACGAGCGAGACAACAACCCGAGCAGGAACGCGCGGGAACTGGACTGGGAGTATAACGCAGGCGTCCTTCATGCAGTGAATCTCAGCGATGCCAACACGTTGCGTCTCGGTCTGCAATACAACCATTGGGTCTGCCCCGAAGGGAAACGGTTCTTCGTTGGCAGGACGATGAACGTGCAGACCTTCTCTGGTGTCATCATGGATGAGCACCGCTTTGACCGCCTCACCTTGGACGCCGGGCTGCGCCTTACTCGCACGTGGTATCGTGACTACACTGACGCCAACTTCAGTCTTACCGGGGCAAACATGAAGGCCGGACTGATCGAGGATGAGTGGGGCGACCCTGCCGTGACGGCAACGTTTGGCGCCAAGTATGACGTGGCGCCCTCGCTGGCTCTCTACAGCCACGCCGCTGCCGGAACGGTGGATGCCCCGCCAGCTGCCGTTTCAGAAGATGGGAGTGACATAGAGCGTGAGAGCCGAGCGATTCTCGATGGTGGACTACGTTACGAGGTCGACGGCCGAGGCGTACTGCAGGTCGGGGGATTCATGACGCATCGCACGTCGGCTGTGTTGCTCAGCGAGACCCAGACGACCGTTGCCGGCGATACTTACAACACGTATGCCAACGCGGATGTCCGGCAATACGGCATCGAGATCGAGGCCCACTCAGCCCTCATTCGTGAGCACTATACTGCCTACACCACGGCCACATTCATGAACTCCCAACGGCGAATTGGTGGCGGCTGGAGCAGTCACGCGGAGATTCCGGACCAGATCGTGACTGCAGGGCTGAGGGCAGAATTCGGTGGGCTGGATATCAACCTGTTTGGGCGCTATGTCGGCGCCTACGCCAACAAACGCTTTGCCCAGGACGGCAATTATCACGATCTTGGGGATTTTGCCGATCTCAACGTGAATGCCGGGTATTCGTTCGGGAAGGACAAGTCGACCCGAGTCTACTGCACGGTGGAGAATCTGCTTGACGACGAGTACTCAACCGTGGTCGGTTTCCCCGACTACGGCCTGCAGATCTTCGTGGGGCTGCAGCACGAGATGTGACGCTCTCCTGGATTCCCCTTGTAGGGCGGGCGGCCCTCCGACCGCCATCTTGAGGATTCTGCCCGTATTCTTGTACGGCGGGCGGCCCTCCGACCGCCACACAAAGATGCCGCCCGGGGGCCGTGCGGCGTACAAGCCGAGGATGCCGCCTCGTGTCTTCTGTACGGCGGGCGGCCCTCCGACCGCCACACGAAGATGCCGCCTCGTGTCTTCTTGTACGGCGGGCGGCCCTCCGACCGCCACACAAAGATGCCGCCCGGGGGCACGGCCGACTGAAACAGATGAAGCACCACTGCCAGGTGTTTACGGCCCGTCCTGGACCTCAATGGGTTGCCCGTTTCTTGCGATACTCTCGTTTACTGAGAGTCCCACCAGCACAGCCTGGATCCCATCTTCCAGAGGAGCCTTCTGACTGAGGGGGTCATCGTGGACTGTGTCGCCGAACAGGAACTCTCTCAGTTTGGGGTCTGCGCCTCCGTGGCCGCCCGTGACTTTTCGCTTAGGGATCATTTCTACGTGGTTTTCGTGCGGCAGGACGAAGAAGAACTGGCGTCGGTCGTCCGCGTCTGTTCCGTCATTGGCCAGACTGGCGTTGGCCTCGTTCCCCTTGTGTCCGACGGCCCAGCTCGTCCCGTAGCGATGGTAAACTTCCAGGCGCCCCTTTGTTCCCTCTACGCCGATGCGCATGCTTTCATAGCTGGCGTAGGCGATGAGGGAGTACGAGGCCACCACACCGTTGTCATACGTCATGGTCGCCGCGATGGTGTCAGGGATGTCGATGCGCTCGTCAAAGACGCAACTGTCTCGGAAGTAGCCATCCGCAACTTCGGGCTCCTTGTAGAGCAGGACATTGCGTTCGCTCTTGAAGACGTCTGCGTAGAAGTTGCAGGTGTCGGCGTGGGGGCAGGTTGAGCAGCGTTCCCCGCGCCGTGGCCCCATGCGTCCATAGTAGGCCAGGCAACCCTGTCCCGTTACGGTCTTGGGGCGGCTGTCGGCAAACCAGTTCATAACGTCGAAGTGGTGTGAGGCCTTGTGCACCATCAGCCCGGCGCTGTTGTCCATGAATCGGTGCCAACGGCGAAAGTAGTCTGCTCCGTGGAAGCGGTCGAGCGTTTCGGTGAACTGGATGTGGAGCACGTCCCCGATGTCCCCTGCGACCAGCCGACGCTTGAGCTCCTCCAGATCGGGGTTGAAGCGCATGTTGTGGGTCACATAGCCTTCCGCGGCGCTACGGGCTGCGGCTTGGCGTATGTCTGCTACCTGCTCCCGTGTCGTGCACAGTGGCTTCTCGGAGAAGGTCGGGATACCGGCCTCCAGTGCCTGAACGACATACTCCGCGTGCGTGCAGTCTTTCGTCGTGACAATCACGCCGTCGGGTTTCACCGTCGCCAGCATGGTACCGAAATCCTCAAAGACGGGAAACTCGGTCCCGAGGATTTTGTTCGCGGCCTGGGTGCGAAGTGGGTTGATGTCATACAGCCCGGCAACCTCGATACGGCCTTCGAACTCGCGCAAGATCGTGCCTGCATAGCTGCCCGTTCCGCGGCCGCCCGTTCCGGCGATGACGAAGCGTTTTGGTGCCATTCTGTCGCTCTCCTCTGCGTCTGCGTGTGACGTAAGAAAGAAGGACCTCGGAATCGCTCCGAGGTCCTTCCGAATCTGTCTCGTATCCAGGCCTCAAGAAAAGGGCCGGGAGACGTTCTATCAGTTCTCCATCTGGGCGTCGAACTTGATGTCAGAGGAGGGGAAGTCAGCCTTCTTGACAAAGTCGCAGGCTTCTGCGGCGCCGTGTTCACGATCCATGCCTGAGTCTTCCCACTCGACCGACAACGGGCCGTCGTAGCCCATGCGGTTCAGAGCCCGGACGATTTCCTCGAAGTTGACCCCGCCGCGGCCGAGGCTGCGGAAGTCCCATCCCCGCCCTGCGGATCCGAAGTCCAGGTGCGAGGAGAGAATGCCGGAACGCCCGTCAAGAGTGACGATAGCATCCTTCATGTGGACGTGGTAGATACGATCGGGGAAGGTGTTCAGGAAGACCACGGGATCCACCATCTGCCAATGCAGGTGACTTGGGTCGAAGTTGAAGCCGAACTCCTCTCGTCGACCAATGGCTTCCAGGGCGCACTCGGACGTGACGATATCGTAGGCGATCTCAGTGGGATGGACTTCCAGGGCGAACTTGACGCCGCACTCACCAAAGACGTCCAGGATCGGGTTCCACTTGTCAGCAAAGTCTTGGTATCCCGCTGCGAGCATTTCGGGGGAGACCGGTGGGAAGCTGTACAGCATGTGCCAGATCGAGGATCCGGTGAATCCGTTGACCACGCTGACCCCCAGGTTCTTGGCGGCTCTGGCGGTAAGCTTCATCTGTTCGCTGGCCCAATCCTGTTGTCCTGCCGCATTCCCGCCGAGTTCAGGAGGGGCGAACATGTCACTGCGTCCGTCGTTGTTGAGGTCGCAGACGAGTTGGCCGGCGAGGTGGTTGCTGATGGCCCAGCACTTGAGACCGTTCTTCTCGAGGATCGCGAGCTGTTGCTCACAGTAGCTCGGATCCACGGCGGCCTGGTTGACGTCCATGTGGTCGCCCCAGCAGGCCAGCTCAAGTCCTTCGTAGCCCCATGATGCGGCCTTTTCGGCCATGACTTCCAGCGGAAGATCCGCCCACTGTCCGGTGAAAAGGGTGACTGGTCGTCCCATTGCTCCAACTCCTCCTGTTTCAACTACACTAGATGACTGGTCTGTAAAGATGGTTTTGCTTGTGGGGCGCATAGCGACCCCGACCAAAGTATGTACACCCCAGTGGACCAGTGGGCAAGTGGAATGAGGGTTTTCTTGCGGTGTTGTGCGCGTCCCGGCTCCGGTCCGAACCGCGACTGGCGGGAGCGGTCTTCAGTTTCCTGCCCAAGCCGCGGAAGCGATGCCCGCTTGCGTTGTGCGGGGCTCTGTTCAGAGCGCCCTGTCCGTCCGAGCCGCGTAAGCCATTCCCGCTTGCGTTGTGCGCGGCTCTGTTCAGAGCGCCCTGTCCGTCCGAGCCGCGACTAGCAGAAGCGGTCTCCAGTCCCCGTTCGAACTGCGTAAGCGATGCCCGCTTACGTTGTGCGCGGTTCTGCTCCGTCCGAGGTGCTGCTCGGAGGCTGTGGCTTTTCCGTCACCACCTCAAACAGGCGTCTTTTCTGTCGGAGCCAGTGGTAGGTTAGGCCACAGAGGATCGCCAGCGTGAGGAGGACACACCCTTGGGCAAAGAGGTCACCGTGCTTCGTGTAGAAGGTCATCCCGAGTGTCTCGTTGTTCCAGATCGGGATGCTGTAGGTTCGGCTTCCCCGTATGAACCGGTCGCCGGTCACCGGGTCTTCAAGCAGGTCGGTCACCCGTCCGTTGGGCAGGATCAGACAGGTGTCGCTGTTGTTCCCGGAACGGAACAGGGGTCGCCGGTGTTCGACGGCCCGGAAGATTGTGTGGAGCATGTGTTGGCGCGAGCCTGAGCTCTCCGCATACCAGGCATCGTTGGTGAGTGTCATCAGCACGTTGGCACCCCGGATTACGAAGCCTCGGCTGATGCCGGGGAAGGTATCTTCGAAGCAGATGTTCACGCCTGCTCGGGCGCCATTTGGGAGTCGCAATACGGTGAACTCTCTCCCCGGAGTCAGGCTGCGTCCCATACCGATAATGTCGCGCAACCAGGGGAGATAGGACTCAAACGGAGTGAACTCCCCAAAGGGCACGAGGTGAATCTTGTCGTAGTGATCGAGAACACTGCCGTCGGTCCCGATGTAGAACGCCGAGTTGAAGCCGCGGACATCATCGCGTTCCCCGTCTTCGTCAGGCTCATCGGTCAGCGGGATACGCCTGAAATCGACGGCGCCAATGAGCAGTGGCGTTTGCGTGTCGGCCAGAAGCTCCCCGAGGAGTGTGCGATACTGTTCATGGTAGAGTGGGGCGGGGATGGCTGTCTCCGGCCAGACGACCAGGTCGGGCTTTGTGGCAGGGACACCTTGGCGGGTCAGATCCATGTAGACAGCGAAGCAGAGCTGGAGTTGCTCCGGTGTGAACGCTCGGCATTGGGGAATGTTGCCCTGGACAGCCAGCACCCGGAGCGTCTGGTCCGGAGCCGGCAGACGGGGTGCATGGGAGGCAATCCAGAGCGAAGGGAGGAGGAGGGCAACCACCATCCCCAGCGGCCATGAGAGCCGCCGGCTCGGCTTGCCCAGCCTGAAACTCCGATACCAGTCATAGATCGTGCAGCCAAACGCCATGTTGAAGGCAATCAGGAGGAAACTTAGCCCGAAAATACCGGTGACCGTGGTCAGTTGCAGCAGCGTAAGTCGACGCCATTGGGTCACCCC
>Ga0209042_1003081_pt1 | contig 10241 bp, 10 predicted proteins | sample SaaInlV_200m_DNA_6_FD_184649 | JGI IMG/M metagenome (GOLD analysis project Ga0209042, IMG submission 184649) | Marine microbial communities from expanding oxygen minimum zones in the Saanich Inlet - SI037_S2LV_200m_DNA (SPAdes) (version 2) | ecosystem: Environmental > Aquatic > Marine >...
TCGCATATGCCATAAACAACCGAGGGGTGAGCTGCATCAGTTCTCGCTTCCTCTTCAGGCGAATGTTGGACAAAAGCGGCGTGTGTTCCCGGGGCTACCCGGCAGAGGTCTCTCACAGAACATGCTTCCGCGGAACGTCCCGGGCAAGCTCAGCCGTCCGCCGTTGCTTCTCACATTTGTCAGCCTGCCGTTTGAATCCGGTGGGAACGGATTTACACTTGACCCCCGAAGGAAGCCGAAGACGCACGGAAGGGCGGGGACACTTCACATTTCCGCGCTGTCCACTGAGGTCATCGGAAGGAACACAGCTGCTGCCTTGCGGGGCCGTAGAGACCTGAAGAACCGATAGAGGGGGATCTTGCCATGTCAGACCCAACCGTGGTCGCAATTGTCCTGGTCATCGTCGTAGGGTTGGTCCTCAAAGCCCCCGGACTTCTGGAACGTTTTCTTGAGGGGAAGAAGGGCGCGGATCTCCCTTACGTCAAAGCTCCGGCTCTTGTTACTGCCGCCGAACGTTCGTTTCTGGGCGTCCTCGACTCCGTTCTTGACGGGGACGAACGCGTCAGGGTGTTGAGCAAGGTCCGGCTGGGCGATATCATCCACGTTCGCAAGGGGCTGGACCGGAGCGATCGTCAGTCCTACCAGAACAAGATTGACCGGAAGCACGTCGATTTTGTGCTCTGTCGAGCGGATGACCTGGGCATCATAGGTGTCATTGAGCTTGATGACAGTTCGCATCGTTCCGCGAGGCGGCGAGACCGTGATGAGTTCGTGGACTGTGCCCTGGCGTCCGCTGGTGTACAGATCAGGCACATCCCTGCCCAGAGAACCTACAACACGGGCGAGGTGGCTCGTGTATTTAGCGAACTGTTGTCTCCCGAGGGGGGAATGGAGCAACAGAGGCGAACGACTTAAGACGGAACACACTGCTCCGTGACCTGTTGTGTAGTCGGACAGCCCCGAGCAGGTGCGAGCTGTCCGCGTCCCGATCGCCCTGGAATCTCCCGCACTCCATCGGGCGCCCCCTTCTCAGGTTGACGCTCCCCTCTGTTCCCTGTATCATTGACCAGAGGACCGCGGGAGCCCCTGAGTGATTTGGTGAGAAGCTGCTGATGCTGGTGGGGGGATGAGCTGGGATGGTTCCCCGCAGTCCAGGAAAAAGCCGCCGGCTGTCTAAGCAATGAGCTCTGTGTCAGAATGAATCATCCCGACCATATCAATGGGGAGCGCGTATGCCTTCGTCCTGCGAGGGTGGATGATCGTCACATGATCTACCGTGGGCTGGCTTGCTCGGACGTGACCGACATCCTGCTTGGGCATCCGTCGCAGGATCACACACCTCTTCTGACATATGAGGCCTTTTGTGATGACTACAGGCAGCATTTCTTCGACGACTCAAATCCGGAAGGCGGACGCTGCTTCGTGATTGAGTTCGCCGGACAAGCGGAAGGGCAAGTGAACTACAACGACATTGAGAGGGACAGGAATCGTACGGAGTTGGACATCTGGATGTTTGAAGAAAGGCACTGTGGCCACGGCCACGGGTCTGAAGCCTTGCGTCTCCTCTGTGATTACCTGCGGAGCGCATTCGCCGTTCAGGGGTTCTACATCAAGCCTTCCGCAGCCAACCCGCGTGCCATCCGCGCCTACGAGAAGGCCGGATTTAGAAGGACCTCGCTGTTCGATGCGGAGGCGATGCGAGAGTATGGCAGGAAGGACAGCATCGACACTGTTTACATGACGAGGAACATCGAACACCCATTTTAGGCCCATGTTGTCAAGCACAAAGAGCCCTCGGTAGCGGACAGACGTCCTCGGGGAATCGTCTCCGCTGAGTCCCGATCATCATATCCCCCTCTCGATCCGGCGGCATCCCCTTCTCAAGTTGACTCTCTTCCCTGTTCCCGGAATCAGGGCAGGAACGGCCGTGCTGCGGACCTGGGGGGCGGCGGTGGTCTGAACGTTGGGCGGGAAGAACTGCCTGGCTACTGGATCAGCCGGGAATACCAACGACGGTTCGGGATACGAGATGAAACGTACCATCCAGACCATCGCGTTCGTGGTCGTCGCCTGTGCCATGGCAGGCTGCGCGACTTCGCGGCCGTATTTCGCTGACCGAGTGCGCGATGGGGTGGACATCCCCACTGTGACTGTCGGCGCAGGGGTTGGGATCAAGGCGCGGTTCGGTCCAGTGCATTCCGGCCTGGGCTTCTTCAGGGATGCCGGGGGGCTGCGTGGTGGGGAGTTCGCCAGTACCTGGACCGGCAGCCGCGACTGTGTGCTCCCGATGCCCGTCCCTTGCGGTGCCGCTCTGGACAGGTACGGTCCGCTGTGGGTCTTCATGGCCTGCTATGATTTTGAGGCCCTGGAGATATCGCCCGTCGCCATGGAGCGTGGGAAGGAATTCGAGGTCTACAGTCTGGTTCCGTTGTGGGTGCCAGTCATAGGGTTGGCCGAGGACTTCCGGCAGCCGGGTGAGAGGCCGTGGTATTACTACACGCAAGTGGAAGTCGTTGCTGGCGCAGGACCATCAGTCCGTCTTGGCCTCAATCCTGGTGAGTTGCTGGACTTCGTTCTGGGGTGGGCCACGTTGGGCGTCTTCGACGACGACGTCCAGCAGAGATGAGGGATGTACACGACCGACCGATTCAGGGCAGATCGCGCCGCTGAGCATGCTTCCACAGAAATGAGAGTGAAACAGCCCTGGCCGTCCTGCGGTTTGCCCCCGTCTCCGCCCCCCCCTATGGTAAGATCTGTCAGAGGAGCGACGTAGCCCGTCAGACGAGGGAGGAATCCGGCATGTCAGCGACACGCGTGTACGCCTGCAGTTCGATACTGGTCGGCGTGGGCTTGGTGTCTGTGTACTGTGCACCCGTCCGGGCCGCCGAGCTTGAGTACAAGATTCTTCTCAGCCTCAGCGCTTTCACTGAAGTGGGGTACCTCCGTGGATGCACCGCTATTGCTCGACCGGAATGCCCCAGGGCCGTGGTGGCTGAGCCCCGCTACATCTCCTCGGCACCGCTCTTTCTCACGGTGCCCATCGGGCCCGTCGAGCAAGGCCCGGTTGTCATGGCACTGGATTCGAGTACGACCCGTGACGGCGATCTGGACTTCCTGTACGTGGACCGCGACCGGGACGGAGATCTGCGCGAGGAGAAACCCGTCATCGCAGTGAGCCAACGCGGTCGCCAGCGGTTTCCCATGGTACATGCCTTCACCTATAGCGGCTCTCGCCGCAGTGTCTACCACTTCTCGATTCAGCACTACGGGAACGGGCGACGATACCGCATCCGCAGTTGCTCGTACCGCAGGGGAACGCTCGCGATAGGCGGGAAGAAGTACAGGGTCGCGGTAGCCGACTCAAACGGCAACGGCCTCTGCAACGACCAGGCTGCGTCGCCTCATAGAGGCGACCGGCTGCTCGTCGACCTCAATGGCGACGGCAAATGGAAAGGCACCGAGGAGTGTCAGGATCTCGGGGCCTCCAACTTCGTTTTGGGTGACTTCTACTCGTTCGCCGTCAGCCCCGACGGGGTGAAGATGGCCGTGAGCAGATGCGACAGGCCGCGCGGCCGGATCCGCTTCTCGAACCCCGTTGCCTCGATTCTCCTCTGCTCTGAGAACGGCGTGTTTGGCTTCAAACCCGAAGGCAAGGACACGATCGAGGTACCCACGGGCTCCTACCGGATCAGTAGCCTCTCCCTGGCGGAGCAGAGAGATGCGGCGGGGAATACCTGGAGCTTCTCAGCCGGCACGCACGAAGCCAAGATCGTTCCGTGCGTGGTCCGTGAAGAGCAGACGTCCCTGATGCCTCTCGGAGCGCCGTTCCGGGTCGCGCTGACCGCGAGTGAGAGCAGCGGCTCTTTGAGCGTGACAGCGAAGATCACCGGACAAGCGGGAGAGAGATACAGCTCCGTCGTCAGGAATGGCAAGAGGGGGCCCGGCCCGAACGTTGTGGTCACCGATCCGACAGGCAAGACGTTGACGACGCTCACCTTGGATTATGGCTGAGGCGGCGTGTGCGGGCGCTCGTGGCGAGTGCCATCCGGACTACAATCGACTCTCACTCTCACACCGTCGTTCATACCCACTCAATGCGAGGCCGAGTTGCCGCCCATTGAGATCGCCATTCCTGCCCCGCCAAAGGGCTATTCGGGGGTGTATGTCAGCCCCCTCAACGCTGGCCTTCGCCGGCAGTTGGGCATAGGCAACCAGCCCGTTCTCGATGTGCTCTTTGCCCCCGAAGGCAGTCCTGCTTCACGAGCGGGTCTCCAAGCAGAGGACCTGATTGTCGAGTTTCTGGGGAAGCCGGTGACAGACCGTGACGCATTCAACGACGCCGTCGAGAGCCTGGCCCCCGGCACACCTGCTTCACTTGTCTATTTGAGGGATGGGAAGCGGATGCCGGTCACGATGACCGTCGGCGAACGCCCATGAACGCGGTGCCATATCCCCCGGTCCTGCCTGCATCATTGAGCAGAAGACCGAGGGAGCACCTGAACAACTTGAGGAAGAGTTGTTGATGCTGGTGGGTGGGGGCTCTTTCAGAAACCTCGGAGGAGTCTTCCTACTGCTCCGGCCCAACGCACCATTGAATGTCGCCGGATCAATAGGACATCTGAAAAAGTCCCGGCCACGAACGTCTTTGCTGTGGGCAGGGTGGGGCCTGAGGTCGGGACGGACTGAGTGCCTCGGGTTGAGCTTCGGTGAGTTGCTTCGCCCGCTCGTACTGGTGGCAGGCGGGCGCCGGTACCCCAGAGACACGTAGCGTGCTGGAGGGAGACGGAACTGTGGATTACGGCAAATCAATGACCCGGCGGACACTGCGCACTCTTGCCCTCTGCGGGGCTTTCTTCCTGGGTTCGTGGCAGAGCATGGCGATGATCTCTGTCAATGCAGGGAGTACTCCTCTGAGGCCCCATCTGGCGGAGAGCTTCCCCCTGGGGGTAGACAAGGTGGCCAATCTGGACTCGCGCCTGGGGTACTGGGAAGGGCCGCCTTTTGGCGGCGGGCTCTACACCTTCGAGTACAGCTGCAGGGGCACCAAGGAATTCCAGAGGGCTTTGGAGCTCTTTGCGGCAGTCCGCTCGCGCAATCTGGAGGTCGTCCTTCACGATGGCACTCCGAACTCGACGTTCCTCAAGGAGCAGGGCGACGCCGTTTGGACGATGACTGTCTGGCAACCGGGCCATTGGCATCGACTCTACAGCCATCCCACCAAGGGCTATCGCTTACGAGCGGACCTGCACGGGCAGCCCGTTCCCGCCCCCCGGCTCGACCTCTACTTGGGGCTGGGCGCCATCGACTGGGAAGGAGTTGAGGTCCCGAAGAACATATCGGTCGTCGACAAACGGATTCGGTCCGCGAAATACCAACCGACAAAGGGGGCCTTGCTTTTTGGGGAGGTGACCGACATGACGACCGGAAGGCCCGTGGCAGGGGCGAGAGTCTGGATTCGGCAGTACGACCGCGACGCCAAGGAATATGCGGACAAGGAACCTCAGGCGGAAACTGGCGAGATGGGGGAGTACAGACTGGAGGTCGTCCTGCCAAAGGGGTATTACGAGATCTGCTACTCGAAGGACGGTTACGCCGACCGGACCGAGGCGTGCTCCCTGAGTGGTGGGTTGCAGGTAGAGGAGCGCTTGGCCCAACTCGTCGGCGAGGCCTCGATCAGCGGCGTAGTGGTGGATACCGCGGGGAATCCCGTTCCCGATGTGTGGGTCGAGGTGCGCAGTCTCTTGGGAATGGACGGGCGTCCCTACCGCCGCCTTGGCTACAACCCGATCAAGCCCTTCGCCGTGACGGATTCAGCAGGGCGTTTTGAGATCAAGTCTCTTCCCCTTGGTTATACCCATCTCTATTCGCGCAAGCCCGACCTCCACTCCAAATCCAACAGCGAACTCCATAAGATCCCCTCGTACCGCGAGCGGGGCATGGGGATGGAGACGGATGTGAGGATCGTGGTGGAGGGAACCGGGACCGTGCGCGGAAATGTGGTTGGGGTTGGCGAGAACACCGGCCGGCGCCAAGTCAGTGTGCATATGAGCGCCCTCGACAGTGGCAACCGATGGGGCGGGTCCATGCATTGCAGGGAAGGCGGCGGTTTTGCCTTCAAGAACGTGCCCCCGGGCCGCTACAGACTGTCGACCATGCCCATGCTCCCCGGCATGGGCGACGATCCGAACGCAAAGATCGTCGAGATGGGCGCTGGCGTGTCATTGAACGTCGAGGTCAAATACTCCACCGGGCGCGATCTCGTGGACAAGGAATAGGTGCTTGGCGCGGCTGTCCCCCACAACAACCCCATCCCCAGCCAATCAAGCGCAGGCGAGGACATTCCGGGGAACGACTGAGCCTTGAGGGGCGGAGCGTGTGTGGGCACGCCCATTATCACCATCCGTCATGCTCCACTGCGTGTGGTCGTGCCTTCAAACTCTCTCTCGGAGGGCGGTTGCCCGACCATTCTCCATGCTTCTCTGCACCCTATACTTGACATCCCCGTGGATTCACTGTACTATCACAGTAGTACACAAGGCGCGGAGGCCGATGTTCAGAATAGACGCCAACTCGGACGTTCCGGTTTTCCAGCAGATCGTTGACGGGGTCAAATCGGCGATCGCTCGGGGGGCCTGCAGGCCTGGTGAGGCCATTCCCTCGGTGCGTGGGATGGCGGCCGAGGTTCTGGTCAATCCCAACACCGTGGCCAAGGCCTATCGTGATCTCGAACGGGAAGGGGTCATCCAGACTCAGCGGGGCAAGGGCCTCTTCGTTTCCCCGGACGCTCCCGAGCTTTGCCGCGAAGATCGCAGAAACACCGTCCTCCGGAAACTGAACGCCCTGATTGCAGAAGCCCAAGCCGCTGGCATTCCGGCTTCAGAGCTGGCAAAGGCGATCGGTGAGGAGAGGGCATCAGACCATGAACAGACAGAACCCGAGTAGAGCCGTGTGAGCGCGTAGCAGAGAGATTGGGAATGAAAAGCCAAATCTCAGCAATCCGATCCCTTGTCTGGAAGGAATGGCGGCAGCAGCGGTGGGTCTTCCTGATCCTCACCTGCCTGCCGGCGGTTCTTACTCTGGCGGCGCCAGCGAGATACTGGTGCGTTTCATTGGGGCTTTGGTGGGGTGGGGTGGTCGCACTTGGCACCAACACATTTGCGGGGGAACGGGAAGGCGGTAGCGAGCGTTTCCTGATTCACCTGCCGATCAGCCTGGCGAGCATCTTTCGCACCAAGTTCGGCATCTCCCTCGGACTGTCCCTCGCCGCACTCTTGTTTCTGCTGCTCTGCACTTTCAGCAGGGCCACCGGTGGCTGGCAGACGAGTCTGGTCGCCTCCGAACTCCTCACCTCCCTGATCGAGGAACTGGCGGAGACCGCCCCCAGCCAGTTGCTTGTCACGATCGTGAGGATCATCGCGGGAGTCACTTCAGTCACGATAGGGTGCCTGATGGCCTCCGCATGGGCAGCATCACTATGCTCGCGAACGGTGACCGCGTTTGTGCTGAGCATTCCCTTGGCCGGGTTGGCTTCAACAGGGGTACTGTTTCTTCTCGTCCACACGGGCTCCATGTTCCCGCATGGCACGGCCGCTCAAGCGCTGCTGCCTGCCGCCACAGTCTGCCTGCTGCCGTTGCCATCTCTGGGGTTGGCCGCGCGTGCCTGGCGCAGGCGCCAGAGCTCTGCTCTGTGGACCACGGTGATGGCCTTGGCAGTACCGGGAAGCGTCGTTGCCGGTTACACGTGCCTATGCCTGGGGGCGCTCGCCTGCTCCTGCTGGCTCGTCGATCCCCAAGACTACTTCGCCGAGGCCGACACCGGACCTCCAGGGAGGCGGGTGAAGGTCCTGCCATCTCCTTCCGGGCGGCACGTCTTGCTGAACTGCTACCGGAAGGCTGGGACCATCCATGAAAGCCGGATCGCCCTGTTGGATACTGACTCGCAAGAGTGCAGGTGGCTGGACGGGCCTTTCGGCTGCAGTCACGCGGGCCCTTGGGCTCCCGATGGGGTCCGGCTTCTCGCCTGGGACAAACAGGGAATCTTCTCCTGTGATACAGCCGTCTCTTTCCTCGATTTCTGCCTTCCCGGCAGGCCTTCCCGCATCCTCTATGGCCACCCCACGACCCGGATCGTTGACGCATCGACAGGCCGGTCAACACCGGCCAGTGCGCCGCCTGATGCCAGGATGAACATGCCCGAGTGGCTCGACGACGACACGTTTTACTATGGGCGGTGGTCGGGGGAAAACGTGGGGATCGTGTTCACTGATACAGCCCTGAGTCGGGTCACGGTTGTTCCCCGGCCGATCGAGCCATCCAGAGAGGGCGGGGAGCAATGCAAAACGGAGGGATGGTGGAGAACAAATCGCGCGTGGTCGTACAGGAGTTGGATGCATACGCGGCGCGGCGTGTTCGGAAGCGTCCATGTCCATTCCCGCAGGCACGCAGAGGATGGCCTTGAGAGCAGCTCCATGTTCACAGAGCGCTACCATCCTGGCCTTCTTGAACCGGAGAGGGTGGTGCTCACCCACACGTGGGGCAGAGGGCCGCGCCCCGTCATGGTATCCGACGACGGTGAGTGGGTGCTCGTGGCGGGGAAGAACGCCCCAGGGACCTGCCACGTTCCCGTATATGTGGCCTCCCTGACGGACCGCGCAGTGAGAGAGATCGCTCCCCCCGTGCCCGTGGTCTCCTTCCCGCAACCTCGCTTCCGGCCAGGGAGGAGCGATGTAGTCCTCTGTCTGGCCGACGGAACGGTGGCTGTCTACCACATTGGCAACCGGACCTGTGATGTGCACACATTGCACAGAACAGCCTCGGGGCAGACCGTCCCAACGTCGCCGATCCACGGCATGCGGCTCTCTCCCAGTGGTCAATTCCTGGCGCTCTGGTGCCCTCTTGATGGGGAGACGTGGGGGATCCCAATTCTGAACCTGGAGGACGGAGGCGAACGGTGTGTGGCCGAGCAGCAAGCCAAGTCCGGGCTGGAGGTCCATTGGCTGGACAACGACCGTATCCTGCTCCAATCCGACCGTGGACTATGGACGATCAACCGAGAGGACGGCAAACAGGTGCAATTGTTGCCTTAGACGGGAAAGCAGCACACAGAGATCACAGAGGATTGCGCAGCAGTGAGAAGCAGTCACCCGAAGGCGTCGAGCGTGTAACCGAGGGAAGACAATGAGCAGCCAAGCGTTAGCCATCCGAGCCTTGCTCTGGAAGGAATGGCGGCAACAACGGGCCCTGTTCGGGATCTTGGTCGGGGCCGGGCTTCTCGCGATCCTGTCCGGCTTCTGGTGGCGGCCGTTCTATGCCGTCGGGCTGGCGGCCACTCTGGTTTGGGGTTGCGGGCCACTCCTCTTCGCGAGCAATGTGTTCGCTGGTGAGACCGATGCCGGCACGAAGGACTTCCTGGACGGACTCCCCTGCTCCCGTGCACACGTCTTCCGGGCAAAGTTCGCCGCAGCCTTCGCCCTTGGCTTGGTTGGTTCCCTGGCTGTCCTGATCCCTGGCACCATCTTCCTGCACGTTGTGGCAAATGACAGGGTCGCCGCCAACGAGTTGCTGCCCATGCTGGTGCTCGTGGTTGTGGTCGTGGTGACCGAAGTTTCGTTAGCTGCAGTGATGGCCTCGTTCGATGGAACGGCCATGGTGACCGTTCTCACGTCCATGGTGCTGACGCTGGGATTCAGCATCACGCAGTGGGGCGTTTTTCGATGGAATGGGGGTTTCTCACCGTCCGATTCCTGGGGGACGATTGGCACCGCAACGATCGTGATGTTGCTTCTCGCAGCCGGGGCGGAGTCCTGCTACACGGGCCGCCGATCGGGACTGTTGCTCGCCGCCTGGAGGGCTTCCAAGACGCTCGCCGTGCCCGTTTTGCTCATCCTGACGATCGTGACGTCCACCTGGTGGTGGAACTCCACCCCCAGAAATCGCGGAGCTGCCTGGCTCGCATACGGCACCACCGTCGGCAGTGCACCGTCAGGGCATGTGGCGCTCCAATTTGGTCGCACACGTATGTGGAGGTCGGGACGAACGGCCTTCCTCGACGTGTCTACGGGAAAAGCAAGGACCTTCTCCAGGCTCTCGCTGAGCAACGTGGTGGGCACACACCCGTGGTCACCGGACGGCAAGAGATGCCTGCTCACCAAGGATGGCGTGTCGATGAAGCCGTTCCTGCATCCCAAACCCGAACAAAAGGAGCTCTGGGTATTCCACAGCGACACCCGCGGCTTCGAGCT
>Ga0209042_1003089_pt1 | contig 10223 bp, 10 predicted proteins | sample SaaInlV_200m_DNA_6_FD_184649 | JGI IMG/M metagenome (GOLD analysis project Ga0209042, IMG submission 184649) | Marine microbial communities from expanding oxygen minimum zones in the Saanich Inlet - SI037_S2LV_200m_DNA (SPAdes) (version 2) | ecosystem: Environmental > Aquatic > Marine >...
CAGACTGCCTGGCCAAACGCAACTTGCCGCCGACCATGCGTGCACCGGCGTCAACACCGATCCCGGTCGTCAGCCGGCTGACAGACGGTACGGCAATCCCCATCACGATCGCCAGGATAACCATGACAGCCATCAGCTCAATCAGTGTGAAACGCCCACAACGGCTCGTCGAGCCGCCTGGACAGTGGCGTCTTCCACAAGCGCTCAGTTGGCGAATCAGAGCCATCACTCTGTCCTATCCCCTTCCATTACTCAACTCGGCACATTGTCGGTGATTCCCAAAATGAACGTGACCTCTCCCACAAATCACCGACCGGCACGTGACCGACACGACATCCTGCTCAGACGCCGGGAAGTCCGGCTTAACCCCTGCGGTTCGCCTGCTTCTTGGCCGCCTGGATCCGGATGTACTTGCCCAATTCGCGAGGCGTCAGCCAATCCCTGCGCGGGCACTTCCCAAGGCAGTCGGTGATAACGCTCTCCATCTTCACGATTCCCTCCAGGGCCGTCGTCATCGTCGCACTATCACCCTTCCTGTGGGCTTCCCAGACTTCGACGTTGTAATCGGCACAGCGCTTGAAGGCTTTCGCGGCCTTGACATACTTCGCGCTCTTGCTCTCTTCCCGCTGTTCGTCGGCCTTCTCAACGCACTTGATCGCCAGACGTTTGTTGCGCTGCTCGTCCTGACGATTCTTCTCAGCGACGTACCGGTAGAGGACAACGAAGCGATCCCGTACCGAGACGTTGCGTTTGGCCAGTTCGCTCTGCGTTCGCCTGTACAGTCTTGCCTGCTTCTCCCAGCTCTTCCGCACGTCACTGTCTTCCCCCGCCAGGACGCTCAGTCCTCCCCCCAACACGCCTGTGAACACGAAGACTGCGATGAACAGTTGACGCCAAATGGGGTGATCGTGCATGGTCCTTACTCCTCAAGAAACTCAAAGCGCTCAACCCGGTACTCGTTTGTGAGTGCATCGCGGTAGAGGGTAGCAAGAATACGCTGCTCGGCAACGACTGCGCAGTAATAGTCCTTCCCGTTGTAGTCGACGTACTTGTGGTAACGGTCGCCCGCAGTGCCTTGTCCCGGGTCCGGAATATTCCCCAAATCCCTCACAGATTGTGCCGCAACAATAACAGTGAAAATATTCTGACGTGTGGTCAGGAAGTTAGCCATCTTCCCCAGGCTCGCCTCCCTCTCACGGTCCGTCGTCCCGATCGCGGCCAGTACCGCCGCCAATCCTCCCCGGTGCGGCAACACCCTATCATCTGCGCCTACCAGCGAGTCAAGGCTGAGGCCGCCAGTCACAGGATCGGTGGTGCCCGTACCCGGGGAATCATAGGGATCGTCATACTTGATATCCGAAAGAATCTCACTCCAGACGGCTTTGCAGGGAGAGTTGGCGTTGACCTTGCCCCGAACGATCGTCTGTGGACCGATCTTCACCTGATCCAGCATACCCGCATCACCGTCGTCATAGTCAGCTCCTGTCGAGCCCCCCACTTTGGTCAGGTTGACGGTTCGCCACGCTTCCCCGCGGTGAATGGCACCCAACTCCCAGAGGGACTGCATCGGCGCATTTCTGACATAGGCCGTTGACAGCCCTGCGGCCGGGTCGGTCTGCGTCTCAGTATCATCACCTGAGGTCGCATCCGCAACCGAGTTCTGCCCATCCAGCGAGTCAACAAGTACCGTATCGAAATCCTTCCACTCCCAATCTGAATCATTCCCGTTTGCCCGGGGATCCTCTACTTCGACGGTGCAGAAATACTGCATGGGCGGGGCATCGCTGGCAGGGCTCATGTTGGGTGTCTTGTCCGAGTCAGTCGTTATATGGACAAAGTCCAAGAGCTCGGCGTCATCGGTAACGCTGGGGGGGGTAAGGAACACACCCGCCTTGATCTCCGTGACGGTCATCGCGATTCTGGACTTGGTGGAGCCGCCACCCGAGCTCCCAGTTGTGGGCCCCCACGTCCACGTCTTGATGAACTCCACCTGGGGGGTTGAGCTCCCGAAACGCGCATGGTAGGAATTCGCCGCAAGCGAGGCAACATCAATCTCGGCAGTCAGGTTCTGGGCATCGGCCGGAATCCCGGTTTCTGCAGACCACTTCCGGTCAAACTCCACGTCCATATCGAGGACGACGGTAACCGCCGGTGACGCCGCACCATACATGTTTACCAGCTCGCAGTACGCGGTGAGCGTCACCACATGTTGATCCTTGGTCGGGTCCGTGCCATCAGGCTGCCGCTGGTAGGCGATGTCCACAGCAATCTCATTGAGGTACGGCACTCGCTCAAGGCCGACCACGTCCGGGTAACCATCGCCGGTTGTGTCAGCCGATGTTGGGACATCGTCTGGGGCATCGTCTCCGTCGCTGTCGCGGTCACAGTAGTCAATGATATTGGCGGCCACCTGTTCCGGGATATTGTTGGCCGTGTCCCCGGACATGAACTGGAGCCAGGGGATTCCGCCAGCACCGGCAACCACAGGGGCAGCAACCGGGTTGACGTCCGGAGGCGTACCGGTGGTGTCCCAGAAGTTGGTAGTTCCACCAGTCGCCTGGACCCAATCGACATACACCTTTTTGTCCTTCCATACATAATCTCCGGTACGAGTTTGGGGGTCAACGGCTGCTCCTGTCCAAAGAACTTTGTCGTCGCCTGTAAACACGACATGGGCATCATCCCAGGCGCTGCTTGTATTCAACGGGGAGGGATCCCAAGCATAGCCCGACAGATCAAATCTGTGTGTGTCCACGTCACTGCCAGGTGCGGGGACGTCCTTGAGGTACGCCTCGATGTCATAGCCGTGAGTCCCGAACGTCATGTAGTAAGCTTCCCCCATCACCCCGAGGAGATGCGAAAGTGAGAACCAGCGTGTCTTGTCAGTCCCGCCGCCGACCACCGGCAGGTTGCTCAGAAGTCCGGCATCGACCACGACCTCCTCGAGGGATCCACCCGTGATCCTGTTCTGTGATTCAAGAACGGAAGCGGTGTTGTATGCCCCGTTGCCATCTACATCAAAGTAGTGTTCGTTGGCGTCGTGTGTACCATCACCATTCGTGTCCGTGAAGGGCTCGTGGTTGGGGGTCACCGCGCACGTCGCATCGATCTTGCCGCTCTCATCCAGAACCAAGTAGGCCATTCGCCCAAGGAGTTTCCACTTCGGATCCTCGGGATCCGTAGCTGTCTCATCTTCCAGAATGGGGACCCACTTGGCCTTGTCCGCGTCGTCTGAGGGCTCAAGGAGGCCGGTCATGTTCGGAAACCCATCCACCCTCATGGCCTCGGCATAGCCTTCCCAATCTATTGAGGTAGAATCCACATTGATGAAGTAGTGCTGTCTATAGGTGCCGCTGTTGTAGGTTTTGAACGAAATGCCTTCGCCAGGATCACGAGGGGGGTAGATGTCCAACGGATCCGTCCCATCAAAATTGTGCGCGAGTCCCGCTAGAATGCGTTCCATGCACGATTCGCTAAGGAGACGCGCACGGGCTGTATCCGCATGGTTTCCGGCGGCCATGCGTTCCGTCTGCGACTGGTAAGAGAAACTCATCGCCATGATGAGTAGAAGCGAGAGGATACCCAGGACCATAAGCAGAGCAACGCCGCGATCCTGTCTAAGTTTCACGAGGTTCTTCATTACCATCGTCCCTGGACGCTCTGTCTGAGCGAGTTGAGTTGGTCTAGACGCTGTTCCGTGTACTCACGAATGGCCATGTCCTTGGAGAAACGAGAACCGGCCAAATGCTCCACTAGAAAAGCCGTTCCAGCGTCCCAGGAACCAACAGAGGAGTCCGTCCGCCCACATCACTGAGAACTGAGAAACACGATCTTTACGAACGTTCGTCGGCTCCGTGCCTTGATCTTATCCCTCACTGGGGTTGGCACATTCGCCTTTGTGGCCTCGGGATCGATCAAGGTGAGCTTGATGCGAACAGCGGAAGGCAACGTATTGCGAGTTCCATTAGCGCTTGGCAACGTCTGTATCTCAAATTCCTCGACGCCATCGATGATGTGATGTCGATTCTGCGCAGAATTCGCCCAAACGGTGCCGCTCGTGACACCATAGAAGTCCCACTTGGGATCCGCAGCCGCCGGATCCCCAGCTCTGTCGGATGTCAGGGACCGCCTCAACCAGTAGCTCTGGTCAGGATCGCCGCCCTCGTCAGTGTGGTGTGAGTATTTCACCTCGACCATCCGGCTCTCCGCATCGTCATTCCTCGCTTCGACAGCTGCGACGAAGCAAATCACATCCTGTTTAGCTGAGTCGGCCGCATCGTGAGTCCCGCTGGTCCAGAACGGGATCTCGGCATCCTCGGTGTCGCTGGCGATGGCGCAACGCAGGTCATGGCCAAGGAGATCGAAAGCAATCTGAGCGTTCTGGTAAATACGGGCGTTGGAGTCGCTCAGACTCCAGGCCTGCTGAGCGGTCTGGAGGAACTTGAAGAGAAAGCCCATCATGATGGTGAGCACCGCCATCGCGGCCAGCAGTTCGACCAGGGTAAAGCAGTGGACGTGGTGTTTGACTGCGGTGCGCCTCATCGCTTGAAAAGCTCCAACTGATAGACGGCCTTCTGCCGCCGAGCATAGGGAATCTCAGCCGGCCAACTCACTTCGACCTTGAGCGTAACCCCAATGTCACGGTGTTCCACATCGGTGGTGGTGTCCAGAAGCCCCGAATCCTCCTGCCAGAGAACGGCGATTGCACGGAAGTCCGTCTGATCATCACCAGCCGAAGGCGGGTTGAATTCGTCGGCCAAGTCAGAACCTCCCGTCGTCCCTTCTCTAAAACGGACGAGCTGGTAAATCCCATCCGCCTGCTCGAACAACGTTCCTCCACTCCCCGATTCTCCCGCCCCGGAAACAGTCATATCACACACAAGATTCGGATCGTCCGAATCGACAGGGCGACTACCCGGAATCGATCCCTGAACGGGGTTGTCTGGATCTGAGTAGTCGTAGACGCGACTAGTCCATTCTGCTTGGCCAGTGGTGGGATCGCGTAATCGGAATTGCAGGTAATGGAGCATCTGATCCGCAGACATGGCCGCAGACATCTCGGCCATGCCGTCGCGACTGGCACCCAGGCCAACCGGGAACAACGCCGTGATGCTGACGACGCCAACGGCCACGACCCCCAGAGCGAGGATCAATTCAATCATGTTAAACGGTCGACGGGTCATGGTGCCCAACTCGCTTGCTGTGACGCTCAATCATATGTCAGGAGTCTTCCGGGGCATCAAAACTGATGCGCCCAGTGAAGGGCTCAACCGCAATCTCAACCCAGTTGTCCGCATTCCGAACAATCGGCTTGTCCGCCTGAGCGTTGACGCCTTCGAGAATCGCGATGTACTGGATGGATGTACCGACCCCGGTGAGACGGCCGGTCGGCTTGAAAATGATCGCCCGACAGTCCGTGGAAAACCCATCCCCGATGCCACTGACCATCTGACAGTTGTCGGCGCTGTCACCAAGATCACTGGGCAACCCCTTGGTCTGGTCCATCTCATAGACGACCCCGCCGGCCGGCAGATAGATCCACTTTGTGTTCTCGACCCAACGGACAAAAACGTTGCTGGCGTCGACTTCACAGGCACGCATTCCGGAGAAGCGGCGATCCTTGAAGGCGTCTCCGCCCTGATTGGAGGGCAGCAGCACCGCGACACGCACCCGTTGCGTAATCGCGTGTTGACGTGCAAGTCGAAGCTGCGCGCCTACCATGCGGGATGCCGCCTCAACCCCCGTACCGGTGAAGAGCGTGTTAAAGGCGGGGCCCATCGCCCCCATCAGCAATACCATGACGACCATCACAGCCAGCATCTCGGTCAGGGTGAAGGGATGAGCAGTCAGGCGCGGGGAGTTCCCCGAATGTACGTTGCCTCTGCGCCCCTGAAAGGGGGAACGAAGCTGGGATTCTGCTGTACGCCAAGCGTTCATAGTTGCTTTCCGACTAGGCACCTTCCGAAGGGCTGCTTGTACGTCTCAAGTATAGCAAGACGCCTGCCAAAACACAACCCCCGGACCAAGCGTCACTCGATGATCGACACGGCTCCGGTTGCCAGATCATAGCAGGCAGCCACCACACGAAGCGCTCCGCTCTCACGAGCACCCGTCACGATAGAGGACGCACAGAGAGCCTCAACCGCGCGTTCGGCATTCCGGACGATCGCATTGGCAAGCACGTCTCCGGGACTCTCACGGGACTCTTCCACTGCCGGAGAAATGGCCGCGATCAGTCTGCCCACAGCCCCATCATGGGGACCCGATTCGACCGCAGCCGTAACTGCGCCACAGGAAGAGTGCCCAAGCACCACAATCAGCGGCGTGTTCAGGTGTGCCACGGCATATTCCACACTGCCCAGGACGAAATCGTCGACCACGTTCCCGGCGACGCGGATGACAAAGAGGTCGCCAATGCCCTGGTCGAACAGGATTTCGGGAGGCACCCGTGAGTCCGCACAGCCCAGCACGACGGCGAACGGATTCTGCCCATCGGCAACCGTTTCGCGCCGGGAGACATCCTGGTGAGGATGCAGCATCTGCCCGGTGACGTAACGGCAGTTGCCCGCCATCAGGGCGGCCAGCGCTTCCTTCGGTGTCAGAAAACCAGGCTCCGGACAACTCATTCGACCAATCTCCTCATTCACGGGGGATAACGGGTCACCGATACTCCATCCAGGACCAGTGACCGACGCAGAAAACACAAGCCGCCTTCGCCGACAGTCACCAAAGGTGTTTGCTGTCGGCCAAGGCGGCCCGAACACATGAGAGGAAGCTGGACAGCCTCCGTCGTTACGGTTGCTCGATGATCTCGACCCCCATGTCGTAATCAGTCTCTTCGGCTTCGTAGGGGGGGAGAGCTTCAGGCTGACTGCCGACAGCTTTCTCGCGGGCTTTGTTGATTTTGACTTGATCGGCATCCCAGTCGGGAATGCGAACGTTCACTTTGCGCAGTCGGTCCGTTATCCCGAGCTTCGACCCCACTTCCTGGAATACGCGTTCCTGGATCTGCTCCCGCAGCGAGATCGGCACAGCATTGGCTACCGCCTCCACTTCCAAAGTCAATGTCACGCCCGACCCGCGTTCGCGGACAACGAGCGAGCGCAAGGACACCTCGCGGAACTCACAGAGCACCCGGGTAAGGAACTGCCGAACGGCATGGACGGTCACGGTCAAATCGCCTTTTTCGCCCTGCACAAGGATTTCACGCGCTTTCTTTCGGCCGCGGCGGAACAGGGAGATCAGGACATACAGGATGATCACTGCCAGCAACACGTACAGGACAAGAAGAATACCCCGCGTGAACCCGACCTTGAATGCATCCAGAGCATTGAGCGTATCGCTCGTCGCCGTGGTCAACTCACCTGCCTGCCCGCCGTCGGCGTAAAGCACGGCTCCGAGCTGTTCCCAAATCCACTCTTTCATGGCTTCCTCCTACTCTGCCGCCTCTTCCGGGACCGGTTCCTCACCGGGCACGGGGAGTTCCTGAAGATCCTGAATAATGACCTCAACTTTGGTCACTTGCTTCCCGGTCAGTTCTTCGACACGCGTACGGATTGTCTCCTGTACGCCTTGGGCGACCTCAGGAATCCGAACACCGAACTCCAGGACCAAGGTCACAGAGATGTTCACCGCTTCGCCATCGAGGTCAACCGTGACGCTGTGCTCATAGTGCCGCCGCGTGATCATATCGGTGAGCCCGCCGACAAAGCCGGCCCCGGCAAAACCGATCACGCCTTCGACCTCCAACGTATACTTCCGCACCACCGCTGCGATGACATTCTCGCTAATCCGGATCGTGCCTGCCTCGTTTTCCTCCCCCATGAGCAATTCGCCCTGGTAGGGCTCCGGCATCGTTTCGGCCTTGGGAGCTTCGGGCCCTGTCTGCTTCTTCTTATTCGTAGTCGTCATCCACGTTTCCTCCTGAATAGCCGGCCAGCACCGACACGGCGCCCGGACTGTCACCATAGCACAACCTGACAGGATTCCTCACCGGCATCCCGCCAATCAACCGAATCTTTCCAGAGGTCTGTACTCTATACTCTACTCCGCATCGCGAAGATGACGCACGAGGGCCCGCAGCCCCCATTCGTATCCGGCAATGCCGAAGCCGCTGATCTGCCCAACACACACCGGGGCCAACCATGAGTGGTGTCTGAACGCCTCGCGGGCATAGACGTTACTGATGTGGACCTCAACAGCGGGCAGCCCAACACCGGAGATGGCGTCCCGCAAAGCAACACTGGTGTGAGTGAATGCGCCTGGGTTGATCACTATCCCTGAGAACGTCCCCAGCGCGGCCCCAATCCAGTCCAGGAGTTCGCCTTCATGGTTGCTCTGGCGGCACTCTACTCCCACCCCAAGCTCATCAGCAGTACGCTCCACGCCGGCGATGACGTCGGCCAACGTGTTCGCACCGTACGTTTCCGGCTCCCGCTTGCCAAGAAGCTGCAGATTGGGGCCGTTGAGGACGAGGACCTGTGGCGTGCTCGGTTGCATTAGTGGTACGATCTCCCGGGACGTGTCGAGTGTCGGTCAAACTATAACACAGAGCGCGAACTGACTCAACCGGCGCCAGGAGCGCCACATTTTACCCGATCGGTGTCACACGTTTGGGGCCGCCGCGGGAATAGCTCTGCATATGTGACACCATTTCCGAGCCGCCCCTTAGCCTGGAATGGCGTTGAGATGAGTGCAATCGGGGCATGGCAGCCCCTCCCACGTTGGCTGCACCTGACCTCAATGTGGGAGGCGGTGCCATCCGGCGACCTCTTCCTGGATGCACTCTCCGCCGCTTATCTCAATGCCATTCCCCCCCTTAGCCCGTCGAATGGGCTCACGTCGAAGCCCTTTGGGTGGTCTATTCATGAACCGCCCCCCGGTTCATGAATAGAGCCGATTAGGCTCACAGCTCCGAGAATCGGCGCTGCAGGGCCTGGATGTCCGGATCGTGCGGATACCACTCCAACGCGCGCTCCAGGGCCTCCCGGGCACTCTTCACATCTCCCACCCGCAGGAGGCTCTCACAGAGAAGTCGCTGATAAGCAGAGCGGTGCGGGACCACCCGGCATGCTTCTTCGAACGCCCGCACCGCGACCGCGGACTGCCCTTTCCGCCGCGCCGTACGCCCCAACAGGGCCCACGGGTACGGACTCAGGGGGAGCCGTGCCGCTGCATCCTCCGCCAAACGCTCAACATAGGCAACCGTCGCCTGAGGGCGTTCATACCACGAATGGAGCCTCTGGTAAGCCATCTCGCCAGGGACCCGCCAGAGACTCGCAAGCGAAAGTAGAGCCATCCCGACAAGCACGGAACGCACCCCTTTCGCTCGGCCATCAGGACAGGCGCCATGCTCCGCCGCCTCCCGACTCGGAACGGGGACGTAGAGGGGCATCGCGGCAGCCAGCATGAGCGTCCCCGGGATCTGGAAATTGAAGTCGAGAAGTGTGTGCGTACCCCACCCCAGAAGCCCGATCAGCAAGGCCAGTGCATCCACGTCGTCAGTGCCTGAAGAACCCACGAGTCGACGCAACGCCAGGACCACGGGAACACCAAGGCACAGGCAAGCCGCAAGCGCTGCCAGGACGCCCGCCTGCGAAGCACAGTTGAGGACCATGTTGTGGGGGAGTCTGGCTTCTTCAGTGTTGGGGGGTTTGAGTCTCATGTAGTTGGGGAAGAACTCCCCCAGTCCCACCCCCGTGACCGGATGAGCCGCAAACATCCGAGCCGCGCCGGTGTAGTAGTGGCCACGAGCCGTCAAGGAATTGATCTTGGATCGCCCCCGGCTGGCCAAAATGAACAGAGCGGAGGCGGCAAGAAAGCAGGCGAGCACGACCGGAAGCCGCCAGCGACGCAGCGGAGGAAAAACGAGGGTACCCGCGACAACAGCAAAACCAAGCGCCAGCATCCCGGCCCGGCTGGATGAGAACCACAACGCCCCGCCAAGCGCCAACACGCCAACGCCGAGAAAGAGGGTCCGACTGACGCGGGTTGGGGAAAAATGCCCTCCCCAACGCCCCAACGTCAGCAACACAAGCGGTCCTGTGAGCAGGAGGTGAGCAGCAAAGCTGTTCGGGTAGACGAAAGGACCAAAAGCACGCCCTTGCTCGACTCGGCTCCGCAGTGCCTCCGGCGGAGGCAATCCCAACCGGCGAGCCTGCTCCTCCGCGAAACGCAGCGTCTCCTCCAACCCCCACAGCTTCTGCCACCAGCCACTCCGGCAC
>Ga0209042_1003097_pt1 | contig 10203 bp, 8 predicted proteins | sample SaaInlV_200m_DNA_6_FD_184649 | JGI IMG/M metagenome (GOLD analysis project Ga0209042, IMG submission 184649) | Marine microbial communities from expanding oxygen minimum zones in the Saanich Inlet - SI037_S2LV_200m_DNA (SPAdes) (version 2) | ecosystem: Environmental > Aquatic > Marine >...
GTAGTTTGACTTTATTGAGGTGATTGAAGATATTTATTGTTAACAAACGCAAATCATTCAAGTGGCGATATAGCGATTTGGCGAAATGGCGAAATCAAATCGCCAAATCTCCATATCGCCATTTAGCCTGGCAAAGCGTTTAAAAACGTTTTATCACGTTTCTGAATGTTATTGGATGTCGTTTTCGGTAATTGACAAAACACTTTTTCGGTATGTTCCAATGTTGAATCAAAGGAGAACAAGAAGGTTACAATGATCCCTCAGGGATTCAAACCAAATTTATTTGACTAAAAAAACGAGCTGTTTCTTAATATTTGAAGCTATTGAGTAGGCTAGTAGTGCATTCGGAAAAATGTGCTTTTCCGAAAGCAAGGTACAAATTACTGGACTTTTTGTACTTTTTAAGAGATGAATAGAAATGAATAGTATCATGAGCAAGTACATTTCATACAATTGCATGTTTTGTTTTTTAGATACCTTTTTTCCCTTGCTTTTTTAATCCTTTCAGATAGGTCGGGTTGCGGAAGTCCTCTAAATTTTTCATCAGGTGTCAAATAACCCAAAGAGTAGTGTGGTCTGATAAAATTGTATTCAATTATCAAAGATTTTAATTGTTTAATTAGTATTCCTGGGTTTTCAGCATGTTGGATATAAAGATAATCAGATTTCATTATCCTAAAAAAACGCTCAATCATAGAATTACTATATCTAATATCTTTTAAAGCTATTTTGTGCGATATTTCAGAATTATAAAACAGTTTATAATATTCAACAATTTTTCGAATATTATTCCCAATGTTTTCTGATCCTCCATCACTTACTAATGTCAAGCTTGCTTTTATCTTAATACCCAATGCTTCTTCTAACATTTCACAAACAATAGAATTACGTATCTTATCTTCACACCTCCATGCTAATATTTTACGGCTAAAATTATCGATAATTGCATATATATATTGCTTTTCTCCGTTTAGCGTTCTAAAATAACTGATATCGAAATGCCAATATTCATTTATCCTCATCGCACGTAAAGGCTTATGTTTTTTACGTTTTCCTTGCTTCCTATTTGATGAAGGTAGTATTTTAGATGCATGTTTGTAAAAAGTAGATCTTGATATAGTAAGTAGCTTTCGTTTTACTAAATCAGCATGAATAGCACATTTAGGCCAGTTCCTAAAATTTGGATCAAAAAGTGCTTTTTCAATGATTGTAAATTCTCTAATCGTTAGTTGCTGAGGAAACTTCTTAGCACAAAGGAGTATTTTACTAGAATCACATTCATATTGAATTTGGTAATACCAAACAAGGTATTTCCTTGGTTGTACCTTAAACCATTTTAATAGTGTATCACGAGTTAGAATGTTTGAATAAGCTTCTATTAGATTAACAAATTCTCTTTTATTTCTTTCTAATATTTTAATATAGTTTTTTTCACCAATGAAATCAACTGATTTAAAATGGATTCTTGCAGTAATCATAAGAAGTTTCCTGTAATGAATTGAGCTAATATTATTATCAGTGATAACTTGTTTGACCTCTTTGCTTATTTGCAATTGATCCTCGAGTTTAACAATACTTGTCTCAGGTAAGCTTCTCCAATAGTATTTAGTTTGTTTGGGAATCTTTAACTGTTCGCTTCTTGGAACAAGTTCTTTTTCTTTACCAATAGCATATGCTAACTTGTAAAGAAGTGGATACGATTTCTTCTTTTTCATAATCTTAAAAATTTATTAGTTAAAAGAATAAAGCTAAGAAGATTGTTGCTCAAAGATTGTAATCGTAAAGCTGTATATTAATTTATTGAGATAGAGTAGATGTTGTAACAGTTTCTACTGGTGAAGTACTACGGTAGTATGTACTACATGAAAACCTTAAATCCATTTGCATGTAGTTTGCAGGGCATAGTCTGAATTTACTGGTCATTTCTGATATTTCTTTGCTGATAGTTTGGTATAAGTAAATGGACTTAAGAACACCTATTTTCAAATCATGATTATTAATAATGTAGTTTATTTCTTCTACATTAAAAACCAGTTCTTTAAGCAAAGATTTATGGTTTGCTTATTAGCTTTAATAAATTAATGCCTGGTTCTGTGATTTTATACTTTTGATTTGGATGTGTTTTTTTATCTGGATACTCCATGGAAATCCATCCTAAATCTATGAGTGGGTCTAGATACTTTTTCCTGTTTTTTGATTGATTACTAATTTTAATAGCATTAAATAAATCTTCACGCCTTATCCAACTTTTAGCAATTTTAAGTATATCTGCTACTCTTGTATGAATCTCTGCATTAACTACCTCACTAGCTTGGTCACTAGCTTGGTTATCAGCTTGGTTACCTGCTTGGTTACAAAAAGCAATGATGTCTTCTATGTTGCTAAATGTTAGGCTTCTAGCTTGGTTACTTACTTGACTACTTTCATGCTCACTTCTTTTATGAAGAATAACTAATATACCACCATCCTTTTCTAAAATATCCGGCTCAGGAAGCTTAGCTTCTTTACATGCATTTATAATTTTAAGTGTACCTCGCCCCCAAGTATCAATATAACCAGCCATAAAGCATGCTTTTGCAATTTTAGGATTACGTGGACGAGAGTTATGCTCTTTTTTCAATTCTTCAAGAATAAGTCCCAAAGGCAAACCTCCTTCGTTCCAGATGGAAAGGCGGTCATCATAAACCCGCATCTGAATGTGTGCTCCCATATAAGTTCTGTGTACTAATGCATTGAGTAACATTTCTCTTAATGCATCCACAGGGTATTCATCATTCTCTATACGTTGCATTCCTGAAAAGACCACCGGTCTGGTTAAAAACTTATGATTCAGTTGTACCTGCACTTCGTTTAATATATGAACTAGGTTACCTTCTACAATTTCCTGGAATTTTAAGTCAGTTGAATCTTTCCTAAAACGGCCAATATTAACCTGAACATTGGGATAAAATCTACTAGGGTCTTTCCCGAAAAGAACAATAGCGGCTCGCTTTAATTTACTTCCATCGGTAAGTTGTAGTTTTTCAAGTATCTCAAATGTGGACAACCCTTTAGTTTCCGGCATTCTGCCCTTTTCCTTGCTGTCTTCTATGAATTTCTTTAGACTATCTTCATTAATGTCTTGAATATTTGCTCCTTCTTCAACTACATCATCCCAAGTTTTACCAGTTTTTTTTAATAAAAATTCAGTTAATTCAACCCCGGTCAACTCAAGGTTTGTACTGCCGGAACGATAATAAAACCTGCCTCTTAAAGATACGGCAACAGAGTAGGGGCTTACTTTTATGGAGATATATTTACTGCCTTCATCATCTTCTAACTGCACATCACAGATGATCCCCATACTATTTCGAATTTTATTCGGGACATCCGCCATGAGTCTTTCATAGTTAGGTAAGTGAACTACATTCCCAGAATCATTTTTTCCGATATAAATGATTCCTCCTATGGAGTTGGCAAAACCACATACCCATTTCAGGTAATCATCGTGCCAGATTTGTTTGTATTCTATGTTTTGTTGTTCGGGCAATTTTCTGATTTTCCTTCTGTGAACTTAATGCACTTAAATAGTACTTGCCCCCAAATTTAATAAACTAAATGCGTTTATACCATTGAATTCGAGAGTTCTGTTTTAGAGTAACATGCAATAACAGGTTATAATGTATTAGAATTAATATAACCAAGAAAACCATAATGGTTTACGTGATGATGCTCAAGTCAATATTTGATATATTGCAACAGTAAAATAAGGGAATAATAATATTGTATCATTCCCCATAACTAAAATTTAGTGCTAGAACTAATAGGTCTTCTTATTCATCAAATCTAATGAGGAGTAGATTACACATTTATCGTTCTTTGCTAATTCATCATCATCAAGATCGAGGCCGAATAGCTTTTCTTTTGCTATCTCACGCTTTTTCTTTAATTCTTGTTTAAACAGATAATCATCTTTTACAGCTGGATGTTCTTGCCCCTTGTTTTTATTATTTGCTCTTTGAAATGCTCTTTCTTTTTCTCTATCCTCATATTTTAATTTTTGTATCCTTAACTCTTGCTCCAACTCCAATTTTCGTACATCATATATTGATTTAGGATCGCTACTGCTATCACTACCACTATCACTACTACTACCAGAAGGGGGGATGTGATTACTGTCTGTATTCTGCGTTTTTGTATCATTTTGGGCACTACCGGTAGTACTACTACCACTACCGCTACCACTTTCTGAAACATCATTTTCTTCCATCGCTTGACTGTCCAGATACTCTTTCTTAATCTTTGAAATTTTTGTTGGTGAAACATTAAGACTTGTTTGGATAAATTGATATGATCGCCCTTCCTTGAGGAGCTTTAAAATTTCTTGGATTTTGGTTTCCATCTTAAGTTTGGTTTAAATTGTAAATAAAAATGTAAAATAATTTTAGCAGTTATTCCTTTGATGATTTAATGGGATTTTTCTTTTTTTCTTATCTTTTGAGTTGTTGAATTTTTAGGAATTATTATAGGTATAAATTGGGTTTTAAACTGTACTTTAGTACTACAAGCCTTTTTTCAGCCTTTATCTTTCAGTAAATCAACGACATGCACCTAAAAGACAATCAGTACTGAAAGTACAGTACTTTTTAATCTAACAAATTAAGACTTCTGTACTGATCTGTACTCTAATTGTACTTCTTAAACTGCTGTATTTCTGTATTATATATATGTTAAGTACTAAAGTACAGATATATTTATAAGTTATATAGTATTGTATTATCACACTTCTATAATTTGATTCCAAGTGTAAAATATTCGATGCTGTTGCGCTTGTCATCCTCTCCATTCTTTTCGGGATTGAAAGTATATCCTTTGTATTCACAATAAGCTTTTATGCATGCTTTAAACTTCCTTGAAGAATAAAATTTGATAATGGTTGGATTGTTCAATTTGAAGTCTTCGTAAAGACTGGATCTCTCAAGACTTGTATCCTTTCTTGAAGAGTCATAGAAATATGTTTCTGCCCAATCCAGAAAATCATTGCCCATAATTGCTATCAGTTCTCTTAATCTGATTGATTGCTGAGGTGCTTCTATCTTACCAAGTTTTAGATATGATTGAATAGAATAAGCTGCAACATTGTAGAATTTGTTCCATTGTTCATCCGGCCATTCATCCTGATCAAAGAAGATCCTACCGAATTCCTGTGCAGGATTTCGATTGCTGTTATAATAATCTGAAAAGCCAATTTTCCATTGTCGCCTTATATCAGAGTTCCCATTGACTTTAAGAGCATGATTGGTGGAAATGTAAAGTTTAGGGGTTAAATCTTTGGGAATTGTAAAAGCAGACTTGTTCTTTGGGTTTACCACCAGCTGTCCTGTCAGGACAGGATATAAAAATTCAAAATCAAAACTTTGCCTTACATCATCGATAAGAATGATTCGGGTTCTTTCATCAACTCCTTGCCAGATATGGTTATCTTCGGTTAAATTTCTTTTCTTACCCGATATATAAGCGTATTTGAAGAGCTCTCCCAATGCGAATCCGAAAATACTTTTTCCTGTTCCGCCATTACTTTCTCCCAATTCGGACACTGTATTATCCATACCTAAAACAGCCCATGTTTTACTGCTATTGTTAAATGAGTGTGATAAATAACCAAAAGCATTTATTTTACTCAAAAAGTGTTGGTATTCTTCAAGCTTTTCTTCTCTCGTTTTTCCCTTTTCTTCTTTTGTCCAGTAAACATTTGATGTATTCTGAATATACGACAGGAAATCAGAGTCATATTCTTCATTGACTTGGATATCATAACCACAATCATCTTCTAAGTTTAACACATTGAAAGGAGTAGGTAATAATTCCGGACTAAACGAAATGATGTGATCAGCCCAAACAAAACCTTGAAAGTTCTGGTATTTAATCATTTTAACTCCATTAACAGAAATTTCCCAGGCACAATTTTCAAAGAATAAGAGCTGATAATATTTATTGCTTTTTGGAAAGTATGGATTTAAGACTTCAAGGTTTTCGAGAGAAGTTCTAGAAACATATTGTTTACCACCCCTAAACATCATATTTAAAATTTCTCTATTTCCATATTCTTTCAAAAAGTCAGTAATAAAATCCCTGATCTCGTATGGTTGGACTTCTTCAACGATTTTGCCTTTTGTTCTAATATAGGTGAACATTTTGTCCAGTGTGATATATTTACCAAAACCATTTGCTTTTAAGAATTCATACATGGAACTATAATCGAACTTCACCTGGTCATTTTTATCGTAATACCAGAATTGCAATCCTTGATGAAAGACTATAGGGGTATTATCAATATAAATCCGTTTTTCAAGCTGGTTGGTTTCTTCATCCCATTGATATAATTTACCTTTGAAATTAAACTCATGATCTTTCAATACTTCAATATGATCTTCATAAAACCTTTCCAGATTATTGATGTTAAAATAGTTGATCAGTGGTTTATATCCTTTGGTTATATCCAGTTTGTAAAAGGACTTGGAAGGTTCACTGAATTTCTGAAGGCTGTTCAGGATTTCTTCTTCGCGCCCTTTGTTTAAGATCAATAAATCATCAAGGCCTTTAGGATGACCATCAAGCTCTCTTGATTTGATATGGCAGAAGTAGAATTGAACTTCCAGATCTTTTAAAAGTTCTCGCATAGCAATTGCTGAGTTGATGAAGCTTTGTGGTCGTCTGGAGATATCTTCTCTCTTTTGCAAAGCCTTTGTTGAAATATCCAGGCAGTCACCATCATAAATCATGACTACGTTTTGAACCTTGCACTTTTCAATGATCCGAATAATGTCTGAATGAATTTTTCCTGTTTTTTTGTCTTTGTAGTGGGTTATTGAAGTAAGGCCTATAATATCTAAACCATACTTTGAGGCAGCAAATTGCTTGAAAACACCTTCAGTAAGAAAAAGGGTTTTAATCTTTTCTCCCTTTTGATACTTTTCAAGAAGGGCAGGAGTGAGGAATGGCAATGTTCCCTGTCCTTTTGGGATTAGATAGCGCATCTCATCCCCATTTGCAGCAATAAAAGACTTTGATAGCCGAGTTATTGCATATACTATTTCCTTGTTATTAAAACCATTTGGTTTTTCAGGGGTGGCTTTGGGGTGGTCATAATTAATGAGTTTCCTGTCAAGATTAAATGGAGTAATGGTGATATTACCATCATTATCATGGCCGAATACTTTATGAATAAAACTCTGACCAGTATCATTTTGAAGTGATATTGTATAGTCGGCTTCAGACGGTCCTAACCCATTTACAATTCGTTCCCTGAAATAGGAATCTCTTGCTAAACTTTGCATATGCCTTTTTTTCTCAGTTTTCAATAAAATTCTGAATATCACTCAGCCGATACCACCATTTATTACCTCTTTTCTTACCATCCAACTCACCTGATTTCCTCATTTTGTAGAACCAGGTAGTTTTACGGCCTAATAATTTTTGAGCTTCTGATTCAGGGATCCATTCTCCGAGTTTTTGAGAGATGGTTTCGTTTTGAATTCTTGGAAGAACTGCTTTGATGTCCCTGGCAAGGTCTCTCAGTTCATCTACCACATCTTGTGGTAGGAATGTAAAAGATTGATTATTCATAAATTTATATTTCAATTAGTTTATACATAAAAACAAATAACAAAACAATGGAGACAAATTTTTTAAATGTACTCGACTCTTGACATAATAATCTCACTTAACGTGTTTATACATTCAGGATTCTTTTTAAATATTTTATTTATTGTATCAAAATTAATATTCCCTTCCCCCTCTAACCAGTCTATTAATCGAGGATAAGGCACAGGTAAAACATCCCCTTTCTTGGTAAACTCTTGATAAAATAATTCAAAAGTGTCAATATAAATTTTATTCTCTCCAAAGGAATCTTGAAAGTCAGGGATGAGCTCTAGTGCAGCACTAAGAATTATATCAAAAGGAATTTTGTCAAAATCTACATGGAAAAATAATTTGGTATAATTTGATTCTGAATTATTTAATGCACCCAGAAAAGTTTTAATGGCTTTTTGCTCCAGGAGACTAAATATTTGTTCACTGTAGATATCATAGCGGCTTTTAAATCCTTTTAAAGAGAACGCTTTGTTGGTTATATTTTCATATTCGATAACCTTAATGATATACATTTTTTCCAACATCATTAATGCATTATCGTCTTCAGAATAATTAGAATCTGAATACTCTGTATTAATACTGCTTTTGAATTGAGTACTCTTTCTTAAAAATGTAAGCTGAATATATATAGGATATTTAACAATTTCGTCAATTACTTGTCCTCTCTCATCTCTTACAATTGACTTGCTAGGAAGTCGTTTGTTGAGAAAGAACTTAATTGTAATTTTACCTTCTTGCATGATGACGAATGTTCTGTTGTTGCAACAAATATATAAACAATTTGTAATTTATCAATTTTATTTGCATTTTATTAATTCCATATGAAGATCACTAAATAAAAAAGGCTTTCAAAACAAATTGAAAACCTTCATGTGGAATATACTGGATTAACTCCCTTTGGTCGTTGATCCTTTGTGGGATATACTGGATTCGAACCAGTGACTTCTACCCTGTCAAGGTAGCGCTCTAAACCAACTGAGCTAATACCCCAAAAATGTTTGCAAATGGTTTGCAAATGTATTTTAAGAACTTTGTATGGCTCAGATAATCAGGTGCTTATAAGCTTCATTTTTTTGCCTGTCAAGAAAGACTTGATTATTTAATCTTTGATTCCATTTTATTACCAATCATTGAATTTCTTCATAGCATTTCTTCTCTCTTCTTCTGAAATTTTAATATATCCTTCAAAAGATTTGTAATCCGAATGGCCAGTCCATTTCATAATTACTTGTGCCGGAATATTCATTATTAGTGCTGTAGTTATAAAGGTTCTACGTGCAGTATGCGTTGTAATCAATTCATACCGTCTACAGGTATTTGAAAATCTTTTTTTCCCTTTAAAGTATACAACCTCTTCAATATCATCAAATTTGACCTCTTGCCCCATATCTTTCAAATTCTTATTTAGTATTGCATTGTGCGGCACAGGGAGGCATTTGTCAAGTGGTAAATCTTTGTATTTTTGAAGAATTGCCTTAGTATATTTATTTAGATCAACAGTGATTTCTTTATTTCCTTTAACTGTAGTTAGCTTAATATATTCATTTTTAATATTCACTTTCTTTAATTCATGCAAATCAGAGAACCTAAGACCTGTAAAGCAACCAAAGCAGAATATGTCACGTGTCTGTTGCATCACAGTGCTTTTGAAATCATAATTATACAGTATCATTACTTCTTTCTTAGACAAAGCAATTGAGTCACTTGGTATTAATACTCCTTTGAAGTATGCTTCAACACTAAACTTTTTATATTCTCCGAATCGATTAAATCCATTTTCAAAGGCCCAATTAAGAAATCCTTTGTAAACACTGAGATATTTAGCAATATTTGAATTTTTATGCTTTAACTCAGTGGCAGCATATTTTATATACTTTTTAAAATAAGTCTCGTCAATTGCTTCAAAATCAAGTTGAATCTTGTATTTATTGTGAAAATCCCCAATTATTTCTCTAACTCTTTCTTTTTTTTGTTTTGTAGCAGCTTTCCATTCATCCTTATTTGCCTCAATAAATTTGGCAAAATAGTCAAGCAAATTCAAATTATAATCCTCTCGTATTGTTTCATCTAACCGGATTCTTAATTCATCCCTCAAGTTTGAAATACGAATAGCCTTTTTTAATACTGCAAATTCATTATAAATCGCCTCAACAGTATTCTCAACCTTATTCAGGTGTTTGTTTATTTTTTTTGATGTTTCCCCATTTTTGTCCGTGAAGCCGTCTTTTACTCTTTGCGAATCCTTGTTCCAATTTTTTTCATCAACACTATACCCAACATAATACAACATTCTTTTGCCTTCAAAAGAGAATGACAAAACAATCTGACAGTTTGTAGCAATACCATCTCTCTTTTTGATATAGAATTTAGCAGTACATTTTCTAATCATCATATTCTATTTGCACACAAAAATACACACAGTTTTATTTAAAATGAAATGAATTGTAAAAAAGCAAAAAACATTATTATTAGCTCAAAAACAGCATGTTGTGAAGTATTATGAAAAGGTGTGGAATGAATTGAAACAAAATAAATAGTCCCTTCCAGACCGCCAAGATCCCCGAGAAA
>Ga0209042_1003099_pt1 | contig 10200 bp, 7 predicted proteins | sample SaaInlV_200m_DNA_6_FD_184649 | JGI IMG/M metagenome (GOLD analysis project Ga0209042, IMG submission 184649) | Marine microbial communities from expanding oxygen minimum zones in the Saanich Inlet - SI037_S2LV_200m_DNA (SPAdes) (version 2) | ecosystem: Environmental > Aquatic > Marine >...
AATTGTCATTAAATCTGATTCTTCGGATCGAAATTGAGCGTGCATTTGATCAGCCTGTGTCCGTTTGTCTTCAGGTCTTTCCCATGGGTCCTGACAGGAGATGGCTGAGGCAATGATCAGCACAGGGTAGAGCATGTTCTCTTCCTTGGCCTGCAGTATCATCCTGGCAGTGCGTGGGTCGACGGGCATGGCCCCCATGTTCTTACCGGTAGCTGTCAGGCGTTTCCTGTCATCAATTGCTCCCAGTTCTTTAAGTGAGCGGATTCCAGCCCTGATTTGAGCTGATTCGGGGGGGTCGATAAAGGGAAAGGTGGAAATGTCCCCCAGCTTCATTGTCAACATGCGCAGAATCACTTCGGCCAGATCTGACCGTTGGATTTCTGGTGTTGTATACTCATCGCGGGACAGAAAGTCTTCCTGTGAATACAAACGGATGCATATTCCGTTGCTCAGACGTCCGCAACGGCCTTTGCGCTGATTGGCGCTACTTTGGGAAATCAGTTTTACCGGCAGTCCTTTTGTTCCGGATCGGGTATTGTATTGGCTGATTCTGGCCCTTCCGGTGTCTACGACATACCGAATTCCAGGAATGGTGATGGAGGTTTCGGCAATATTTGTGGCGATGATGATCTTTCGTTTTTGAGCTGGCTGAAATATTCGATTCTGTTCGGATTTTGTCAGTCTACCATAGAGGGGCAAAATCCAGAAATCCTCGGCCTGAAGGTGGTTTAACTTGTCAGCGGCCTCTTTTATCTCCTGGAAGCCGGACATAAAAACCAGGATATCCCCAGCGGAGGTTTCAGTCAGAATCTCCTCGACGGCATCTTTCACCAGGTCGATCATGGTGATTTCTCCCTGTTCTTCAATAATCTCATCTATCGGAGAGTACCTTGTTTCCACAGGGTACATCCGTCCAGAGACTTCGATAATGGGAGCTCCTGATACATCAGGGGGGGGTGAATTGTTTCCGTTCCAGAGCAACCGCTTGTCTGATCCCGGGACCGCCATTTGCTGGAAGGACCTCGAGAACTTTTCCACATCTATGGTAGCGGAAGTGACTATCAACTTCAGTTCGGGTCTTCGAGGAAGTAGCTGCACCAGGTAACCCAGCAAAAAATCGATATTAAGTGTTCTCTCGTGTGCTTCATCGATGATGATCGTATCGTACCGATTGAGAAAACGATCACTCTGAATTTCGGCTAACAAAATGCCGTCAGTCATGAATTGGATCTGAGTATCTTCCCGGGTTTGATCGGAGAATCTGATTTTGTAGCCGACCGCTGCGCCAACCTTCGTTTTCAGCTCATGTGCGACCTGCGTTGCCAGAGAGGTGGCTGCGATGCGGCGAGGTTGTGTACAACCAATCTTACCCCGAATCCCGCGGCCAATCTCCAGGCACATCTTAGGAATCTGGGTTGTCTTCCCTGACCCTGTTTCACCGCTAATAACGACCACCTGATTCGTTTGAATGGCTTTTTGAATCTCGGCTTTTTTTTGAACAATGGGCAGGCTGGACGGGTACTGAATGGCAGGGAGCCTGGCCGTTCTGCTTTGCACAAGATTCTCTGAGCGGATCAATCGATCCAACAGTTTTGTCAAATGCGTTGTAAAGGATTCGCTTTTTGGATCTGGCAAATTCTTCAAGAGCTTTTGCAGGGTGTGGCGATCTTTACAGAGGGCTTGGTTGATCCTATTGTTGAGATTCTTGAGATCGTTCTGCATCGTTCAATCAGTCTGGAATCTGTATGTCACCGGATTGATAATTTTACAACGGCTGAGGAAAGGGGTTCCGATCATCTGATATGGCATTCAGCAGGGAGACCTTTATTGCAAGGGGTCAGTCAGTTGCTGAATGGCAAAAACGGTTGAATGGCTTGATTTGAAAAGTTTAATGCAATTTGAATAATATTTTTTGAATACCGACCGTTTTTAATGATTTCGGCACTCTTTTTTTGATATTCGGATTCTGAAATAGACCGAGTCAGAAAAAGAATACGGGGAAACAGCAGTGCATTGATAAAGGAAAGCCCTGCCTTTTTACAATATTTGAGAGCCTGGCCGTCATCAATCATAATGAAGTCACCCATTCCAAGCATATGCTGGCGAATGGTATCCCGTTCACCCCGGTTCAAGGTCGGGAGCGCAGGAAATGAATTTCTGCGGATGATTTTCTGGTCTTGCAGCGTCAGCACCTGAATTTGATTTTTGTCGCATAGCAGGCGAAACGTCTCTGATCCGGGGTACCCCCGCAGGGTCAATTCATCATAAACCGCTGGCGTGATCAATGTTCTGTAGTTACTGACCAATTGTGCGATCAGTTCCGCTTTATATAAAAGTATGGCAGAAGATGCGTCTATTATAACCGATTTCATATCGTTGCCACAGGGCTTAAGGCACAGGTATCGTCAGTGACTCTATTTCGTCCCGAAGATCTTGTCCCCGGCGTCACCCAATCCCGGTAATATATAACCGATGTCATTTAGTTTTTCGTCGATGCTGGCGACATAAATCTCAACATCGGGATGTTCTTCTTCAACTCGCTGAAGCCCTTCCGGTGCTGCAACCAGAAAGAGGCCCTTGATTTTTGGACACCCCGCCTTTTTTAACAAAGCGATCGTGCCCAGAAGTGTGCCGCCTGTAGCCAACATTGGATCCAGAATCAGGGCAGTCCGCTGATCGATGTTTTTAGCCAGTTTTACATAATATTCTACTGGCTGGAGTGTCTCTTCATTCCGATAGAAACCAACCACACTGACTTTAGCCGAAGGAATCATGTCAATGACACCATCCATCATTCCAAGTCCAGCCCGCAGAATGGGAACGATTGTAATCTTTTTCCCTTTGATGAATTCAGCTTCCACGGGACCAGCCCAGCCTTCAATCGTCCGGGTTTCTGTTTTTAAATCTTTGGTTGCTTCATAGGTCAACAGACGGGCAATTTCATTTGACAAATCTCTGAAATCTTTCGTCGATTGTGTTGCTTTTCGCATAAGTCCCAGTTTGTGTTTAATGAGTGGATGTTCTGCGATATGAACAGTCATGTTAGGTCTCCAGATCTAGTGAATTGTTGGTTTAAGTTGGCACTTATTAAAAAGGGTTCATATTCAATGGAAAACCAGTGTAACCCTTGTGATTTCAATCAAAGTATGAGATTAATTTCTCTGGTTTCCAGTCTTTCAATTTTTTTAAATCCCTTTGGCAATTTTTGTCCACGTCGCCCTCTGTCTCCCAGATATCCAGCCAGATTATCCGATTTCAACGCGATACTTTTCGTGGCTGAGTGCAGGATCAAGTTGTGATTGGCAGGCAGGACCTCTAAAAATGACAGGGATTCATTTTTACCCAGCAAGATCTGCATGATTTTGTTCCCCTTTCCTCTCGCCAGGACCGGCAGTTGAGAAACCGGGAAAATGAGCATTCTGCCTTCATTGCTGATAGCGATCAGCCGATCGGTTTCAGCATCACTCAACATCTTTATCGGTAGAGGTTTGGCGCCATCCGGGAAAACCAGGACCGATTTTCCGTTACGGTTCTTGCTGTATAACTCGCTCAGTTTACTGATAAATCCATAACCTTGATTACTGGCCAAAACAACCAATTGGTTCGGGTTTCCTGCTGCGATCCATTCAAAAGTCACGGCTGGTGGAGAGGTAAGTCGTCCCGTCAACGGCTCGCCATGTCCTCTGGCTGATGGTAGATTTCGAATCGGCAGTGAATAGCAACGGCCACTTGAATCCATGATGGCGACCATTTGATTGGTGCGTCCGGTTGCGATAGCCTTCAGCTCATCTCCGGTTTTGAAACTGAGTTTATGGACCTCTATTTCGTATCCTTTGGCTGAGCGGATCCAGCCCTTACTCGAGAGGATGATGGTCACACCTTCTGTGGGAAGTAGCTCAGATTCCGACAGGGCGGCGGCATTTTGACGCTTCACAACTGGAGAGCGTCTATCGTCGCCATAGTTCTTGACAATTTTTTCAAGTTCTTTTCGAATCAGCGTTCTAATCATGGCATCGGAGCCCAGGGTTATCTCAAGCTGGTTTCGTTCACTCGCCAGACTCTTTTGTTCTTCCCTGATTTTTTTCTCTTCCAGTTTCGCCAGTTGACGCAGCCTTAACTCCAGTATTGCATCTGTTTGAGCATCAGATAGATCGTACTTTTCCTGAATAATTTTTTTCGCACGATCCTCATTACGGATGATCCTGATGATCTCGTCCAGATTGAGATAGGCAATCAGTAAGCCATCCAGTAGATGAAGCCGCTCTTTGACCTTCTCCAGTCGGTGCTGTAGCCGATTTTGAACAATCCCTTTCCGAAAGGTCAGCCACTCCTGCAACATCGTCAGGAGGTTTTTTACCTGCGGCCGTCCGTCCAGCCCGATAACGTTCAGATTGAGGCGATAGGTTCTCTCAAGATCGGTTGTCGCAAAAAGATGATGCATTAGTTGCTCAACATTGACCCGGTTGGAGCGAGGGACAATGACGAGACGGGTAGGGTTTTCATGATCGGATTCATCACGTAGATCTGCAACCATCGGAAGCTTTTTGGTCTGCATCTGACCGGCAATCTGCTCCAGGATTTTTGAACCGGACACCTGATGGGGCAGGGCTGTGATGACGATATCACCATTTTCCCGGTGATAAATCCCTCTCATCCGCAGGCTCCCGTTTCCTTTACGGTACGCATCCAGGATTTCGTCAGAAGTTGAAATAATCTCCGCTTCAGTGGGGAAATCCGGACCTTTAATAAATTGAAAAATATCCTCCAACGTGGCGTTTGGTTTTTTCAGCAGGTGGATACATGCCTTGACGACCTCTTTGAGATTGTGAGGGGGAATATCGGTCGTCATGCCAACGGCAATGCCCGTGGTGCCGTTCAGAAGGATGTTGGGCAGTTGAGCCGGTAAAACGGTAGGCTCCTGCAGCGTGCCGTCAAAATTGGCCTTCCATTCGACAGTTCCCTGTTTCAGCTCGTCTAAGAGCGTGTTCGCATAGGCAGTCAACTTGGATTCAGTGTAGCGCATGGCAGCAAACGACTTGGGATCGTCCGGGGCTCCCCAGTTTCCTTGTCCGTTGATGAGCGGATAGCGATATGAAAAAGGCTGGGCCATGAGGACCATGGCTTCATAACAGGCTGAATCGCCGTGGGGATGAAATTTCCCCAGAACATCCCCGACGGTACGGGCCGATTTTTTAAACTTGGCTGTGGAATTAAGCCCAAGCTCTGACATAGCGTAGACAATTCGTCTTTGTACCGGTTTCAATCCATCTCCGATATGGGGAAGTGCCCTGTCCAAAATCACATACATGGAATATTCCAGGTAGGCGCGCTCGGAAAAGTCGTAGATCGGTATTTGTTCTATTCCTTCCGGATTGAGTGTCGAAAGTTCAGTCATTGTCTCGTTCCATTCAAATCGCTCTTCTTAATATTCGCCCTTGCGAAGGGCGTAGTGGGGGATGCTAAATTATAAAATCCGGTCAAATTCAGTTCAAGGTGTGAGTCACTATTGGCTGACAAGATCGCCTTTTTTCTCCAGCCAGATACGTCGATCACCAGCCTGTTTTTTGCCCAACAACAGATCCATCGTCGCAAAGGCGTCGAAGTCTGACTCAATGTTCAACTGCAGTAACCGGCGTGTTTCAGGTGCCATGGTTGTTTCTCTTAACTGCAAGGGATTCATCTCACCCAGACCTTTAAAACGTTGAATATTTGCCTTTCCTTTTTTCTTCTCGGCGGTGAAACGATCCAGTAGTCCTTTTTTCTCCTCATCATCCAGTGCATAAAAGATCTCTTTCCCGATGTCGATCCTGTAAAGTGGTGGCATGGCAATGTAGATATGTCCCGCTTCTACGAGAGCATGAAAATGCCTGAGGAAAAGTGCACACAGCAAGGTTGCGATATGGAGGCCATCGGAATCCGCATCTGCCAGAATACATATCTTACCATATCGTAGTTTGCTGATATCCTGGGATGCGGGATCAATGCCGATAGCAACAGAAATATCGTGGATTTCCTGGGATTTTAAAATTGAAACAGAGTCGATTTCCCAGGTGTTTAAAATCTTCCCCCTCAACGGCATAATCGCCTGAAACCGCCGATCCCTGGCCTGCTTCGCTGACCCGCCGGCTGAGTCCCCTTCTACCAGAAAAAGTTCACAAAGCTTTGGGTCCTGGTTTGAGCAGTCGGCCAGTTTTCCGGGAAGCGCCGGTCCGCTGGTAAGCTTCTTGCGTTCAATTTTTTTGCTCAACCGCTGTCTTGCCTGGGCACTACTGATCGTCATTTCTGCGATCTGAGTTGCCATTTCGGTATGCTGATTCAGCCATAAACTGAAAGCATCTTTTACGACACCGATGACAAAAGGGGCACACTGACGCGACGAAAGCCGCTCCTTTGTCTGACCTGAAAATTGTGGATCCTGGATTTTGACGGAAAGAACATAGTTACAATGTTCCCAGACATCTTCCGGTGCCAATTTAATCCCCTTGGGGAGCAGCTTATGGAACTCGCAGAACTCGCGCATAGCATCTGTCAATCCGGTACGGAAACCGTTGACATGAGTTCCGCCGAGGCTTGTTGGAATTAGATTGACATAGCTTTCAGTGACGATATCTTTTTCATCGGGCAACCAAACGACAGCCCAGGAAGCAGATTGTTCGTTCCCTTGAAAATCCCCAATAAAAGGCTCTTCCGGTAAAGTTTGAAATGATTCCAGGCTGTCAGAGAGATAATCCTGTAGACCATCTTTGAAAAACCAGACCTCTTTGATAGCTGTATGACTGTCCAGATAGGTGACACGAAGGCCGGAGCACAAAACAGCTTTGGCTCGGAGGATATGCTTGAGATTTTTCGTTGAAAAATTTAGCTTGTCAAAATAGTGTTCATCTGGCCAGAACCTGATAGTTGTGCCGGATTTATTGGGAGCTGCGGAACCGTCAGTGGTCAGGTCTTCTACCTTTTCTCCTTTCTCAAAGGCGATTCTATAGACCGATCCGCCACGAGTAATTTCAACCTCCAGTCTTGAAGAAAGAGCGTTAACGACGGAAACGCCTACGCCATGCAAGCCACCTGAGAACTGATAACTTTTGTTTGAAAATTTGGCTCCTGCATGTAATCGGGTCAGAATCAGTTCAACACCCGTGATGAGCTCTTCCGGGTGTATATCAACCGGCATACCCCGGCCATTGTCACTGACTTCCAGTGACCCATCAAGATGATGGATGACATCGATTCGATTGGCAAATCCTGCTATCGCCTCGTCAACACTGTTATCGATAACCTCCTGCCCCAAATGGTTGGGGCGGCTGGTATCGGTATACATCCCGGGTCGTTGTCTTACTGGATCCAGACCATTCAGGACTTCGATGGACTCTGCTGTGTATGCTTCACTTGACATTGATTCTTTTCCTTTGAGCTCACAAAAATTTGCCTATACGATGACTGCTTTCTTTCAGATCGACTCCTGGCACAACCATCCTCTAAATCAAGAGACACCTATCAGGAAAATGTCCCTGGGTTCACTCTCGTCTTTGCATTTTCGGATTACCAATCGAACAACAACAGGATAGGAAAATCACTTTCAGTAGGCAGTACTTTAATGCTAATCGCTTTATTAATCCCAATAGAATTTTTTTATTATGTCAATCATCACTTTGAACAGTTCTCATCCCTGGAAACGTTATTGGCAGAAAGAAGCGACACCATGAGAGCCATTTTAAAAAACAAACAGGAGAGAAAATGTGATAATCTGTTATAATACCAGGAGATTGAATTATTAGAAGTACCCAGAGTAAATAAGCTGAGTGACGTTTTTGATAAGTCGAAGAAAGATCAGAGTGGGGCGCCGGATCTGATTTACGAACCCGGTTTTTTAGTACCGGGTTTGAGCAGCATGTTAATGCCAGAAACACTTATTTTATCGCGCCTGAGTTGGCGTCAATGCGCAAAACCCTTGGATTTTTTTTGGGGATGTCGAAGGTCAGAACCGTCTGACCGGTTCCTATATCCATGTATCGTTCGCCTTCTGCAAGAGCCGTCACCTCAATACGTCCACTACCGTAGTCTGCTTTTTGAAAGGGTTTGATGATTGCCGTGACTCGCCGGTAACCCCTTGAATTTAATCGTATGGATTCGGAGAATACAATTTTATCTGACGGTACAGTGATTAAAACCCTGGCGGCCTTAAAAACATTGAGTTTGGAATTAACATCAATGACCTGTAAAGTAAAGCTGACTTCACTCTCATTTCCGGCTGTCGGGACATCAATTTTTTTACGGTCCGGTTTGATCAAAATCCGATAGGGAATGTCCTTGACTTTTTCTTTAAACGATCCCCTTTTTGTGATGCCTTTGATCATTTTGCCCGGCTTCAGATCTATTTTTTCATCTTCATTCTCAAGCTCAACTAAACCGGTTGAAAGACTGACATCGAGAGTGGCTCCCTTTTGAGAAAGAGCGACACTGGTACCTTTGATTCCGCAGGTTGCTGTAGGTGTTTTGATGACAGTCCTTTGACGGTTTTTTGTGAATTTTCCCCACAAAGAGCCGAGTGAGAGTTTGAATCGATTGAGAAATCCCCTGTGAGCGCTTTTATTCTCAACGGACTGTTCAATTGTAAATCTTGTATTCTGATATAGTCTAATGAGCGAGCCATCTCGAAAAAGAATGGTTGTCCTTGCGTTCTTCTCTGTAGTGACAATATCGCCATCATTTAAAACAAGGCCTTTTCTACCCGTGATTGTACGATTTTCCCGGATCACTTTAACATCGCCAAGGGACGCTTTGATACTGGCAACAGCATTGATTGCAGACAACGATTGGGGGAAAACCAGCAAAACAGCTGCAATAAACACGATACAGGTTTTTTTCATGCTATCGCCTCTTTATACTCATTTTACATCAACAAAATCTCTTGTGATATTCAAATTACGCGGATTATACCACAGAAATGGGATTTTGCAAATCAGACATCGCTGGAACCTATCCCTAATGGCCGAAACTAGTTTTTGAACCAGTTGATATTATAAAACAAATATCAGACGTAACCTGGCTTCCAGACCAAGCCAGACTCGTGTACAGGAAGCTTCCAGAGTAACTGCAATATTTTTGGGAAAACTGCAGTCAAATAGAGCAGCGCAATGCAAGAAAATTTGGATTATTCCTGGCATCCTATTGCTTCGATGGCGCGGTAATGGTATGTAGTTTATTCAAAGTTGGGGTTTCAAGAGTGAAACGTTCAAATCCAGAATGATGACTACCACACCGATGTATTTAAATTATTTTGGCGTCAACCTGATGAAATTCTGTTCCGGTATTCCAATCCCATTCAATTGGAAGATTTCAGGCAAGCGATTAGTGACGTTTGGTGCGGCTTTAATCCTGGCGTTTCTTGCTGTTGAAGTGACTCTTTTGGGTCAAACACCCCGCAAAGTTTACAGGTTCGATATTGATGGCCTCAAACTGAACATGAACTTGGATGACGTGATTGAGAAATATAAAATTAATAATATCAATGTGAACAAGGATGCCCAAGGATTTATCAATGGGTATGAGATCAAGAAACGACTAAAACAGAAAAAAACAGTCCTTGTCTTAAGCTTTACAGGTGAAAAGAGGTTATATCGAATTCAGTTCAGCAAGCTTTTCGAAAAATTCAAATACCACCCAAGAGATCTGTTTGTGGTATTGAAAAGAAAATACGGTCCGCCGTGGAACGATAATAGTGAAGATGCAGATCAAAAAGGCAAAAACATATACGCATGCTGGGGGAGCTCCTGCAAAAAATATCCAAGAACAACCCCGATTTTAACAGCGTCAATACACTATTCAAACGGCGGGCTGAAACTGATGCTCTCCGATAATCGCATTTTCAACAGGGACTGGAAAAAATATAAGCAAAAACTCTCTGATCAAAAAACGACAAAATAAAAGTCCACCATAAAGCAATTGGGATTGAAATCAAATGGTAACTGTTCAGCACCCGCTCCGCCGAGAGGGCTATGATTCCAAACACGCATGAATCCATCCCTGGAGCTGTTGGAAAACGTCCTGCTTTCCATCGTTTTGTATCATAACCCCCTCGGCTTCGGAAATGTGGTGAATAGTTACATCAAATTTTGAGTTTTTGCAGCAATGTCCGGTTAGGTTTTTGCAGAAAGCTGAATGATGAAACCTGGATCGAGCCTATAAGGATTTATTAGATTT
>Ga0209042_1003106_pt1 | contig 10174 bp, 8 predicted proteins | sample SaaInlV_200m_DNA_6_FD_184649 | JGI IMG/M metagenome (GOLD analysis project Ga0209042, IMG submission 184649) | Marine microbial communities from expanding oxygen minimum zones in the Saanich Inlet - SI037_S2LV_200m_DNA (SPAdes) (version 2) | ecosystem: Environmental > Aquatic > Marine >...
GTCAAGTAAATATACAATTATTGAGACTCCTTTTTATAAAAAGGTAACTTCCACTTCTGAAAATTCGTTATGCTTTGTTAATTGTAGCGTAGAGAAGTTTTGAATTGAAAAATTAAGGAAACTTTAGAAATATATACACCTGAGCAAACGCAAAATTCGATGAGATTATTTTAATCCTTTTGAGAAAAAGGGTAATAAAAACGAAACATAAAGATGAACTATAAGGAATTTTCCTGATGTAATATCGACACATGCAATATGTCATCAAAATGAAATATTCGCACATAATATTCTTAATTGTCTTCATTCCTGCACATTCTTCTGGACAGAATGAATACTTCGCAACCGACAGTTCAAAATCTATTGGAATAAATTTAATAGACGGTGGAGACTTGACAAATTCTCGAATGTGTCAGGTAAAAAATGGAGCCCAAACTACGAAATACTCGCCTTACGAGCTTAAAGAATTTGGATTCAAAGATGGTCGAGTTTACATTTCAAAAGAAATTCAAATAGCAGATTCATCGATAAGAGTCTTTCTGAAGCGATTACATAAAAGGGACTTCTAAAAATAGCAAATTTCAAGGCGTGAGAAATTTCAAAACCGCAGTTTACTATTGTAAATGAGGATTTTAAAATATCGAAACAACGAAGAAATTTGCATTTTTAGAAGTCGCCTAAAGGAAAAACAACTTTATATCATTACAAGGGCAAAAAAATTAAGACTTTTTATATTGAAAAAGACAGCACTTTATTTATTGATATACCAAAACAAAATATAGCAAATGAACCTTTTTCTGAAATCCTAGCAAGATTAACAAATGATTGCCCAAATATTTCAGACGCATGTAAACTTGTTAAATAGACACATTTCAGTAAGAATTAATCCCAAAAGCTTATCTAAATTTTCGATTTATATCTATCTTTATCGGCAAAATAATCTACTACCCAGGTTTTACATTTAAAAACAGCAGAGTGTAAAACATTTTTAGGAATAAAATACGAATCTCCTTTTTTATATATTTTTGTAATGCCACCAATACATAGATTCATTTCGCCTTCGAGGACAAAACCCCATTGAGCGCCGTGAGAATGCTCCGCAACTTCACCTATTGCATCAATTTCCATAAAAACAACTTGATGATCATTACTTTGTGAAATCCATCCTTTTATACCTTTAAACTTGATGTCAGCCTCCGGAAGGCCCATTATCATCTCTGGAAAAATCTGTTTCATAATTTTCTATTTATTCTCATTTTATTATGTAGAACTTGACATTATTTTCAATCCATAATATAAGTGCCCATATTCTTCACCATCAAAATTGGCAATATTAGGCATATGTCCCCACTTCTCAAAACCAAACTTCTCTAATAGCTTAATACTTTGAATATTATGCTCCAATAATATTGCAATCAGATTTTTTATTTCATACTTATGAGAATTATTAATAACAAAATCTAACAGTTCTGAACCTAAGCCAAGATTTTGAAAATCTTCATGAATAAAATAACTAACTTCTGCAACATATTGCAATGCCATTCGTCCGGGTCTATATGGGCTCAGCGAAATCCATCCCAAAATCATTTCTTCATTTTCGGCGACAAAAATCGGATATTTATAGTTGTTATGTTCTGCAAACCACTTTTTTCTATCCTCAATAGAAATTGGCTCCAAATCTGCTGTTGACGTCCTTGATGGAATAGATTGATTATAAATCTCATTTATCTGGAATAAATCCTTATTGTTTGCTAATCTTATTTTCATTTTTTTGAAATAGTTAGAGTTTCAAGCTACATGAATTTTAGTATTTCCGGTATAGAATAATCATTAGATCTTTTATGCAATATATAGCATAATTTTCAATTGCTTGGTAATCAAAATATGGGATGTAGTTTAATGTCGATTTTCATTGAAATTTGGTTTTGCAAAATACACATTGTTCTATTTATTAGTATTAGTTTTTCTCTTTTTTCTTCTTTTCTTTTTCTTATTGAAGTCTTTTGATAGGGCAACAAGTTTATTCCGTTCATTATAAAGCTCATTAATATCCCCAATATGAAAATTAGAGAGTCTAAAAAATTCGGAAGCTCCATAGAAAATTTCTTTACTCGAGATTCCAATATGAACCGGATATACAAACTGCATGTAGTATTGTTTTGTAGAATTTGAGTATAAATGCGCATTATAAAAAAGGCCTTTGTAAAATGGATTATGCACTGAAAGAGTATTTCCTTGATATGATACAATAATTAATGAATCATTGTTTGAATTTTGTTCAACATTCCAAAAGTCAATTATTGTATCGTTTAAAAATTTACATCCAATGAATAATTGTTCACCATTCTTTATGTCAATGTAAGGAACAATCTTATATATAGAGTCATTATATACAATTGGAGAATAGAATTGCCCATAAGAGTGAATTGTCAAAAGTGTAGTGATAAAAAGAACTATATTTTTCATGTCTTAATAGAATTAATACCCACGTCTTTCCGTCTAAAAACCTCGAAATTAGTATTTATTTTTTAAAGATTTAGTCATTTTCGCATAATATTAGCGATCCAAAGGCTACTATTGTAAAATCATATTTACTGGTGTAGGAAATTTATCTGAAGAATATTTCCTGTTTTGGCTGATATTTACCAAATTTTTGTAATAAAATCATAAATAAAAACTCCAATAATAAATATGAAAATATTTATATTTGACGGGAATAAAAATTGTGTTTTATTGAGAATTTAATTTGTTAAGTTTATGAAAAATATAAGCGTCAGTAAGAAAAAATCAATGATTTATGCAAAAGGAATATTATATTTCATTTTATCATTATTCATTTCATGTTCTAGCCCAAACAAATCGGCAGAAATAGAAAAATTTAGTGTCAATCCGTTTATTGGAACCGGTGGGCATGGGCACACTTATCCCGGAGTTTGTAGTCCGTTTGGGATGGTGCAACTAAGCCCCGACACAAGGCTCGATGGTTGGGATGGTTGCTCTGCCTATCATTATTCCGACAGTGTAGTTTATGGATTTAGCCACACTCACTTAAGCGGCACAGGTTGTTCCGATTATGGCGATATTCTGTTGATGCCAACCACGGGAAAACCAAGTTTGAATAATGAAGATTATGCATCTAAATTTAGTCATAAAAATGAGAAAGCAACTGCAGGCTATTACAGCACAAAGCTCAACGACTACGGCATTATAGTAGAACTAACTGCCACACAACGAGCTGGTTTTCATAAATATACTTTTCCTGAAAGCGAAAAATCAAACATAATTATCGACCTCGACCATAGAGATAAAGTTTTGGATGCCGAAATTGAAATTCTTAGCGATACAGAAATTGCCGGAAAAAGAATTTCAAGAGCATGGGCAAACGAACAGCATGTCTATTTTGTAGCCAAATTTTCGAAAGCATTTACAAATTCAGGAATTTCAATCGACGAAGAAATTTCAGCGGAAGCGAAAAAAGCAGAAGGCAAAAATCTGAAAGCGTTTGTTTCTTTCTCTACCAAAGAAAATGAAGAAGTTCTACTAAAAATAGGACTTTCTGCGGTAAGCGTAGAAAATGCCCGAAAAAACTTAGATGCAGAAATACCGGAGTGGAATTTCGAAAAAATAAAAACCCAAGTAAAATCTATCTGGGGAAAAGAATTAGGAAAAATTATTGTAGAAGGCGGAACGCAAAATCAACAAACAGTTTTTTACACGGCTTTATACCATAGTATGCTCGCTCCAAACATTTTCATGGATATAAATGGACAGTACAGAGGCAGAGATTTAAATATTCATCAGGCTAAAAATTTCGAAAACTATACAGTTTTTTCGCTTTGGGATACTTATCGTGCAACTCATCCATTATTCACCATAATTGACCAAAAAAGAACTAACGATTTTATTCAAACTTTTATCAAGCAATATGAACAAGGCGGAATGTTACCGGTTTGGGAACTTTCGGCAAACGAAACCGGCTGTATGATTGGCTACCACTCTATTCCGGTAATTGCCGATGCATTTATGAAAGGTATAAAAGATTATGATGTAGAAAAAGCATTTGAAGCTATGATAAATAGTGCCGAGCAAGACCATCTGGGATTAGAATTTTACAAAGAAAAAGGATATATTCCCGGAAACAAAGAAGGGGAATCGGTATCGAAAACCCTTGAATATGCTTACGACGACTGGTGTATTGCCAAAATGGCGAAAGAACTTGGAAAAGAAGATATATATATAAGGTATATTGAACGAGCCCAGAGCTACAAAAATATTTTCGACGCTTCCACAGGTTTTATGCGTGCAAAACACAACGAATGTTGGAAAACTCCATTCGAGCCACGTGAAGTCGATTTTAACTTTACTGAAGCAAATTCCTGGCAATATAGCTTTTATGTTCCGCAGGATATTAGCGGATTGATTAAATATCACGGTGGAAAACAAAAATTAGAAGCCAAACTTGATGAATTGTTTTCAGCCAATTCAGAAACCACAGGTCGTGAGCAAAGCGATATTACCGGACTGATAGGGCAATATGCCCACGGTAACGAGCCAAGTCACCATATGGCTTATTTATACAATTATTTGAATAGTCCGTGGAAAACCCAAAAAATTGTCAGGCAAATAATGGATGAGATGTACACAGCCAAACCCGATGGACTGTGCGGAAACGAAGATTGCGGGCAAATGTCGTCCTGGTATGTTCTTAGTGCAATGGGTTTTTATCCGGTTACACCTGCCTCGAACATTTATGCAATTGGAACTCCGATTTTTCCAGTGGCAAAAATAAATCTCGAAAACGGCAAACAGTTTATTATAAAAGCAAACAATGTTTCCAACAAAAAAATTTATATCCAGTCTGCAAAACTTAACGGAAAGGATTTTACGAAAACCTATATTTCCCATTTTCAAATTATGGAAGGTGGCGAACTTGTTTTCGAAATGGGTGCTGAAGCTAACAAAAATTGGGGAAGCCTCGATGCAGACATACCTGTGGCTGCTATAAACGAGCACTTAATAATGCCCCTACCTTTTGCGAAAGCCGAAAAAACCTTTAGCGAAACCACTGAACTTTTGTTGGGCTCTATTACTGAGGCTGCAAAAATCTATTTCACTCTTGATGGCTCAGAACCAAATCTGAATTCGCAGGTATTTATAGAAAAAATAATCCTTACTGAGACAACTACACTCAAAGCCTTTGCACATCACGAAAAACTGGGTAAAAGTAAAGATATTGAGGCTAAGTTTTTTAAAATCCGCAAAGACAGAAAAGTAAGCTATTTATTGAATGATAAACCAATTGATGAAAAATCAGAAACTAGGCCATACAGTACTCAATATACCGGTGGTGGCGATTTGTGTTTGATAGACCAAATTCGTGGTAGTTCTGATTTTAAAACCGGCGAGTGGCAGGGATTTCACGAAATTGATGTGAATGTAGTTGTTGACCTTAGTATGAAACAAAAAATAAAAACGGTTGGAATTGGCTGCCTTCAGGATATAAAATCCTGGATTTTTATGCCTATTGAAATTCAGGTTTTTACCTCGAATGATGGGATCAAATATTCATATTTGACTTCTATAAAGAATGATGTAAATCAGAAAACTGAAGGTGGGATAACTAAAGATTTCACAGCAAATGTAAATACCGAAGCCAGATTTATAAAAGTTGTTGCAAAAAATATGGGAATGTGTCCTGAATGGCATATAGGTTATGAGCACAACGGAAAAGGTTGGATTTTTGTTGATGAAATTATTGTAAATTAATTATGAATTATGATCCCGATAGCTATCTGGAGAATTATAAATTATGAATTATAAACTATGAAAAAAATGAGAGTATTTGCAATTGTTTTAATAATAGCAGTTTCTTTTGCAGGATGCAATTCCCAAAAAAAGATTACAAGCGAAAATCTAAAGATAGATTTAGTTCCTCAGGTTAGCGATTTAACAAAAAAATCGGGGACTTTTTCTTTCGATGAAAAAATAGTAGTTGTTTCAGAAAATGAAGAACTCCTGGATTTACAAGATTATCTGAGCAAATTTTTATTTGAAGAATGCAATAAGAATGTTGCAATAGTTAGTAAAAAACCCGATGGACTGCCATTCATTCATCTATTCTTGAAAAAGAATGCACAATTGGGAAATGAAGGATATACATTAGAAATTTCTGATAAATATATTGAATTGTCTGCACACGAACCGGCGGGAATTTTCTACGGAATTCAAACTTTAAAACAATTAGTGGCTACAAACAATCATGCTAAGATAATATTGCCACAACTGTTGATTACCGATATCCCGAAGTTTCCATGGCGTGGAATGCTGTTAGACTGTTGCCGTCATTTCATGGAAAAGGAATTTGTAAAAAGATACATAGACCTTTTGGCATATCATAAAATGAACCGTCTGCATTGGCATCTGACCGAAGATCAGGGCTGGCGAATTGAAATTGAAAAATATCCAAAATTAACAGAAATTGGAGCATGGCGAAACGAAGTGGATGGTAAAAAATACGGTGGTTTTTACAGTAAAGAAGACGTTAAAGAAATTGTAGAATATGCTGCCTCAAGATATATTACGGTTGTTCCTGAGATAGAATTGCCCGGGCACTCATCGGCTGCATTAGCTTCATATCCTGAAATTTCCTGCACCGGAGGTCCATTTCAGGTCGAAACCAATTGGGGTGTTTTTAAAGATATTTATTGTGCCGGAAATGATAATACTTTCGCTTTTTTACAAGATGTTCTTGATGAAGTTTGTGAACTATTTCCCTCAGAATATATTCACATTGGGGGAGACGAAGCTCCAAAATATCGCTGGGAAAATTGCGAAAAATGTCAAAAAAGAATCGAAGATGAAAAACTCCACGACGAACACGAACTACAATCTTATTTTATAAAAAGAATTGAAAAATATTTAAGCTCCAAAGGGAAAAAAATTATTGGCTGGGACGAAATTCTCGAAGGAGGCTTGGCACCCGGAGCAACAGTACAATCGTGGCGAGGAATAGAAGGTGGCATAGAAGCAGCACGAACCGGACACGATGCTATAATGAGCCCCACGAGTCATGCCTATTTCGATTATGATGTTAAAACAACCGATTTGGAGAAGGTTTATTCCTTCGATCCAATTCCAGAAGAACTGAATGAAACAGAAGCAAAACACATTTTGGGCGGGGAGTGCAATATGTGGACTGAAAGAGCACCACAAGAAACCATCGACAATAAAGTATTTCCGCGAATTTTGGCTATGGCCGAAGTTCTTTGGACATATCCTCAAAATAGAAATTATGAAGAATTTCACAATCGGGTGCAAACACATTACGACAGGTTAGAAAAACTTGGCGTGAATTATGGATTCGAATCTCAGCCAGTTATTTTCAAAACAGAAATCGACTTAAATACAGGAAATTATAAACTAATCCTTTCGTCAGGAAAACAAAAACTCGACATTCATTTCACGATTGATGGAAGTGAACCAAACGAAAATTCAGAAAAATATAGCCAAGCAATTCTTATAGATAAAACCTGCAAAATTAAAGCAATTGCACTGCACGATGGAAAGAGAATTGGGAATATTTTCGAAAGAAAATTTACGAAACATAAAGCTATTGGCAAAAAAATAATCCTAAAAAACCAATATTCTAAAAATTATCCTGCAAACGGCGAAAATTCTATAATAGATGGTTTGAAAGGGACAAATGAATATAGGGACAAACTCTGGCAAGGATTTGAAGGCGAAGACCTTGAAGCAATAATCGACCTCAATGAAACGATGAAAATATCTGAAATCAAACTTGGCTTTCTACAATCGGTTCCATCATGGATTTTTGCACCAACAAAAGTAAGTTTTTATACTTCAAGCAACGGTAAAGATTATGAAAAAGCAGAAGAAATAACCGACATTCTCCCAGAAAAACTTATGAAAACCACAACAAAAGATATTGGCATAAAACTCGATAACACCAAAGCTCAATTCATAAAAATTGTAGGACTGAATAAACAAAAATGCCCCGACTGGCATCCGGGTGCCGGCGGCAAAACATGGATATTTATTGACGAAATTGAAATATATTAGAAAATGGAAAACACAAAATCAAATCCAAATTACAGAAAAGCACTTATAGTTTTAACCTCTTTATTCTTCATGTGGGGATTTATAACTTGCATGAACGATATTCTCATTCCATTCCTGAAAAAAGTTTTTGAGTTAAATTATACACAAGCAATGTTGGTTCAGTTTTGCTTCTTTGGAGCATATTTTATAGGCTCTCTAATTTATTTTCTCATATCGGCTTCCTCAGGCGACCCAATTTCAAAAATTGGCTATAAAAATGGAATATTAATCGGGCTCATAATTTCAGCAATTGCTTGCGTTTTGTTCTATCCTGCTGCCGAGATGAAAGCCTACTGGCTATTTCTTACTGCCTTGTTTATTTTGGGGCTTGGCTTCACATTATTGCAAATTGCAGCAAATCCTTATGTAGCAATTTTGGGGAAATCTGAAACTGCTTCAAGCAGACTAAATTTATCGCAAGGTTTTAATTCCCTTGGAACTACCATTGCTCCGATTATTGGCGGTTTTCTTGTTTTTCATTATTTTGCAAAACTCGGAACGCCTCTTCTTTCCAATTCCGGACTACCTATAGTTACCGACGAAGGAGACCCAATCTCGGCTTATGGCGTACAATTACCATATTTGTTGTGGGCCGGACTTTTCATTATTTTAGCGTTTATAATAAAATTTACAAAACTTCCGAAATTTGCCAATAGTTCTACCATAGAAAAAGGTGCCGGCGCATTGAAACATCAACATCTCGTGTTGGGAATGCTTGCAATTTTTATGTACGTAGGTGGCGAAGTTAGTATTGGTAGCGTGCTCATAAATTATATTAAAGAAATTGTAGGTTACCCTGAAATGGAAGCAAAATCGTTTTTGGCTTTCTATTGGGGAGGTGCTATGATTGGTAGATTTCTGGGAGCAATCTCAATGAGCGAAATGCAAGATAAAGTTAAAAAGAGTTTAAGTATGATTGCTGTGGCTATTGCTGCATTTTTAGTGATATATTTTGCCGTGTATTTCGAAAGTGGTTTTGAATTTGAATTTGTTAGAATTACACCCTTCCTTATTTTTATAGGTGTAAATCTCATCGCTTTTCATTTTGGGAAATCCTTGCCTGCTCGTACCTTGATGATTTTCGCTTTAATAGTAATTTGTTTGCTTATTATCACATTGTTTTCAGACGGGAAATTAGCATTATGGACTGTGATAAGCATAGGTTTGTTCAATTCAATAATGTGGTCGAATATTTTCACACTCGCTATTAAAGATCTTGGAAAATATACCAGCCAGGGCTCATCACTTCTTGTCATGGCAATTCTTGGAGGAGCTTTAATTCCGTTGGTTCAGGGAGCTTTCGCCGATATGTTTGGAGCTTTGCATTATTCATTTTTTGTACCAATTATTTGCTATATATATTTGGCTTATTATGGTTGGAAAGGGCATGTTGTGAGGAAAACAGTTTCATAAAAAATATTGCTGAAAATACTGACATTCACGCTATTATACCCTGCGGGTTTTGAAAACCCGCAGGGTATTTTCATAAACAAATTAAAAAGCTATTCCAAAAACAAATTATTCATTTAGTTTTGATACTATGGATTTAATAATTTCTTTAGGGATTTTATTAACACAGTTTTTGCTGAACAAATTATTGTAGTTGAAAATAATTGCTTCTTTGCTGTTTTTAAAAACTAAAAACATATCATCATTTATTCCATAAAAATCTATCGTTTCGTTGCTATTTGCGTTTGCCGGATATAAAAATAAAATGTTTTCAGAATGAGGAATTAAGTCGTTTATGACATCATAATAATTTCTTCTCGAAAATGCCCCTATACAATTCTTATCTATAACTAAAACAGTTTTGTTTATATTATCTTGCAATTTATTATGTTTGAAAACATCATTCATTGCTTTCAGACATTCTTTACAGCCGATTTTGTTTAAGCAAAAAATTAACTCCACAATATAATCATTACCAATTGGATATTCCGGTCATGTTGACCCCTCAATCCGGCCATATTGACCCCTCTATATTTTGGTTTTAAAGAACGCTTTAATATGACAAAATTTCAGTTTATAAAATCATTTTTTCATACTTCAAATTTAC
>Ga0209042_1003116_pt1 | contig 10154 bp, 9 predicted proteins | sample SaaInlV_200m_DNA_6_FD_184649 | JGI IMG/M metagenome (GOLD analysis project Ga0209042, IMG submission 184649) | Marine microbial communities from expanding oxygen minimum zones in the Saanich Inlet - SI037_S2LV_200m_DNA (SPAdes) (version 2) | ecosystem: Environmental > Aquatic > Marine >...
CAGGGACACAGGGAAATCTCGTAGCGCTTCTCACCCATTGTGCACGAGGTGATGCGGTTATTTTGGGGTCTGAGAGCCACATCTATAACTACGAGGGAGGAGGGCTGAGCGCGCTTGGAGGAATGCTCGCCTGGACTGTTGATGACCGGGAAGGTATCCCTTCGTGTGAAGCCATTGCCGATGCCTGCAGGAAGCCGGATGTTCACTTCGCTCCCGCTCGCCTGTTGTGCCTCGAGAATACGCACAACCGAGCTGGAGGGTTGGCTGTGCCTCCAGACCGTTTTTCGTCGGTGACGGCGGCGGCGCGTGACTGTAGCCTGCCGATCCACCTGGACGGAGCGCGCCTGTTCGATGCGGCGACCAAATGGGACGTTGCGGTCAAGGAGTACGCCTCCGAAGTGGATTCCGTCCAGATCTGCCTTTCCAAGGGACTGGGTGCCCCGGCTGGTTCTCTGGTCTGTGGGACACAGGCGTTTGTTGACGAGGGCCGGCATTGGCGCAAACGCCTTGGCGGCGGGATGCGCCAGGCTGGTGTTCTCGCTGCTCCCGGGCTCATAGCCCTCCGCGAGATGCGCCTGCGTCTCCATGAGGACCACGCGAACGCCGCTCTTTTCGCTGCTGCCCTGGGGCAGGGAGGCGTGGTAGTGGAGACCTCGCCTTGGCAGACGAACATGGTTTTCTTTGCCCTGCCTGAGGGGGGGGCTTCGGGCGAGGAGTTCGAGGCGGCCTGTGCGGCCCGCGGGATTCTGCTGTTGGCCCTTGGCCCTCGTCGCGTTCGGATCGTGTGTCATGCGGATGTGAGCAGAGAAGATGTTGAGCGTGCGGGGCAGGTTGTCTTGGACGTACTCGCCTAGGAGATTCGCGGGGGAGGTCTTTGGGGTAGCGGCTTGATGCGGAACTGACTGGGAGCATCCAGGGATGTCGACTCAAGGTGGGCAGAAGAAGGTGGCTGTACTGGGGGCCAGCGGGATTGGCCGACACCACGCGAACTGGTGGGCTCTTGAGGGGGGCGATGTCTGCGCGTTCCTTGGGAGTAGCCCAGCGTCCATCGCGGCCACGCGGGACGTGTTGGCCGAGATGTTCGGCTTTGAGGGGCGCGGATACGATTCTCTGGGGGATCTACTAACGGAAGAGGAGCCGGATATCGTAGATGTCTGCACCCCCAATGCGTGCCACTATGCACATGCCGAAGAGGCCCTTGGGGCGGGGTGCGATGTGCTCTGTGAGAAGCCGTTTGTGTACGAACGCGGGGTTGCGCGAGACGAGCTGCTGGACAAGGCGTTGGGGCTGACTCGTCTGGCCGAGGACGGTGATCAGCTGTTTGGCCTGTGTACTCAGTACTATGTGACGGGCGAGCTCATCCGGGGCTACTGGGCCGAAAACGCTCCGGAGCAGGCGATCACCGGCGTGACCGCGACATTGGCTTCCCCTTTCCGGGAGCGGCCTCCGGGCCCCGTGGACGTGTGGGTCGATCTCGGCCCCCACCTTATCGCGGCCCTGCAGGCACTCTTCCCCGGGAGCACTGTTGACTGGGCATCCGTCGAGACAGAGTTCCAGGATTATCTGGCCAGGGCGACTTTCACGCTCAAGACGGCCGACGGGCAGAGCATCCACAGTGAACTCACTACCAACCGGACATTTGGGGATCCCTCGCACGTGCGGCGTCTCTGCATCAACGAGTGCCCGTTTGAGATTCAGGGAACCAGGGATGCCGATGGGGCTTTCTGCTCCAAGATCGTTTCCCCTCTTGGGACGTTCATCGAGAGTGATTCGTTGCGCCTGTTGGTGCGGCGTTTCCTGGGGGGCGAAGCGGCCGTTGGTCCATCCACGGCGTTGGCCAATCTGGATCGCATGCTGCGGTTCATCGAGGTGGCCGGGCTGGCGTAGGTTGCGTTGCGTTTCCCCTCTCGGCTTTCTCCAAGTTGGGAGGGGGGCTACGGCGTGGGAAGCGTCGCGAACACGGAATTCAGGAACGCAATGTCCTTCGCGAGTTCCTGTTCCAAGTTTTTGAGAGGGAGGGGGGCAGAGCCACGATTGACGAACTCCACCTCCACATAGCCATCGTTGCCGGCGGCGTTCAGGCACTGCACAAGGTGAGCCCAGTCGACTTCCCCGCGACCCAGGGGACTCATTGATCTGCCTGCCGGCGAGATCTCGTAGTTAATGGCGTGGATGTTCAGTATGTGTGGCCCCAGAAGTCGGATTTCTTCGGCAATTGTCGCCGGGGCTGTGCCCTGGATCTGGAAGTTGATCCGCAGTGCCGGGTGTCTGACCTCCTCAAGGGTCCTCATACAGCCCCACAGTCGGTTCGTCACCGTATGGCTGTGGCGCTCGAGAGTGATCAGAAGCCCCCTCTCCTCCGCCTGTTCGCAGGCGAACCGCAGGTCAGCCTGCACGCGCTCCCAGCCAGCCCCATCCAGAACCTCGGCATCAGCGCTCCCAGCCCAAATCCTGCAGGCTCTCGCTCCCAGGGCCTCGGTAACGTCCAGACTCCGCACCAATTGCGCTCTGAACGGTGGTTCACCAGCTCGAGCATAGGAACCGTATTGGGGCGCCCCCAAGCCGTGTTCACGCAATTCCTGGCGGATTCGAGCCACACCCTCTACGTCCAGGGACTCGGGGATGTGTGGAGGCTGGCCCCAGACCTCGATCCCTTGGGCGCCCACGCGCACAGCGGTGGCAATCACGTCAGGCAAGCTCAGACGGTCTTTCCATATGATGCTGCAGATTCCGGCCTTCATCATGCGCCTTTCTCTGGTTGTTTCCGGGTTGCGGCACCTTTTGCCGTTGCCAGGGCTCTACCATGGCCGTCCCCGGTACCAAGTCAACTTGGGCATCCGCGACCGCTGTGAGACGGTAGTGTGTGCCCGCCCTTGACAACTGCCCCTTTGCGTGGTTTGATAATCGGCTGTGGTTGACAATTTGTGAGCTGACCGGATTGGGAGGAGTGCGGACGTCCCTGTTGTTGGATGGTCGGCGCCCTGTTCCGGCGGTGCATAGGCCCATATGGGTAAGGAAAGAGGAGGCGACACGATGGCGGCAGAATCTGCGCTGAGATTTGGTTTGGTTGGTCTCGGGCTGGTGGGGCCGGCTCACGCTCGCTCCTTGGCCGAACTCGCGGATGCGGATCTGACCATCGCTTGTGACATCTGCGAGGAGCGTGTGAGAGCTTTTGCGGACGAGTATGGCTGTGACTGGACGACGGACATCAATGACGTGCTGTCTCGCGGCGATATTGATGTGGTCAGTGTCACGACTCCGCAGTTCACGCACCATGATCTCGCTATTGCGTCTGCTAAGGCAGGCAAACACGTCATCGTGGAGAAGCCGATTGACATCAACACGGGACGGGCGCAGGAGATCATTGACGTTTGTCACGCTCAAGGCGTGAAACTCGGCGTCATTTTCCAGAGCCGTTGGAAGAAGAGTTTCGTGTGTTTGAAGGAAGCGGTTGAGGCCGGCCAGCTTGGTCGCCTGCTGCTGGGCGATGCTTACATCAAATGGTTCCGCCCTCAGGAGTATTACGACTCAAGCGCCTGGCGGGGGAAGTGGGAGACCGAAGGCGGCGCTGCTCTGATCAACCAGTCGAGTCACACGATCGACACGCTCCAGTGGATTATGGGCCCGGTTGAGTCTCTTTTCGCATACTTCACGACCACGCCTGTCCACAACATCGAGGCGGATGATCTTGGCGTGGCGACGCTGAAGTTCAAGAACGGCGCCCTTGGAGTGATTGAAGGGGCAACGGCACTGAGGCCCGGCCTGCCGGAGCGCCTCGAGGTGCATGGTGAGAAGGGAACTGTGATCATTGAGGGAGGAGCGATCAAGCTGTGGGACGTCGAAGGGATGGACGAGGGAGAGATGAAAGAAGAAGCGGAGGAGCCTGTGGGAACGGGGGCCTCCGATCCCATGGCGTTCCCGATTTCTTGGCACAAGGCGCAGATTCAGGATATGATCGATGCCATCCGTGACGACCGCGAACCGAAGGTGAATGGCGAGGAGGGGCTCCGGGCCCTGCGGATCATCGAAGCGATCTACAAGTCCGGCCGTTCGGGAGTGGAAGTCACGCTGTAGCTGCAAGAGGTCGGGGGGGGATTCCGGCGGGAGAGGGACTGTGGGAGCTCAGTCCCCGCGCGGGACGGCGTCTCTCATTTGCCGCACGGTGTGAGGACCGGCTGGGTGGAGACATATGACGTGGCTGCCCCGACGAGTCAAGGCTGAAGCTGTACCCGCCCGTCGGCGTATCACGGGTTCCGTTTTATCAACTTGAGGGCAAAGTCCTTTTGGAAGGGGGGCAGGGTGAGGTGGACGCCTGGGGCACTGGCCTTGACGTTCACGGATTCTCGCTTGGTCACCTCGCCGCTGGCCACGTCCCAGAACTCGACATCGTATCGACCTGGCTTGAGGGCCGTTACGTCAATCTGGACTCCTGCGTGTTCCTTGGCCGGTACGTTCTCCTGTTTCGCGAAGTAGTACTCGCTGTCGATTCCCCAGATGAGCACTCTCCCACTGCCGCGGAGTTCACTGAGGGCCAGAGCAGGGGATGTGATCGTGCGAACGGCGGTCTTCATTCCCCGTCGGTCTTCGTCAACTCCGAAACGGTGAAGCGGGGGATAGATTCCGTACATGTCTTTCTCGTCTACCAAGGCGAACCACCAGAACAGTGGGGGCACAGGAGATCCGCAGAAAAAACCTGTCCAGACGCCAAGATGCGCCTGCTTCATGAGGTTCTCCATGTTGTCGGCGTACGGCGACCCCCCGAACTCGGTGACCAGCAAGGGTTTCCGTTTGGAGACCCCGTAGGCGTGTCCTCCTCTGATAAGGGCCAACATCTGTTGGGATCCGCCGCCCTGGTAGTAGGCATCTGTGGTCAGGAAGTCGACTTCGGGAAGCTCCGCGATGCTGCTATTGATTCGTTTGTAGCTGAGCATCCAGTGGGTCGTAATCAGGTGGTCGTGCAGATCGATCGACTTGATGTACCGTCCCATCTCGCGGTGCCAGTCGGTGACCGGGGGGGTGGTGTAGAAGGTGTAGCTCGTCCCGGTCAGGTCGACTTCCGTGAAGAGCTTCCAGGCCATAATGTTCGGCGAGTATCCCCAGCGGGCAACCACGTAGTCCGCCAGTTTCTTGAAGGCTGCCTTTGCCCGGGCGTCCGTGAAGTACTCTTCGCAGCTGTTAAGAAAGCCGCCGTTCTTTGTATTGAAGGGATTCCTTGCCCACTCTGTGTCATACATGGTGCCGAACTTGCCGTGGTTGTTGAACACCAGGATCAGGGAGATCCCATACTGCTCAGCTTTGCGGAGTATGTGGTCCAGCATCCAGGCCCGATATTGATTCATGTGCCCGACCCCATGGAAGCCGGGGGCATCATTGATCCACTCCAGGGCTAGCCACCAGGAGCACATCCAGACCTCAACGACGTTGATATGGTTCTCGCTCAGTGTTGCGAACAGTCGGTCGTACAGAGGGAGGCCTTCGTCTCGCCATTGGGTGTAGGGCACTGTGGCCACGTAGCGTGTGTCAAAGGGGGATCGGACATTCATCCCGATGCCCCAGAGGGGATCGCCATTGTCCCAAGCCAGGAATCGGGAGTCCTTCTTGTCGATCCGGAGATAGCCGCGGAACGGCTCTGTCGGAGCAGCCGCGTCAAATGTCAGTGCGGGCAGCGGTTTCTGCCACAATCCGAACTTAAGCGTGGTCTGGGCCGTGTGTTTGCCCGGGACCATCGGCGTGTAGCGCACTTTGAAGAGAGGGTGCCCATAGGGCGTAAGACACTTGGTCATATCCTCAATGCCGGGATTGTAGAGGAAATCTTCGAAATAGAACCCCTGCAGGACGTCCTCCTTCCCATCAGGTCTCTTTACGGAGGTGGTGACACGCGCCTTCCGCGGATCGAAGGGATCCGCCATCGACCCGTGCCATTCGAAGGATAGTTCGCAGAGCTTCCCCACTGTGGGGTGACTCGGATTGGCCCCGTAGTTGCGGACCGCATCAGCGGGAGGGGGCTGTCCTGCAGTCGTCCCTGCAAGCCACACTTCCTTCAGCACAACCGTTCCCGTGAATGTGTCGGTCGCGCCCGTATCCAACTCCAGGCAACAGCCGAACTCAGTGATTTGTCCTGCGGTCATGGGATGCCAAGGACGTTCATGGCCGAACGGCTTCCAGCGCAGTTCTGCCATCGGCGACGTCAACGGCAGAGAAAAGCGCACCGGTACGCCCCGTTCGTCGGGTACCTGGACGCGCACCTGGCGCCACAGGTGGTCCCAGTCTTTGGTAAAGAACGCGATTACGGCTGAGGACGGGAGATTCTCAGGAAAGACCACTTCGATATTCAGGCTCTCCCAGCCGACGAGTTCCCTCGCGATAGGGGCGACGTACTCATTCTTGCCGGGCAGTTTTACCGCGACTGTGAGCCCCTCGCCGGGCTTGACCGCTGTTGCCGGCAAGGCGGCGACCGAGGGCTTGCCATCATCTCCGTAGGTTCTTGAAGACCACTTCTCGGGGCCTTTGGCGAAGCTGAACAGGGCCTTTCTGGAGGGGGGGGCGGCCGTGAGGATCTGAGCGGCGGCGAGCCAGGTCCCGATCAGGACGGTGCGGGCCAGACGTTTCCGGACAGGTGCTGGGATGAGGGGCGTCTTATACATTAGGGAAAATCACCACCTTGCTGAGGGGGGCCGCATTCCTACAAAGGAACTGGCCGCGAAACGCTCATCCAGCCAGAGGAATTCGCGGCCGGCTATCGCAGCGCATTGTTGTGCGCAGATCGTGTCTTTACGTGCGTGACACCGTTCGCATGCTACAGTCAATATAACGTCTCCCCTCGGCGTTTGTTGATCACGACGAGCGTTGTTTGACCGAGGATGGGCCATTTGGGCGGCCAAGTAGCCGTGTTTGGGCTGTCTTTCTGCTTTGCGGTCGCGTTGTTTTTTGTGAGGAAACTGGCGTGGAGATGTCGTTCCCCGCAAGGGAAACGAGTGGAGAATCATGTGCCCTCTGGGTTGGTTGCCCGGAACTTTATGGAGAAAATGCGATGCGTTCGGGTACCTGGTCTGAGTTCCGGGAGCATTGTGCGCGCCCGGAGCGGGTTGTTTGGGCAGTGAGTGCCTATGACGGGAAGCGGAGCATATGTCCGCTTGGATGGAAGATGAACACATCCATCTCCCCACCGATGATGGCGATCAGCGTCGCCCCGGGCCGCTTTTCCCATGGCCTTATCTCCGGCAGCGGGGAGTTTGTCTTGGCGTGGCCGGGAGCTGACCTGGCTGAGAAAACGATGTTGTGTGGGACGAGCAGTGGGCGAGATATCGACAAGTTTGCCGAGGCCGAGCTCACGGCTCTGCCGGCGACAGAGGTCCAAGCACCACTCGTGGCGGAGTGCATTGCCAATCTGGAGTGTCGAGTGGTGGAACAGGTGACGACCGGAGATCACACGATATTCGTGGGGGAAGTGGTGGCCATTTGGGTCAGCGAAGTACCGTCCAGGCAGCTTTGCTCGATCGATCATTCGCGTGGGTACGACTTCCTGGTTGAGCGAGGCGGCTACCGCTTTGGCGTCGTGACCGAATAGCGGAGTGGCAAGACTCGCCTATCCCCCCGCCTTTGCGGCGTGCCTCAGCGGGTCAGGCAGGAGATGCAGTAGGCGAGCATGAGTCGGAGGTCATGTCTGAAACCCGCTGTCGCGGCGTACATGACCTCGGCGGAGTACCGCTCATCGTCATCTGGGGTCTGACCGTAAAGTACGCCCGTCTCGGTGACGAGGCCTGCTTTGGCGTGGAGGTACAGGTCGCGCCAGTCGCCAGGGAGCTTCTCTACTGCTTCGGGATCCCGGGGAGGGACGCCGACGAAATGGAGGTGTCCAGCGGCGATGCTGAAGACTCCGGGCAGTAGATAGAGGAGCGTCCCAAGGATGCCGCCTCCCGATTGGGCTTCGGGGGCAGCGCTGTCATCGGCAAACGGGATGAAGCTGTACTGTGTGAACGTCTTCCAGTGCATGGGATCCGGGGGAGCGGGAAGTTTGAGGGCCGTCCGGCGGAAGAGCAACGGGCCTCGCCGCATGGGTTTCAGGATCACGGCGGCGACCAGCACAAACGGTAGTGCGAGGAGGGCTGCAACGCATCCCGTGAGCCTGGAGACAGCGGTGTTGACGGCGTGCCGGAGATCTCTGTCCGCCAAGCTTCCCAGAAGGAAATCCTCGACCGGAACGGCAACTCCCGCACTGGCACTGATGAGGCGGTTGCGGTCGACGACGCAGTGGTGCAACTCAAGACCCTCGCCGACAAAGCTCTTGGGAAGTACGGTCGAGTTGATCACGCTGGACTTTCTCTCGATGACACATCCTTCGCCGACGACAGCGTGGGGCCCCAAGCGCACCCCTGGACCGATGCGGCAGTTGGCGGCGATGTAGACGGGGGGCCTGAGGGCCACCGTCGGATGCAGGCTGACATTGCGGGAGAGCCAGATTCCCGCGTCGGCTTCGAACCCACCGTGCATCAGTGTTCCCATCTGTCCGTCCAGAATGTCTCTGACGGTTCCCAGATAGTGGGCCGGAGTCTCTGTGCTGAGCAGCGTCTCGCAGGTTGCCGTGGAGGTGTCTGTTTCTGAAGAGGCCATCACGGCCAAGGCCTCGCCGAACTCTTTCCGCGAGGCCTCGCAGGGCAGGGCAGCGAAGGCGTGAGCAGGCAACCAGGCCCACCCCGTCCAGGCGTCTCCCGAAGGCGGAGCAGAGATCGGGACAACGTGCGGACCGCTTGGCTTCAGGCTCCGGAGGTCGCTGCACGGAAGGCACCCGGCATCGGCAAGCAGGATCAATTCACTCGGATCGGCCCAGGAGAGCGAGCGACACCGGGCGTATGGCTGTTCGGGGTCACGCGCGAGGTGAAAGCCGAACGAACACCCCCAGCGTGTGCCGTTCTCCAGGAACTGGCGCAGGCGCTGGGCTTCCTCGCACAGGATGAACTCGATGTCGGTGATGCCCTGGGCCGCAAGGTACTCCACGACGTGTTGCAGGAACGGTCGGTCCAGAACCGTCAACAGAGGTGGCGGCCATCTGGGCGGGCTCTGCTCGTGGGAGGACGGGGCTGAAGTGGCTGTTACAATTGCTTTCATGCGGCCCAGTGGGTGCCCTGGCCCGGCCGCTTCAGAACTCCCGGATCGGTGAGTCATGTGCTTGACGGCAGTCGAGCCCGTTTTTACGTTGACAAGAAGGTGAGCGAGGCCATACTAGACCTGCATGTGACCCGCGACCGGAACATAGTCCGGCAATTGGTCGGCGGCAATGGCGACGGGCGGCTGGAGACGGGTGCCCGTCACCCAAAAGAACTGAATGGACCTGCAGCTGCATATGGCGGAACCGAAAGAAGCCATTTCTTTGCCTGAGCGAATGGAGTTGCTCGACGAGCTTTACGCCCGGTACGGCAAAACCGCCGGGGCGTCTCGTCGGCTGACATACCTGCGCAAGAAGTACTCGTGGATCATCGTTGTCGGCAGCGTTTATGTGATCAAGCGCCTGCTTGATTTGGTCGTGGTCATTCCGTTGCTGCTCCTGTTGAGTCCCGTTTTTCTGATCATCGCCGCGCTGATCAAGCTGACGGATGGTGGAGACGTGTTCTACATGAGCACGCGGGTGGGCAAGTGGGGGCGTGAGTTTCCCTTCCCGAAGTTCCGCTCAATGGTACTGAACGCGGCTGAGATCAAGGAGGCCTTGCAGGCCCAAAACGAGCACGGTGCGGATGGGGTTACGTTCAAGATGAAGCGCGATCCGCGGGTGACGTGGATTGGGCGCTTCATGCGCCGGTTCAGCCTTGATGAGCTTCCCCAACTGTGGTGTGTGCTTGTCGGGCAGATGACGCTGGTCGGGCCTCGGCCGCCGATCCCGAAAGAGGTGGCGCAGTACACGCTTGTTCAGCGTCGCCGACTTGACGCCACCCCTGGGCTGACCTGTATCTGGCAAGTCAGTGGCCGTTCGGACATCCCTTTCCCGGAACAGGCCAAACTCGACGTCAAGTATATTGAGAGCCAAAGCCTCTGGCTCGACCTCTGTCTCCTGCTGAAGACGATCCCCGCCGTACTGTCGGGCCGTGGTGCTTACTGAATCGCGAACTGTTCTTCCGCATCCGACGTCCTGAGGACCCTCAGGACATCACTCCTCGCATTCC
>Ga0209042_1003119_pt1 | contig 10140 bp, 13 predicted proteins | sample SaaInlV_200m_DNA_6_FD_184649 | JGI IMG/M metagenome (GOLD analysis project Ga0209042, IMG submission 184649) | Marine microbial communities from expanding oxygen minimum zones in the Saanich Inlet - SI037_S2LV_200m_DNA (SPAdes) (version 2) | ecosystem: Environmental > Aquatic > Marine >...
GTACATAGCCAGAGATCCCATGCCTGCCGCCATGGCACGCATACCTACAGGAAACCAACGCGCAGCCACACTGGTCATGGCATTCAGGATAAAGGGCTGACCCACTGCGATTCCCACCTGAGCAATTAAAACCAAGCTATAATCATCTGCTACGAGTCCCCGCATGAGACCAAAGATGCCCGTCAGGGCCGCACCGATACCTACCGAAAGTCGAATACCATAAGTATCTATAATCCAGGAGGCCGGCACGGACACAACGATATAGACCAACATAAACATAAGAGACAATAGTCCAATTTGTAGATCTGAGACATGATAGAAAGCAGCCGCTGGACCCGTGATTGCAGCAAAAGTAATCCAACTCACCTGATTCATAAAGATGACCAGCATAAATACTGAAAGCACCACCCAGCGATATCCGTACACCCTGAATTGATTCTGCTCCATGTATGACATTCTCCTGTGAATATTCATTGTGATCCCGATTTAATAATTCCGGGATCGGTCGTTCGCTATATTAGAAATACATGTTCTCTGAAGTTGGCTAAGATGTCTTTGAGGGTATTCTTTGTCAAGCAAAAGCTGCCACTGTTAATGGCTATTCAGTTTTCTCAGGACTAAAAATTGATTTCAGAGTGTTTCCTGCAAGTATCCCAATGCCATGACCGGCACCAAAACAACCAATGTACAAAACAAGAAGCGCCACTGTCAAAAAGGATTTGACAGCAAAGATGTTGAAAGCTGCAATGCCCAAACCCGCACCCTTTAATCCTTGTGAGAAGTAGGTGTGCTTCCAGGCATCAAACCAGCCTGCCGTCTTGAAGAGACTTAACAAAAAGCCTGCAAAAAAGAAGGTCAACAACAAGGTCTTCATCACCTGATTTGAGTGCGCCTTGTGGGCTGGTGTGGCACCATCGAAAAAGCCACGGACAGACTCTGCCAACACATGATCAGAAAAACCCCAGGCTGCCCAGGCACTTACACAAAGCAATATGACTTGTTTTATATTCATGGTTTAGCTTTACAGTTAAGTTTTATAAATAACAGCATTAAACTAAACCTGAGTTACACTTTAAACTGTATCATATCGATACATGCTTGAAGGGCTGAATATAGACCCGGCAAAATCTGGGATTGCACTATTTAAGGAGAATCATTTTCCGTGAGAGTTTTATGTCCCCGGCGTTCAGAGTGTAGACATATATGCCACTGGGTAAACTGGTGGCATCCCAACTAAAGGTGTGACTACCTGCCGACATCTTCTCGTTCAGGATGTTGGCGACATGGCTACCATCAAGCTTGAGTACATCTATGCGAACCTGGCCGGTAGATGGTAAACCAAACTGAATTGATGTGGATGCATTGAATGGGTTGGGATAGTTCTGTGCGAGCTCAAACTGATCAGGTATCTGCACCTCTTCATCATCCGTCCCCACCAGGGGCATCAGGGTGAAATCAATCTGGTGTGTGATGTTTGGCCAACCTTGAAAGAGAGTATCAGTCTCCTGGTAATCTGCTTCTGATACAGACAGGTAAAGACTTCGCGCCTTCCTTTCTACAGTATAGAAGCCGGACGCATCCGTAGTCACGTATACTGAGTCCACTTCATGGGTGGTCCTGGCATGTCGAACATCGACCCCCTCTACAGGATTTCCATCCCCATCATAGACATAACCTTCAATGGTGCACATGGCTCCATCGGTATCATTTTCACTACCCAGGGTGGGTGAACCATCCAGATACCAATAGTGATACAAATCGTAATCCAGACAAATGCTATAACCCTCTGGTGGACTGGGAGCCTCAGAATTTTCAACATCACCATAGCGCACCTCATCCATCCATTGATCTGAACCATTAAAAAGAGTGATTGTTTCGCCTGATGCTGGAAGAGACAAGGGTGTTTGAAGGTGACCCTCTCCGAGGGGAATAAAGATTCCTTCACTCATCGCAATACCTGGAATCATTAATGCCGTATCGTTTGATGTTGTGAGATACCAACCGTCCATGGTGGAATCTTCTGACCACATAACGAATAGTTCCAGGGACCAACCCATGCGGGTTTCACTATCAAGCTGAAGTTCAGAGAAATATTTTAAAGTGATTGGGTTGCTTAGTCCAACTTGCCAGGAAAGCAGGAGACACGATCCCAACAACAATTTTCTCAACAATGGCTTCATTTACTTACCCCCCATTGAATTTTTAATTCCTTCAACGGAAGATAGTTCTCCCGTGAGATTGAATAAACTTTTTTCTCGATTTCAATCCAACTGGTATCAATGTCCAATGAGCAATATTCCAGTTGGAGATGGTCTGGCACATGGATTTCATAATTCGCCCATTCCAATGAACGACCCCAGGTCTGGGTTGAGGTTAGGATGTAATCAAAGAGATGGTTTTCAGCTGTTTGCCAGTATTCCACATGAATATTGGCTTCCGAAACGGCATCAATTTCCAGTACAAACGACACCCCCTTTTCCGCCCCCATAATTGGGAGGTGAACACCTGTCTCCAGGGATAACACTTCTATCATGTCAGGGAAAGGTAATTGCTCGCTCACTGGAAATGGATAAAACAGACGCGTCTTCACAGCATTTTCAGAGGGGTTTAGAAAGTGATACTCACCACGCAGGACACACAATGAATCACTGACATAAAACACCAGATCTTCACCAACAAAGATGGGGGATTGCGCCTGGCTGGTTTGGATATGAAAGCAAAGGAATAGGAGTATCGCGACCTGCAAACCCTTATGATCTCTCTGCCGAATGCGTTCCATTTATCCCTCCCCTAAAAAATTTCGGGATACTCCTTATCCCTCTATAATTGCTTTCAGGTCAGCTTTAAGTTGAGTCTTAACCTCTTGAGATAAATTGTGCCAGCGTATCCCACGAAGCGCCCCCTCCAGCGCGTACAGCATGTTCAGACATCCTGGTGCGTTGAGGGCATCCAATCTCTGCAAGACACCAAGGCTCCCAATCTCAGTCAGATCAGCTGGTGTATGGATTCCAACGGCTTCTAATCGTTTCTCAAGCACAACTCCAATATTGGGCAACTCTGATAGCATTAGACAATCAAGCCTTTCATAATTTTACAGTTTCAATGGTTTCAACAGGAAACCAGTCGTCCATGTTCCCATAAGCGCTCTTGTCAATGGGGAAGGGATCCACTTCCATGACCTGATCAATTTCAATCAAAACCAAATAGCGTTTGCCAGCCCAACGAGCATATTGCTTTTCACTCAGTTTGAGTTGAGTTGCGTATCTGTCCACCAAAGCAATAGACTCCCCTGGACTCATTTTCTCTGAGTTGACGACACGCTTCACATTCCCACGAGCCAGAATCAAACCTTCTGCATTGTTATTTATCAGATAGAGTACATCACCTTGGAAGACCCTACCATATGGCATTTTGCGGCCTGTTGCCCCGCGGATGAGCATTGATTTTTGTTTGGTTAGCAACAACTCCAATTCATTGGCTTTTGCGTCGAGATAGACGACATGATCCATTATTTGATATTCATCTTTAATACAATTAGGGTTTTTATTTCATTAATTTCTTTTTCGCTTCTCACCTCCTGGGTGATGGCGCGAATTTTCCCAAAGCGTCTACCGTTTTGGAAGGCAGTTTTAAGATCGGTAGACAGAGAACTCTCCAGAATTGCAGGCTCTGCTTTATCACCAAAATAGAATGTGATTTTGAAACCACCAGAGACCAGGGAAAGCCAGAAGATAGTTTTTGATTTCCTGGTCACTTTCATGAGCCAAGATTTGCCATCATGGTAGTATCGCCATTCCTCAGAAAAATCTGGATGTATGGATTGGATATAGCTAAAAAGGGACTCCCACCACTTTTTGGTTTCTCCCAGATGAAAGAAAATTATTTCCTCACTTGGAAATTGATCTTTATCTGAAAGAAGTGGTGTTTCCATCATGCAACGATGAGTTTTAGGTTTCCTGCTCTTTTAGCTCGCGCTGGGAGATAAACAAACCAACCAGGAGAGCCATGACACAAAATGCACTGGCACCCCAGGGTGCGTCAGCACCAGTAGCAGAAAAGACCAGGAGGGTTGTGGATAACACTACTGACCAAAAGACAAGTCCGACGAGGGGAATAGCGATACCTGACCAACTTTTGGCGTGTTTTGTAAAGGAAAAAAGAATCATCAATGCCAGGTTTAGGGCCACGGTTAAAAAACCAGCTCCTGTCACTTTAAAACCTGCCAGTATCAGCATCTGTAGATCAGGATTCAGGCTGGACCAATCAACGCCAGCTGCCTTGCTGTGATAGTCAAAAAACTGAGTGGCTGTCACAAACTGCAAGCCTGCACCTGCTGTGATAAACACAACAATGGAATATAGAATGACTGCAATCAGCTTTGCTTTATTCAATGCCCCGCTCCTCTTCCCCGCGTTTTTGATATTAAAATATGTGCTCTGGATTTTTCCAGCGCGCTGTAATATACACATGAATTCTCAAATTTAGATTTGCACCTTTACATTGCTAGTCTTACTCATTAGTAATAGCCTTGACTAGAACAAGAATCTTCACTTTTTCCCTGTATTAATCAAAACTCTTGTTTACTTTTCACTATAAGCCAAACACACCCTCAACGATGAGACCTGACAGTTTTACCTTTTGATCAGGGTTGAAAAATGAATCCATATCATCGTGCCAGTAGGAATAACTCCCTCGTACAGAAAAACGTTCAATTAGCTTGAGCTCAAGCCCTACACGCAAACCATAGTTGTATTCATAGCTGGTATAACTAATGGATTGTTCAAACAGCGTAACTTTTCTGTGCAGAAGCGGACTCTGCGATTGGAAACCACCCAGCAAAGTGATCCTGCTCCCGAGTTGAAATGGAATTTGAGCATGCAAGGCTAGTTGATAAAACTCATCCCTTGTGTCCGACCTGAGAAGCCCTCCACGAAGTTCTTCATAATGATATGCGAAACTGTTCTCTGTGAGAGAAAACCCCAACCTGAAATATTTGAGGTCTGTTTCAACCCCAGCTGTATAACCAGTAATTCTCTCCCACTCATTGGTTGGTTCTACTCCGCTTGCAACAGAAAGTGGGTAATACCCACCCACGCTAAGTTTGAGGGCATCTTTGAGTTTGAGAAGCTGAAGCTTGGGCTCAGCCGTGAAGCTCTTGTTGATTCCAAAAACATTCTTAATTGTGATGTTCCAGCTGTCGAATTCTGTACCGGCAAGAGGATGATAAGCACTTGCTGTCCATTCAGCATAACTATAGGAAAGCTCGACGTGTTGATTGATAACATGTATGAGATGGATGTCTGTAATGAGATAAGCCAGATTCAAAAGACCTCTGGAGTGATAAGAGATGCCCGACTGGGGGGTGATGATCTTACCAGCAATGTCAATATGTTGACCAAAACGGATGGAGTAAAAATCCAGAAAACTCAATTCATGTCCCCTGGTTATTTCCACATCATGACCCCGTTCAGGATCCTCGTCAGGATCTGACATAATGACATGCTTAATAAAATTGATATCCCCCAAGCCCTTTTGATATTCAATTTTTTGCTCTCCGCTGGTGCGTGGTACGTCAAGAACATCCATGGCAGCATTCCCAGCTCTGTATTGAAAGAGATTCCAATCGTCACCCAAAGGAACGCTTGCACTCATACCAATACCAGCGCGAGCGGCGGTTGGTAAAGGATCCTCTTGTTCCCCGCCTTTAAAACTGACAGTTGTACCAATGTTGACAGTACTCACCCCCAGGGATGGTTTCAGACTCAAGGTTAAGTCATTCCTTAGTTTGAGATCCAGGGGAAGGCTGACCAACAGACCATGATCAAAGACCATATTCTCTGCCAGTGCATCATCAGTGAGATGTTGTCTGACTTGTTTGCTTGCAACACCATAGGAGACTTCCAGAGGAACGCCCCTGGTGGTGTCAGAATATTTTGCAGCTAGAACCAGAGCATTCGTTTTAAACCAGGTTCTGAAGATCCCCATTGACGTCCCATTGGCATCGGTATACTGCTGCACACCAGCATCGAGATAAGTTTCATATTGATGCAGATTGAATTGTAATGGAGACTGGGACATTTTGTATGACACACGGAAATGCGCATGCTCCAAAAACATATCATCAACCAGGCCTGGTAACCACTTCATACGCAGGCTGGATTCTGAAGCAGACAAACTGGGACTATCAAGAAAACCGTTTGCGGGGTTGTAGTAGACAGCTCCGTGATCCTCATAGGGCAAGCCTACACCCAGCTCACCCATACCATTTAGAGATGTTATAGGAGAAATCAGCAGAAACAACGCAGACTGAGCTTGAAGCTCAACGCCTGTAAAAAGAATCACAGCTACCAATAACCGCAGCACTAGGGTCCGCTTATTCATTTTTTAAAAACATCCCTTTCGGACATCATTTCAGATACAACTTCTGTTTGAATCGCTATGACTTGTGATAGACTGGTATGAATTGTCCTATCCGGATGCCAGGGCAACAAACTCTCCTTCGACCTTCACTCTATCCTCAGGACAGTTATAACAGCAAGAGGCAAAGTTTTGCATCTCAAGGATGAATATCCCCGAAACGCCCATTTCCGTGATATCAGTTATGAGTAAAAAACCAGAGCGCGGGCTAAAGCCTCCTCCCCTATCAAAACTGGTCATAAAGATCATGTTTCCCCCTGAACTAAAACCCTCCATATCCCAGTTGAAGACACCCTCCTGAAAGTTCTCGTTGAGAATATCAACATAAAAGGTATCTGAGACCTGCAGAGTTATCTGCTCATATTCGTCGTCACCCAGCATTCGGGTTCCCAGAATTGCTTCAGCGCCATACGTCATATTGTCCAGGGTTAGGACAGCTTTTCCAGGATTGAGATCCAGGCCTCTGGAATCGGGGTCAGAACAACCAATAATGAACAATAACGTTAGCAGTATTAATGTCTTATACATTTTTGCCTCCCCCACATATTTGTCCCCCTTGTTTGACTAGACCTGTGGAACTTAATAAAAAGAAAGGCTGGCTGAAAGCCCGGCGATGACATCCAAAGAGGCTTCACTGGACCAGGTTGCACCGGCTGAAACCAGGGCGGTAAAGACCAATCGGGTTTCCTCATCGATATTTGCAATACCAGCCGTTGGTAGAAGCAAGAGTCCCACATCAGGCTTAATCGTGGCTTCCCCTCTTTTGTTTTTCAACTTGCCGAAGGGGAGAAATGTGGAAAAGGAGACACCCATCACACCCCATTTGTTTTTGCTTTTTCGTGGAATGAGTTTTATCGGATTGGCAGTTAAAGAAATAACGGAAATGGCTCCTTTGGCACCATAGCCGCTGCCCCTTACAATTTTGGCTGGCGTTCTCGTGTAGCTCAATGTAGTGAGCATAAATTTGTTTGACTGGGTTGAATCAGGGGCAATAAATGTGAGACCCGCCTCCACTGTACTTGGTGAGATCTCCACCTTTGAGTCTTCCCTGTCCGTCCCATAGTAAGCAGCCTCATGCAAGTAACTGATTCCGGCTCTAACATTTTCTTTGATATCAAATCCAAGGCTTACACCAGCAGATGAGTTATTATTGGTGATGCTCACTCCTGAGGATATTGAGGTCTTTTGTCCCACGATGAGGTGTGTATAACTCTGACCTAAGACGATTTGTGTTGAGCAAACAACTATAAGGATTATGATGTGTTTCTGAAGTATTCGAAATGATTGTTTCAATGGTGTTTCACCTGTCAGTTTGTGATTATAGAATTCGTAGCCTTTAATCAATCTCTTTGTTCAATACCCTCTTAGTCTTGATCCGTTTTTCCAGCCCAGCCCTAGAGACAATCTTATCTGGCTATTGTCCCAGCTATAATTGCTTAAATCCTGTCCGCCTCCCTGAAACCAAAGACCTTTCTGGTAACGCACTTCCAACGATAAAAGACCATAAAGTTTTTGGGACAGTTGTCTGGATAGCCTGGCAATCCCACTGACTCCCAGGGCGTGGGTATAGACAACCTCTCGATGATATGACAGTCCGCTATAATCCAGGACAAAGGTCTGTTTGACAGGGCTATAAATAGGACCAACCCCGTAGCCGGTCATGCCCTTACTAGACCAGAACATCCTGATGTAAAAGGGAATGGATTGCTCAAGATTATACTGGACCCGTTCTCCCAAATCAGGATCAAAAGTATGTTTTCCATATTTGGGGTTGTAATTTTCTTCGAATCCAAGCCCCACCTGAACCAAAGATGAGCCTCTAAGCCTAAACTCATAACCTGCATCTCCACTCCACACATAAGCAATGGGTTTTGTCCAGGAAGTGGGTTCATCGTTTTCCGAGTGGTGTAAGTATTGACCATATACCAGATTGGCATATCCCTGACTATAAGCCGAAATGGCCAATGTGCCCAACAACAGGATCTGCTTGAGTATTACCATGAGTTGGTAGGCTCCAGGTTATAAACTGCCATTGTTTTGGAGTACTTCTCTCTATCAATTGACAGGCGTATATAATACAAACCTGGTAGCAGAGCATCGCCATCCCGGTGAAGACGATCCCAGGTGGTGTCGTGATCCCCCTGGCCAAGTTTACCAAGATCAATGGTGTTGACAACAATGTTATAGCGGTTCTCTATGTCTATGAATACATCGGCGGAGTCTTCCAGGTGAAATCCTATGGTATAACTGCCATGTATGTCAATGGGGTCCAGCTTGACTTCTTCACATCCCCAAAAAACCAGCAATAAGAGTATCGTCAGGAAGTGATTGTGTGGGATAGGCTTGCTCGTTTTAATCATTCAGGGTTCTCGTCGGACGTTAATACCAGTAATAGAATCCAAAGGGAATGGATACTATACAGGGAACAGGTTTTCCCTCCCTGGTAGCTGGTTTCCATTTGGTTTTCCGGATGGCCTTTATGGCCTGATCTTCTGCGCCATATCCAAACCCTTTTGAAATATAGAATTGACCGGGCTGGCCCTTGCTGTCGATATAGAAGGTGATTTTAATACCACCCTCAACCCTGGTCATGCTAGAATACCCGGTGTATTCAACTTTCAGGGGCGCATCTTCCCACCCAACAACGGGTTCGGGTGCCACATCATACATCTCTTCATCATAGGCATAATCATAGAGGATGGACAATTCACTGAGGTCAAAATCATCCTCATAATAGGGAATCATGAGCTGCATGACATAGTTGGTGTCTACATTAATAGTACAATCGGGTGAACGGAAAGTAGCCTGCCGAACAGATTGCATGGCGATTTCATCCAGGATGGGATGGACAGATTGCGTAACCATGGCTGCCTCAAGCTGGCCCTCCATGTCAATCAAGGCTGAGATTCCAACCACACCCTCTTTCTTAACTTCACTCCAGTTTTTTACGGGTAGAATGTCCATGTCAATGATGCAGGCATCGAAGTATTTCATTTCATTTACGGCCAACTCCACATCAAACATGGATTCGACGGCATCGATTGAAAGTTTGTTGGCGGAGTAGTACAGAGGCCCTGTAACCACACAGCCTATAATCAGGGCCACTACTATGATGGCAAATTGAAGGGTCTTTTTCATGGATTATCTCCGTCTTCCCAGAATCCTTAATACTCTCAGGAAGAGGTTGATGATATCCATATAAAGCGCTGCGGCGCTGTCAACAGCATTATCCAGGGTTTTAGGGATTTGATTGGCTCTACCCCAATCATAACCGATATATCCACAGAAGATGGCTGCCACAACCCAGTCCAGCCAATTCGAATGCATGCCCAGCACAAATATCTGGAACATTTCCACAATGATAACAGCCAAAAGAGCACCGGTGAGAGCGCCACTGATCTTCTGGAAAAAACGCGGGTATGCGGTCCCCAGAATCATCATGATGATAGTTACTCCTCCAGTTATCTGGATAGCTTCCAGGACAATTTCTGTGCTGTACTGAGAGACCACCAGATTTACAACCAATCCAAAGGGCACCACCACAAAATTGTAGCCAATAAAACTCATTCCCGGATCATCAGATTTGGTAAACAGGCGTATACCAAACCAGCAGGAAGCAATGTATAACGCGAGAAACAGGTATATGTTTATACTTCTGAGAAACTCCGGATCAACGGCTTCCACCAGGATCCAGTTGACAAGAAAGCCCCATAACAAGACGGC
>Ga0209042_1003121_pt1 | contig 10137 bp, 5 predicted proteins | sample SaaInlV_200m_DNA_6_FD_184649 | JGI IMG/M metagenome (GOLD analysis project Ga0209042, IMG submission 184649) | Marine microbial communities from expanding oxygen minimum zones in the Saanich Inlet - SI037_S2LV_200m_DNA (SPAdes) (version 2) | ecosystem: Environmental > Aquatic > Marine >...
TTTAGCGTTCCATTCTTTACTCAGTTTAAAGAGCTAATGATGACAGTACCTAGACTGGGTATGGATTTAATTAATTGTGAGAACAGCGAATATTGTAATTACTGTGGTGATGATAAAAACTGTTATTTAGATATTGCAGGTGAGGCCAATGAAGATTGTTACTTCTGTTTATTTACTAAATATTCAAAAAATTGCTTAGACTGCACATTCGCTTATCATTCAACTCTGTGTCATGAATGCATACAGGTTTACAACTCATATGCATGTAGGAATTCTATGTACTTAGATAACTGCAGTGATTGCGCATTTAGTTTCGATCTAAAAGGATGCAAGAACTGCCTACTTTCTATTAACCTTCGTAATAAAGAATATTATATTTTGAACGAACCTCATACAAAGGAGGAATATGAAAAGAAACTTTTAGAATTAAATTTGAGTTCTAATGAAGCACTAAAAAGTGTTCATGATATTTGGAAAAAAATGAGAATTGAAAATGGAATCTATAGAGACATGTACACCTTGAATTGTGAAGACTGCACAGGAAATAACGTTAAGACATCAAAAAATTGTCATGGATGTTACAACACAACAGACTCAGAAGATTGTAAATATTTATATGATGTCCTAGATGCAAAGGACTGTCAGGATTTAAATTACTCACTTTATAAACCAGAGGTAGCATATGAACTCTGTTCAACGTTAAATATGACTTATAGCGCCTTCTGCTACGCTTCTCATTACAGTAATAATTGTTTCTATTGTGATAAGACAAATCATAGTAGCAACTGTTTTGGTTGTATTGGATTAGACCATATGGAGTATTGCATTCTGAACAAGCAATATACAAAGGAAGAATACGAAGAATTGCTGCCAAGAATTATCGCATACATGGAAAAAACTAAAGAATGGGGACAGTTCTTTCCAGTTACACTTTCACCATATGGATATAACGAAACTGTTGCCCATGAATACATGCCACTAACTCAGAAAGAGGTAGAGAAGAATGGTTGGGTTTGGACGTTGCAAGAAGAAAAGGAAAGTTACATGGGTCCAGAAGTACAAATACCAGATACAATTTCGGATGTAAGCGATGATATTTGTAATGAGCTTATAACCTGCGATAAAAGTGGTAAGCCTTTTAAGATAATTCCACAAGAGCTTAAATTTTATCGCGAGCAGGGGATTCCAATACCTAGGAGGTCCCCAATGCAAAGGCATACAGATAGAAATGACCTAAGAAATCCACGCAAGCTCTGGGACAGAAAATGTGATAAGTGCTCAAATGATATTCAAACAAGTTACAGTCCAGATAGGCCAGAGAAGGTTTTTTGTGAGGAATGTTATCTAAAAGAGGTATACTAGGCACCAATGCAGAAAAAATGCTGTAAATGTCCGGGATCGTTTGAAATAACTGACGAGGATTTAGTATTTTACGACAAAGTTTCACCAATAATTAATAAAAAGAAACACAGAATACCAACTCCTACTCTATGCACACCCTGTAGAGAGCAGAGGCGTTTAGCAATCCCGAATGTTAGAAACTTCTATTCTAGAGAATGTAATCTTTGTCAGAAGATGATGGTATCAGCATATGCATCCGATCAACTATTTACAGTCTATTGCCAAGAATGTTGGTGGGGTGATAAGTGGGATGAATTAACTTACGGTGTTGATGTTGATTTCTCACGTCCATTTATCGAGCAGATGCAAGAATTACAACTAAAAGTGCCACGGCTTACCTTGATGAATAAGGCTGCAGAGAACAGTGAGTTCTGTAACTACGCAGGATTCAACAAGAATTGTTATCTAGCAATTGCTGGTTCGTGGTACAACGAAGATTGTTTATATGGAACGTGTTTCGATCACTCAAAAAACTCTGTGGATTGCTCATTTCTTTCTTACGGAGAATTGTGTTACGAATGCATCTATGGCACTAAATTATACAATTGTGTTTACTGTGTTGATTCCTCTGATTCCTCAGATTGTCTATTTTCATTCAATTTAAGAGGTTGTAGAAATTGCATTCTAAGCAGTAATATACGTAACAAACAGTATTACATACGTAATAAGCAATGCACTAAGCAAGAATTTGATGAAATCAGGAGTATGATTTCTAGGTACGAAATCTTCCAGAAATATCTAACAGAGTTTCACAAGTGGAGAAAAACACTCTTGCGTCCAGCTAACTACAATATTAACTGTGAAGATTGTATCGGCGACTATCTGCGGAATTGCAAAAATGTAGTAAACGGCTTTATTGGAAATGGGGTAGAGGATGCAAAAAATGTTTTCATGGTTGAGTATTCAAAGGATTTTATGGACTGTTGTTTTGCAGGTTACGATAATGCTCAACTTTTCTATGAATGCATAGCCGCTGGTATAGGAGGGCAGCGTAATCAATTCTGTTTTCAGAATTGGTCATGCAATGACATACTTTATTGCGATACACCACAGTCATCATCAGACTGTTTCGGTTGCATTTGTATTCGCAATAAACAATTTTGTATTCTAAATAAGCAATATTCAAAGAACGAATACCAAGAGTTAGTACCAAGAATCATAGATCTTATGAAAAAACATGGAGAGTGGGGAGAGTTCTTTCCATCTAGCTATAGTCCATTCGCTTATAACGAGACATTTGCTCAAGACTACTATCCTCTAGCCAAAAAAGAAGCACTAATGAATAATCTAAAATGGAGAGAGGACACTAATGAAATATTAAAAGTAGATCGAACTATACCTTCTAGTAATCTACCTGATTCTATCCATGACATTCCAGATGATATTCTTAATTGGGCTGTAATATGTGCAGAAACTGGTAAGCCGTACCGTATTGTAAAACAAGAACTTTACTATTATCGTTCACAGAACCTACCAGTTCCTCGATTACACTACGATGCTCGCAATAAGCATCGCATCCAATTACACAATTTGAATAAGATACACAAAAAGCAATGCGACAAGTGCAACAAAGAAATGCATACAGTTTATTCAACTGATTGTTCTGAAACAGTTTTTTGTGAGGAATGTTATCTAAAAGAGGTATACTAGGCACCAATGCAGAAAAAATGTCCTAAGTGCTCGGCGTCATTTAATGTAACTGACGAGGATATTTTGCTTTTAGATAAATTATCACCAGTGATTAATTCCAAAAAGCATAGTCTGCCAGCTCCTACATTATGTTTTAGCTGCAGATTACAAAGGAGGCTAGCGTTCTATAATTCTAGATCGATTTATCCTAGGAAATGCGATCTAACAGGAAAAAACATTGTATCTATTTATTCACCGGATAAGCCATACAAAGTTTACGAGAGAAGAGAATGGTATGGGGATAACTGGGATCCATTTGAATATGGCAGAGATTTTGATTTTAATAGACCTTTCTTTGATCAATTCAAAGAATTACTAGATTCGGTTCCACATCTTTCTTTAACAGTACTAGGAGAGACTGTTAATAGTGAATTCACTAATGACAATTTGATAGTAAAAAATTGTTATCTAATATTCGACGGAGAGAGAGCAGAGGATTGTATGTATGGTCATACATTTGTTGGTATCACTTCATGTTTAGATTTTGCAGCAGCGGTAGATTGTGAACTCTGCTATGAAACGATCCATTGCAATAATTGTTATAACTGCAAATACAGTAGATATTCTACAAATTGTAGTGATAGTTGGTTTATTAGGGACTGCATAGGATGTAAGAACTGTTTTGGATGTGCTAATTTGAGGCAAAAACAATATTGCATATTTAATGAACAAAAAACAAAAGAGGAATACGAGAAATACTTAGAACAATTCGATTCAACCTCGTATAAAACTGTTCAGGATATGATTAATAAAACAAATGAGTTCTTTCTGAAATATCCTGTAAAAGAATGTAGAGGAGAACAGAATGTTGATGTCACAGGGAATAATCTAAATCAATCAAAGGATTCAAAAGACTGCTTTGACTGCAACAAAGTACAGGACTGCCATTACTGCACAAATTGCTTGGTAGGAGCAAAGGACTGCAGTGATATACATATATGGGGAGACAGCATGGAGCTCTGTTATGAAAGCTGCGTAATTGGTGTAAAGACTCAAAACTTATTGGGCTGTTATTATGTGTCACAAGGTGCAGACAACATACTCTATTCTATGTATTGCAGCAGAAGTGTAAAAAACCTATTTGGTTGCATAGGGTTACGGCATAAGAGCAATTGTATTTTCAACAAACAATATTCAGCAGAAGAGTATGAAGATCTAGCTGAAAGAATCGTTGAGCATATGAAGAAGACTGGAGAATGGGGGGAGTTCTTTCCATCTTCTATATCTGGCTTTGGTTATAACGAAACAATGGCTCAGACATTCTTTCCCTTAGAAAAAGACGATGCAAAGAAGCTTGGCTATTCATGGAGTGAATACCAATCTCCTGTAGAGGCAGATCGTACGATTGATGCTTCAAAGTTGCCAGATAGTACAAATGACATCCCAGACGATGTTTTGAACTGGGCCATCGTATGCACAGATACAGGAAAGCCTTTTAAAATAATTAGGAAGGAACTTGAGTTTTATAGAGATCATAAATTGCCGATTCCTCGTAAGCACCCAGACCAAAGGCATTACGATAGATTTGCTATTAAAAATCCATATCACCTTTGGGATAGATCATGCGATAAATGTTCTAAAGAAATTAAAACAACATACGCACCAGAAAGGCCAGAAACAATTTTCTGTGAAGAATGCTATCTAAAAGAGGTATACTAACTGCCAATGCAGCAAACCTGCGAAAAGTGTTCGGCAATGTTTGAAGTCACAGAAGGGGATTTAGAGTATTACGATGAAATATCGCCTATATTTAACGGAAAGAAATACTTAATACCTCCTCCTGTTCAGTGCCCTGAATGTCGCTTTCAGAGGAGGTTAATATTTAGAAATGAAAGAAAATTATATAAAAGAAAATCAGATGTTTCAGGAAAACAAATAGTAAGTATGTTTGCTCCAGATAATCCACATAAAACATGTACACAGGACGAGTGGCTTAGTAATGATTTTGACGCAATGCAGTTTAGTAGAGATTTTGATTTTGATAGTCCATTTTTCGATCAGCTAAAGGAGTTGAATATTGATGTACCGCATCCTGGTTTAAATAATACAAATGTAGAAAATAGCGAATTCACAAACTTTGCACTAAATCAGAAAAATTGTTATCTGATATTTGGAGCAGGGGATAATGAGGATTGTATATATGGAAAGTTCATTGTCTCTTCTAACAATGTTGTAGACAATTTGTCGTTATACTCCTGCGAATTTTGTTACGAAGGAGTGTCGTCTCAAAATTGTTATGAATGTACATATTTCAAAAATTGTCATAATTGTGCAAATTGCATGATGGTAGAAGACTGCAGTTCATGCAAAAACTGTTTAATGTGCTTTGGGTTAAGGAACAAGGAATATTGCATATTGAATGAGCAATTATCTAAAGAAGAATATGAAAACAGGAGAAGCAAGATTGATCCTTTAACTAATAAGAAGATTTTGGAGATGCAATTTGAATTAGATAAGTTAAAAGAAAACATTCCTCATATTGATTCTCATATATACGCGAGTGAAGATTGCACTGGTGAAACTATTTATAACAGTAAGGGGTGTCATAATTGCTTTGATATTAAGAATTGTGAGGATTGTAAATATACATCTTATACTCCGAATGGCGTTGCCTCTTACGACTCCACATTTACTGCTCCGGATGGTGTTAGGTGGTGCAATAATGTTATTTCTGCAATTGGACACAGGTGCATGGGTACTTTCTTATGTTGGTATACAAACGATGTTTATTACTCAATTAATTGCAGGAATTGTGACTTCTGTTTTGGATGTGTTGGATTACAGAATCAAAAATATTGTATTTTCAACAAGCAATACTCAAGAGATGAGTATGAAGTCATTGTTCCTAAGATAATCAAAAAAATGGAATCTGCAGGAGAATGGGGGCATTTCTTGCCTCCAGAACTTTCACATTTTGCATATAACGAGACAATTGCTAACGAATATTTTCCTCTTCTAAAAAAAGAAGTTGAAAAGAGGGGATTTAGGTGGAGAGAAGAAGATGAAGTTATTCCAGATGTAGAAAAGATAATTCCTGCTAGTCAGCTTCCACCATCAATATCAGATATTCCGGACGATATATTAAATTGGGCTGTTAAATGTGAAATAACAGGAAGACCATTTAGAATTATAAAACCAGAATTGAATTACTACAGAAAAATGGGTCTTCCAATTCCTCATGTTCATCCAGATGAAAGGCATAATATAAGACTTAGGAAAAAGAATCCTTACAAGCTATGGCAATGTAAGTGTGCAAACTGCTCCAAGGAAATTAAAACAACCTACGCACCAGAAAGGCCTGAAACAGTTTTTTGTGAAGATTGCTATCTAAAAGAGGTATACTAATCACCAATGCAGAAAACTTGTACTAAATGTTCGGCTCCGTTCGAGGTAACCGATGATGATATTAAATTTTACGAGAATGTTTCCCCTATTATAAAAGGAGAAAAGTATATTATTACTCCTCCTAAATATTGCCCTGATTGCAGATTACAGAGGAAGGTTTGCTTTCGAAATGAACGCATGTTTTATAGTCGAAAAAGTGATTTAACAGGAGATATGATGGTTTCCATATATGCTCCAGATATTCCATACAAGATATATGATCAAGAAGAATGGTGGAGCAAGAAGTGGGATGCCAGAGACTATGGACGTGAATTTGATTTTACAAGACCATTTTTTGATCAAATGAATGACCTATGGAAGGAGGTTCCAATAGTTACATTATGGAATTCAAACTGCGAGAATGCCACATATAACAATAACTGCTTCCATTTGAAGGATAGTTATATGAATTACAACAGTGACGAAGGAGAGAGAATTATGTATTCATATGGAACGGAATTCTGCACTGATTCTGCTGATTGTACATTCGTACAAAAATCTGAACTTTGTTATGAATGTACCGATTGTACGAGAGCATATACATGTATATTTTCTAGTCTTTTGGATAACTGCACAGACTGCTCATTCAGTTCAGACTTGATGGGATGTAAGAATTGTTTTGGCTGCCATGGACTTAGACAACAAAGTTATTGTTTCTTTAATGAACATCTCTCAAAAGATGAGTGGGAAGATCGTATGAAATCTATTAGTTATACACCACAAAATATAAGTAAATATAAAAAACAATCTGAAGAAGTGCGTATGAAGGTGCCACAAGTTGCTACAAAAATGGTGCAGTGTTCGGACAGTACAGGAAACTTTTTATATAACTGTGCCAATTCTGAAAATTGTTTTGATATGCATAATTGCGAATTTGTTAAGAATGGAATTTACGTTCCTTGGGACGTAAAACATGCGCAAGATGTATACGCACATGCTGGAGCAGAATGGAGTTACGAAGTAATTGCAGGGGGAATAGGAATTTCACATGTTGCATTTATAAATGGTTTAGTTAGTGGCCTAAGTGATAGTTACTATTCAGTCCAATGCGGATACGGATCTAATAATCTATTTGGATGTGTAAGTATGATGAAATATAAATATTGCATTTTAAATAAGCAGTACACAAAAGAAGAATACGAAGAGCTTGTGCCTCGTGTCATAGAACACATGAAAAAGAATGGAGAATGGGGAGAATTCTTTCCCCCTAGTATTAGTCCATTTGCGTATAACGAAACAATGGCACAGGAATTCTTCCCTCTAACAAAAGAAGAAGCTCTTAATCAAGGATATAAATGGAGAGATATACAAGATGAACTGCCAAAATCTGACAGAGTGATTTCTTCAGATAAGTTGCCACCATCAATCGAAGATATTCCTGACGACATCCTAAATTGGGCAATTAAATGTGAAGTTAGTGGGAGACTTTATAAAATTACATCTCAAGAATTGGATTTTTACCGTCGCATGAAATTACCGGTTCCGAGATTGCATTACGAGAAGCGCTATCAAAACAGGGCAAAAAGTCGACCTCCACGCAAGCTTTGGAATCGCAAATGTAACAAGTGTGATATTGATATACAGACAGTCTATTCACCTGATAGGCCAGAGAAAGTTTTTTGTGAAGATTGCTATTTAAAAGAGGTATACTAAATACCAATGCAGAATTGTATTTCATGTAACGTTTCATTCGAAGATAGTCAGGCAGAGATATCTTTAAGAGCAAAGATTGGCGATGCTATACAAAAAGGTGATTTGCCAGAGCCAAAGCTATGTTGTGACTGCAGATTAATTCAACTAATGAGTTGGAGGAATGAACGCATTCTATATACGAGAATGTGTGATAAGAGTGGCAAAAAGATAATCTCTGTTTATCCGCAAAATGTAGCTTTCCCTGTTTATGAAAAATCTATTTGGTGGGGAGACAGTTGGAACGCCACAAACTATGGCCAGGATTATGATTTTAATAGACCATTCTTTGAGCAGTTTGCAGAATTACAAAGAAATACTCCTCGTGCGTCATTAAATACAAAGAATGTTGAGAATTGCGATTATTGTAATTTTACGTTTGATTCAAAAGATAGTTACTTAACAACGTGTTGTTATTACTCAGAATCAATTCTATACAGTTTTTGGATGCTTGAGTGCAAAGATTGTACTGAATGTAGTTATTGTTTTCAGTGTCAGAACTGTTTGCAGTGCACTGACTGCAATAAATCATATGGTTGCTATGAGTGTGTGCAATGCAATGTTTGCACTGATAGTTCGTACTTATTTGATTGTCGTGGTTGTACAGACTGTTTTTGTAGTGTCGGATTAAGAAATGCTAAATATCACATGTTTAATGAGAAATTATCTAAAGAAGAATTTGAAAATAGAATGAAAGAATTTGATTTGCAAAATCCAGTACATGTAGAAAAGGTAAAAGAACGATTAGATGCTTTAAAATTAAAACACCCACACAAATATTCTGTGCAGGAAAAGTGTGAAGACTCAACGGGGGACCATATAGTAGAATTAAAAGACTGCAAAAATTGCTATCAGACATTTAGATCCAGAGATTGTATAAATGTAACAGACGCGGACGGAAACAATGATTTGCTTGATTGCTATCATACTGGTTGGTCAGAAATGATATATGAAGGATATTCACCAGTTAGACTTAGGAACTCTGCATTTGAGGTACAATGCTGGGATGGCAATGACATCTTCTATTCAGATACATGCCAGAATTGCTCATATTGCTTTGGGTGTATTAGCTTGCGACAAAATAAATATTGCATATTGAATAAACAATATTCAAAAGAAGAATATGAAGTAATGCTCTATAAAATAATTAATCATATGAAATCTACAGGTGAGTGGGGGAAATTCTTTCCAAATGAAATTTGTATATTTTCTTATAACGATTCTGTGGCTCAGGATGTATATCCTCTAGAAAAAGAGGAAGCAATTAAACGAGGATGGAAATGGCAAGATAATCTCCCATTTACTATGGGAAAGGAAACTACAACTTGGAATAGCTATGAAATGAAGATTGAAAAGGTGCAAGAAGATATATTAAATGAGATATTTGCCTGTGAATGTTGTAAAAAGAATTATCGTATAATTAGATCTGAACTCAAGTTTTATAAACAAATGAAGTTACCATTATCTAGGCTTTGTTCAGGATGTAGACACTTAGAAAGGATCAAGACCAGAAATCCAAGAAATTTACATAACAGAACATGTAATAAATGTAATAAGGAAATTCAAACCACTTTTGCACCAGAAAGACCAGAAAAGGTTTACTGCGAGGAATGTTATTTGAAAGAGGTTTATTGATTCTTATACGTAATATCAATTTGCTGTTATTATATTTAAGTAATGCAAAAAACATGTAACCAGTGTTCAACTTCATATGAAATATATGATGATGACAAAGCGCTTCTACATAAAATTTCGCCTACAATTGGTGGTAGAAAATTTGAAATACCAGTATCGGATATTTGCCCAGAATGTAGGCAGCAACGTAGAATGTCCTTTAGAAACGAAAGGAAGCTGTATCGCAGGAAATGTGATGTTACAGGCAAGGATATCATTTCTATATTCTCTTCGGACTCTCTTTTTAAGGTATGTGATAAGGATTACTGGTATAGCGATAAATTTGATCCCTTGGAATAT
>Ga0209042_1003142_pt1 | contig 10106 bp, 10 predicted proteins | sample SaaInlV_200m_DNA_6_FD_184649 | JGI IMG/M metagenome (GOLD analysis project Ga0209042, IMG submission 184649) | Marine microbial communities from expanding oxygen minimum zones in the Saanich Inlet - SI037_S2LV_200m_DNA (SPAdes) (version 2) | ecosystem: Environmental > Aquatic > Marine >...
AGTCTCTACAACATAATTTATCATGGGCTTATTACATATTGTATGAAGGACCTTTGCTTTATCTGACTTCATCCGCGTTCCCATGCCTGCAGCAAGAATTATCACAGCCACATTTCCATTGTAATTATGCATTCACAACCTCATCATAAATGTTAAATAAATATTTAAGCATATATACAAAAAGAAAAAAAGGGCAAAACATTAATATGATTTGCCCTTTTTGTAGTATTATCTCAATATTAAAAAAATATTTAATATTATTTTATATCAGCAGACTCTTAACCATCCGCTTCTGCTAATTTTAAACGATATGATGCTCTTTCCAACGCTGATTGAGCTCTATTAATATCGATATCCTTATCATCACTTTGAAGGCGTTTTTCAGCACGCTCTAATGCAGTTCTTGCACGATCAATATCAATTTCACTTTTTCTTTCAGCTGATTCAGCAAGAACAGAAACCTTATCAGGTAAAACCTCTGCAAAACCTCCGCTTATAAATACATATCTCTCTTTTCCATTAGAGTCAACGTAGCGAAGGGTACCTGTCTTAAGGGTACTTAAAAAGGGTGTATGCCCGGAAAGAGCACCAAATTCTCCAAGTGCTCCTGGTGCTACAACTATTTCAGCATCATCGCTTACTACAAGTTTTTCGGGAGTAACAACTTCAATTTTGATTTTATCAGCCATACCTTTTCCTCGTTATATCGCGGCTTTACTAATTGCCTTTTGCTCTTTCAATAACATCTTCTATAGCACCTGCCATATAAAAATGTTGTTCAGATATATCATCATGCTTACCTTCACAGATCTCTTTAAAACTTCTTACTGTATCTTCAATTTTTACATATGATCCCGGGCGGCCGGTAAATACTTCCGCCACATGGAAAGGCTGTGAAAGAAATCTTTCAATTTTACGGGCTCTTTCAACAATTATTTTATCTTCATCAGAAAGCTCATCAACACCAAGTATAGCAATGATATCCTGAAGTTCGGTATATTTTTGAAGGATATTCTGAACCTGACGTGATACATTATAATGCTCTTCACCGATATAGCTGGCATCAAGAATTCTTGATGTTGAATCCAGCGGATCAACTGATGGGTATATTCCTTTTTCTGTAATCTTTCTTGATAAAACAACAGTACCGTCGAGATGCGCAAAAGTTGTAGCAGGCGCAGGGTCGGTAAGGTCATCTGCAGGCACATATACGCATTGTACAGCTGTAATCGAACCCTTATCTGTTGAAGTGATACGTTCCTGAAGTCCACCAAGGTCAACTGCAAGAGTAGGCTGATAACCAACAGCAGAAGGCATTCGTCCAAGAAGTGCGGAAACCTCAGAACCTGCCTGTGTAAAACGGAATATATTATCAATAAAGATAAGAACATCCTGACCTTCTTCATCACGGAAATATTCAGCACATGTCAGTGCTGAAAGTGCAACACGCGCCCTTGCTCCCGGGGGTTCTGTCATCTGGCCATAAATAAGAGCGGCTTTTGGAAGAACACCGGAATCTTTCATCTCGTGATAAAGGTCATTACCTTCACGGGTTCTTTCTCCAACTCCTGCAAAAACCGAGATTCCACCATGCTGCATAGCGATGTTATTAACCATCTCCATCATGATAACTGTTTTTCCAACACCTGCACCACCGAACAGTCCCATTTTCCCGCCACGGGGGAAAGGAACAAGAAGATCGATAACCTTTATACCGGTTTCAAGTACAGTTACACTTGTATCCTGTTCTGTAAACTTTGGTGCTGCCCTGTGTATTGGCTGCATTTTTTCCTGGCTTATTGGTCCTAAACCGTCAACAGGTTTACCAACAACATTAAGAACACGTCCAAGTGATGCTTCACCAACCGGCATCATAATGGGATTACCAGTAGCCTTTACATCCATACCGCGAACAAGGCCGTCGGTAACATCCATAGCAATAGTACGGACTACATTATCCCCAAGATGCTGGGCAACCTCAACAACCAGGTTATCAGCTTCATCATTGATAGCCGGGTTTGTTATTAAAAGTGCAGAAAGGATTGCAGGTAATTTCCCGGGTTCAAACTCAACATCCACTACAGGTCCCATGACCTGTGTTATTTTACCAATATTTTCACTCATTTATAGACCTCCTAAATCTATATGCAGTACTTACGAACTGAATTCAAACAGACGGTTACCCCTTTAGTGCCTCGGCACCTCCGACAATATCCATTAGATCAGCAGTAATAGCTGCCTGCCGAGCCTTATTATAAGTAAGTGTTAGTTCTTCAATTAAATCATTACACGCGGTTGTAGCATTATCCATCGCCGTCATCTGAGCAGCATGATTACTGGTAGATGTTTCAAGCAACCCACTATAAATCTGAACATATACATTCCTTGGAAGTAAATCACTAAGCAGTTCGTCAGGTGAAGGTTCACATATATGTTCAGGCTGATAAACGGTATCTTCCTGCTGTTCATCAGATTCGGCTTTTTCTATCGGAGGTATCGGAAGAATTTGTTTTATAGTCGCAGCCTGCCTGGCCACATTGATATACTCGGAATAAATCAGGTAAACTTCATCAAACTCGCCATCAATAAACCCGGCAACTATTTTTCTTCCCGGTTTTGATGCAGTACCGAAACCAAATTTAGAACCAACAACACCGATATATTCACTGATTATCGTTAGTTTATTATTCCTGCACCAGTCGCGTCCTTTTTTTCCGAAATTTGTAAATGAAAATTCGATGCCTTCGCCAGATTTTTCTTTAATAAGATTATCAGCTGCAGCAATAAGATTGGAATTAAACCCGCCGCAAAGCCCCCTGTCAGAAGAGCATAATACAACATGAATCTTTTTAACTTCATCTCTGGGTATCAAAAGAGGACTTGCTTCATCACCGGAAGATTCAGCAAGGCTTCCAAGGACTTCAGTAAATTTACCCGCATAAGGTCTGAAACCTTCCATACTTTGCTGTGCCGAGCGAAGTTTTGAGGTTGCAACCATATTCATGGCCTTTGTAATTTGCCTCGTCTTTTGAACACCGGTGATCTTAGTCTGAACTTCTTTTAACGTTGCCATATACTTAACACCTTCTCGACCCTGTTGCGGGTATAAGATTGGTTTTATTTATAAAGCTCATTCAATAACTTTAGCTTTGTCAATTATTTTATTGTATCTTTGAACTCTTCATCATACTCGCCTAATGCCTGATCCATTATTTTCTCGATATCGGCGGTGATTTCTCTTGTTTCCTTAAGCTGCTCAAAAAGCTGTGGGAATCGGCTTTCAACAAAGGGATAAAGTCCTGCTTCATATTTTGAAACTGCTTCCTTAGGAAATTTGTCAAGGAAGCCTTTGGTTCCGGCATAGAGTATTGTCACCTGTTTCTCAAGTGGAAGCGGCTGGTATTGAGGTTGTTTTAAGACTTCCACAAGCCTCTCACCACGAGTCAACTGCTGCTGGGTAGCTTCATCCAGATCGCTGCCAAAAGCTGCAAATGCTTCAAGCTCACGAAACTGAGCCATATCAAGCCTCATAGTACCGGCAACCTGCTTCATCGCTTTTTCCTGTGCAGAACCACCAACTCTTGAAACCGACAAACCAACGTCAATTGCAGGGCGAAGACCTGCAAAAAACATACTTGGCTCAAGGTAAATCTGACCGTCAGTAATTGATATAACATTTGTAGGAATAAACGCCGATACATCACCTGCCTGAGTTTCTATTATAGGCAGAGCAGTAAGTGAACCTGCTCCTAATTCGTCATTTAATTTTGCAGATCTTTCAAGAAGACGTGAATGGTTGTAAAAAATGTCTCCGGGATATGCTTCACGGCCCGGGGGACGTCTCAAAAGAAGAGATACCTGTCGATAAGATGCGGCCTGTTTGGAAAGATCATCATAAATGATCAGCGCATGTTGTCCATTATCACGGAAATATTCACCCATGGAACAACCGGCATATGGAGCAAGAAACTGCAGAGATGCGGGGTCACTTGCACAAGCAGAAACAACTGTTGTATACTCCATTGCTCCGTTCTTTTCAAGTACATCAACAACCTGAGCCACTGTTGATTGTTTTTGACCGCATGCTACATAGATACAGAAGATGTCGGTTTCTTTTTGAGCAAGAATTGCATCAACGGCACATGCTGTTTTACCGATCTGGCGATCACCGATAATAAGTTCACGCTGTCCGCGTCCAACCGGTGTCATAGCATCAACAGCTTTCAAACCGGTATAACAGGGCTCGTGTACACTTTTTCTTGCAATAACCCCGGGAGCAACCATTTCAATTCTTCTAAACTCTTTTGCGTCAATGGGTCCCTTACCGTCTATGGGAGCACCGGTTGTATCAACAACACGTCCGAGCATTGCTTCACCAACAGGTACTTCAGCAATCCTTTCAGTACGCTTAACCATGTCGCCTTCTTTAATATTGGTATCCTCGCCCATAATGGCGACTCCAACATTATCTTCTTCCAGGTTAAGCACCAGGCCCAAAGTTCCGTCAGGGAATTCAACAAGTTCCATTGTCATGGCTTTTTCCAGACCGTAAATTCTGGCAATACCATCACCAACGGAAAGTACAACTCCTGTCTCGCTCAATTCGACCTTCTTGTCGAAATCCTTAATCTGTTCCTTAATGATCTGACTTATTTCTTCAGCTTTTATTTCCATTAGATACTTTCACCCCTTTTTAAAGATTCTCTCATATTGAGTAATTGAGTTTTTATACTGCCATCCAAAACAAGATCCCCTATCTTGGTTACAACTCCCCCAATGAGGCCTGGATCCTGCTGTATATCCAGAATTACTTCTCTGCCGGTCATTTTTGCAAGGCTTGCACGAATCTTGTTAACAGCTTCAGAAGAAAGCTCACTTGCAGAAATAAGACTAGCGCGTGAAATACCTTTTAGCTCATCAGCAAGTTTCTGATAAAACTCATTTATTTCATTCACATATCCAAAACGCCCTTTATCAAAAAGCAAAAGGAGAAAGGATGAAACAACTTTTGATAAACCAAGTTTTCCAATTATAATCTCAAGAACCGACCTTCGTCCTTTTGCATCATACAAAGGGTTGTTTATTGCCTGTTCAAGACCAGCCTCCTTTATAACCAGGCTGGCAAAACCGTCCAATTCTTCTTTGTACTTTTCTGCGTTATCATCCTCTTTACCAATAAGCAGAAGAGCTTTTGCATAACGTCTTGAAATAGCCAAATTCTTCACTATGCCACCACCTTATCTAAGTATTCATCTACCAGTTTGTCCTGATCTTCCGATGTTATTTTATTCTTTATAATTTCTTCGGCCTTGATAAGAGCCTTTGCAATTATTTCTTCCTGTAATTCTGATTTGGCACTATCAAACTCACGCTCAATATTACGTTTTGCCTGATCTTCGAGTTTCGTTGCAGCATTTTCAGCTTCAGACAGAATTCTTTTTTTTGCATCCTCTCCCTGCTTGACATAATCGGCAATAATTTTATCAGCCTCTTTTTCAAGATCAGAAAGTTTTTTAGTATATTCATTAAGTTGTTTTTCAGCGTCGTTCTTTTTCGATTCCAGATCGCTTAACTGGATTTTGATATCTTCAATGCGGGAATTAAGAAATGGTGTTCCGAATTTTCTAATAAGAAATATACATCCAATTGCCAGGACTGTAAAATTCATTACACGATAAGTATCAGTCTTGACCCAGCCTTTTGGCTCAGCCCCTTCTCCACCACCCGAAGCATAGACAAAACCGGCAAAAAATATTATTGAAATGGCTAATAAAGTTTTAAGAAACGTTCTGCCTGTTTTAGAATTTCTTTTCAGGCTGCGACCAGAAACACTCATTAAACCGCCCTCCCCAATATTTTTTGGCCGATATTACCGGCAAAAGTGTCAACTTCCTGTAGCAACGATGCCTTTACTTCTTCGACATCCTTAATAATTTTTTCGCGAACATCTTTTAGATTTTCCTGAGCTTTTTTATTAATTTCCTCAATTATTGCTGCTTCCTCCTCAGCTGCTTCCTGAAGGATAGCCTCTTTTTTCAGGTTTCCCTGATTCCTGGCCTTTTTTACACCTTCCTTAAGGTCATTATCTCTCTCGCTGATATCATTTTTGCATGTGTCGATGTTCTGCTGCAGGCCGTCTACTTTATCTTTTCTTTGAGTAAGTATTTTCCTGATCGGTTTGTAAACAATAAAATTCATAGCTATAACAAGAAAAATAAAATTTATCATCTGTATGTACAAAGAGTTATCAAGAGTTAGCATAAAAACTTCTCCAAATCGTATAAAACAACAAAAAACTTAATAATTTAAAAGTGTTAAACATCAGCATATCGAATATGCTTCAAAGAAAATCTTTTATCATTATTAGAAACTAATTGTCAAAGGTTTTTTGGAAATTTTTTAATATTATTTTTATCTGAGGTTATATTGGATTTGAGTGAGTCATTCTGTTTACCAGGTGATAGTGTTAACGACTTCATCGCACAATTCCCATTAAACCTTACACCGGCATCAATTGAAATAACAGGGGCATGTATATCGCCTTCGATACTGCCTGGAGGATATATCTCAATTCTGTCCCTTGCATCTATAGTTCCATTGACCTTGCCCATTATGATTGCAACATCAACATTGATATCAGCGTCTAATACTGCCTTTTCCCCGACTATTACCGTTCCGCTGTTACTGAATATTTTCCCTTTTACATTTCCATCCAGCCTAATCGTTCCTTTAAATTCAATTCTACCTTCGAAACTGGCATCAGAACCAATAAAGGTGGTTATTGAATCCGCTTTTTTGCTTTTACGCATATTCCCCTCCGATTATTCATATATTTCAAGAGACTTTAAAGAATTTATCTTTTAATCAAATATCGCTGATGCTGATCTCAAAGCAATATAAATTGCTTAAATTACGTCATGGCAAAATCATTTTATTCAACTAAAAATCGTCTCATACTCACATTCATTAAAATACCAATACCTATCATAACTGTAACAACAGATGAACCGCCATAACTTATCAACGGCAATGGAACACCAACAACCGGCATAAGCCCCATTATCATTCCGACATTAATAAAAACCTGCCAGAATATCATCGCAGTAACACCGACTGAAAGAATTGTCCCGAAAGAGTCTCTACATCCATGAGCAATATTCAGGCCCCAGATAATAAGCAATAAATATATAAGGAGGATTAGCCCGGTACCGGCAAAGCCCCATTCCTCTGCAAGAACCGACAGGATAAAATCGGTATGCTGTTCGGGCAGGAAAGAAAGAGCGTTCTGAGTCCCCTTTAAGAAACCTTTGCCTATAATCATACCTGAGCCAATGGCTATTTTAGACTGAATTATGTGGTATCCGGCTCCAAGTGGATCACGATCAGGATTCAAAAAGGTTAAAATACGCAACTTTTGATATCCTTTTAAAAAAAACCACCATACCAGAGGTAATGTCGTAGTACAAGCGCCTATTATGTATATAAGAGTTCTTCTTTCAATTTTAACAAACATAGTTATTGATGCTGCTATTAATACAATCAGGAGGGATGTACCAAGATCGGGCTGCCTTACAACAAGTAAAAAAGGAATGAAAACCAATATTGCAGGAGTTACAAGTTCTTTGAACGTCAGTCCTTTGATATTGGCATGCTTTGAATAATAACTTGAAAGTACGATAATAACTGTGATCTTTACAATCTCGGACGGCTGTATAGTAATTGGTCCTACAATGAGCCAACGTCTTGAACCTGCGACATATTTGCCGAAAAACAACACGCCTACAAGCAGTAAGAGGCTGAAAAAATAAATCAATAAACCCCATTGATCCAGCTCTTTATAGTTAACCAAAAAGGAAATAACCATCACTGTTAAGCCGATACAGAACCAAATCAACTGTTTTCCGCATAAAGCTTTAAACGGATCGTCAACACCTGCATATATAGCACTATAAAGGACCACAATACCCAATGAGCCCAGGGTAATTGTCAGGCCTAAAAGCCCCCAGTCAAAATATTCAACAAGCCGCCTGTCAAACATTATTCATCCCCAAAATATTGTAATAGATCAAATACCTGTTTTATTAGAAGAAATTGCAACAGGAGTTTTTTCCCCTGCCACTCTATTTTCAAAGTACTTCTCGATAAGGGCTTTTGCAATAGGCCCTGCTGCACTACCGCCATGCTCACCATGTTCAACAATTACACTTACGGCAATTTCCGGATTAGATGAAGGAGCATAGGCTGTAAACCATGCATGAGGTTTCAAGTATTCAGCCCTGTTTTCTTCTTCGGAAGGGTCATCATCTCCTTTACGCCCTACTACCTGTGACGTTCCGGTTTTTCCGCTTATTTGAATACTCTTATTATGAACACTTCTCCATGCTGTGCCTGAGGTTTTATTAACCGCCTCCCATAACCCTCTCTTTAATATCCCCATTGTTTTTTCACTTGCAGGAAGTTTTCCAAGACTTCTGCTCTCTTTTGTATATAAAACCACACCTTCTGCCGTTACTATTGATTTTAAAATCAATGGAACAGGCCGCCTTCCCCCGTTAGCAACTGCAGAAGTAAGAACCAGCATCTGTAAAGGAGTTACAAGATTATAGCCCTGACCAATTGCAATCGAAAGGGTTTCTCCCCCCTGCCAGGGAACACCCAAACGTCTTTTTTTCCACTGCGAAGTCGGCACCAGCCCTTCTTCCTCATGTTCAAGACTAACCCCTGTTCGTGTCCCCAGACCGCACTTTTCTGCATATTCTGCTAATGTATCTACGCCCAGCTTCAGACCTACCTGATAGAAAAAAACATCACATGATTCTGCCAGGGCCTTTACAATATTAACATTGCCATGTCCTTTTTTTTGCCAGCATCTGAATACTCTGTCTCCATATTCATAAAAACCGCTACAATTAGTTTTGAATTCTTCATCAATAATACCTTCTTCAAGAGCTGCAATAGCTGCTACAATTTTATATATTGAACCGGGAGGGTACTCTCCTTGAATTACTTTATTAGTCATAGGTCTGCGCGGATCATTTCGAAGAGAATCCCATAGTTTATGTGAAAGGCCTTCTACAAAAGCATTCTGGTCAAATGAAGGACTGCTTGCCATGGCAAGAATGTCACCGGTACCCGGCTCCATGGCAACAACAGCAGATGTCAATGACTGAGTCATTTGCTCAGCCTTTTGTTGAAGATCACTATCAATTGTAAGAATAAGATTATTTCCTGGTTCGGCATCTACTCTTTTTAAAACACTGACAACCTGTCCGGTAGCGTTTACTTCCACCTGCCGCCCACCACGCCTCCCTCTCATTGGTTCTTCATATATTTTTTCAACACCAAATTTCCCTATGAAGTCACCACTCCTGCAACCCGAATATTTACCACTTTTCAGCTCTCTCGAATTTATTTCACTTAGATAGCCAAGTAGGTGTGAAGCACTTCCCTTGAAAATATAATGGCGGATTGGTTTGATTTCCACTAAAACACCGGGAAGGTCAAATTTATGAACCTCGATGGCCGCAAGTGAATTGCGGCCGATATCTCTTTTTAACAATATCGGCTTGTACGATGACCTTCTTTTTTTAGATTTAATTTTTTCCTTAAGCTCACCCACAGGGACTCCGGTATATCTTGATATTTTCATAACAGTATCATCAATTACACCGGCATCCTTTACGACTATACTTAAATCAAATGAAGGTCTGTTATTCACAAGCAGCTTACCGTTACGGTCAAAAATAAGGCCTCGCGGAGAATCAAGGCTTTGGAGCCTTATACAATTATTTTCGGAAAGCCTTCTGTATTCCTCTCCTTCTACAACCTGAAGGTAGAAAAGACGCAGCAAAAGAATCGCAAAAGCAGCTATGACATAAAACATCACTCCTGTAAGACGTTGTCTATACCAATCACTGTCAGCTGTTTTGTAATAATAATCCAAGAGAACTCTCTCATCAGGTTATTTAGTGCCCATCCGGAAATGGTCTTTTTGCCCAATATCTTCGTTATGCTCAAAAAATAATCCTCGGAATATCAAACATATGCCTGTGGTTATTTTTTTCGCATGCCTTGATCTTGAACAAAAATCCTCATTTCTGGATGGA
>Ga0209042_1003149_pt1 | contig 10089 bp, 10 predicted proteins | sample SaaInlV_200m_DNA_6_FD_184649 | JGI IMG/M metagenome (GOLD analysis project Ga0209042, IMG submission 184649) | Marine microbial communities from expanding oxygen minimum zones in the Saanich Inlet - SI037_S2LV_200m_DNA (SPAdes) (version 2) | ecosystem: Environmental > Aquatic > Marine >...
TTAATCATCAAAAATACCTCCTATCGTTTGAGAAAAAACAAACCGGTCTGTTCTGCAAAAAAGCTCGGAATAGATAGCCCCTTCAGCCTGTTCAAAGTTTAGAATACGTTTAACCACAAGAATAGACGTATCCTTTGAAACATCAAGATAACCGGCCCTGTTTTCAGATAAATGACCAATTCTGAAATTCTGTTTACCGTCTATGGGACGCATATAATATTTTTCTTTCACAACCCGTGAAAGAGATCTATCCTCCATATTAATATTATGAATTCCTGAAAAAAGAACCGGGTGAAGATATATATCTTCAAGAAGTGCAGGCTTTTTATTAACTGTGCTTAAGCGTGAAAGAAAGAACGCTTCTTTGTTAGAAAAGGGGTTCTCTATGTCATTGCCAACCTTTTTAAGAGCAATTTTTTGAAGAATTTTTGTTTTAACTGATATTCCCTTTTTTTTAAACGATGTTATCGTTCCCGCCAGAGAAAAAAGATCAACCTCTTTCTTTTCTTCCGTCACAAAAGTACCGGCACCTCTTTTGCGAACAAGCATCCTCCTGCGAACAAGCAAATCGGTTGCCTGTCTGGCGGTGGGTCTTCCTATGGCGTATTCAGAGGCCAGGCTGTGTTCTGAAGGGATTCTATATCCAGGAGGATATTTACCTGAACGTATTTTCTCCAGAATAATATCAGCAAGCTGATGGTACAGTGGAATTGGTGACTGTGAATTAAGCATAACTTTTTTAGTTCCATTATTTGTTTTTTTGATAAAATGCACGATATTTGTAAAGTTGTCAAGACAAATATCTCTTTATACAACCTGTCTTTTAATATTTTATAGTTTACGTTGACATATTACCTGTTTTAGTGTAAAAATCTAATCTCAAAACTACAAAATATTGTATTGAGGTATTAAAACACCCACAACATATTGTATTTGCATAACTAAATTGCATATATCATTATTTGTGTTAAATATTTCAATGTTTTTATTTTTTACGGAAGGTAATTTCATGGTTTCTTTAAAAACTGATACAGAAAACAATATACCACTCGATATGAATCAGGTTAAGAAGATTTTAATCAATAGGCTTGAAAATAAAGGCGTTGAGTTGAGCCTTATACCAGGCTTTATACGAAGCCTGGCGAATTCATTCATGTTTAACCCGCAGATGAATCTTTCACAGGTAAATAAAAGGCTGAATTACATGGGCTGGGAAAATTTTGAAATTGATTACCATACTCTTCAGCTTGCAATATCTTTTTTTGAAACCGAAGGTATTGAAAAACTTGAATACAAATCCCCCCTGTGGTTTGAGAATAGCTTCAAACCTGTTCACAATACATCCATTGAAAGTGTATTGGTTTAATCATCCGTTAAAAACAACATTGATACTCACAATTTCAGGCCTGCTTCCTACCCTTATAGGCGGCCCCCAGGTGCCAAAACCGTTTGATACATAAAAATGAGTATTTTCTATCTTTTTATATCCCCTTCCAATTTCGAAAATTTTATCTGTTATATAATTTAACGGCCATATCTGCCCGTTATGAGTATGCCCGGATAGTTGAAGGTCTACACCATTTTTTACTGCATTACTTAACTCATATGGCTGGTGATCAAGCATAATAACCGGATAGCTTTTATCAATATCCACCATAATTTTATTCAAAGATTTTCTTTCTTTATTCATCATATACTTACTACTTATGTCTTCTCTTCCAACAATATAAAATGAATTGTCAATTTTTACTTTGGAATCCCTAATGACTATTATATTATGTTCATTAAGATATTTATCTGCAGCATCAACACCGCCAATGTATTCATGATTACCTGTAACGGCATATGTTCCGTATTTTGATTTAATATTCTTTAATATATCTCCGAGATTATTGACAATTACCGGAGTTATATCCTCATCAACTATATCTCCTGCGAAAAGCACAATATCAGGATTAAGCTTGTTTATACTATCAACAAGTCTGGTTAACCTCGAATTACTGATTATAGTTCCCAGATGAATGTCACTAACCATTACAACATTTAATGATTTTAAAGAATTTACTTTTTTTTCTATTATAATGTTCAGATTTGTGAGCACTGGATTTATGGAATTAATATAACCTGCAATATTTATTGATATGGCAATTATAATTAAAAAAAAAGCTGTTACCTGTTTTGTTTTTTCATAATTTACATTTATTTTTTCCGGGAAAAATTGCAGATAAGCATTTCCAAATCTTAATAAATCTAAAATCGCAAGTTCAAGAAAAAGATAAAACATCATTCCAAGCCAGATTGAACCTATCCATATAAGTACTTCACTGGCAGAGCAGATAATAAATTTTTCAAGGACTCTACCGGCAATATATGAAAATGTGAATACCAGCATCATTATTATATATGAATATCTAATAATGGAAATATCAGGTATTGATTGAAGCCCCCTGATAAAAATATAATAATTTACTCCACCATATATTGCCATGGCAGAAATAAGAAAACACAAAAAATAAAAAATTCTCATATCTATTCCTGATGAATTCGTAGAAATTATAATCGATGGCTAAGTAGTGCCCATCCCCTTTTGTATGTATATTTAAATTATCCTGCATTTCAATACAAATAAAATTTAAGGATAAATTATATGGCTAAATATAAAACGATAAATAAGACATTGCCTTTACCGCGACTATCTTTTAAAATGAATATAAAAATCATACCGATGCTAAAAACATACAAACGCATGATAAAGTATATGAAACAAAACGTTGAAAAAACGGTAGGAGAGAATGACGCTTTCATAAGACTCATCCAGATTGCTCAGGAGGATAAGGAAATAAGGGAACAGCTTATTAAAATACTTTCCCTGAATTCATTTAACAGGAAATCAGCTTTAAATACTTTTATTGAGCACATGCTATTGAAAAAAGCTCCGAAGGAATTTGTTGAAGCTGTTTCATCACTTCTTGATGAAAATGTTGCAAAAAAAACGCTGGAAATTCTTTATAAATATTAAGATCTTTACCCCGGCATTATCTTTTTAAAATAACTTAATATAACATTTATTTGACTTTAATCATTATATAGCAAAAATCATTCAGGAAAAATTGATCTTTATGAATGACAAAAAAAAATTTATAAAAATAATAATACTCGATAATATAATTGAAGCGCAAATTATTGGTTCTATACTTGAAGAAAGGGGTATCCCCCATCAAATCAAGTCTTATCATGATACCGCTTATGACGGCCTGTTTCAGTTACAAAAAGGATGGGGGGTCATATATGCACAGGAAACTAACAAATCTGAAATAATCGAGACTATTAATATCATACGCTCAGATCAATAAGCTTTCCACTCCGACTGATTAATATACTTTTAAACCCTATCTCAGAAAGCACCTTACATCCGAAGGACGTTTTATACTCCGATTCAAAAAACTCAAATGCTGTCTGTATACTGTATTTTCTAATAGGCATGTGTCTTAACTTCAAACCCAATCTCCATTTATAAGATTGGTTGTGAAGATAATAATATATTAAACTCGCAAAAAGTCATACTACAGACGACTTTGTATAATATTCAAGATCAAGGCGCGCAAATCATGAACAATGCAGCGCAGCACATATATTGAACTTTTTTACGAAGCGTCAACCTTGATCAACTCGTAAAAAATATACTGGATGGCTAAGTAAAAATCTTCATATACAAGGCATAGCAATTGATCAGGAGTGAAGGCATACATGTAGTATGTCGAACTTCTGATTAATTGCTATAACGCAGTAGATGGAGACTTTTTACGACGCCATCAACCTTGACATTAAAAGTTTCTGTTGAGATACTCTGCCCTGCCGAATTAAAAATAATATAATAATACTCTTTTGATTAACCCCTTTCGTTTAGAATTAGAAAGGAACTGAGAATACTAAACCGGAGATAAAATGATATACAAACTTGGAAATCGTAAAGTTGAAATTCGTGGTAAAGATTATTTTATTGCTGAAAATGCAATAGTTATAGGATCTGTAATAATTGAAAATAATGTGAGCATCTGGTTTAATGCTGTTGTTCGTGCAGACTTTGATTTAATACGCATTGGTGAAAATTCCAATATCCAGGACGGATCAATTCTCCATACAGACCCGGGTAATAAATTGACTATAGGACAGAACGTTACAATAGGTCACAAAGTAACGCTCCACGGTTGTGAAATAGGAGATTATAGTCTGATAGGAATGGATTCAGTTATCCTAAACGGAGCCCGAATAGGCAAATATTGTATGCTGGGAGCCAATACACTTATAACAGAAGGTCAGGAAATACCCGACAGATCCGTAGTTATGGGTTCGCCTGGTAAAGTTATAAAGGAAATATCTGAAGAGACTAAATTGATACTTGAGCTTTCCTCTCAGGTTTATGTTGATAGCTTCAAACAATATAACAAGGATCTCGTCAAAGATTACATAGTCAAATAAGAAGAATATATAAATAATATAGCCTCTTCTTTAATTAAGAAGGTTTCTTTGTAAAATTGCTAACAGGTGGAACCCCTTTTTAATAATTTAACACCGTGACAACACCAAAATAAATATAAATTAAACAGACAGTGACAAAAGAAACACTTTTTGCTACAATAAACTTACATTTAAATTTCATTTCTTTCAGAGCATTTATTTTCCTCGGAAGTTCAATTCGGATTTGTCACAACAATTTTTTTATGATGAAAGGAGGCCATTATGCTGGTTAAAGTTTTCATTAAAAGAAATGTCAAGAAAGGCAATTCAATTGAAATTTTCAAACGACTGAGAAAAATCCGGTCAGAAGCAATGAAACAGGAAGGCTATGTTTCCGGAGAAACAATGGTTGATCCTGACGATCCTCGCAAAGTTCTTGTTATCAGTACCTGGGAGAGTGCCGGGGACTGGAATCGCTGGAAACATAATACTGAAAGAGTATCCCTTAATGACGCTTTACATGAATGCCTTGAAGGGCCTGTAGAATACGAAACATATGTTTACAGTAAATACTATTTAAAGGTGTCTTCTGAATAGCCGAATTACTAACAATATAAAGAGGTGGTTATATATTCCAGTTCAAATTGGGAATCTCAAACTTTAAATGGTGAAAGAAATCCCCACCGTACGGTATTACTATAAGTTATACATTGAGACCTTTGCATAATATTCATTCTTGTTCAAATTTGATGGCGTCGTAAAAAGTCTCCATCTACTGCGTTATAGCGGTTGATCAGAAGTTCGACATACTACTTGTATGCCTTCACTCCTGATCAACCTCTATGCCTTGTATATGAAGATTTCTACTTAGCCATCGGTTATACTTCCAAACAACTCATTACTAAAATACAATAAAATCAACAGGATATTTTTTGTTATAGTGGTGCAAAGGCATGGTCGTGTACCTTACCCATATGTGCCAATATCTGAATTGAATTTGCCCCAAAAACAGGTCACTATAGCATTTGCCTTCCAGCAATTTCTTTATAACCTGAAAACAAAACACCAGAATTCGCACACTATATACATATTTTAATCATATCCAAATATATATTATTATAAATAAATCCATACATGAGTCAGCATCCCCAATAGATTACGATTAGGAAATTTTCTAAAAAATTGCATTTTGACCCTTTTGGGTTTATATGAATAAAAAAGAAATCACCCGTAATTAAAACTTTATATTTTATAAAACTCTGTTTATTGGTTAGCAGAATCTCACAAATATTACATTTCATCCATATGTATTATATTAGGAAGGCACGATATAATGAAAAAAAACATAAGTTTATTATTTTTTGCATTGGTTATAGCATCATCACCTATCACGCAGGCAGAAGAAACCATTTCAATTGGGCTGAAAGAAGTGGTTGATATCGCCTTGAAAAACAATCTGAATCTTAAAATTGAACGCATTTCACCGGAAATTCAACAAAACAGCTTGATAGTTGAGAAATCAGTATTTGATCCAAATCTGGTCGTAGAAGGTTCAACCTTAAAACAGGAACCGGACAATGCCGCGACCGGATCCCAATTAAATCAGACGACTTTTCAAGCATCGGTGTCTAAGAGATTCTCACCAGGCACCAACGTAGCCGTAAATCTGACTGTAACTGATGACGATAATGAGACCGCCGGCACCATGTTCGGAGGAAATGAAACTACAACTTCTCTGGTTATTACCCAGCCACTACTTAAAAATCGTGGGCGAATGGTAAATCAAAGGAATATCACTCTTACAGGGTATAATCTAAAAATTGTTGAACTTTCCTTTAAACAGAGAGTTATCGACACTGTAGCCGAGGCTAAATCTCTTTATTGGAAATATTATTCTTCCCTTGAACTACTTGAAGTGCAGAAACAATCGCTGACTCTGGCTCAAAGACTGAATGCCGAAATGGAGGAAAAGGTCCGTCTTGGCAGTACACCCCGTCTCGATCTTTTGCAGTCCAAGGCCGAGGTTGCGTCACGAGAAGGTGAAGTTATTTCAGCCGAAAGAGACGTTTACAACAACCGCGATAATCTATTAAACTACATCTACGGTGGACTGACTACATTTGGTACGGTAATCTGTAAGGATTCACCATCATTTGAAGCCGTCACAGTAGATGAAGAAGAGATGCAAAAAACGACCTTGAACCATCGAACAGATTATCTCACAGCAGATTACGCGGTTCAATCCTCGCAAGTAGATCTGGTCTATTTCAAAAATCAGAAATTACCCGCCCTTGATATTTCCGGCACACTGGGTATCAATGACGGGAAGACGGACAATGCGGGATCAACCGGTTATCAGGACTACTCTTATGGCATGGTTAAACTCAGCATTGACCTGCCCATCGGGTTTCGTAAAGACAAGACCAATTATGCTTCGGCGAGGCTTTCAAATAAGCAGCGTAAATTTGCTCTGGAGAACACAAAAAATCAGGTCATCCTGGATTTGAGGAAATCCATTCGCGACATGCGTGCCGCCTATAAAAGTTATCAGGCAATTGCATTGGCACGCAACCTTGCTGAAAAATCATTGGAAGTTGAAGAGGGTAAATTCAGGCACGGCCTTTCCACTAGTTATAATGTACACCTGAACCAACGGGATTTATCCAATGCAAGGGCAAATGAGGTAAATGCCGCCGTCAATTACCAGCTTACGATTATAGCACTTTACAAAGCGGCAGGCATAACCCTGGAAAAAAACAACATCGAAATCAATGAGGTTTCAAAATGAAAAATTTCAAAAAGGTGCTTTAGATATGGGCTTTGATGCCCAGACCATCGCAAATCAGCCCCGGGCAACTTTTTACGGTACAAGCGCCAACGAGATTCAACATGATTAGAAAACCCGATATGAAATAAATTACTGCAAACCCAACCTTCATATTTTTTGATATTTATTTTATTGAGTTCAATTTATAATTACTCAAGAGTAACTCGGGTTTTCTTAAGATTTTCGACTATTGTCAAATCACATTCCTGAACTGACACATCATGAAACTTCAAGGAGGTGCTCCCAATTTGTTGTGTAAGACCGGGATTTTCTTTTCCGGACTGTTTTCCATTTTTGAGTATTGCCGAGGCCGGCAGTTGCATATTGTACTGAATCCTTACCTATAGTACGGTTTATACTGTCCAGTGTACTCATAAGTCTTACAGCAGATTTTCTATCCCTTGTGTCAAAAAGATCTCGTTGAACCCAATCTTCCGAAACCATGCCGTTGAACATAACCCCCGCTTTTTTATACCTGTATCCGCTTCGATAAATATTTTTAAGACCTTTCCGGGCATAGCTTATAAGCTCCGAGGTGTCTGATGTGGCAACAGGAAGCCGAACAGTTTCCAGATTATAATACAAAGGATCTATTTTGCTGAAACGGTTCGTCATAAGAAAAACCACGAGAATTTCTGCACATAAGCCTTCCTTTCGCAGTTTTTCGGCTCCTATGGACACATAACCTACAACAGCCTCTTCCAGATCTCCCAAAGTTTCCAGCGGGTACCTGAAAGACCTTGATACTGTTATTCCTTTTTTGGAGGACGGACAGGACTCAACAGTATAACAGGCCACCCCCTTAAGTTCCTGAACCAGCCTGCTCCCCAAAACTCCATATTTTTCCCTCAACATATTTTCATCAGTATCACGTAATTGTCTCGCATTTGTTATACCATTTCTTCGTAAAAATTTTGTATACCTGCGCCCCACTCCCCATACATCTTCAACATCGGTCATACTAAGTGCCATTTCCTGATAAGGTGATCCGGTAAGATCGAGAACTCCTCCTGCTTTTTCCGACTTCTTGGCAAGCCTGCATGCAATTTTTGCAAGAGTCTTTGTCTCGGCAATGCCGATGGCAACAGGCAAGCCCACACACCGCCTTATCCTGTCTTTTATCCTTATGCCATAACCGTTGAGGTCGTAATGGCTGAAACAGGAAAGATCGAGAAATGCCTCGTCAATCGAATAAACCTCCATATCAGGTGTAAATTCCGCAAGCAGCTTCATAACACGGTGCGACATGTCTCCGTAAAGAGCATAATTTGACGAATACACATAAACACCACCAGATTCAATAATATCGGCTATTTTAAATACCGGAGATCCGAGCCTGATGCCAAGGGCCTTTGCTTCATTAGACCGGGCTACAACACACCCGTCATTATTTGAAAGTACCACTACAGGCTTTCTTTCAAGCTCTGGATAAAAAACCCGTTCGCAGGAAACATAAAAATTATTACAATCTACAATGGCAAAAACAGACATGTTTTTTCAATTCCTGATGGCGTCGTAAAAGAATGGTTAATTGTACTTTGCACCACTACACCAAAATGTAACCTGCTAATTTGATTGTATTTTAGAATATGATGTTTGGAAGTATGACCACAAACACGGGGTCGGAAAAACTATAACGAATGAATCACACTTGTAACCACGCCCCATATTTCAAAATTCATTCCATCTTCGATATTTAGCACCTGATATGCATCGTTTTCAGGAACAAGAGCAATCCTGCCGTTACCGGTCCTGATCCTTTTCACGGTCAGTTCACCGTCAACAACGGCTATCACCACCTTTTTATCTACAGGATCAAGAGACCTGTCAACGATCAGAATGTCACCGTGGTGTATTCCCGCCCCAATCATTGAATCACCGTTCACTTTAACAAAAAAGGTAGCGGCCGGATGCTTTACCAGATATTTATTCAAATCCAGTTTATCTTCTATATAATCGTCTGCCGGGGATGGGAAACCGGCTGAGACCGGGGCCATAAACAATAAACCGGTATATTTCATTGTATAATCAGGACATATTATACACCTTTTCATATTTAACAAATCCACTTAAAACCTCAAACCTTACCTCAGGTTTTTGAAATAATTTATAATTGATGGCGTCGTAAAAAGTCTCCATCTACTGCGTTATAGCGGTTGATCAGAAGTTCGACATACTGCATGTATGCCTTCACTCCTGATCAACCACCAAGACTTGTATATGAAGATTTCTACTTAGCCATCGTTAATACTTTTTACGAGTTCATCATAATTTAGAATGTTTTTAAAAAAAGTGTTGCTTTTTTAAAAACATTGTGTTTATTGTTATTAACATGCAGGGTAAATTATATCAATAGGAGATAGATTATGTCTCAAATAAAATTTGAACCGTTTATAAAAAGAATCTTTGAGGAAACCGGTATAAGTTCCCAGTCGGAACTGGCTTCCATTCTTAACGTGAACCGTTCAGCTATTACACAGGCCAGGAATAAACAATCTATACCTGAAAAATGGCTCCTGAAATTATATCGTATATATGGGCTTAACCCTGAATGGCTTGAAAAAGGGATTGGAGAAAAAAACCTGAAAAGAAGAGATGATGATGATTCCTTCAAAAATATCCCGAAAGTAAAGGCACGGCTTTGTGCCGGTGGCGGTTCTTTTGAATCAGGTTCTGATATTGAAGGTTATTACTCATTTAAAAGAGACTGGCTGCAAACAAAAGGATCTCCGGATAAAATGGTCATGATGGATATCTTCGGCAACAGTATGGAGCCTGAAATGAGAGACGGAGATACAATACTT
>Ga0209042_1003165_pt1 | contig 10059 bp, 8 predicted proteins | sample SaaInlV_200m_DNA_6_FD_184649 | JGI IMG/M metagenome (GOLD analysis project Ga0209042, IMG submission 184649) | Marine microbial communities from expanding oxygen minimum zones in the Saanich Inlet - SI037_S2LV_200m_DNA (SPAdes) (version 2) | ecosystem: Environmental > Aquatic > Marine >...
ATGAAGGTTTTGGTCGATCTCCATAGCGTAGCCATAACTTACTGTTTGTGAAAGCACTTCCCTATTTCTTCAAAGTTTTGTCAGTCAACCAGGAGGAATTACTTTGAACTCCTAATACACCTTCCCTATTTTTTGCTCTCTTTTTTCCTTCAATATCCAGACCTCCCTGCCAACTCTTTGAGTCGGATCATTGAATTCGTCTCGTTATTCTGCTGGCGGTAAGTAATTCGATCAGAAAAATAGTCGACCAGGTAATTTTGCCAGTATTGTAGTTCTTCATTTGTCAAGGTTTCTGTACGGGTATAGGTGTTGAAATATTCACATGACTTAGCATAATCGATCTGATGATGCTTTTGATGATCGTAACCCTTTGAGCCAGGCACAGGGATATACAAAGAGAAGCCAACCACATCAGGATCGATTTCTTCAATGAAATCTATCCTCTCCAAAATGGTCTCTTTAGTTTCAAATGGCGTGAATCCTAGGATAAAATAAGCTTTGCGGATGATTCCCAAATCTCGTGTTATCTTGAAAGCCTGGCGCACTTGATCTGGATTAATGGGTTTGTTTGTCAGGTGCATGAGACTTGGTCCAGCTTCTACCCCCATCCATACTTCTTCCAATCCCGCATTGGCTAAAATTTCCAAAGTAGGCCAGTGAGTGGGCTTTGCCACATCAGAGGCAATAACGTTCATGCCAAATTTAAAATCCACTTTTCGGTCCATTTTCAACTGCCCAACTTCTCTCATGGTCGAGGTAAGGAACACCTCGGCATCACACATTAGCACCATACTACTTCCATCCATTCCCCACCTGTCCCTCAACTCCACCATCTCATCGACGATATTCTCGGGTGTCCTTGTCTTGCCGTGTATCTTTGTATAACTGGGGGCAGCACAGAATACGCATTCGAATGGACATCCCCCGCGTTGCATCTCCATCGAAGTCTTCCTACCTTCTCCCCCGCTCTCTAGCTTTGCCAGATTGCGGTCGATGCGTATCAGTTCCCTATCAGGAAAGGGCACTTCGTTCAGATCCGCAATCAACCCCTTACGAATTACTCTGGGTGGATCCGGATTCGTTAGTATTTCTAACCACGCTTCTTCTCCCGGCCCCTGGACAAAAAAATCGACAAGATCGCCGTATCCATTCTCCAACTTATCGGCCGTCAAACCACTGATGCCATATCCTCCCCAGACAACCTTTACAGATGGATTCTTTCTTTTTATTTCCTGCACTAACCTTTCTGCGTGGGGAATCTGAAACGTTGTTACCGAAAAGGCAATAATCTCTGCATCTAAACAACCTGCAATGATTGTCTCATCATTATCAAATTCCCCACTGAAAAAGCGGTATTGATCTCTGCAATACCCAAACTTGTAGGAAAAGCTGGCCAGGTAACCCAGTCCAAGACATTCCCATGCATGCATACTTTTGGGGCTAATAAGTACAATAGTACCAGAAAATAAGGGCATATCTTTCCTTTCTTTTCTTTATAAACCAAACGGGACTCGTGCATGGTTGTATCCCATATTTCTCGCCCCGATACCCTCCATTTTCATACGCTCTTTCGTCATTTAAACTCCATCTTTGATCTGGAACAGGACAAAATATTCGTCCCGGTATACGAGTTGCAAATACTCCTTCCGGAACTCCTCATGGAATTCATCCAGGAAATACTGGGGATATCCCAGGTTCAAACGTCCCTGGGGGACTCTGATCATCCTGATGATATGAGAAATCCCCAGCGTTCTTAAATGAGCCCGCAGTTCTTCCGGGGTTTTCAGCCTGGCATATTCGATAACTTTTTGATAGGGATGGTCCCAGATGTAGGGATGATCGCAGTAGAAGCCCTTCACTATCCCCTGGAACAGAATCCTGGATGTTGATGGTAGCTTCTCGTTGGCAAATTTCATAACCCTATAGATGGGTTCACTCACCTGCAGGAAAGAGTCTCTCGATTCCGCACCCAGTGCGACCCCTGCGACAGACTTACTTAGGAAATGGCCCCACACGAGGTTTAGGAAGATCGTCGCGAGAATCCCAAACCTGAACAGGAGCGAAACGGTCCACGTCCTGCTGGAAGCCAATCCCTCAGCTACCAGACCCGACAAGATCCCGGCGAATGCGAAGAGCACCAATCCGTAGCGAGGATTCATATGCAGGAATTTTACCAGAATGAGTAAATAGACCACGCAAAAACCGAGTAGGAAGTAGTGCTTCCTTTCCCGGGCAAATAAAAAGACGCCGGGTAAAAGGGCCACGAAATAGACCCCAATGGCCTTTTGCCATCCTTGTGGAGAGAACGTCCAGTTCCACGGCGACATGGAATCCCAGTAGATTCGGAACCATTCCAGAGACGGAAGGGCGATCCCGACCACACCCGCCAGAGAACTGGTTCCATCTTTAGCTGTAATTGGCCCATATGAAAATTCTCCTCCCCAAAAACCACTCATCAAAGGCCAGAAGGGATTTCCAGAAACCCAATAGCTCCTCATATACCAGGGAACAACGGGTATTAGAGCTATCGCCAGAAAGACTCCCGCGTTCTTCATCCCTTCCCACACTCCCAGCCTCCACACCAAAATCCAGATCGTGAGGATGAAAGGGCCCCCGACCATAAGCGAAGCAATCCCCTGATGTTTCGTACCCATCGCCACTCCGGTGAGGACGGCAGCGAGAACCAGGTTTTTCCGTTCCGGTTTTTCAAACCAGTTGATTAGTCCCCAAAAAGCCATGAACTGAAAGAAACACAGCCCCAAATCGACATACCCCAGGGGGCTCCCAATGACCACGACGGGCATAAAGCTGAAAAAAGTCGCCCCCCATATACCAACCCTCAGGGTAAAGAATCGCTGACTGAAGCCCACAATGGCCAGAAGGCTCAACATCCCCAGCGCCCAATGAAAGATTTGGGCAAGGATGCCGTTCCTCAGAGCGATACCGACCAGAAACAACAGGTTGATATTGCTGGGATAGAGAGTCCCAGTCACAGTCGGCTCAAAACTGAAGAAATGCTTCTCCAAAAAAATCTTAGGCAAGGCTAGCTGATAGGCCAGAGGATCTGTCGCTCCATGGGGTGGAGCCATGGCCCTGAGGAGATTCAACCCGGTCCCCAGGATAAAGAGGAGAACGAGCCAGAAATAGAGCGATTTGAAATGGCTGATCTTCAACGATTTCATCGCCCACGCCTTCAATCGGAACATCATCAGGAGGACCTGTTTGAACCCAATCCCTCCCCAGATGACGATCAGCAAGACTACCGCGTATAGATATAGAAGGTGGGCCAGACCGAGGGCCAGAACGAGGAGCATCAAGACGGCCAACCCAACGGCCAGAGAAAAACTCAACTCCTCAATCCAGAAGGGAAAGACAAACCCCAAACGGCTCAGGATGAAACTCCCATTCCCTGCCGCCGCGATGAGGAAAAAAAAGGCTAAGAAGAGTTCGATCAAAATATACCTGAGAATATTTCCTCTACCAGTTCAAAATAGCCCTGCCTGCGGTAGAAGAAGTAAAAAATACCCAGAACCCAGCAGAGGATCAGGATTTCACCTGCGAGATAGAAGGATTTTGGCTTACCACCCAGTTCTCCCGAATTTTCCTGCGCGGCTTCCTTCTCCTGCACACCCTTTCCGCAATTTCTACCCAACTTTCCGTTCCTTTCTCAAACTGCTCCCCTCCCCTCTGTTTTTGAGACTGCAAAAAGCAAACCATATCTCCTGGATACCCCCCCCTCCGATGATCACATTTCGCTCTCTTCCCGCTGAAACCACAGTTCCAGGACCAGAAGAGCCCAGAGTTGCTGGCTGTAGTCGCGCCGCCCGCTGATATGATCCCGAACCATTTGTCTCAGGTGATCCAGGTCGAAAATCCCTCTCTCCCGGGAGGCTTGGCCAAAGAGGAGTTCCTCCAACCATGGACGCAATTCGTTCTGCAGCCACTTTCCCAGAGGAATGGCAAAACCTTGCTTCGGCCGCTCCAGAATGGCCATGGGCAGGTATTTCCGGGCGACCGCACGCAGTAGCACTTTGCTTTTTCTCAGGGTGAACTTCTGCTTTCTCTGAATCCCGGCCATAAACTCCACCACTTTGTGATCGAGAAACGGAGCCCTGGTTTCAAGAGAACAGGCCATGCTCATCCGATCGACTTTGACCAGGATATCGTCGGGCAGATAGGTCACCAAGTCCAACCCAAGCATCACCTGACGCGGGTCCGGACTCTGTCGCCCCCAATATCCCTGGTAACTAGGGAAAAAAGGTCCCTTATTGAGAATATCGGTAAATTCTTCCGAATAAAGGGCATTTTTTTCCTGTGGCATGAAAAAAAACGCCCAGCTGGTCTCTGGAACTTCGCGTACGGCCGCCGAGAATTCTAGAAATCGCCTGACCTTCTTCCGCAAGCTCTTGCCGTAATAGACAGTTGATTCCTTCATCTGCCTTGCGATCCATTCGATCATCCCTCGTCCCAGACACGAGGGCAAACGATTGAAATAATCCGCCAGAATCCGGGCTTGATAGCGCCTGTATCCTCCGAACACCTCGTCTCCCCCGTCGCCGCTGAGTGCCACGGTTACCCGGCTGCGCGTCACCTTCGAAAGGTGATAAGTAGGGATCGCCGAGGAATCGGCAAACGGTTCCCCAAAATGTCCCACCAGTTTGGGTACCAGTTCCCGAACATCGTAATCAACGATGTGTTCTTCGTGGTCTGTTCCCAGTAGTCGGGCGACTTGCCGGGCATATTTCAGCTCGTTGAACGAAGAATCTTCAAACCCGATCGAAAATGTCTTAATTGGCTGCGTCGAAGCCCGCTGCATCAAAGCAGTCACGAGACTCGAGTCCAGTCCACCACTGAGGAAAGCTCCGAACGGAACATCGGCCCGCATGCGCAGTTCCACTGCCTCGCCCAGAAGCGCGTCCAGTTCCTCTACGTTCTCTTCGATTGGTCTTTCTGAGATGGGCTCGTACCGCGCCTCCCAATAACGTCGCACCTCGAATTGCCCCCCCTGGTAGATTGCATAGGAAGCAGGAGGGAGTTTTTTCACATGTCGGTAGATAGTCCGAGGATGAGGGATGAATAGATAAGTCAGGTACTCGTCGATGGCCAGCGGATCCCAGTCTCTAGAGATAGATTTATCGCACATGAGTGCCATCAACTCAGAGGCGAAGATAAGAGCCCCGTTTCTTTCAGCGTAGTAGAGAGGCTTTTGGCCAAGTCTATCTCTGGCCAGGAAAAGCTTTTGCCGACCTGTATCCCAAATTGCAAAGGCAAACATTCCCCGCAGGTCATCCAGACACTCTTCCCCCTTTTCTTCGTACAGATGGAGGATGGTTTCTGTATCGGACGCTGTTTTAAAAAAATGTCCTTTCTGCTCCAGCCTTTGGCGCAGTTCCAAATAGTTGTATATCTCCCCATTGAAAACTATCCACACATCCCCATCCTCATTGCTCATCGGCTGGTGCCCACCAGTCAGATCGATTACTTTTAACCGCCGCATGCCCAGCCCGACAGGACCATCCAGATGGATCCCTTCATCATCCGGTCCCCGGTGAACGATAGCCTGGCACATGGTCTTCAGCAGATTTTTATCTACCTGTTTCTGCATATCCCCGAAGACCTTACCCACAATCCCGCACATCGAATCCTCAATCCGAGTAGTAAAACGCCTTGATGGATTCTACTGTCTCCTCCAGTCCTTTCTCCATCTCTACCTCTGGAACCCAGTCCAGGATCTGCCGGGCCCTGGTGGAATCAGCCAAATTGTCGCGCACATCTCCCTTGACTTTATCGACAAATCGGGTCCTGGCTTTTTCTCCGGTAAGACCTTCAAGACAAGCGATGAGTTCGTTGACGGTAATGCTCGATCCTCCTCCAATATTCACAATCTCCCCGACGCAGTCCCTCTCCACAGCCTTCAGATTGGCCTGCACGATATCTTCCACATATGTCATTCCGCGAAGTTGCTCCCCATCTCCCAGAACCTGGATCTCCCCATGGTCAATCAGCGCACGGGTGAACAGGCAGACCGCCTGATCAGGGCGTGGCTTAGGGCCATAAGCGGTGAAATAGCGCAAAACTACAGTTGGGACGTCAAAGTTTTGCTGGTAGAGGTCGCAAAGATGCTCTCCGGCAACTTTGGTGACGCCATAGGGTGAAATCGGCCTGGGGGAGGTTCCCTCCGTCGTGGGGAATTCAGCGGCGTCTCCATAGACCGATGACGAAGATGCAAAGATGAAACGCCGGATAGAGCTGCCTTTTGCCGCTTCCAAAAGTTTCTGGGTCGCCAGGATGTTGCTGTTTACATAAACCTCAAACCGTTTCCCCCAACTCGTCCTCACACCAGCCTGTGCCGCCAGATGAAAAACGCAATCCGCTTCTCGCAGCAGATTCACCAAGTCGATTTCGGTCAGGTCCCCCTGAACGAAACTGAAGTCGCCGAAAGGATAAAGATCATTGAGTCTGTCTTCTTTGATCTCTTGTGGATAGGAATCCAGGAAGCTGTCGATTCCGATAACCTGGTCTCCTCGATCAAGCAAACGCTTCCCTAAGCGTGCACCAATGAAACCAGCCACTCCGGTAACTATGGCAAGCATAAAAACCTTCCTCATCTCCTTGAATATTGACAACGAACTTCCTGGTATATCTCTTTGATCCGGAGTGCGCTGGCTTCCCAGGTCAACCCTCGCTTCTGGATACTTTCCCGCCCCCCTCTACCGAGCTGCCGTCTGTAGGACTCATCGCTCATCAGTGTGATAATCCCATCCGCCAATTGTCTAGTATCTCCACTATCCACCAGAAGCCCATCACTCCCGTCAGTAACCAGTTCGGGAGTTCCTCCTACCCGAGTGGCCAAAACGGGCAGACCGCAGGCCTGAGCTTCGAGCACCACGTTGGGACGCCCTTCGGAAAAACTGGGGAGAACGAGGAGGTCAGCGGCGTTCATCCAGACCGGTATCTCCTGCGAAGAGCGGGATCCAGCGAACAACACCTGCCCTTCCAGGCCAGTTTCATTAGCCTGTTTTTCCAGGCACTCGCGCAGCGTTCCATCTCCGACCAGAATGCACAACAGCCGCTCATCGTCAACTTGATGCACTGCTTCCAGCAGCACCTCCAGCCCTTTGATCGGTACCAACAGACCGACAAACAAAACGGTAAAACGGTTATGCGGTAATCCGAGCCCTTCCCGTGCCCTCTTTTTATCACCAGGTTGAAAACGCTCATCGACCCCATTGTAGACCACGCGAATCTTTTCTCGCTCAACCCCTATTCCTGCGAGTTTCTCCCCTATATCCTCGCTGACGGCCACCACGACGTCCATCCACTCGTATATCTTCCCGTTGATCCAGCGCATCATCCCACCTTCGAGTAAATGGATATCGCTACCACGCACGCTCAACACAATAGGACGCCGCCACAGGCGTGTAGCACAATAGGCGACCAAACCCGAGATGGTCCAATGGCAGTGTACCAGATCGCAATTCCGTATTTCCCCCAAAGCCTTTAGCCAAAACCCGAACAAAAAGAAAACGACCTGGAATCTGGCCACCCAACTTTTGGATATATTGGTTGGAATCCCTCCTCCATAAGCCACTCGCTGCCAAGAAGTTGGCAGCAGATAGCGAAACCGCTGGACGATCACCCCCTCCATTTCCTCTTTTCTGGGTAATCCCTCCTCATGTGGAGCGATCACTTCAACCTTCACATTTTGATTGACCAGTCTTTTCGTCAATTCCAGAATAAAACTGCCGAAAAGATCCCCTTTGAATCGAGGAAAACCAGTCGTCAGCATGCAGACCTTCATAGGAGACATTCACTCGCTTTCCTGCATATCGTAGAGCATGGCAAATAGCAGGAATTGGATGCCCATTATAATCATCAGCGAACAAACGACCGATCGGGGACCAGTAACTCCCACCCCAATCCATTGCTCATAGATCAAAACTCCACCGTAGATCACTCCCAAAGGCAGAAAAAGCAAGCCAAAGATGAAAAAGAAAAACAGCGGGTGAAAATCGCGGATCAGATACTTGCTGAACAACCGCCAGAAGAAATCGCGCACGAGCATGGGCGCCACGTTCATAGCATAACTGGCCCCCTTGATCTGCGACTGCCTCTCCCCTTCCAGATAGATTGCCCGTCTGGGAACATCCTTGACCTTGAGCCCGTAGCCATTCAGGCGCACCAGGAAATCCATCGGGTACCCGTATCCCTTCCAGGCCTTGCTCCAGTCGACCAGATCGATTCCTCGCTTGGAAATGGCGGTAAACCCATCCACCACATCGAAAATCTTGTAATAGCCCGAGGCTACCTTGGTCATAGCCGAGATCATGGCATTGGGAAACATGCGCGTCCAGGGCATGTCCTCCAACCCGGTATCGGGCATCAGGAAGCGGTTACCTTTGGTGTAATCGGCCTTTCCTTCGATGATCGGATCGAGCAAGTCCTCTACCTGCTCCAACGGCATCTGATTGTCCCCCCCAACCACCACGGAAATATCGTATCCATCCTCGCTGGAACGCAGATAGCCGGTGATAATCGCCTGACCAACGCCTCGATTCTCCTCGTGTTGTATTAACTCAACCCGCGGATCGATGGAAGCGTATTTCCCGACCACTTCGGCCGTGTTGTCCGTGCTGCCATCGTCGATCACATAGATCCGATCGATCGTCTCGGTGGCTCCCTCGAGAGTCGGCCCGATCAACCGCTCCTCGTTGCGCGCCGGAATGACCAGTGAAATCTTTTTCCCCTGATACAAATCGTAACTCCTTTAAAAAATATCAGGTTATAGATATGCTGACTCCGCCTCGTGCTAGAGACTGGCTGGCGGCTTCCAGCACTTTGACAACCCGAAGACCGTTTTCCCCATCGGTAATCGGCCGTTTCCCCTCGGCGATACACTCGACAAAATGGGCGGTCTCCAAACCCAACGGCTCGGAGAAATCCACCTGTGGAATGAGCACATCCCCCGCCCGTTTTATCAGTTGAAATCTGCCAAAAGAATCGAAGCTGCCCAGCGACCCCTGATGTTCTTGCGATCGATCCCCTTGTCGAAGAGCTGGATCTTGGCTTCGGTACTGGCGTCGTCGTACACCACCATCTTCTCGCTTCCCACCACCGTCATGCGCCGCACCTTTCCGGCTACACAACCAATCGGCATCTACTCGTACTCGCAAAATTGCGGATCAGATTAGGACCCCAGTATCCAACTCCGACAATACCTATCATTGCACTCTCCCGATCTTTAAGCTCGTCTCCGAGCACAGAGGACGATTCCCCTTCCCCACGGCCACAGAGAGAAAAATTCATCGAAGCGCAATATTCCAGCCACCAATTTCACCAGCAGCGGATGGCGCCCGGCCCGAGTATCCAAACGCTCCTCCCGAGTATCCATCTCCTGCCCTGAAGTCTTCCGCAGCCAGGGCGCAAAGAGCGACCTGTGGTAAATCCGTCCCAGAGGAAAACCCCAGACGCGGGTCTTCTCTACCTCGAACCCACACTGATCAAAAAGCTGCACGAACCCCTCTCGCGTGTACCGCTTGACATGCCTCGCCCATTCGTCGCTGTGATCCCACAGGCCGGGGTTTAGCGGCACGCTGGCCACGCACGGAGCTCCGGGCTTGAGCACTCTGAAGAATTCTTCCACCGCCTTTTTATCCCCTCCCTGCTCTGAGGTGACATGCTCGAGCACCTCTCCGCAAATCAGGCCATCGAAACACCCGTCTTCGAAATCGAGTTGGGTCACCGAACTCTGCTTGATCTTCAGGCGTTCGGCCAATCCCAATTGCCCGATTCTCTCCTCCACAAAACCGACGAACTCCTCCGAAAATTCCACCCCATCCACCTGATACCCAGCGCGGCACAGATCGAGTGCCAGACTACCGCTTCCGCATCCCGCATCCAAGATTCGCCCATCGACCAACATCGATTGGAAGAGGCGCAACAGCAGGCGCTCCCGGAACAAATGAACCGGTCCCCGGATCTCGCACTCTCCCCAACGGGTGGGAGATATGGCCGCCGTTTCAACCGCCAATGCGCTTCTCCAGAATATTGAGCAGACTG
>Ga0209042_1003180_pt1 | contig 10034 bp, 4 predicted proteins | sample SaaInlV_200m_DNA_6_FD_184649 | JGI IMG/M metagenome (GOLD analysis project Ga0209042, IMG submission 184649) | Marine microbial communities from expanding oxygen minimum zones in the Saanich Inlet - SI037_S2LV_200m_DNA (SPAdes) (version 2) | ecosystem: Environmental > Aquatic > Marine >...
AACACCCTTTGTTTATGAGTAAAATAACAAAAGTTGGAAAAAAGGTGCTTGTTAAACCGGAGATGGACATTGTTGCCTCAATGGTGAATCAGCTTAAGGAAGAGTTAAATCAAGCACTCAATGATGGAGCCGTGGAGATGGCAATTGATTTATCTGGAGTAGAGATGATGGACTCAATGGGCATTGGTCTTTTGATTGCGGCCCACAATTCACTCAAAAAAGACGGTGGCCGGCTAGAGCTTCTCAACGCTTCGGCTGATATCCAAAAACTGCTGAAGAATATGCGTTTGGATAAACACTTTTTAATGTAATTAAGACTAAGGGTTGGCTCAAAAATTAGTCAAGTGTTTCCCATTCGTGAAAAGGGAACACGTTGCTGTCACATTCTTTTTGCAAAATGTCCAGTGTTTTTAGGACTTTTGCAAATAGATTATATGAAGTTATTTTTGAACGATCCCTAAGGGTTGGCTCAAAAATTAGTCAAGTGTTTCCCATTCGTGAAAAGGAAACACGTGGCTGTCACTTTCTTTTTGCAAAATGTCCAGTGTTTTTAGGACTTTTGCAGATAGATTAAGTGAAGTTTTTTTTGAACGATACCTGAACATTCAAAATCCAGTAGCCTTGACTCCCAACACTTTAAAAAAATCTAAATCAGGAGCACATCATGGCAATAGAAGAAGATGAAACCTTAACGATGTATGTCCAAGAATCTAAGGAGCATCTTGAAACAATCGAGAGCGATCTGCTTGAAATAGAGCAGGGTGGAGAGGCCATTGATGAAGATCTGGTTAATAAGGTTTTTCGGGCAGCCCATTCAATCAAAGGCGGCGGCAGTTTCCTGGGATTAGATCATATCAAGGAGTTATCTCATAAAATTGAAAATGTACTGGATATGGTTCGCAATTTTCAGCTTGTTCCTTCTCCCGGGTTGATTGATACTGTCTTGAAGGCTTTCGATCGCCTGGGTGAACTCCTGGACGATGTCTTAAGCAGCAACGAAATGGAGATTGATGATCATGTGACAGCCCTGAAGGAGATTGTCACCCATTCAATGAGTGAGGCCGAAAAGAGTACAATGGATCAGGTTACAGAAGTTAATATCCAGGCAGAGGGCCCCTGCTTCAAAATCAGTCAGTTTGATCTGAACCAGGCCAGAAGGGGGGGGAAGGATCTTTATCTGCTTGAAATTGATCTGATTAATGATGTTCAGCGACAGGAAAAAACCCCTTTGGATCTAATTAGTAGTCTGGCTGATGTGGGGGTAATACTGGACAACTTGATAAATATAGATGTGGTTGGTGACCTGGACAGTGATGAAATTGCGACTGTTTTGCCAATGTTTGTCCTGTACGCTTCGGTTGTGGAACCGGATCTGCTTGGGACGTTGCTTGGTCTTGAAAGCAGTAAGGTTACCTTGGTTCCTAAAGGGCAAGAAGATTCACACGCGAAGATTGTCGTTAGTACAGAAGATAGTAAAGACAGCAAAAAGCCTCAGGCAAAGCGTGCAAAAACAAAAGCAGTAAAAGTAAAGGCATCCAAAGCAAAGGTATCCGGAAAAAAAGAAGCAGCAAATATAAAAGCATCAGAAAATAAAGAAGCAGAGAAAAAAGTAGCCGTAAAAAAACCTGTTCCTGAAAAACAACCCTCACAAAATTCTGCATCTCCGCCAAAGACATTGGCAAAGTCAGAGAATTTGAGGGTACCGGTTGCCGTGCTTGACCAGTTGATGAATCGGGCAGGGGAGCTTGTTCTGGCACGGAACGAACTACTCCAGGCTATATCCGGTGAGGATAAAAAAACGATGCTGGCAGCCGGCCAGCGCATAAATATGGTGACATCAGAGCTACAAGAGGCCATCATGCTGACCCGGATGCAACCGGTCGGATCGATCTTCAATAAGTTCACTCGTGTAGTGCGGGATATGGCCAGCGATCTTGACAAACAAATGTCTCTCACGATTGAAGGAAGTGAAGTTGAGCTGGACAAAAGTATTATCGAAGGCCTGGGCGATCCATTGACACATCTGGTCAGAAATTCCTGTGATCATGGTATAGAGAAACCAGGGCCCAGAGCCGACAAAGGAAAGCCAACAAACGGAAAAATTTCCCTGAGGGCTTTTCATGAATCAGGGCAGGTGATTATTGAAATCGAGGATGACGGGAAGGGTCTCGATGCTGATAAACTGGCGGAAAAGGCCATCAGCAAAGGAATGTGTACCGAGGAACAGGTTTCCTTGATGTCTGACAAGGAAAAAACCAACCTGATCATGCTGCCTGGATTTTCCACCGCCGAAACGGTTTCAGACATCTCAGGCCGTGGGGTTGGCATGGACGTTGTCAAGACAAATCTTGATCAACTGGGCGGTCAGGTAGAACTGATCTCTGAAGTTGACAAAGGGACGACTGTGCGGATCAAGCTGCCTCTGACCCTGGCGATCATCCCCAGCCTGTTGGTCGAAAACAATGGGGAACGGTTTGCTTTACCACAGGTAAATGTCGGGGAGCTTCTGCGGATCCCGGCCGCTGAAATTCGTGAAAGAATCGAGAAGGTTGGCGAAGCAGACGTCTTGATATTACGCGGGGAACTCATCCCACTATTGCAACTTAATAACGTCCTGGAACTGGACCAGACCTATTATGACCAGAAGATCGGTGTGTTCAGACCGGATCGGCGTGCCGGACTATCAGACCAGCGGTTGCTGCCCGGTGAAGAACAGGAAGAGAGGGATTTGGAGTCCGCTGCTGTCGATGATATGGCAGAACGTCGCAACCGGTACTCGTCCGATGTGAGTATTGTGATCCTGCAGGCCGGAACATTCCGTTTCGGGCTGGTGGTGGAAAAAGTTCATGACACCGTCGAAATTGTCGTGAAACCGTTGGGCAGACATCTCAAGAACTGCGGCGTATATGCCGGCGCCACCATCATGGGTGACGGCCATGTGGCTTTGATTCTTGATGTGGCCGGTCTGGGCAAGCTGGCGGAATTATACGCCCTGGCCGAACGAACAAGCGAAACCTCAAATATCGAGAAAGAGGAGGTGGCTGAAGGCGCAACGCGTCAGACCCTGCTCCTGTTTCATAATGGTCCGGATGAACTGTGTGCAGTACCGCTTCACTTAGTTCTACGCCTGGAACAGATTGAGACGGAAAAAATTCAGATTATAGGTGGTAAAAAGGTGATGCAGTATCGCGGCAGCAACATGCCAGTCTACGCTCTGGAAGAGGTCGCTAATGTAGACATGCTGGAAGAACGTTCCCAGTTGACAGTTGTCATCTTTGTGGTTGCCGGTCGGGAGGTCGGTCTGCTCACCATTCCGCCGTTAGATGTGATTGAACAGGATCTTGTTGTTGACGAGACCACTTTGAAACAACCCGGCATCAGCGGCTCTGCTATCATCAACAACAAAACCACCTTGCTGGTGGATATATTCGGTTTTATGAAAGTCCTGAATCCGGATTGGTTTGAAGAGCGTGAATCGGTAAGTATCCAGTCTTCCCCGGAAGTGGAGGTATCTGCTGGTGGCAAACCGATCCTGCTGGCTGAAGATTCCATGTTTTTCAGAGCCCAGGTCAAACAGTTTATAGAATCGGATGGGCATATCGTCTTAGACTTTGAAGATGGACAAGCTGCCTGGGATTATCTCGATGCCAATCCGGCTGAGATTAGTCTGGTGGTCACAGACCTGGAAATGCCCAATCTGGATGGTTTTGAGCTGACCAAACGGATCAAAGATGATAACCGCTTTTCCCATCTCAAGGTCATCGCCCTGACATCCCTGGCTGCGGAGGAACATCTGGCCAGGGGCAAGGAAGTTGGGATTGATGACTACCAGATAAAACTCGATAAGGAAAAACTGTTGCAGGGAATTTATGAGTATTTGCATTAGGAATAAAAGATGAAGCGTCATATGTCTGATTATTTTTAGTGCGTAAAATCAAATAACCGATTCAGAAAAGGGGAACGAATGTTTAAAAACCTGAAATTTCGAACACAACTGATTCTTGGAAATGCAGCCGTACTTCTGTTAATGGCTATCATTGGCATTATCGTGTATTTCAGCGCAAATTCACTGATACAAAACTCTACATGGGTTGCACATACCTATCAGGTAATCGAACATGGGAATAGCTTAGTAGCTGAGATGGTAAACATGGAAACCGGCATGCGCGGTTTTCTGGTTGGTGGGAGAGACCACTTTCTTGAACCCTATTTAGACGGGGAGAAGAACTTTGCAAAACTGATGACTGAATCTAAAGCACTGGTCAGTGATAACCCGGAGCAGGTTAGACGGTTGGAACATATAGAACAGCTTTCCAGAAACTGGGATGAAAAAGCGGCAAAGGTCCAGATAGCTTTAAAAAGGCAAGCAAATGAAGGGGCGAACGCTGCAGCAAAATTCAAAGAAGTACAATCCAGAACGGTTGGAAAAGAGATATTCGATGGAATTCGAGATGTCATCAGCGGGATCGATGATAAGTTTGAAAGGGCTAAAAACATTGAGGGTCGGTACATTATTCAAACGATACTTCTGGACCTCGTAAATATGGAAACAGGACAACGGGGATTTTTATTGACTGGCCTTGAAGAGTCTCTTGAGCCTTATAAAAATGGTGGGACAGACTTTGAGAAAGATATTGGGAAAATTAGAAATATGGTTACCCGCGGCAAAGGCAGTGGTGTGACAATCAGGGAAATTGAAAAGCTACATTCGATGACGATTGAATGGGAGGAAAAGGCTGCTAATGTTGAAATTAACGCCAAACGGGAGATGAATAAATTTCCCATTACAACAGATGACGTGGCAAATTCGGTGGAAAAAGGGGCAGGAAAAGAATTCATGGATGGACTACGCGCAAAAGTGGATGAGTTTATCGGTATCGAAACAAAACTACTTGATGTTAGAGCACAAGAGGCTGCCAGTACAGCCAGCTTTACCATTAATGTTGTCATTTTTGGAGTGCTCTTAGCGATTATCATCGGTATTTCTATAGTTGTTGTTCTCATGCGCGTTGTTATGGAACAACTGGGAGGCGAACCGGCTGAAGTTGCACATATTGCCACGGAAATTGCCAATGGGAATCTTGCCTTAGATTTCGATTCAAATGTACCCAAAAAAGGTCTATTTGGAAATATGATCAAAATGATTGAAAACCTGAGAGACATCGTCACTCAAGTCAGATCGGCCGGGGAAAATGTGGCTTCAGCCTCTAATCAACTCGGTACTATTTCGAACCAGATATCCGCAGCTTCCGATTCAACTGTTCAAAAATCAAACAGCGTTGCCTCAGCTGCAGAAGAGATGAATGTGAATATGAACTCGGTTGCTTCTGCTATGGAACAGGCCACCGGAAATATCGATACCGTCGCATCTGCCAGTGAAGAGATGAATACCAGCATTACCGGTATCATCAAAGACGTAGATGCAGCCAAGGAGAGCACCGATAACGCTGTAATTCGCGCTGATGAAGTTTCGAAAAATGTGAAGACCCTGGGTCAGGATGCGGAAGAGATCAGTACGGTAACAGAAACGATCGCCGCTATCAGTGAAAAAACAAACCTGCTGGCCTTAAATGCCACCATTGAAGCGGCCAGGGCTGGAGAAGCCGGCAAGGGGTTTGCGGTTGTGGCTAATGAAATCAAAGAGCTGGCCAATCAAACGGCCTCCGCCACAGCCGACATCGGTAAAAAATTGAAGGGAATACAAAACTCAACCGGGGTTGCGGTTTCAGATGTTGAAGAGATTGCAGAAGTCATCAAGTCAATTAATGAGTCTGTTTATTTAGTCTTAAAAAATATTAAAAACATTCGTAACGCATTGAAATATATTAAATTTAACGAATATTTTACTTTACATTGTTCTTGCCGTGTGTTAGTTATGTGACTGTAATAAAAAACAAACTATAACTAGCCAAAAAAATATGTATAAGCCAACAAGTCCCCAATCATCTTTTTTCGAACCCGAGATTCTCTGTCCCGGTTTTTTACCCAAAGATGATTGGTGCTATATCTACAGGGAAAAAATCTGGCCTCTTCTGGATGAAGACAAGTTTAAACATCTGTATGCAGAAGAGGGCGGAGCACCCATTCTGTCCATTAAGTTGAAGCTGTCGATCCTGCTTTTCATGTCAATGGAAACCCTAACATGGCGGGCAGCGGAATTCATGTTTCCCAGAAGAATCGATTGGCTTCACGCGACGTGCTCCGGCATGGGAGAAAAAGGAATCGATCATACGACTCTTTTTAATTTTTACAATAAACTTGTAGATGACAATTCGGCCAAGCAGTTATTTTATGACCTCACCAAGGCCTTCATTGAAGAGTGCGGTGTCTCTGTCGAGAAGCAACGAACGGATTCATTTTTTACACACGGCTGGTTAGCGATTCTATCCCGGTACGGACTTTTTAAAGAGACCATACGATCCTTCTTGCAAGTTCTCAGAAAACACCAGTCGGTTCTGTATGAACAGATCAAGCAGAACCTTTCCCGTGATTATCTGAAAGAGACATTTGATTTAACTGAAAAAGACAAACAGCTGACTCAATACCGAATACAGTCGATGGCACAGGATTTGTACCGATTGAAAATAGCTTTTGAAAATCATAATTCGGTCAAAACCTACGGTTCATTCCAGACACTGGTCACTGTCTTTGAACAGCAATGTGAAATCACCGAGGATGTGATCATCGCCAAAAAAGCAGCTGTCTCAGGTAAGAACTCTTCTGACGACTCCGACAAAACAGATGGACCAGGTACTTCAGGCTACTCAGAGGAGCATCGTACCATTACACCTACTCCAAAGATTGAGATTAGAGCGAAGCCGCTGGGGGAGAATATTATTTCGACCCCTCATAATACTGACTCAGGCTATACCCGCAAACGAGATCAAACAGTGGTTGGACACAGATCATTTGCTACCGAAACCTGTGATCCTAAAAATCCGGTGCAAATGATTACCGACACCAATTTAGAGCGAGCAACACACAGTGACAGTAAAGAGATATCCCGGATTGAACACCGGTTAATAGAAAACGATTTAAAACCGGGAACCTTGTACGGCGACGCCGGTTTTGTGAACGGACAAAGCATTTTGGAGTCAGATGGAGAAGGTATCAACCTGGCGGGACCAAGCTCTGGACGATCACAAAGCATTGAGAATTTTCAAAAAGAGGATAGACCTCTGGACATCGCCGATTTTAAGATCAATGTCTACACGGGAACAGATCAACCCGAAGTCCTCGCTTGCCCAAAAGGAAACATTCCGACCGAACAACACATCAGTCCGCAAACACACAAGTACCTCTGCCATTTTAACAGAGCTATTTGTGCAGTATGCGAGGTACAGTCTCGTTGTCCTGTCAAAATAGGTAAAAGAGTCGCCACTTTAACCTTCGATGATAAACAGCATGAAGGTGCAATGCGGCATCACCGGTATATGTCCGACCCCAGTTACCGGAAAGAGTGTGCTATTCGTGCCGGAGCAGAGAGTCTGGTGAATGAAATTGCAAATTCCCATGGCGCCAGAAGATCAAGGCATAAAACTGAAAAAAGAACCCGCTTGCAGTTGGTATTTTCAGCACTCAGTTGCAACATGAAGCGCTACATGAATTATATGGGGAAGTGCGCCCAAAACCCTGCTATTAACGCAGGGACATCGTAGGCAACAGTAGTATGTGGGGTGTTTTCCACTAGAACAGTAAAAAAGAGGCTCAATTCTGGCCAAAGGCCGCTAGATTCGTAATGATTTTTGCAAAAAATAAAAATCGCTGCGAATCTGCAGAAAAAAATCGAATTTGATATTTTTTTTTATATTTGTGGACGACAAAGGGCGGTTGGAAAAACCTAATAATTAAACAGACTCATATATAAGGTTTATTAAGCTAAATGATAATTGAAAAAATTGATGTCACCCATATTAGTGTTCCTCTGGTAAAACCGTATCAATTGTCAAAGAAATATGGGGTTCTTGAAAAATCGGAAATTGTGGTGGTGAAAATGACCGCTGACGATGGCACCGTGGGTTTCGGTGAAACGGACCCGATGCCGCTCTTCACGGAAGAAAGCGCAGAAACAGTCAAAACCGTTCTCAGAAATCATCTGGGCAAGGCCATCCTGGGTGAAAATCCGCTCAATATCCAGGCCATCCACGGATTGATGGATGGGGCAATCAAAGGGAATCTCCTGGCAAAAGCCACCATTGATATTGCCTGCTACGATCTTCTGGGAAAACACACCGACCTCCCGGTTCATTGCCTGCTGGGCGGGCAGCTAAGGGATCAAGTTCCCATTATGTGGGCTATTGGAAATGATGAACCGACGGACAGTGCCGCAGAGTCAATTGATATTAAAAATCAGGGATACGCCTCGATCATGATTAAGGTGGGTTCAGCCGACCTGAGACAGGATCTTGCCCGTGTGCAGGCAGTTCGCGAAATTGTCGGCAACGACTTTCCTTTGATCGTGGATGCAAATCAGGCCTGGACTGTTGACGATGCCATCCGCTTTTCCAGGATGATAGAACCGTATGATATTTTCCTTTTTGAACAACCGGTAGCGTCTTGGGATTTCGAGGGTCTGAAAAAGGTCAAACAGAATACCCGTATTCCGATTTCCGCTGATGAAAGCCTTTTCTCCATTCATGACGCAAGCCGCCTGATTTCCATGGAAGCGGTGGATGTGTTCAGCATTAAAGTTGTCAAGCATGGAGGAATTTTCAATGCCAGGGCCATTATGGATCTGGCCAGGGCCAATGGAATTCCCTGTTTGATGAATTCCATGATCGAAGAAGGCATTACACAGGCAGCCAGCCTCCAACTGGGGGCCTATGCTCAAAACCTGTGGGGGCACGGCAATGCCTATTTTTCACCGCTTCGACTTAAAGATGACATCACTGATTTCTCCCTCTCCATCAGGAACGGAACCGTATTTGTTCCAACAGGTGCCGGGTTGGGAATCAATGTGAATGAGGAGATGATTGAGAAATACTCAACGGAGTCATTTCAATTATCGCTGTAATGCACCTGGAAGCATGACAATCCTGAAGGTTGAATGAGGTTGTGGATTTTCCACTTTAAGTCGGTTGATCTAATCCTAAAAGATAAGGAGGGAACAGACAAAATCTTTGGTTACCGTTTTTCTCTAATCTGATCACAGGCATTGACTGACCAGATATGCAAAGAACCCTATCGAAAGAACATTTGATCGAAAAACAAATTAAGGAGTTCAAAGATGAATAAGCAAAAAATGAATCAAGGGAGTTATTTGAGTAAGTTGTTACCACTGTTGTTATTCCTTTTTCTTGCGGGTTCTTTATCCCAGCTTATTGCCGGAACCCCCGGGGCAAAAGTAGATGCCATGAAAATTATGACGGCAACTGCTACCTTTGACCCGGTTCGTCCCGAAGCTGCCAGGGTCATCGCCGATGCTTTTAAAACGATCGGTTGGGATGTTCAACCGAATCCGATCGACTATAATCAAAACGTGCAGAAAGTCATCATGGAGCACGACTATGACATGTGGTTTGTCATGTTATCAGGCGCTTCCTTGAGGATCGACCCCAACGTTTTCATTAATATGGTCAATCACTCCTCCAATTACCGCAAGGGTGGTTATAATTGGGAAGGATTTAACCTGCCCGCAGTTGACAAACTGGCTGAGGACCAGGCCTCGGCGATGGATCCGCAGAAAAGAAAGAAGCTGGTAGACAAAGCACAAGAGTTGATTCATGAGAATCAACCGTTGAATGTGGTGGCCTACGCTCAGATGACAAATGCGTATCGTTCAGATCGACTTAAGAATCTGGTACCCATGATGGGAGAAGGGATCGGAAGTTTCTGGAGCGATATCAACATGGAAGTCAAAAAAGGCAGTGGGTATGTCTGTACAGCCATCGGAACACCGCTGAAAAACCTGAATCCACTGCATGCCAAGGATACCATCGAGTTCATGGCTCTCAGAATGATCTATGACCGGCTGTTCAGAATTGGCCCCAACGGTGATCCTGTGCCCTGGATCGCGACTTCGTACAAAGTGACAA
>Ga0209042_1003189_pt1 | contig 10015 bp, 9 predicted proteins | sample SaaInlV_200m_DNA_6_FD_184649 | JGI IMG/M metagenome (GOLD analysis project Ga0209042, IMG submission 184649) | Marine microbial communities from expanding oxygen minimum zones in the Saanich Inlet - SI037_S2LV_200m_DNA (SPAdes) (version 2) | ecosystem: Environmental > Aquatic > Marine >...
ATAGCGACACCACACATCTCGAAGGAATCGGCACTCAGTAAATTATTGTAATCGATCTGGTAATTCTTGAAAGCGACTTTGTTCTCTTTAATAAAGTTTTGTGTTTTATCTTCAAAGTCTTCTATGTTTTTATAATCATTGAGGATTTTATACGAAACGGCTTGTTTTAATTGATGCAGCTGTCGTAACAGTAACCCTCTGTGTTTTTTACCCCAGGATGATTCGACCTCCAGATGCATAATCCGGCTGTTCAATCTTTTAAAATGAAACATAGAATCGATACTTTGTGAAAGTGAAATGGAGTTCTCTAAGGTGATATCGCATTTTTTGACCATGTCTATCACTTCCATGCTGTTCCGCATATACTCACCTCGACTCAAGTCCCTGGCAAGTTCTGGTGATATGCCTAGAGTCATGAGATTCTCACATATATTTTGAATCCGGTGCGCCTCATCCGGGTCCATCGATTGTTCAAATCTATCCTGGTATTCACCCACCATATCTTCGAAATTCTGAATCATGGAGAACCGGATATCGTCTGAATTATAGAATATAAGCATCCATATCAATACGTTAGATATAAATGTCTCAATATTGATCAATAGGGTATAAGCTGAATTAATGCTTGTAATCTGCAATTCATCCATCACTTGCTGCCTGAGGGCGTCCAGACCAAAAATCTGGTTCAAGACTGAATAGGCGACCACAATATCAGCGGCCCTGGCATCTACGATTGAGAAAACATGCGGCAGTAGCATGATCCCGGCCTGGTTGATCGTCTTATTCACCAGCACAGTGCCGATGATTTCCCTTTTTAATGGATGAGCATACTGGGTGATATCATAGTCGTTTTTCAGTTGTTGTGGAAAATAATTATAGTAAATATCATCCAACAGTGGGTCATCCAATGCATCGGATTGAATCATCTCTTTGTAGAAGTGCATCTTGGTGTAACTCAACAAAACAGATAGGTCTGGACGTGGAACACCGATGCCGTTTGTGAAATGTTCCTCCAGTTGTTCTTTTGAAGAGAGAATATCTTTATGTGGGTCCAGGTATTTTTTCTCGGTCAGGAATGCGATGGCATCCTGGATTGATTTAATATCTTTTTTTGAGCGGGCGTTATCCATGCTGATTATCTGACCTTGAGCTTTATTATCATCTAAAACCAGCTCGGCTACATCGTCCGTCAATATTTCCAGCAACTGGTTGCGCGCCTCTTGTGAGGGGATCTGGCCAGTATCGATCAAGTTATCCATCAGAATCTTCATATTGACTTCATGATCTGAAGTATCAACGCCGCCAGAATTATCAATGGCGTCTGAATTTAATTTGACACCGGCGATGGCTGCATCCAGTCTTGCCAGCTGAGTTAAGCCGAGGTTTCCTCCTTCTCCGATGACTTTCGTACGCAATTGCTTCGCATCAATGCGAACCCCATCATTTGCCGCATCCCTCACTTGACTATGAGATTCATTGTGGGACTTGATATAGGTTCCGATTCCCCCATTCCAGAGAAGGTCGGCATTGCCTTTGAGGAGAAGCTTGATCAATTCCTCACCTGAGACTGATTCAGAAGAGACTCCCAGCATTTTTTTAATTTCCGGTGCCAAGGGAATGGATTTAGCAGATCGATCGAATACTCCGCCACCAGAGCTGAGTAGAGACAGATCGTAATCCATCCAGGTTGAACCAGGTGTATTAAAAAGCCGTTCACGCTCCTGAAACGAAGTTTCCGGATCTGGATCCGGATCGACAAAGATATGAATATGATTGAAAGCACCTTTCAAACAGATAAATCGGCTGAGCAGCATGCCGTTCCCAAAGACATCTCCACTCATATCGCCGATTCCGATCACGGAGAACCGGGTGGTTTGAATATCCTTATTCTCCTGTAAAAAATGTAATTTAACGCTTTCCCATGCTCCACGAGCTGTGATAGCCATGCCCTTGTGGTCATACCCATGTTTCCCACCAGACGCAAATGCATCTTTGAGCCAGAACCCTCTCTTATAGCTGATTTCATTTGCAGTGTCCGAAAGGACTGCAGTTCCTTTATCAGCAGCGACAACCAGATAGGGATCATCGCCATCGTAACGGACAATGCTTCGGGCAGGGACGACTTGTCCATCAACAATATTATCTGTTAAGGATAACAGAGAATTAATATATCGCTTATACTGTATCTTGACTTCTTCGACTTGCCCTGCGCGGTCTGCCGTGTGACGTTTAGTAATAAAACCGCCTTTGGAACCTTCCGGTACGATAACGACGTTTTTTAACATCTGGGTATGCATCAGGCCCAAAACTTCGGAGCGGAAGTCAGATGGACGGTCGGAGTGTCGTAAACCTCCCCTGGCAATCATGGCGCCTCTGAGGTGAATTCCCTCTATGTGTGTACCGTGAACATAGATTTCATACAGAGGTCTGGGTGATGGCATTCGTTCTACGTTGGCGCTTTTAATCTTTACAGCCATATCAGAGAACTCATCCATATCGAAGAAATTTGTGCGGATAGATGCCTGGATCAGGTTAAAGATGGTCTTAAAAATGATGTCTTCCGCAACTGTTTGTACCTGCTCGATCGCCTTGAGAGCCCTGTCTTCAAGAGGTTTTAATTGTTCTGGTGTCAGTGGAATTAAACCATCAGACGGTTTGAATTTTGCGATAAAATAATCTTTCAGTGCAAGAATCACCTCCGGATTCTTGATAAAGCTATTGTTAACAGGCAGATAAGGGGCTCCGATCTGCCAATAGTAATTGCGATACAATATGAACAGATTGATCTCCTGCTGATTTAATCCGGCTGACAAAAGGAGACCATTAAGTACATCATTTTCTGTCCTATTTTCCAGAACAGCCAGTAGAAGTTCACAAAATTTTGATTTAAAACTATCGAAGCTTGTTTCCAACTCATTCAAGGATTTAACGTAATAGGTATAGATGTAAAACTTTTCGGCTTCAACCTTTAATTGATACGTATTCTCATCGATGACAATCAATGCCAGGTTCTGTAAATCTGGCATGATTTCGGTCAGATGATAAAACCGTTTAGAGTAGAAATAAACAACAGATTCCCCTTTGTTATTGTCGCTCCTGAGATCGACCTGCTCTCTGCCAGTACTGAGCAGGCTTTCAATAAACTGAATATCTCTGATAGCATCTTTGGCTGTAAAAATGGCCTGATAGAAGCTTCCAAAAACATTGGCATACCTTGCTGGTAGATTTTTATTCTGTTCCGACGGTAGCTCCCGCAGTTTTGCCTGAAAATCCTCTTCCCAGCCTAATGTCAGGCTGGCAACGTCACTTTCTAGTGCATCCAGTTCAATGTCATCCAACTGCGGATGATCTTGGGGAAACCAGAAGATATGATGGGAATAGGCATTTCGGCCCAATGAGAACCAGTACTTGATTTCGGATTCGTGAGCCAGATGTTTGCTGAGTAATAGGTCGATCTTGATGAACAGCTCTTCGCTGAATCGATTGCTTGGCAGACAAAACGTCAGACGGGCATACCGCCGAGAAGGTTGCGTGAACGTACTCATTTTTGTTTTCTGAAAATCACCGAAGTACATAAACTGTTCAAGCAGGGAGGACAGTTCGGGTCGGTCCAGTCGAAAAAGTTCGCTTTTTGGTATCACATTGAAAAAGTCATGGGCTATTTTATATTGATGTCCATGTTTTTCTTCGAGTATCTCTCCATCGATAGAGTTTTCCAAAACGGCGTTAACTTTTAGACGGGCCAGAGGAATCGCCATAGCCGCCGCCTTGTGTGATTTATTAGTGAAAAGGATATAAAGAAACACGATTTTTACGTTTCCGTTCTGATCTCTCTTGCGGCGGAAAACCAACTGAATACGGCCACGTCGATGGACCATCGAGAGTTCGTTGAGTTCGATGATGTTGATAATCAAACCCGATTCGAGAAAAAAGCTGCCTAGTCGGCCAATCTCTGTAGGTAGATTCTCATCATTGACCTCCTTTTTTCTGCGAATGTAACCCAGCGGATTCATTATCTCGTTCCAGGATAGGGATTCTGAAATGTGTTCCCTATTGATTTCACCAGAGCCCAGTAATATCACATTTCCGTCGTTAAACCAGGAAAAAAGACGCCGCCTTTCACTTTCCATCAGTGATTCGGATTCCACGTTTTTCTCTTTGTGGGAATAGGTTTCAACAACTTCTATAATAGATGGGTAATCTTCGGTGACATTGCTTACCATCTGCATAACCGACAGGACGTCTTCTTTCAAATCGCTCTGATCGTTCATATTGAAACTTTCGATAACGCAGCAACAGTAAACGTAGTTATTAGAACTATCGTCAGAAATTTTTTCGATATTATCGATCTTCTTATCAGGTGTTTGCGTGATATTAATTACTGGGTAGGAAAAAAGGGAAATTCGGTGTTTCTTGCTGTGTAAGTGCTCAATAAGGCTGTCTGCAACAAAAGGGCGGTCTTTCAGAATAAGTTCAAGTATGACAGAGGAATGATGATTGTCGTGGTGTTTGATGGTGTACCGCGAAACCGACACCTTGACTTTTTCTTGAATTGACATTTCTATGAATTCATAGCGTTGTCTGATAAATTCATATAGTTCTTCAGTTTGAGCTATTTCTAAAATCTCTACAGGCAATTTGGGACAGAGGATTTCCAGAAACTTCTCCATTGCCTTCTTGTTCTCAGCTTTTGGGTCATCTTTGATTATATTGCTGATATCATGTATTTTAGTGCGCAGCAACTCCTCTTTTTGCTGACAGACAGACAGGATATTTTTCGCTATTTCCATATCATTAACCTTTTGAATGCAAAATGATTTGAATGCCTCATTAAAGAAAGCAAATAAATTCAAACAAAACAGGTTGAAAAGTTCCCTCACGTATTCCTGCTTTCCTAAAAACTGGAACGGGGATATCGAAGCGACGTTTCTGTTCAACTACATGTTTCATAATGAGATTTATTTGTTGCTCAAGACTGAATCTAGTTTTTGTAACCAATACCATGAATAAAATAGGTGTGGAAAGAGAAAATCGGGAATGATTGCAAAAAATACTAAACATCACGGGTTAATCTGTTAATAAAGAAAAATGACTGAAAAGGAAGATATCTGCATCACGAAGTACGAATCACTCCAATTATTTTTAGCCTTAAACCTCAGAAAAATTAAAAAAACAACTCTGTGGAAAAGAATTCGAGTTGAAAAGATAAATAATGGAAATTGCTTCTTGACAAGGGATGGGATGGGTGTATACGCTTAGTACTTACAGAGTTAAAAAACTCGAAACAGATACCGCGGGGTGGAGCAGTTCGGTAGCTCGTCGGGCTCATAACCCGAAGGTCGGAGGTTCAAATCCTCCTCCCGCAACCAGATTAAAGGCTTGAATCCATAGAGGTTCAGGCCTTTTTTTGTTTCTGCTTTCGCTCTCCAAAATAGCCCAGGTGGTCATATAGGTGGTCATCGTTCCAAATTGACTGCATTCACTTCTTCTTTTTCCTTCTCTTGATTAAACGCTTTTTTGACCTCTTCAGGATCAAGGCCAGCGGCAATTAGTTTTTCGATGATTTCTTCAGATGATTTTTCTACTTCACCTTTCCACTTCATCCCGGCAATGTCCTCTTCATCTACCATGTTGTATCTGAAGAACATTGACATGGTTTTATGTCCGCTTGCCTTCATGATCGTACTGTAGTCATTGCCAGCCTTTCTTAGATTTGTGATTGCACAGTGTCGAAAATCATGAAAAACAAAGTCTTCAATCTTCGCTTTGGTCTTTGCTGTATCAAAGGCGTGTTTGAAATCATCAAATGGTCTATGTTTGCCCGGCATGTATTCATATAGGAAAACACAACCATCCTTAAATCGACTTGGTAGCCTTGACAGTGTTTCTCTGACCCTTGGATGCAATGCTATCGCTCTACCTGACTTCCCGCCTTTGGTCCGTTTATTTGCCAGTCTAATGAATCCGGGTCTTGATTTTAGATCGACTTCATCCCAGGTTAAGCCGGTTATTTCCCGCCTTCTCATCGGCTGAAAAAAAGCAGTAATAAAAACAGGTTTCAAATGTTCAGGAGAAGTATTAAGCAGCCTTTCAAACTCTTCATCGGTCAATACCCGTTCCCGGACATTATCCTCTTTTTCCATTTTGCTCTTAGCGATAGGATTAGATTCAATCAATTCATCCTCCAGCGCCTTGTTCAACATTACTTTTAATGCGGTGATTTCTTTGTTCACAGTTGCGACAGCTACAAGTTGATCCTTTCTCCTTGTTGATGGTTCTGCTTTTCTTGTATTTCGATATTGCGTAATCAGCTTTTTATTGAGCTGGTTCACCGTTGTATCAGCACCAAGAATCCTCAAGATATTTTTCAACCTTGCTTTGATGGTCTGAACGGATGACAGGCCTTTAACCTCATGTAGATCAAGATACCAGTCCTTGAGCTTGCCTACCGAAGACATTGTCAGATAATTTACATTTTCACGGATAATTTCTTCCAAATTGACTGATAGGATAAAGTAATTCGTAATCAAATTTCCGGCTAAAAAACGGATCAGCTAAACACTATATAAAAAAGCGATTTAGATCAATACTATAATTTTCATTTATCTGAAATATTGACGTGAGCGCATAAAATCAAAACGAGGGAAAGCTCTATCCATACAGGATAGGCTGATAGTTTACTGATATGGTGATGTTTGTGTTGAAAAAAGAAAGTTAATTGGACTGTTTTCAAAGGAGATTTGTTTTTGTAAGGTTGGGCCTTTAGAAGATCAAAAACTGAAAAAAGGATCTTATGGAAGTTCTATTTATAATCATTATTTGGATCGTATTGACTGTTGTAGCAAGTAAAACCGCAGCAAAGAAAGGTAGGCCAACAGGAATGGTCATTTTTCTGTCAATAGTCCTAAGCCCTTTGATCGGAATTATTGTGGCCTTGGCGATGGGCGAAGATAAAGACGCTATTGAGAGCAAAGAAGTTGCTTCAGGCGGTCAGAGAAAATGCCCGTTCTGTGCTGAGATGGTGAAAAGTGAGGCTATTGTTTGTAAGCATTGCGGAAAGGACCTGCCGGTGGTTGAAGAGGCAGAGGAAGTCGCTGCAGAAATTGCGGAACCGGCTGGAAATACTTGGACGTGCACCTGTGGAGCGGTAAATTTAGGAAGGGGTGAGCAACTGCAAATCTTGCCATAAATTTAAACCGGCGAAATCAGCCTGGACTTAATCACACCGATCAAAAGTCTTTTTCCCTCCATTATAAGGCATAGCCAGTTTCTCATGAATCAATATCTGATTAATTGGCTGTCCCGCAATCCCAGAGAACAACAGCTAACTATCTACGAGGCAGTAGACATTCTTGATATCAATCTGTTAGCTTCTGACTAGAAATCAACGGCTGATATACTAACCCTAAATCAAGTTTTAAGTGTGCAAACATCAGCAAAACCCACATTTTTCCAGCAATGTCCGGTTAGGTTTTTGCAAAACAAAAGCAGAATGATAAAACCCGTCTCTGCGCATAAGGATTTAAAGATTTTCTAAGTTTGCTTCACGAAAAACCGCCAAACTCGCCTACCTCGCTCAAACAAGGCTTATTTTCGCTACGCTAAACTAAGACAATCTAATAAATCCTTATAAGTTCGATCCGTGTTTCATCATTCAGCTTTCTGCAAAAACCTAACCGGACATTGCTGACATTTTTCAACTTAAAACCATCAAAAGTAGCCAATTGGGAAATGAGCTCTCATCATTTTCATTGATTTGACAGAATGGAACCATTATAATAAAAAAGTATCTTGATGATACTTTGGGGAATGTTTATTGAATGGAAAAAAACACAAAGCACTACCCATTAAAGTTGGTAAGAGAGTTAATTGATGAGGGATCGGTCATTCCATCTTATCACAATGCAACGATTCCGGGTCAGTCATTGGGATTTTCAAAAACGGAAATCATCGAAATCGTTTACAGTTTAACCAACGAAGAATTTCAAAAATCGATGACTCAGTACGACGACAACAAGATATGGCAGGATGTCTACCATACAAATAGTAAAAACATCTCAATCTATTTGAAATTCAAAACTGTCAAAAGCAAACCACTGTTAGTGATTACCTCCTTTAAAAAAAATGATGACGAATAAACAAAAAGAGAAGAGCGAAGAATTGTTTAACGAAGGGGCTATCTGTCCATTTTGCGAATCAGGAAAATTGCGACTCAAAAAAAAGAGATTGGAGTTTGAGTACAAAGGGAATAACTCTGAAATAACAAAAGAGGTCTTTTTTTGTGAAGAGTGTGAAGAGATCGTTTTTAAGAAAAAGGACGAAAAAGCGATTGAACGGTTTTTAACCGATGAACGCCGAAAAGTAGAACACCTTTTAACCAGTAATGAGATTAAAACAATTAGAAATAGCTTTGATGCAACCCAAGAGCAGTTTTCCAAAATGCTTCGAGTTAGCAAAAAGAATTTTGCGCGCTACGAATCAGGAACAGCCATGCAAGGGGTAGCAATGGATAATCAACTTAGAATCTTAAGAGATTACCCAGAGGCGATCCGTTCGATACCAGGTCAAGAGGACAGGTTTATACTTGGAAAGAAAAGAGAAACATTTCCTGAAGATTTTAAGTGTCCGAGTTCAATAGTAAACTCTGCAAGCAGTGACTTCCTATTCGAAGATTATAAAAGAAAAAAAGAAACGGAAAAGATGCTGATTCAAGCTTAAACAAAGGAAACGAATGAAAAAAGACGATTTAAAAAAATTGATGATTGATGAAATAGAGTTCTTTTTAAATCAAGTTAAAAAAAATACGAACCCTGAAGATTTTATTTTCTATTTTAGCGCATTACACGCTGCTGCAAATCGGGTATATAATATTGAGTATGATCGAAGAATGCTTTATCTGCATGAAGTCTTGATATCAGTATATAATGCCTTAAACAATGCAATTGGCGCCGCTAAAGCAGGACAAAGACCTATTTTAATGCTTACTGATCTTCCCGATAGATTGACTGATCTGATCAAAGAGTTAAGAGATAGTGTCAGAAACGATTTTGAAGGTGTTCATGATATCTATGAGCGTATGATAGAAATAAAATACACCACTTCAGGCAACGGTTTTTATTTGGTTGAACGTGGTAAAATAGAACTTGAAAAGAAAAAAAAGGTCAAGATTTCAAAATAGCAACGGCTTTGGCATCGATTTAGAAAAAAAATGTCATCTAATATTTCCTCTGTTGTCATTACATAGACTTATGGAAATTGAAGATTGGCTTCTGGTTTATTATATTAAAACTGCGATAGTTTCCCCGACTATTGAAAATTATTCAGGGTTGAAAATAGGCTATTTTGGAGTCAAATTTTAGTGGTCATATAGGTGGTCAACAGCGGATATTAACAGGTAATAATCGGTGATTTTATTATCAAACCAAAACAAGGCTAAATCTCTGTAGAGTCTTTTGAATAAAGAATCTATAACGAAATATAACAATGGGTAATGGTTGATATAAATCAATGAAAATCACACTGTTCGAACTCATAACCCGAAGGTCGGAGGTTCAAATCCTCCTCCCGCAACCAGTACTAAAAAAGGCTTGAACCGGCAACGGCTCAAGCCTTTTTTTTTGTCTTCTTTTTTTAAGTTTCGACTACACTGAAGCTACATTCAGGTTAATGTCCAAATCTTGGGTTTCATTTCTCTCGTCTGAATTATTTGAATTATTTAATTCTCACATCAACAGTATTTCGTTTACAAAATGCATTTCTGTTTAACCACGTAGTATAGTATTTTTTGACTCCTGAATGCTGCATACAACCTTGATAATTCATTGCCTTCACGTTAATTTCTAATTTTTCCGTTGTACACCCGTTTCCCAGAATGACAAGCACAGCAGTTGTCAGCAAAATGATTATTAATTGATTTTTTCTCATTTCCATCTTGAGTTTTAATCAAGTATTGTGGTTGTTGGGTTATAACTGATTCTTGTGTTCGAAAGTGAAGCGACGTATCCCAGAGATTATT
>Ga0209042_1003192_pt1 | contig 10006 bp, 8 predicted proteins | sample SaaInlV_200m_DNA_6_FD_184649 | JGI IMG/M metagenome (GOLD analysis project Ga0209042, IMG submission 184649) | Marine microbial communities from expanding oxygen minimum zones in the Saanich Inlet - SI037_S2LV_200m_DNA (SPAdes) (version 2) | ecosystem: Environmental > Aquatic > Marine >...
CAATGCTCACTCCACTATATACAAGATTAACAATATCAGTTTCAACATTCGTTTTACCTATTGCAAGCCGAATCATACCATTTCTACCTTCTAGTATCTCAATTAAAAGATTCTCCAGCCCAGAAAACTCCTCATTTAACAATATCTCAGATTCAGCCCAAGCCTCCAAAAGAGATCTTAAATCAAAACACTTAGATTCCAAATATTTAGCTTCCAGCTCCAAAGGTCCTTTATCTCTTAAATATTGCCTAAGAATAAGACCAATAAGCACAATAATAGAAAGTAAAACAAAAATAGCAAACATAAGATCATTTAAACTTAGAACCTTCTCATCCATATACACCTCCTCCTAAAAATTAAAATATCTATATCACAATACAAGACATAGAAATAAAAAACCCAACCACAGCCAAACAAATGAGTAAGGCATGAACAACAGCCTTAGGCACATCAAAGTCATAAAATTCCACAAGGTCATCAGTAAGAACAAAAGAGAAAATGCCAAAAACAGCAGAAAAAACAGCTCCAAATTCCGGAAAAATAATCGCAATTCCAATAACGAGAAACAATAATCCTCCAGCAGAGATTACAGGCTTAATAAAATCACCAATCATAAAACCTCCTAATTAAAAAATTAAAATCACACAAATCCCTCTACACAAATCACACTCAAAATAAACCTATTTCACATCTTCCCAAAATACCAAAAGATATTCCAGTCAAAGCAAAATAAACAAAGCTATTTCACGTCACAAATTTCTGAGGTCACCACGCAAAAAAGCGCAAGTAGTTAATGTATTTCTGTTTGATTTGTGTATTATATATACAAAAACAAGCGAAATACCCATTAAAAACCTTGTCATTTTTATCATTCTAAAATAACAACATATAACCAACATTACCTTCTCTAAAAAAATTAAAGCTCCTTTTTCTCCCCATCAACAACCCAATTATACCCGTCACTCGTATAAACGCCTTCATAATTAACATAACCTCCACAATCCCCAAGCGCCGTACAAATTCTATTAGCGCTTTGCGCCCACCCTTCGCTCAAACATTCACATCCCTCAACACACTTACTTCCTCCAATCAACCCTTCCTCATATGTCACAACACACTTAGCATTAGCTATCCCACAATTCTGCCGAGCACTCTCTTCCCAAAACTTCAATCCAGGCGAATAATTCGGAACACAAATTCCATCCGGCCTATTAGTATCAGGCGCACTATCTAACTCTTCATCTTCATCATCATCTCCAAAAAAAGCATTCCCAGTTATAGGCGCAACAACATTTCCAGTAGGATTACTAAAAGCGTCATCATTACTAGGATTACTATAAGTGCCCCCTGAACTTCCACCAGCAACTCCAGAATCCTGCCCTCCTCCCAAAACCATCCCCTTAACAGAAGGCAACCACATACAATCCCTCTGATCAATATTCAGACAATCATCTTCTTCAGTCTGCATCCAACAATTCTGCCACCTATTCACCCTACAAGCAGCCGTCCCAAAATCACCATCACTAGTTTCAATCGAATCCTCAATACAAATCTCATTCCTAAAATCACTACACGGCTCAACTCTCACCTCTCCATCTACACAAATCTCTCTATAGTACCTAGACCCAACTCTATCTCCACCATTCCCATTACCCTCATCCATAACACACCAAGCCTCCCCATTAATCCTAGCATCCCCATTCCTATCCATACATTCAGTTCTCTGACAATAATAATCCCCATCTTGAGGACCTCCCGTAAATCCCTCAAACTCCGCACACCGACTTCCAAGCATATAATCACAATTCCCACAGTCTCTATTAGACCCATCATTAGGCCCACAAATCTCCACTCCATCAAGAACCCGACCCCTATTCCAACTCCTAGTCTTATCACTAGAATAAACATTCTCCCTATTCCCGCAAGAATCCATCCAATAAACATCACTCTGATAACAAGCAGTACTAGTCTGCTTAGCACAAGCAGTATTCAACTCCTCAGCAGAACACAAATAATCCTTGTAAAAAGTTTTCCCACTAGAAGCAACTCCCTCGCTACCATTTATAATATCAACCTGTTCAGCAGCACCACACTCTCCCCTCGTCGTAAACTCACAAACATTCTCAAAATCCTTCTCGTAAACACAAGCCCCAACATCTTGAGCATTAGCCTCCGCAATACATTGCACCTCATTCGTAATATCAGTCCTGTAATCATTTTCAACTCCAAACAAAGTCGACAACCTCTTACATCTAACAAGCGAAACAAAAGCCGCCTGATCCGCAATCACACAACACCCAAGTTGACACTGAGGAACCTCATGAATCTCCTTATCACTCCAGGTCCCACCACTATCAATACAAGTCCGGCTAGGAGTATTCTCCATACAAATTCCCTCTTCACTTTCATAACAAGTCCCAAGTCTACAATACGAAGTCGTCTCACAAGAAGTCGGCGCAGCATTATAATTAGAATCACACATTCCCTGCTCTTCACTAACACACCAAGCTCCACTAATAGACCTCTCACAACAATAACTAGGCTCACTATTAGCACCTGCCCCAAAACTCATTACCAAAATAACCATGGCAAAAAACACAAAACCACTAAATCCCCATATATAATTTTTTCCAATTTTCATCCTCTATACCCCGCAGGAAACACCAAGCTTCTAGACGCAAACAAGAACTCATCTCCAAAAACTCTATGCTTCAAACTATAAAGAGTCGTCCCATCTCCCTGCTTAAGTTTCTCAATATAATAATTAGGATAATAAAGCATCATCTCACTAACATCGCTATCCCCATACCTAGTCTCAAATTGAACGAGAGAAGTCGCAATCATAACCATGTCATAAACAGGGGAATTAACCCGTACATTAAACCTAGCAAAACCGCTTCCCCCAACCGTAGTAGGCGCCTCAATCTCAACTCTAACAACACCCGGCTCAATCTCAACATTATACTCAACATCACCAGCACTAACAGCATAACCCTGTTCCCGAAGCTCAGCAAGAGAATTCTCATAACACATATTCACTTCATCCCGAATAGAAGCCTCCAAATTCTCATCAAAAACATTCTTCAAAAAAGGCACCTGAACAGTACAAGTATCATAATAATTCTCAGTGTAACAAAGATAAACAAAATCTCTATCCATATGAGTATAACTAAAACCAGGAGCAATAAAACCAGCATTCCTCTCAAGCTCAAATATACCATCCTCAACAACATCCTTAACGCATCCCTCAAAACCAAGATTGCCAGTATTTTCATCAAAATAAGTCGGCTTAACCCACAAGAAAAAAATCAGAATCACGGAAACTATCACAATAGCCAAAATGATAAAAATAGCCACCTGTCCCCTCTTGTTTTCCATACCTACACAAACAATTCCATATTTATAAAATCTCTCATACTCCAAATACTTAAGTCGCCAGCTCAAAGGAAGCCCCAAACCTCATACGAAATACAATTCACAAAACCCGAACCTCAACAGAACAGCCACTAGGCATATTTCCAAAATCATCCTTGCACTTAATATAATACCCCTTCCCACGAACCACCCCAAACGAATGCTCCTCGCCACTCCCAGCCATCTCTCCCTCTTCCCAAGCAAAGCTACACCTCTCATTAGAATACCGACACTCGCTATCCTTACTCGTAACAAAATGAAGCCTCCCCCCATTCTGCCAAACCCTCGCAACAACCGGACTCGAACTATCTTGAACAATCCTAAATTCAGCTGAACTCCGAACAAAATCCCCAGTCTCATCATAACACTCAACAAAAATCTCATTCCTCCCAGTTGCACGATTCAAAATCTGACTATGTACATCATCATTCCCAGTCTCAAACATCTCAATCATATTATCATACCCACTAAACGAATACGAACAAAAATGAAACTCCCCGCCGTCACTCGTCGCAACCTCCAACTCAATCGTCGTCATATCAGTACTAATCTCAAAATCCCGATCCGGCATAATCCAATCAATAGCAATTCTCTCCTCAGGCTTCCGAATTGTATAAACAAAACTCTCCAAATTAAAATTCCTCTCACTCTCACTCATCCAAGGCTGATCCGCACATCTAATATAATAAGTCCCAGCATCAGCAGACAAACTATCCCTACAAGAATAACCCAAAACACTAGTCGGACTCCCAAGCAAATCCATACAAACCATATCATTCTCCATCAAGTCATACGAGACATCATTCAAACTCCACCGACACTCCGCCAACTCATTCGTCACAATCTCAAGCTCAATTTCCTCAACATCATATCCAACCAATCCATCATTAGCCGGAATAGCACTCGCAACCCTAGGAGCAATCCTATCCGGCCCCTCATTAACACACACATCAATTTCATAAAACCCAGGACTCTCATGCCCAAAAACATCTCGACACTTCACAAACAAACTCAAGTCCCCAGTCCAATCAGCTCCCTGACTCACCCCATGACTAGGGTCAGGCAAACTAAAAACCGTCGTATGATTCCGAATATAAGCATTCGGTCCCAAATCATAACTCAATTCCTCAAAATCTTTCTGCTCAACATCAAACTTACAATGCGACAAATCCTCAGTCACAATCCCAAACATCAAAGGAGTATAAGCATCAATACACCCACCTCCAACAGCAGCCAACCCAAATCCAGAGTCCGTTATATCATCATAAATCTCACCCTCGCCAATCACCCCATACTGCGGCCGAAGAACCGGAGCCCGACCATCATCAACAGCAGAATCACACATCTCATTCTCACTCCCTTCATTCACAAGCGTACACCCCGCACCCAAACTCTCACACCGATACTGACTACAAGGCTTCAAATCATCCCCATTACAAGCATCACAATCACTCACCCCAACAGGAGCCTTCCATGGCTTACATTCAAAGTCAACTTCGATAGGAGGGCAGTCATCACTCCCAAAAAATAAAGAAATAACAATTAATGCAATACCAACAATCCAGAGCCCGGGCATCAAGAAGGTTCCTTGAAGTGCACTTGCCCCCATCCAACCATTTTGTATCATAACAGCAGCCCCAATCATCCCTCCTCCAATACTCATCAACAAACTACCACCATCACTAAGTCCCAAATAATTAGCAATCATTCCCCCAGCAACCATTCCAATTCCAGCCCCCATAGCAGCCCCAGCAAATCCAGCCATACTAGCGCCTTGTAGTTCAGCAGCAGTCCATCCACATTCCGCAGTAAGACCTGTTGCAGCAGTCCCGCCAGCTTGAGCAGCACTATATCCAGCAGCAACTTCCGCGCCCAAAAAACCTCCACTAATCCCAGGGATAGTAATGCCAAGAATAGTACCTTGAGCCGCAACACCCAAAGCCATCCCAACTCCACCCAACCCATATCTAAAAACACCAACAGCATCAGCCATACCCGTATCCGCCTCCTCAGCACTAACAGCATCACCCCCAAAAACCCCAGCCGCCGCCAAATACTCACTATAATCCTCAACCTCCGCAAACTGCCCAGGAACCGGGCTCGCCAAATTTCTCAACCTCTCAATCCAACTCCCCGAAAGATACATCCCACGATTCAAACTCCCATCCTTTCTAATAACATAATTCTCACTAAACTCCCCCATAATATTAACCGATCCACCACAATCTCCAAGTCCCCGACAAAAATCATTCATCTCCTGACCAAACACTTCATGCAAACAATTCTCATTAGCAACATACTCACACCCTCCCCATCTCTTTGGCTTCTGAATAACCGTACACTTCTGATCCGCCATCCCACAAAGCCTCTCAGCACTAGTCTGATACCGCTCATCACTAAGACTAAAACCCCCAGGATACTTCGGCAAACAAACATCAAAATTAAACTTATCAGCGATATTAACATTATCAATCCTACAATTCAAAGTCTCAGCACACACCTCCATCCCATCCTCATCACTATTCAAATCAACACAATTCCTCCAATTATTAGCAACACAAGCAGCATTCCTAAACTCAACATCTATCTCCCCACTAGACCCATCCCCGTCAGGATCAACGCCAAAAGTATTCGTCTGAATACAAATCTGATTCCGATAATCCGCACAAGGCTCAACCGTCACAACACCCTGCGAACAAACATACTTCCAATGCCGACTCCCAACAACATCATCCCCTTCCCCAATCGCCCCATCATAAACACACCACGACTCCCCGTTATCATAACTCTCCCCGTCAAACATACAACTCGTATCACGACAATAAAAACTCCCAACATCAACACTAAACCCATCCTCATCCGCCGACCCACAAATCCCCCCAGCAAACCGATTACAATTCCCACAAGTCTCACTCTCAGCATTCCCATTCTCAAAATCTGTATTTCCACAAAGGTCTTCAGCCTCAACAACCTCATTCCAATAACTCACATCATCAACCCTAGAAGCATCATAAATATTAGCATAGTTCCCACAAGAGTCCATAAAATAAACCCCATCCTTCTCGTCCCTACAACTAGTCTGCCTAGTCATCTCACAATCCGTTTCAAGCGAAGACGAACTACAAAGATATCCTTCTCTAAAATCTCCACTATAAGCAAAACAATCTTCCTCAGTAGTAAACTCACAATTTCCCCCTCCAAGAAGACAAGCACCTTCCATCTGACTAACACCTAAAGCAAAACATTCCCCCTCTCCAACATCCCCTCTCCAGTCAACAACATCATCATCCCCAAGCGCCCGAGCAACAGTATCAATCCGACACTGTCCCTGAGTCTCAAAAATACTCATCCCTCCCAAGACACAACATCCAAGAGCAGCTCCAGGCATATTACAATTAGGGTCAGCAGTCCAATCTCCAGGACAATCAGCCCTCAAACTATTCTTATCATAAACCCCAAGCGACTCATCAAAACAACATCCCTTCTGACAAAACGAAGTCTCCGCACAAAGCGACCCCTCAGCAAAAGGAGAATCAGGAACACAATTATCAGGACTAGCCGTCCCACACTTCTGTCCATCACTAGAAATAAAACAACACCCAACCCCATCAGCACTAGAAGAAATCGCATAACTCGTTCTCGTCATATTCTCAATCAAACTCCCCCCACGAAATCTCTCTATCCAGTCACGAAATCTCAAATCCCTAGTATCCTCACTATCTGCCCCATCCTCTTCATCACCCTCCGCAGCAGAAACAATACTAAGCGCATTGCTCCCCAAGTCAATAAAATAACAAAACGAAAAAAACATTCCCAACATCAAAAACATTTCAACGCCAGCAGTAATTTTTTTATTCAAAATTCTCACACTCCCGGCGCAAACGCGCAACTCCTTACAGCAAATCGAAACTCATCCCCACTCCGCCTATCAATCAACCTATACATCTTACTATCTACATAATCAACTCTCCTAATATCATACTTCGGATAAAGTAACATATATCCATTATACTCAAAATGACAAAATTGCGACTCACTGTTCACCACATCCCTTGCAACTCTAACTAAATCATAAATAGAAGACTGAACTTCCAAGCCAAAATCTTCAAAACTATTCGATCCAGTTGCACCAGAAATCTCAACTTTCTTTTTCAGTATAACGTCGACATATCCAGGAAGCAAATCAACAGAATAAGAAGTCGCTCCTCCACCAACCTCAAAACCCCTTTCCTCAAAACTCTCTCTCATAATATCAAAACAACTCTGCACGCCCTCACTAGTATCCATTTCAATCTCATATTCAATTTGCGCCTCTAACATCGGATGGACATTATAACACCCCTGATAAAAATCCGCCTGATAACATAAATAATTCCACTCCTCCCCATCATGCAAAATCGCCTGAGTCGCCAACCTCTCTCCACCATTCAAAAGCATTTTATCAATAGAAGCATCCACTAAATCAGAAACACATCCCCTAACAACTCTCCGCGGATCCATATCATCAGGCTCCTCAACACTAGCATCTCTAAACAAAAAGAACAACAAAATAATTCCGACAACAATTACAATAGCAAGGATAATAAAAATAGCCACCTGTCCTCGAGTTCCCCCGCTTCCCTTTCTTAACCTGTAACCAAAAAAATCTTCAATTTTTTTCATTAGTCTATCTCCACATATAAATAATAAGCGCTAACACCAGTAAAAGTTTCATTCCCATTTTCCGGCACAATCATCTGAAAATCATACCCAACACCATCATAACCAACAACAGCATTCTCAATCTCCGCAGCAAAAAGAACATTCGAAGAATCATGCAAAACAATTTCCTCAAAATTCCCAGACTGACTAACGTTGTTAATATAAGAATTAGCAGCAAAACAATCCCCGGCAGCAATTTGAACACCAGCAATGACATAAGTTTCAGAATTAAGCCCAGAAAAAGTAGACGAAATATTATCTTCTTTAGTGTGGTCCAATAAACCATCTTCAACATCAATCTCCGCAGCACTAGCGCACCCAATACCAGTCCAATTAACACTAGACGCATTCCGACTAGCATAAATCTCACCACTAACTGAGGAAAGCGACCAGTCATAAACCGACGAACCACTAGCATCATCCAAGGTAAACATCCCATCAATCCAACCAACAAAACCCTTCCAATGTGGATTCTGAACAGTAGCAGTAACATTCAAATTAGCAACATATCCACCAGAAATATTTACAATAGAACCACTGGTAGAACCAGTACTAGTTTCATTAGATGTAATATTGATAGCGTCTGGACCACTAGGAAGAGCTTCGACGAAACCAATGAGACCCATCAATAGAACAAAAACAAAAATTATTTTAAAATCCATAAGTTCACCCCCACTTTTTTAATTCTCTCAACTTTTCCTTCAATTATCAACTCAACCAAATATTTTTCAGCAGTATTCCAAGAAACACCAAAAGCCTCAGCCACTTCGCTGCTAGTAACAACTTTTTCCCTTTCAATAAGCTTTAATATTTTATTGCTAGGAATTTTCATAATAATACTCAGCACAATACACTTATAAATATTACTATTAATATCAATATGAATAAACAAATGAATATTAATATGAGTAAACTTACGAATATTCATAAAAGAATAAAGAGAAAACTTAATTGTAAATAAAATATATTTAATTATCTATCAATCATTCTCAATACTCGGAGCCAAAACAAATTTAATTTTCACTCAAAAAATTCAAAACAAAATATAACTCTATTAAACTTCCCACACTTCATACGATATAAAATAAAAAATCACGAATAAATCTTCCCAATATTACCACAATTAACTACCTTATATTCTATATAATCATTGCTATTCCCACTTTCTGGATGATAAATTGTAGACGTACATTTATTAGAAGTAGTTATTTGGCCCAAACATAACTCATAATTAGTATAACTCGGACAAAAATAATAATTAGGGTCACTCGGTACACAGTTCAAATCAACATATCTATCCGCTTTTTTTGGACATTCATAAACAGTAACTCCTGTCCCCACAATTCCCCCGCCATCCGAAACAATCTGAGTAGCAGACCTACACTGACCATCACCATCCAAAAACAAATTATTAGCACAAACGCTCTCTGAATTCGTATCCGCAGGAGCTCCAGTAATCCTAGCCCAAGGAACAGTCCCAGCAGCAGCAAGAATCTGAGCCGCACTCCTACACTGTCCATCTCCATCTAAAAACAAATTATTAGCACAAAGAGTCTTAGCATTAGTATCCGTAAAAGTCGGAGCCCCACTAATCCTAGCCCAAGGAACAGTCCCAGCAGTCAAAACTCCATTCCTAAAATGCCAATCCCAGCCATTATCAGCATCATTATAAAATCCCTGATAATCTTCCCGAACCATCAAAGTCCCAAAATTCGTAAGACCATCTTTAAAATTTATACCACCCCAATTATTTTTAATACCTTCAATAGTCAATGCACCATATTTAGATTCCGCACCCAAAGCCGCAATTTTTCTAAACTCAATTTCGTCACTACTGTGCCCCATAACATCAGGATCGAGTCCACTATCATATGCATACCCAAATCCAACA
>Ga0209042_1003201_pt1 | contig 9991 bp, 7 predicted proteins | sample SaaInlV_200m_DNA_6_FD_184649 | JGI IMG/M metagenome (GOLD analysis project Ga0209042, IMG submission 184649) | Marine microbial communities from expanding oxygen minimum zones in the Saanich Inlet - SI037_S2LV_200m_DNA (SPAdes) (version 2) | ecosystem: Environmental > Aquatic > Marine > Intertidal...
TGCAGACTGCCAGGGAAGTGACTCGCCGAACCCTCTCCACCTCGCAATGATTCAGGATTATTTATTACTTACAAATCTGTTGATCTATGTAATCAGCAGCAGAACCGGTCTCAGAAGAGCTGATATCAAATTTCTGTCAATGATAAAAAAAATGGGTATTATTGATAATATCCTTTTTGTTATTAACTGTGATTTTTTCGAACATGAATCATTAAAAGAACTGAAAACACTTATTGAGAAAATCAGAGAGGAGATATCTCTTATCAGGCCGAATCCTGAAATTTATACATTTTCAGCACTTTATAATCTGTTTAATGAAAACCGTAATGATCTTTCACGTAAAGATCTTATGAGATTTGATCAGTGGAAAAATGAAGAGGACCTCCTGTCTTTTTCAAATAAGGAGACCACAAATTTTGATGACGCTTTTTTGGGAAAACTTGTAGGAGAAAGATATTCCCTGCTTCTCAAAAATCATCTTGAAAGAATTGAGGTCATAAAAACCGATTTGCACCAAGGGATTGATTTAAACCTTAAAATACTTTCAAAGGATGCAGCCGGTGCAAATGCAATAATTGAAAAAGTTAATATACACCAGGAAAAAATGAACCGTATCGGTGGCATGATAAAACAAACCCTTGAAGGTTCAGCAGAAAAAATAAAAAAGGAAATGAAAAAAAATTCAGATCGTTTTTTTGATAACCGTTCAGGAGAAATCCAGGATGATATTACCTCTTTTATAAGAAATTACAGGGTATCCATTGAAAAATATAATGCAGATCTTAAAGCGACAGGTTTTTCAAACACACTTTACCTTGTATACCAGGAGTTTAAACACACGCTTGATACTTTTATTACAGAAAAAATAAATCCAAAAATCTTCGGGTTTGTAAAAAATGAAGAAGAAAACATGCTGAGTTATATGGAATCGATTGCGAAATCGTATCATCTTATTGTCCATGACGCCATCGATGAATACCAGAATGCTGTAAGCAGTTTTGGAATTGAGCCTTTTTTTGAAAAACACCGGAACATAAAAACACAAGACCTTGAAACTATTAAAAAAATAATTGGAATAAAACTTCCCCCGGCAATTGCGGTTATGCGTTACAATACCAGGATTAAAACTGAAGCCATAATGCGCCTCGGTTTATATAATATAATCAGGAGCTTAAAAAAGTTTTTAAAGAAGCCGGTTAATGCCCCGCTTGAAGAATCAACAAGGGCTCTTGAAGACGGTATAGCAAGTATGAAACGAGAAACAGAAAAATCCATAGGTTTTCATCTTAATAACTACAAGGAGAATATTAAATTTCAATATTTTTTCAAACTTGTTGTAGCTGTTTCAAACACCCTTTATGAAGACCTTCTCAGCCGCTTTCAAGAATATGCTTTAGACCTTTCCAGATTTTCGGAACTAGTTATTGAAAAAAAAATTGACAAGAAAAATATGTCTGAAAAAATAAAAGATATTCAGACTCGATGCATAAAAACCGGCAAAGAATTATCTTTGTTGAAAGATAAGATAGAGAAGGTTGACAACACATAGTTGCATAATTATAATGAGCAGATTTTATAAACTCTTTATTTAGGACCCATCTTAAAAAATTCAGATAGGGTTCGGTAGCAAGGCACCTGCCGATAAGAAAGCGTATCACGCACTTTGTGTGTGAGCATTTTAAATTGAAAGGTAAAACAGCAGCCGGACGTTAAATCTGTTTTGGGGATAGGTTATAGAAAGGATATTTAATTATGGCTGAGAGTGTATTGGAAATTAATGACAATAACTTTGAAACTGAAGTTTTACAGTCGGAAAAACCTGTTCTGGTTGATTTCTGGGCTCCATGGTGCGGTCCATGCAAAGCCATTTCTCCTGTAATTGAAGACCTTGCCGGTTCATTTAGTGATAAAATTAAATTTACTAAATGCAATGTTGATGACAACCCTGTTACACCAGGTAAATTTGAGATAAGATCAATCCCCACACTTATTTTCTTTAAAAACGGAGAAGTAATAGATCAAATAGTCGGCATGGTTCCAAAAACAAAACTTGAAGAAGCTATAAACAATATCATTTAGGAATTATAGTAATGAACAATCCGGAATACGATCTTGTAATTATTGGCGGTGGTCCGGCAGGTCTCACAGCAGGTCTTTATGCAGCTCGAGCAAGACTTAAAGTTATCTTGTTAGAAAAAGCTGCAATAGGGGGCCAGATCCTTGTAACTGACTGGATCGAAAACTATCCTGGTTTTCCTGAAGGTATATCAGGTAGCGACCTGACCGAAAACATGACAGAACAGGCAAAACGTTTCGGCCTGGAGATAGAAACCAACGATGTGACAGCACTTGATCTCACTAACCCTGTAAAAATAATTAAATTGAGTGATAGAGAAATATCCTCTCATACTATCATCCTGGCTACAGGCGCAAACCCGAGCAAGCTCAATATCCCCGGAGAAGATTCTTTTTTCGGCAAAGGCGTGTCCTTTTGCGCAACCTGTGATGGACCCTTTTTCAGAGAAAAAACAGTGGTTGCTGTTGGTGGTGGAGATACAGCAGTACAGGAAAGCACCTTTTTAACCAAGTTTGCAAAAAAAGTCTATCTTGTTCATCGTAGAGACCAGTTAAGAGCCACAAAAATTCTTCAGGAACGTGCCCTTGAAAATGAAAAGCTTGAAATTGTCTGGGACTCCATTGTGACAAGTATTCAGGGTGGAATTTTCGGTGTTGAAAAGGTTGAAGTAGAAAATGTTAAAACCGGCAACACTCAGGAAATACAAGCCGACGGATGTTTTATCTGGGTAGGAATAAACCCGAACACAGCTTTTCTTGAAAATTCTGTAAAACTTGATGAGTCAGGTTTTATTATTGTGAATGATAAGATGGAAACTTCTATATCTGGAGTATATGCGGCAGGAGATGTAAGAAATACACCCTTAAGACAGGTTTCAACAGCTGTCGGTGACGGGTCAATAGCTGCCTTTTCAGTTGGACACTACATAGAGAATATATAATATGAAACGAATTATTACACTTTTACTTTTTGTTTTATCTTTCACCATTATTTTCACAGGCTGTGCTTCGTTGGATCCGGAAGAAAAGTCTGTGGAAGAATTCGTAGAAGAAGGAATGAAAGAATTCAATGGGGGGGATTACGTTGGCGCAATTGTTGTATTTGAAGAACTTAAGGACTGGTATCCATTCAGTAAATACGCCATTCTTGCAGAATTGAAAATCGCTGATTCATATTTCCATGGGAATAAATATGAGGATGCAATTTTTGCATATGAAGATTTTGAACGCCTTCACCCGCGCAATGAAGCAATTGAATATGTCATATTTCAGATCGGATATTGTCATTTCATCCAGCTTGACACACCGGACCGGGATCAGGACTCGGCAAGAAACGCTATTAAGGTCTTTAGCCGTCTTATAACACAGTTCCCGGAAACTGATTATTTATCGAGAGCAAAAGAATATATTGAAGTGTCTAAAAAGAGTCTGACTGAAAATGAATTCTATATTGGAATGTATTACTTTAAAAGAAAACATTACAAAGCTGCATTAAACCGCTTCCAGCTGGTTGTCAAAAACCATCCTGACAGTAATGTTCACCAAAAGGCTCTCCAATACATCTCTTTGTGCGAAGAATTGATAAAAAAAGAGGTACCGGAAGAAAAAGAAGAATAAACACTTTACACACGTGAAATATTGGTGTAAAAGCAGTCTCTTTGATACTATTGAAAAATGATCTCCGCTTACAGGCGGAATTTAATTTCAAGAAAAGGCAATAAGATATAAACACCTGAATACACCTGCTATCTTAAGGGTCAACATTTAACCCATAACCTTATCTGGGGATTATGTAAAAAGGGCCGTTTCCAAATACCCCCTTTTTAAAAATTGAAAAACTCAGTTATTATCGAATATTTTGTTAAGGAGAAAAGTTATGTCTAAAGAATGTAAAGTATGCGGAAAAAAACCAATGGTTGGAAACAACGTAAGCCATGCGCATAATGTTACAAAACGTCGTTTTAATCCGAATCTTCAGAGCGTAAGAGCCGTTTATAACGGAAAGGTTCAGAAAATGAGTGTTTGTACAAATTGTATTAAGTCCGGCCTTGTAGTTAAGGCTCCTTGAATAAAAATGAATATCAAAGATAGGTCGCGACACTTGGGAATTGAAAATTTTCGGAGCATGGTTATTACATCAAGTCCATACTAACCATTTGAATTCCTTAAATTTTCCAATTCTCAATATTAAACTTTCGAAGTACTTAGATACCCAGCCTTTTGACTTCAAAAACATCTTTAACCTTATTAATTGCCGCCAGAATTTTCTTTAAGTGTTCAGTGCTGTTAACAGTAATAGAAAAAAAGCACCCGACATTATTGTTTTTCTCAATCTCTGTTTTTGCAGAGAGTATGTTCGCATTGTTACTGCTTATACTTTTGGTAATATCTGCAAGTAGCCCGAATCTGTCATAGGAACGAACATGAATCTTAACCGGATAGACATCCGAGGGTTTTTTTGTCCACTCCACTTCAACTTTTCTTTCAGGCGTCATTTTCAGAGCATTGATACAATTAGCACGATGTATAGTGACCCCATGACCACGTGAAATATAACCTGTTATCAAATCCCCTGGAACCGGCTGACAGCATTTCCCGAACCTTACTAGTACATCCCCGACCCCTGTCACTATCACACCTTCTCCGGGTCTTTCTTTAGCTGTTGTGACTGCAGCCTTCTTATCTTTCTTGTCCTTCTTGTCCTTCTTGTCCTTATTTTCTTCGATTTCTGTTTTTGGAAGGAATTTTCGAACAACCTGGAGGGGAGTATTTTTCCCATAACCCACGTTGGCAATTAAATCTTCAACGGCGCTGACACCAAAAATCTTTAACACCCTGTTCATTTCTTTGGATTTTGAAAGCGTTTTAAAATTAAGATTGTGTTTTCTGAACACCTTTTCACACAGCTCTCTACCGAGAGTTACACTCCTTTCTTTCTCCTGAACCTTAATCCATTGCCTTATTCTTGACCTTGCCTTTACAGTCTTAACAAAATTAAGCCAGTCCTTACTTGGGGTGTGCCCCTTAGACGTGATAATTTCAACTCTATCTCCTGTTTTTAATTTATGTGGTAGTGATACCATACGCCCGTTTACCTTGGCGCCGGTACATTGATTTCCAACCTCGGTATGAATTATATATGCAAAATCAACAGGAGTAGCTCCTTTTGGAAGGGTTTTTATGTCCCCGTTGGGTGTAAAAACATATATTTCACCAGGAAATAGATCAATCCTGACATTTTCCATAAATTCATCAGGATCTTTAACATTTGCCTGATTTTCAACAAGGTCTTGTATCCATGCAAAAGACTTTACGACCTTCTCATCAACAACACGACCTTCCTTATAACTCCAATGAGCAGCAATTCCGGCTTTAGCCACTTTATCCATTTTTTCAGTACGTATCTGTATTTCAATACGGTTGCCCGAAGGACCTATTACAGTTGTATGAAGAGACTGATACATGTTTGCCTTGGGAATTCCGATGTAATCCTTAAATTTTTTAGGGATCGGCTTCATCAATGCATGAATGATTCCAAGGGCCTCATAGCACTGATTAACAGTATCAAGTATAATTCTGACAGCAAAGATATCATAAACATCTTCAAACTCAAGCTCCTGATTTTGCATTTTTTGATAAATACTGTAAAACTGTTTATGACGTCCTTTTATGGTGCATTTAAGACCGACCTCATTCATATTCTTAATTATAAATTCCTTGATTACCTCAACCTGCTTTTCACGGTCCTCAAGACCTATATTTACAAGGTTTTTTATATTGTCATGTTCTTTTGGCTGAATATACATAAATGCTGTATTTTCAAGTTCGCTTTTTATCCAGTTTATTCCGAGGCGCCCCGCAATAGGAGCATAGATATCCATAGTCTCCATTGCAATTTTCAGTTGCTTTTCTTCACTGTGAAACTGAAGAGTCCTCATGTTATGCATTCTGTCAGCTAGTTTAATCAGAATAACCCGTATATCATCAGCCATTGCAAGAATCATCTTCCTGATGCTTTCGGCTTGTCTTTCTTGTGAACTCTGAAAGGAAAGGCTGCTTATTTTTGTTACTCCCGAGACTATATGTGCAACACTACCGCCAAAAACATCTTCGATTTCTTCCTGACTTGCATGAGTATCTTCAATCACATCATGCAGAAAACCGGCAGCAACACTCACTACATCCAGGTTCATATCAGCTAGTATTCCAGCAACTTCAAGAGGATGGGCCAGATACGGTTCACCTGACAGGCGTACCTGCCCTTCATGAACTCTTGCAGAATAAACATAAGCACGTCTTATAAGATCAAGATCTGCTTCAGGATTATAATCAGTAATTTTATCAAGTATGTCGTTTATACGAATCATCAGTTTTATTATTAAAGTTTCAGTATTTGTATAGTTGAGCTTGATTTAGAGTTCTGCAGAATAAGTCTGTTTTTCAGAGCACTAATTTGTATTGTATTTATTCAATCCCTTAGTAAGCCTTGGCAAATACAACCCGTTTATCACTTGCACTATTACAGCATATGCACTTTCCATTTTCAGTCAAATTATCATCAATTGGAATGCAGCGTATTGTAACCTTCAACTCTTCTTTTATCTTTGCCTCACACTCTTCTGAGCCGCACCAGTGTGACATGGCAAACCCACCGTGAATTTCGGGTTTATCACGGTTTTTTGGAGTATAAAACTCATAAAACTCTTTTTTATCATCAATTGGTATAGTATTTTCTTCCCTGTAAGCAAGGGCTCTATTGTAAAGGTTAATCTGAATGTCATCAAGAATTTCTGTGATTTTATCAATAAAACGATCACGCTCAACCGATTCTTTATCCTTGTGCTTTTTGTCACGCCTTGCAACAAAAACTGAGTTATTATCAATATCTCTTGGGCCTATTTCGACTCGAACCGGAATACCTTTCTTTATCCAGTCCCATCCCCTTGCTCCACCTATCTCACGTGAATCAATATCTACAGAAAGCCTTCTGTGGTGATAATATTTGTCTCTAAGTTCCTTTGCCAAAGCTTCTGTAAACTCCATTACCCTGACTTTATCCTCAGGTTTTCTGTATATTGGTAAAAGAACGATGTGCGAAGATGCAACCATAGGGGGCATTATTATCCCATCGTCATCACCATGTGTCATAATAAGCCCGCCGATAAGTCTTGTAGAAACACCCCATGATGTTGTCCAGGCATATACTTCGCTTTCATCAACAGACTGGAACTTAATTTCTGATCCCTTTGCAAAATTCTGTCCCAGAAAATGCGAAGTTCCTGCCTGTAATGCTTTTCGGTCCTGCATCATTGCTTCTATGCACATGGTATCTACCGCCCCTGGAAATCTCTCGGAAGGGGATTTTCTTCCCTTAATTACCGGTATGGCAAGATACTCCTGTGCAAACTTCTCATAAACATCCAGCATCATATCAGTTCGTTCTATTGCTTCCTGACTGGTAGCATGAACTGTATGGCCCTCCTGCCATAAAAACTCACTGGTTCTTAAAAAAATCCTAGTCCTCATTTCCCAGCGTACAACATTTGCCCACTGATTTATAAGGACAGGAAGGTCACGATAACTTGACACCCACTTTGCAAATGAATCTCCGATAATAGTTTCTGAAGTAGGTCTTACAACCAAAGGTTCTGCGAGTTTACCAGCCGGAACAAGCCCGCCGTCCGGACCTTTTTCCAGCCTGTGGTGAGTAACAACAGCACACTCTTTTGCAAAACCTTCCACATGTTCAGCTTCTTTTTCAAGAAACTCAAGTGGAATAAAAAGCGGAAAATATGCATTTTTTACACCTGTAGCCTTGAACATATCATCCAGAACATGCTGAATGTTTTCCCAAAGGGCATAACCCCAAGGTTTTATGACCATACAGCCTCGTACCGGGGACTGCTCAGCCAGATCTGACTCCTTTACTACCTGCTGATACCATTCCGGGTAATCTTCTGACCGAACCGGTGTAATAGCTGTTTTTTCATTTTTTCCCATACGTCACTTTTTCCCCTGTTTTATTTTAAAATCCTCTACACTGGAATAATTCCCAAAACATTAACTTTTTATGTTTTGTCATATTTTTCTACTTCCTTTAGCAGAACATCAACAAGTTCTCCTTCAGGAAATTTCCGTATAACTCTGCCTTTTTTAAAAAGAATTCCCACTCCATCACCACCGGCAATTCCAATATCAGCCTCTTTTGCCTCACCCGGTCCGTTTACTACACACCCCATTATTGCAAGCTTAATAGGTTTTTTACAGGATAAAAGTTCCTTTTCAACACGTTCCGAAATCCCGAAAAGATCAATATTGCAACGACCGCAGGTAGGACATGAAATTATCTCAGGTCCGCGCCTTCGAATGCCAAGAGCTTTCAATATTTCGTAACCGACCCGAACCTCCTCTACAGGATCACGTGTAAGTGATACACGGATAGTATCACCTATCCCTTCCGCCAGGAGCATTCCTATGCCGATAGATGATTTTACAATACCCTGATATAGACCGCCTGCCTCGGTTATACCCACATGAAGGGGCAAATCTGTTTTTTCCGAGAGAAGTCTGTATGCCTCAACTGTCCTGGGTACGTCCGAAGCCTTGATAGAAATTTTTATCATATGAAAATCAAGAGAATTCAGGTACTCAATGTTTCTAAGAGCACTTTCAACCATTCCTTCGGCCGTTACTCCGTTATATTTCTTTATTATATCCTTTTCAAGAGAACCCGAGTTAACTCCTATTCGTATAGGAATTGCATAATCATTAGCACAATCAACAACTGCTTTTACCTTGCTTTTAATACCTATATTCCCGGGGTTTATTCTTAACCCATCTGCACCGGACTTTGCCGAAGCAATTGCAAGCCGATAATCAAAATGAATATCGGCAATAATAGGAATAGAAACTGATTTCTTTATTAAAGAAATAGCTGAGGCTGCTTCTTCATCAGGAACAGCTACTCTGACTATTTCACATCCTGCATCTTCAAGCCTTATGATCTGAGCAATAGTTGACTCAACATCCTGTGTAAAGGTGTTTGTCATGGATTGAACCGATACCGGAGCATTATCACCTATCCTGATATTACCAACACTTATTGATTCTGTTTTTTTCCTTTTTATAACAGACATAATAATTTTTTAGCAAACGACCGGTTTTTGTTCAAGCTAAATAGGTGCAATATACTATAAAATTCAAATTTAACTGATTTGTAAATAGTTCCAATCAGTTTAATTTTGAGCTACTTAATAATATCATATACAATCGAAATTAAAATTAGCACACTGCCAAATCTGTAAAAACGTATTGATGTTCAATTTGTTTGCAGTCTTTAATCAAATATTATAAAGTGTGTTTCTTAAAAAAATCAAAATTATTCCATCACTATTATGGAGCTTTAACATTTGTTTTCTCTAATTAAAAAAAACCCATTTTGGCCGTTTACTTTCATATTCATATTTATTGTTATTTGTTCTATAAACTTTCTATCCGAAAAACCGGCACCAGAAATTATACCCCTTGATAATATACTTGATTCAGGCTCAATAACACTTATTACTCGAAATAATACTCATTGCTATTATACTTACCGGGAACAGACAATGGGATTCGAATATGATTTATCAAAAGAATTTGCTGATTTCCTAGGTGTAAAATTAAATGTTGTCATTGCAGATAACCTGGAAGCAATGACTTCATTATTGATGAATGAAAAAGGCCACTTTATAGGGGCCAGCATGACTGACTTACCTGGAACAAGAGGCGTTTCGCTTTCAGATGGCTACATGCTTATAAGGCAACACATAATTATTAACCGTAAAAGCAGGAAAATAAAAAGTATTGAAAAGCTAAAAGGTAAAACCATTCATATCGGAAATGGAACATCTCACTATAATCAGCTGGAAATTCT